>Ga0075030_100001854_pt1 | contig 19072 bp, 24 predicted proteins | sample LitLauG_LLR_2012_FD_71393 | JGI IMG/M metagenome (GOLD analysis project Ga0075030, IMG submission 71393) | Freshwater sediment microbial communities from Pennsylvania, USA - Little Laurel Run_MetaG_LLR_2012 | ecosystem: Environmental > Aquatic > Freshwater > Creek > Sediment | place: USA...
TCTATCATCACGACACCAGTCGGGAACTTGATCCCCAAATCCACACGCACGCGGTCGCCGCCAACCTTACCTATGACGGCGCGGAAGGGCGTTGGAAGGCACTACAGGCATCGGGCATTTACGAACGGCGCCTATTTGACAGAGGTTTACGGCAATTGCCTGGCTCGCGAAGTGCGCTCATTGGGCTACGAAATCGAGAACCGTCGGGAGGCCAAAGGGCGCGACTGCGGATTCGAGATCCAGGGCGTGCCAGGAGCTCTGTTACGGAAGTACAGCCAGCGCAGCCGTCAGCGCGATGAAGCCATCCAGCAGTTCGTCGAACGGAACGGTCGCCAGCCGACTGATCGGGAAATTGCGGTGCTGGTGCGCGAGACACGCGCGGAGAAGCTGGTCGAGATATCGACTCAAGAGGTGCGCGCCCGCCAGCGCGCGCGGCTTTCTGCGGAGGAGGCCGCCGAGTTGGCGCGGTTGCGGAACAGGTGTCACATACGCCCCACGCCTGGGGCTTCCGCCGAACAGTCCCTTCAATACGCGGAGGCGCACATATTCGAGCGCGTATCGGTGGCACGCGAGCACGAGGTACTGACAGAAGCTCTGCGCCACGGGCGAGGCCAGGTCAACCGGACGGAGTTGGAAGGCCTCCTCGCACTGCAAGAGGCGTCGGGCGCCATTTTGCGGGACGGCGGCGAGATCGCAACCACGGAGAGCCTCCAGCGCGAACGCGAGATGATCGATTGGGTGAATCAGGGCATTGGCAAATGCGAGCCCCTCGACGGCAACCAGCAGTTTGTGGCATCCGATCGGTTGCGGCCAGAACAAAAACGTGCGGTCGAGTTCATTCTCAGCTCGCGGGATCAGGCCGTCAACATGCGCGGTGCAGCGGGCACCGGCAAGACGGCCACACTGAAAGAACTGCGGCGCGGATTGGCGGAGGCGGGCCGCGAGGTGCTTGCCATCGCACCGACTATGAGCGCGGTCGAGGAATTCCAAAAGATCGGCTTTGCGCAGGCTATCACGGCGGAACGGTTGCTCCACGATGAAAGCATGCAAGCCATGCTGCGGGGCAAAGTGGTGATTCTGGACGAAGCCGGAATGGTTTCGGGGCGGCAGATGTGGGAAATACAACGGCTGGCCAGAAGGCAGTCGGCGCGCCTGGTGTTCAGCGGCGACACCAAGCAGATTCAGAGTGTCGAGGCCGGGGATGCCTTGCGCGTGCTCGAAAAGGAATCACGCTTGAAGAGCGTGGCTCTGGCGCAGGTCCAGCGGCAAACCAGGAAGGAGTATCGGGAGGCGATCCAAGAGCTTCGAAGGAATCCGGAGCGCGGTTTCCAGAAGCTGGATGCAATTGGAGCTGTGCGAGAGGTTGGATGGCTGGATCGCGCGGAAGCGGTGGCGCAAGCCTACGGCGCGTCTCAGGGCCGGAGCAGCCTGGTGGTTTGCGCTACTCACGATGAGATCGAGCGCGTTGCGGATGCAATTCGAGGAAGACGCAGGACGATCGGCGCGCTGGGCGAAGGAGCGCATCTCACCCGCCACGCGTCCCTGAACTGGACCACCGCGCAGAAAGGTGAAGCGCAGAACTTTCGTCCGGGCCAGATATTGGGATTCCATCGCACGGTCAAGGGGATCGCCAGGAATGAAGCGCTCGAAGTGGTCCGGGTCGAAGGCGAGCGCATCATCGTGCGTAACGAATCCGGCGGCGAGCAGACGGTCACCAGCAGACTCGCGAAGAGTTTCGACGTGCTGGAACAACAACCCATCGAGGTCGCCGCGGGCGATCGGCTCCTTCTCACGGCTAACCGTCGGGAACACGGCTTCCACGCTACGAATGGCGAGATTGTCACGGTCGGACAGGTGGGTACCGCCGGTCGGATTCGCTTGGAAGATGGGCGCACGTTGCCGGCGAACTATAGGCAATTTGCGCACGGCTACGCGGTCACAGCCCATCGGAGTCAGGGAAAAACTGTGGATGCGGTGATCATTTCGGCGGATGGAATGCAGAAGGAATTGTTCTATGTAGCGGCCTCGCGGGGGCGTGAGAGCGTTGACGTGATCACGAGTGACAAGGAGCACCTGCGGGAGACTGTGGCGCGTTCGGCCGTGCGGAAGTCAGCCTCGGAACTGGCCCGGCGAGCACAGCCTGGGTTGCAGCGTGGACCATTGCGGGGATTGGCTGCCGCCATGGTGCTGATGCGCCGGGCTGCACAGTTGGTTAAGGCGGTGCCCGAACGAGTCTTGCGACACGCGCCGGGGAAGGAGACGATGCGGCATGAACACGGCCTCAGCCGATAGCCGGAAAAGCTGGAGCGTGAGCTCAGACGACAGGGCAAACGCTCTGGAAGTCGCACTTCTGAAGCGGACGTACGTTTTGCCCTGGCACCAGTTCGTGTACGCGGAAGGTGGCGACGACGAAGTGCATGCTGTCTTTGCGACGCACGAGGTGATCGTCAGAGGCACAGGATTGACAGCGCTGCTGGCGGCCCTGGCGGCACAAAATGTTACCGTGATTCAGGAGCCGACGCGGGCTGATCGCTTTCAGAGTAGCGGAGATCGGTTCATCCGCGAGGTGATTGTCGAGAAGAACGACGCGGGTTGAGGCCGGCTGAAGTAAACTGGAGGTGGGGTCTCGATTATATGATGCCGACCAACGAATACGTGGAAGTTCGGAACGGCGGATACTACGTCGCCGGTACGCGGATTGGCCTTGATGTAGTCACGTACGATTTTCGGAATGGACGGACTGCCGAAGCCATTTTCGAGGCGTATCCGTCCATCGGTTCACTGGCGAAGGTTTACGGTGCGATCACGTTTATCCTGGAGCACCCCAGTGAAGTCGAGGCTTATCTAGAAGATCAAGATCGCCGCTACGAAGAGATCAAGGCCCACTACCCCCTCACGCCCAGCATGATCGAACGTTTTGAGCGGGCGAGAAGCGAAAGGGCACGGAAGCAGGGTTGAGCCTTCGGTTCCAGGCCGATGCTGACCTAGACCCCGAGATCGGGCGAGGATTGCGACGGCGGGAACCGGCAATCGATTTTCTTGGTGCCAGAGGGGTGATCCCTGACGGCACCCCTGATCCCGAAGTCCTTCGACTAGCCGCCGAGGCTGGCCGGGTACTGGTTTCGCGAGACGTAACGACGATGTCGGTCCATTTTCGTCGATTTATCGAGCAAAGCGAATCTCCAGGTCTGCTGTTGATCACTTCGCGGAGATCGATCGGTGCCGTCATCGATGGGCTGCTATTGGTTTGGCTGAACTGGGAGCCGGAAGAGTTGCGTAATCAGTTGCGCTGGGTTCCGTAAACAAGATGGAGGCGGGCGTTTCTCCTTCGGCGGCGGGAGCAAGAGAGAGACACTATCCCTAAGCCTCCGGCTTAGGGTCGCGCGTGGTCGCGCGACGGTTGACCTGTTCGGCAGCTGTTCGGTGTTTGTCCGGTATCTGTTCGGATCTTGTTCGGAGTTTGTTCGGGTTACACTGAAATTAGTATACGCTCGATAGGAGACACCACGGGCGGCCACTTTCAAGATATCCTCGACAGCCTGCCTGAGAAGCCCGCGCGCTCGCGCTTGGAGCCCTATGGCGCATTGATCGATGAACTGCGTCGGCGCGGCCGAACTTTTCGAGAGATCGCCGACATACTCGCCGAAAAATGCCATGTAGAAACGGCAGCCAGCACCATCCATGATTTCGTTCGGACTCGCTCAAGGAGAGCGCAAAGGTCACCCAGACGAGCTTCTAACGGCACAACCAAGTCGGTGACGGTATCCACCCCTGAACGAATTGAAAGTGCGATACGCGCCGCCAAGACCGGCCCTGCCGTCGATGAAGTCCGCCGAAAGATTGCCGCACTGAAACTTCGGAAGTCCAGGAACGAACCGACCCCGGAGGGTTTCCAATTCGATCCAAGTGAACCGCTCCGGCTGAAGAAGCCGGGCCATAGAACTGGCGAGTAACGCCAAAGCGTGGGCCAGCCGGCGCCTCCCGCCGCCCGGCTGGGAAAACTTGGAGTTCGCAGTGTGGGTCCTCGCATGCGCCAAGCCGGCTAGCGCGAAGTGGCCCGTTCATTCCGAGTTATCCCAAGCAAGTTGGGCCTGCTGGGCTTGTGTGCCTGCGCCGCTACTTGGCGGCGTTTGGCGAGCGAACTCGTGCTCCGCCATACTTCGGCATTCGCCGGACATTCGACAGCTCAGGCAGCGGGCCGGTAGTTCAACATGCCGCCCAAGCGCTGGCGGCGTTGGACCGCACCGGCCTTGCCGAGATGGCCAGGCTCTGGGCTGATGAGTTGGTTCGCCAGGCCTTGGTGATTGCGTTCACTGTGATAATAGGCCACAAAGTTCTGAATGGCCGTCCGCAATGAATCCTCCCCGAACAAGATCAGGCGATCCAAGCAGGACTCACCCGTGAGATTCCGGGCGATCTGCGTCATCCACAGTCCGTTCGCCACCGGCGCGATGCCCGCATCTCCGCCGGCTCAAAAGGTCATCGCGACGAAAAATCAACGGTTTGGGTGGACGGCCGGCGGTCCCGGCTTCGGCACGTTACAACATGTTACCAAGGGTTGATTCATGGTCGCATTCGTCCTCTCCATCCTCGCGGCGCTGCGCGTTCTCCTGCGCAGCCGTGGCGATACCGCCCTGGAGGTGCTCGCCCTCCGACAGCAACTGGCTGTCCTCAAGCGGCAACGGCCGCGGCCTTCGTTTCGCATGATCGACCGGATCTTTTGGGCCACCTTACGTCGCCTCTGGTCCCACTGGGCCGACGTGCTGGTCCTGGTGAAGCCGGAGACCGTCGTGGCTTGGCATCGTGCGGGCTTCCGCTGGTATTGGAGCTGGCGCTGTCGCGCTTGCGGCGGGCGGCCCCAGATCGCTGCGGAAGTTCGTGCTCTGATTCGGCGGCTGGCGCGAGAGAACCCGGACTGGGGGGCCCCGAGAATCCACGGAGAACTGCAGAAGCTCGGCTTCGTTGTTTCCGAACGGAGCGTGGCCCGCTATCTGCAACGAATGGGTCGGCGGCGGGGTGACCCCGGCAAGAGCTGGCTTGCCTTTCTGGAAAACCACCGCGAGGCGCTGGTGGCCTTCGACTTTTTCACCGTGCCCGCCGTGACATTCCAAGTGCTCTACTGGTTCTTCGTCATCGAGCACGGACGGCGCCAAATCCTGCACTGCAACGTCACGCGCTGCCCCACCGCGGAGTGGATCGTGCAACAGCTGCGAGAAGCCTTTCCGGAAGCTTGCCCCTATCGTTATGTCATCCTGGATCGAGACACGAAGTTCGATGCGGAGGCGATCGCGTTTTTTGAAGGCGACGGGGCTGCAGCCCAAGCGGACGAGCGTGCAGTCGCCTTGGCAGAATAGTCTGGCGGAGCGCTGGGTAGGGAGTTGCCGCCGGGAGATGCTGGACCATGTGATCGCGCTGAATGAAGCGCATCTCCGCCTGCTCATGTCGGCCTACGTGAAGTACTATCACGAAGACCGCATTCACGACTCCCTGGAAAAGGACACACCGCACCGACGGCCGGTGGAGCCCAAGCCGGCAGGAAAGGCGAGCCTGGTTTGCATGCCGCGGGTGGGGCGGTATACAGCATCGCTACACGTGGCGCGAAGCGGCATAAGCGGCAGCACTTCAATTGACCGGAACCGTGAACACCAGGCGTTGAACGGTTCGCCCGCCGCACGCGCTACCACTCTGGCGGCGCGGTCTTGCCGAGGTTTTCCCGACGGCTCGGACGCATGGCCGTATCCCGCTGCTTGCATCTGAATCGATGGACCCCATAGCTCGCCTTTAACCTGCTGGACCATGTTACGTAACGTCATCATCACAGCCGACGTGGTTTTGGCTACGAACAGATCCTGTAGGTTCGATTGGGCTGCCAGCCGGAATAGCAATTCGAGCGTCTAGTCCGTAACCAGGTTCTTCGAGTAATCCAGTAAAAGGCCGTTCGCTTCCAGCGTGTACCGCTCGCCTCGCTTCGGGTCTTCTTCAAAGAGCTGCTGGAGGTGCGGCCCTCGAAGCTTCTTATAATGCGCCGCCAGGTCCTTCCACGCAGATTTCTTGCCGGCCGCTTTGACCGAATCCAGTGTTGCTTGCATCGACTTCTGCTCCTTTGCTCGTTCGTTACCTACCTTCCGGATGTCTTCCGTGACCCACTGAGCGATGCGGGGTATGTCGAGCGTCAGGGCCATCGTTTTTAAGGCGAGGCAGGCCCCAACGTCACGCTGTCCGTACTTTGCGCTGCTATGGAACCGTCTGTCGACTCCGGATCGCAGCTCAAAGGCGATTCGATGATGGTTAAGTTAGCGCGTCCCAGGGGCCGGGTTTGTACGCTCATACGCGTCGTGCGAGCGAACGGATGTCCGTCTACGAAGGCTATTTCGCGCATGAAGGTTATTTGGCGCACGACTTTGATGCCGATCGTGGAGGGGGAGGGGGCCTTCACGAAGCGCCCGGTCACGAGAACTGGCGCGCCTGTCACGGAGTCTATCCACAATTCTCCTCGAATCAGGCCCGCGCGCCTCTTTTTGGGGGTGATCCGAAAGATGTAGGCCGCACGATCTCCCGTATCGACTATGCCCGCATAACGGAATTTATAGTTTTGCGGAGTGATGAGGACCGACGAGAGCGGCAAGTCCTCCGCCTGGCGTTGCGCCATGAGGTAAGGAACAATCACGCGCACAAGTACGATCGAGTCTCCTTGCTGTTCGGTTATCGCGTACTCGCTGCGCTCGGATTCCCCAACGTCGCGGATCGCCAAGAGGCGGCCCTGTTTGTTCAGACGGGGCACGGACGCGGTTATTGCCACCGCAACAGGACCCGACTCTGTGAACGGGTCGCGTGCATGAAGCCACGCAATGTACCGGGCAAAAGCAATGTTCTCATTGGTTGTCGTCTGAATAATCGGAGTCGGAATACGCTGCGCCGAAGCACCCGCAGGCATCAGCAACACGAGCAATCCAATAATCGCAAGCGTGCCTCGAAAGAACGAATCCGGCCGGTAGAGTCCGCCAGTATAACTCGATAGGGCTGTCATTTAGATTTCACCGCAAACAACGTCATCCCGTGTGAGGCATTAACTGCAGTAATGTGCCGCATTCGCAGTCACCGGAGCTGCCGCATGAGACGTTGCAGGCCGGGTAGGGAGGACGTCGCCTTCTTGCCATGGAACAGCGTACATACGCAAGCAGGCGCGACAGCGATACTGTCCGTGAACGGGCCAGAGAGGTTCCGGATGAAACGTCCGGCACCATCCGATAGACGCACGATTCCAGAGGGCTCTCATTGGGTTGTCCTTTGTGTCGATGAAACCGAGCACACCCGAATCAGGGCAACTCGCCTGCCATTCGCGCGGTGCGCCTCGGACGCCGGTCCCGGTGCAACATCGGCCATCCCACAGACCTTTATCCCGTGTCATCCCGCATAGAACGGGATCGCAGGTTGTTTTGCCAGCTACTTGAGAGCGAGGTGGCTTCGTGCCGAACCTCGGCACTTGTTTCGGCGGATGACGGGCAGCCGGCATCCTGAGCGTTGAAGTACCGAGGTCTTTGCTGGAGACCGAAGTGCATCCGGCATTTCCGTATAACGCAAAGGACGGAGACATATGTGGGTCGTGTGGTCTCTGGGAGCATGGGTCGGGCTGAGCCTTGCTTATCGATGATGGAAGAGCCTCCGTCCAGGCAGGGAATACGGGGACGGAGGAGGCGGTGAAGTACGCCACTGGAGTCATGGCGCTCCAATCGGGCGTTGTTTCTCGCCACCCTCATTGTTGCCCCAGTCGTGGCGATTCCTTCCGTTCCTGCCTTGGCGCCACGGCTACTGCCGGGATCCTGGCAGGTGTCGGAAGGAAGGGCTCATAATGTCCTCCGCGGCGCATCGGGGTCCAGGTGTCTTGAATCGGCGGCCGAGACCTGTGCCGCCGCGCCGGCCGAAGCGAGCGTCTGCACGAGGTACGACGTATATAATCCGCGGGCGAGCAGCCGGATGCCTTTCGCGGCCAACCGGCGCAAGAGCATTGTGCCGGCCTGGTCTACTGTCGTGACATCGCGCAAGAACACGTAGACTGGCTTTTCTCTTGACTCGGCTTGACGGCAGCAGGTCTCGACTACCGTGACGGACTCGCCCGAGAGCTGTCCATCGATAGTGACGACTGTGCGTGACCTTTCCTCTGTTTTAGTAACCCGGATCATGGGGACCACATCCGGAAGATGACCATGCACTCTGCTATCCAACCCGATCGCAGTGAAAAGCCGGCATCCAAACCGGATCTAGGCCCGGCCCAGACTGGGATTGATGCTCTCTCGTGCCGCAAGATGCCGGCGCGTGCTGATGCAATTGCCGAAAATCGGCGCGCAGATGAAAAACAGGGCTGGGTGATCTCTCCCAGCTAAAGGCAGGAAGCATCTCAGTTCCGCCGAGGTGATGGCAACGTTCGGGCAGCCGGCTTTCTGGCCAGCCAAATGCACGAATCACCGATAAAGACGGAGAACTGACAACGAATGATTCCTCTACTGCTAGCTATGATCCAGGAAACAGCGACTTCCGCCCCCCCCAATGGCGTTGTGCGTGACAGAGATTGTCGATCACTTGGTGCAAGCGGACAACGCGAGGATGGCAGTATTCTCCGGGTACACGGGAATGCGCCGGTATAACTTCGAGAATAAGAAGGTCAAGAAGCACGCTGAACTGACGGTGCGCGTGATGTGAGACCAGAGTGGCGCCAAGACCTTCGAAGTGGTGTCGGAAAGCGGCTCAGGTTTCGTTCGAAACCACATCATTCGCAGGATGATAGACGCGGAGCGCGAGGCGAGCGAAAATGCGGAGCACGAGCAGACGGGAATCATACCGCAGAACTATGACTTCCGGCTGCTCGGGACCGACGAAACGGAGGGGCGGCCCTCCTATGTACTGAAAATCAGCCCGAAGACGAAAAAACCAGTTCATGATTCGCGGCCGCATCTGGGTTGACGCGGTGGACTTTGCGATCACCCGTCTGGAGGGCAGCCCCGCGAAGAACCCTTCGATCTGGATCCGTAGCGTTTACGTCGTCCACCGGTACGACCGGATCGGAAAGTTCTGGCTGCCCGTGACGAATAAATCCCGGGCGGAAGCGCGGATATTCGGGACGAACGACGTAGGCATCGAGTACTTCGATTACCTCATCAACGGCTTGCATGACAAACCGGGTCCGCTGTCCGGAATAGACCTCGCTAATGTAACTGCGCATTGATCCTCAAAGTGAACTGGAGGCGACCATGAGGATTGAAATTTCACGTACCATCTCCCAGGACGCCAGACGAAGTCTTGGATTTGCTGGAGTTGCTCAGCTACCGACCGAACAGCCACCCCACCATATTCTGGAGGATCTCCGGAGGTTCTTTGGCCAGATATTCGGAGGAAGCTCAGCACAAGCCCCGGCCTGGAGCAGCCGCCGCAAACCGAAGCGCAATCCATGCCGAAATGCCGGCCGATCTGCTTTGTGAGATGGCAAGGGACACGGTGATCGACTGAATATTGTGGCGGCGGAACTGGCAGACGAATCGACGCGTCCATTTCGCACCGGGAGAGGAGCTAAAGACCTTCGTCGTCAGCCCGCCGCGTGATACCAGCCGGGCGCAGCCCCCGGCGCCGATGAACTAAGCACGACAGTGAATCCCGGTGACGCGGCCGATGCGGGCGGGTTCGTGAGCCGTAAGTGCGCCCGTAGAGGCCAAAGAAGAAGAAGAGGAGTGTCATCAGAGGCATCTTCATGCAGTAAGAAAGCGCCGCACAACTGACCATTGTAAACGCGCCGGTGCCAAGCCAAACCTAATGTGCTCTTCAGGAATAAGCAAACCCTGACAGATCCCCTGAGATTGGCACACGATTTGCAACGAATCGTTTATGACAGCAAAACGGAATTCGAAAGCGGCAGCTTAGTTCGTTAATGTCTTATCTTAGGAGAGCATCGACGTGTCGTTTAAGATAATTCTGAACACTTTCCCTTCGAACATAGCCGGGCATATCCGGCCACAGACCGTCCTCAGCCTGTTGATGAAGAGAACGCTACCGGCGGCCTTGGTATTTCTGTGGTTTTTCGGGCAGTGGGCGATGGCACAGGCCACCGGTTCGATTCAAGGCAACGTTACCGATTCCTCCGATACGCCGATACTTGGTGCGGTGGTCACGGCCGAGGGTGCCGATGGGAACCCGCACAAGACAGTCAGTAATAGTGAGGGTGCGTTTAAGATCTCGTCTTTGACGCTTGGTAATTACAGCGTAAAGGTTTCTGCCAGCGGTATGTCCGACTGGACCGCACTGAATGTGCCTGCCTCGCTCACGCCGGAATCGAGGCCATTGCGGGCCGTCTTGGAGGTGGCACCGGAGATAACGACAGTGACAGTCGGACTGCCGCCGGAGGAGGTGGCCGCGGAACAGTTGCACCGGGAGCTGAAGCAGCGAGCGCTCGGAGTCTTTCCGAACTATTACGTCACTTATGAAAACCATCCGGCTCCATTGTCCCCTAAGCAGAAATTGCATTTGGCCTTGGGAACGCTCCTGGACCCGGTCACGTTTGCTTCTGTGGGGATTGTTGCAGGTATTCAGCAACAAAGGAACAGCTACTACCAGTTTGGTCAGGGTGCGGAGGGTTATGGCAAGCGCTTTGGATCTGCGTACGGAACAGCCGCGACCAACATTCTGATCACGGGGGTGCTTGCGGACTCGGTTCTGCATCAGGATCCGCGGTACTTTTACAGCGGACGGGGAACAACGGCGCGACGCGCCTGGTACGCGATTGAATCCGCGTTTTGCGCTAGGGGCGACAACGGAAAGTGGCAGCCGCCGTACGCGGAACTGATAGGGTCGATTGCCGGGGCGGAGATCTCGCAGACGTACTACCCGGGTTCGAGGACACAGTACAGTCTGTTGGGCAGAAGCGTGATGTTCCACTTCGCCGGACTAGTAGCGGTGAACCTGGCCGAGGAGCTGTTTTTAAAAAAGGCGACGAGTAACAGACCGGAAGTTCAGCCTGCTTCGAACCCACCTGTATTGCGTGAGGGGACGACGGTGCCGCTAATTGCCGTGGATAATCTCAACGCAGAGACAGCCACGGCTGGCCAAACAGTAACTTTTGTTCTAGCACAGGACCTGACAGTGCACGGAACGGTAGTGGCAAGGACTGGCGACGTCGCATCGGGACAGGTGGGTGAAGTTAAAGCTGCAAAGGCTCCAGGTGAGGTGTTGAGCGTTACGTTGCAACGGGTCACGCTCCGGGCGGGCAACGTGAATGTACCTCTGCGCAGCGGTCAGGTGCGGGGAACTAACGGTCCGGTGCAATGTAAGGAGCTGCCCGAATCCGGCAAGGTCGAAGTAACGTTGTTCGTTGCGGGGAATGTGCAATTTCCAGAGGGTGAATGAGGGCTCGTCGGATTGGCGCCCCTTTTTGCCTGGCCTCTGGCGCACTGATGGGCACGCAGGACAGGCTGCGGGTTGAGTGTAAGTCCTCGGCCCGCGCCTGCCATTCCTTCGCAAATCCACGGCATGTCCCCGGTTTGAGTAGTGGAGCGGATGGCGCGTGAGGCGCCCGATTTATAGTTCGATCTTCACTCGCACTTCGTTCGAGCACGGGAGCGACGCAAACTCGATCGCTCCTGCTTTTCAGGACATGCTTCACGATTTTCCGGAACTGATCATCGTGATCGAGGGGCCCTGCGATGACTGGGGCAGTTTTCCGGAAGCCCGCGTGCGGGCGTTCAGTTGTGGCAGCCGCGAGCCGCAATGCTTGACGCCCGACGAAGCGTGCCGCCGGAAGAACCGGCGTGTTTATTTCAGAGCATGGAAGCATTACCGGACATTCGAGTAAGAAGTAAAAGATGTTCAGAGTAGTCACGGTGGCGAGGGAGTACGGGAGCGGCGGGGGCATCATTGCACGGATGGCGGCTGAGAGGTTGGGCTGGAATCTGCTGGATGGGGCACTGATCGGGGCTGTGGCACGGACGGCTGAGATCGATGCCGAAATCGCAGGCCGGTGCGACGAACATGTCGACTCATGGTGGCATCGATTCAATCGAGGGGGCTTGTGGAGCGCAGCCATTTGGGCCGGGATCGCTCCCGATGATGTACAGTTTTTCGACGCAGACGCCATTGCCACGTATACACGGCAGGTCATGCTGAAGGCTGCCGCAACAGGCGACTGCGTGATCGTAGGGCGTGGCGCCCAATGCGTGCTGCAGGATCATGAAGACGTTCTTCACGTCTTCATCTATGCTCCATGGGCGGAGCGCGGTGGGCGTGTCCGGGCGCGCGCGGAGTCGGCCCAAGACGTCGAAGAATTGATGCGCGTGACCGACGGCGAGCGCGCCAGCTATATACGCACTTATTACGGATGTGATTGGAAGGATCCTCATCTCTATCACATGATGATCAGCTCGCAAATTGGCACGGAAATGGCTGCTTGGATGATCGTCAATGCCGTTAAGGGAGCCGGTCAGCTGTGATTATGCTCGTCAGGATAGAAGACCTGGTAGGAAACGGTGGGTCTCAGAAATCCCGTTTCTGTTGTTTACGCTGGGGCCTTGGGTCGTGCTGATCTGGCTGCTATGGCCTCGCCGGTAGTGGGAACCCGCATAGCGCAATCGGCCCGATTTACGGCTTGGCGCGCAATGACGACATTCGGCACATCGGTTGGCAGATGCCACCAGTTCGGCAGATAATCCCGCCCGAAAGGCTGAAATTGAAGAAACTCCCCGAGGACGCCAAAGTGCTGTTGGGTTGCGGAAGAAGGCCAGGACCGCTTGCTCACGCGCGCCGCTCGGATTGGCGCGCGCCCGCGGGCTTGCGCCGGCATGTGACTGAGGAACTGAAGTGTGCTTCTCACGAGAAATGCTGCTGTTGAAGAGCACCACGATAGCGGTGGCAGTCTGGGGATTACTGTTTCCAAGCTTCTGTTCCGGCCAGCCATTGACGCCGGCCGAGGCACTCGACCGCTACCTGGCGTCGCGCGACCAGCAGCCCGCCTGTTCCGATTCCGTTTTCAACGTTCAGATCGACGCTTCGATGCCGGCATTGCGCAAACAAGGCCGCATGAGTGGCCTCAAGCTGGTCTCCTGCACGGGCCAAATCGTCTATCGCGGTCTTCGATTCACCGGAGACAAACTCGTCCAGACCGCCGTCATCGCCCGTTTCCTGGGGCACGATACGAATCCGGCAGAACGGACTGGCGATGTCGCCGTTTCACGCCAGAACTATTGGTTCACCTATAGCAAGACATCGGATTACAACGGGCTGACCGCGTACGTGTTTCTTCTGAAGCCCCGCCGCAAACGGGCTGGGCTCTTTCGGGGCGAGCTGTGGTTGACTGCGGACACGGCTGTGCCTTTGCGGTTCTGGGGCGATCTGGTAAAGTCACCCTCCATGTTCATCTGCAGTTTCCGCTTAGTGCAGGATAACCAGACAGTTGGCGGGTGCGCCCAGCCGCTCCGGTTGCTGTTGACGGCCCATACGCGAATTGCCGGCACAGTCGAAATGGTCATATGGTTGCAACCAGTGGACGTTGTTTCTAAATCTCAGCACGGAGGTCAGCCGCCAAGTGAAGATAGCGATCAATGACATGCCCGCGAAGACATCAAGGGGCGGGTTAACGGAGGCAATGGGAGTCACGGGGGGCGAATCGCTCTTCAGGAGTTGCCCGTGCTTGGGGCAGCAAACTTGCCCAGGAAGGTATCGACAGCCGCGCCTCTGAGCCTGCCGGTCCCGCCTTTCCGAGGCATCCGGAGAAGCGTGGGAATGTGGAGCCCGATCCGAAGCTTCTGCCGCGTGAGGGAAATCCCTACCGGACGAGCGTGCCCCCTACCGATGATCCGCCGCGCGCTGCGCGGATGGCTCTACCCGTATCTGGGATCGCGCGTAATGCCGGGCGATTTCCACCCCATCATCTCGTACCTGTTCACCGAATGGAAATGCAACCTCGACTGTCAGTATTGCTGGGCCTACGATAACCGTGTCCAGGGTATGACCGAAGATGTTGCCCGCCGTTCCATCGACTGGCTGCACGACACGGGCTGCCGCGTTTTGGCGCTTATGGGCGGCGAAGTTCTGCTGCGGCCGCAGTTCGTGCACAAAGTCGTCGACCACGCCGTCCAGAAGGGCTTCTGGGTGTACGTGCCCACCAACGGCGGTCTGATGCGCCCGGAGGTCATCGACCGGTTGGCCGATGCCGGCGTGGCCACCTTCAATCTCGCGGTGGATTCCGTCGCCGACCGGAAAGAGCTGCCCAAGGCGCTCCAACCGATCCGGTCGTATTTCGATTATCTAATCAAGAAACAGTACGTTTACAACTTCAGCGTCTTCTTCAACATCAACATCACCCGTATCAACCTGGAGGACGTCCGGCAGCTTACCGAAATCGCTCACGACGTGGGGATCGCGACCGACTATCACATCAACGAATCGCCCATGCTCGAACAGCCGCACTTCAAACACAAGGACGGTAACAGCACTTTCATCGCGCCCGAAGGCTGGCCACAGGTCGATGCCGTGGTTGACTGGCTCATCGAGAAGAACCGGTCCGGCTACAAGATGGTGAATTCCGTCGGCCGCCTGCAAGAAATGAAGGCGTTCATGCGCGGCAAGTTGCAGGAGTGGGACTGCCGGGCTGGGCAGAACTCGCTTATCATTCGGACCGACGGCACGCTGGCGCCGTGCTTCCCGATGTATAACGCCTCGCACGACTGGGGCATCGCCGGTCAACCGTGTTTCGACCGCCGGCAGCTCCTGGAAATGAAGGTGAAGTGCCAGCCGCACTGCTTTTCCACCCTCAATCACAATCTCGCGTACTGCTACAGCGCATCGCGCGCGATCCGGTGGGTGCTCTAACAGGCAGTGCGGGGATTCCACGGAACCACCGGCAGCTTTGAGGATTCCGGCTTTTGCTGACGTCAATTTCCGACCTCGCTTGCTGGGTCGTCGTCGATCCAATGAAACGGGTCGCCGGCGTCAGACCGCATCTTCATGCGCGCGTCTGCTGTCCGTGAGTAGGCCTCCAGGCAGAGTCGGCAGTAACTCGGCCCGCATGCAAGAATTCGAACCCCGTAGCTGCTTCCCGAGCGATGAACGCCATAGAAGACTCTCATCGGTATTCCTCCGTGCCAATACTGTATGTTGCTCGCCCAAGATGCGCACGAGAACTCGATGAATTTATAGGGTAGTCAGCGCACATTGCCGACGGCGGCGTGTCACGTGCCGGGGCATATGCCGAAGCGTTTCCAGGTTCGTGCAGGTCAACAGGCGCTAGCAACCACGCCGCAGTCTGCAATGCATAACTCTGATGCCCTCACTCAACTCGCGAGGGCCGAAGACATCGGCACGTATGTCGGCACGTGCTGAGGGCGCCGAAGCAGATTCGGCAGGGATTCTCGTAAATGCCTGATTTCACGTGAGCGCATCATGGCGTGTTGAATGCACGTAAGGAACCGTCAGTCTCATCATGCTATATCAACTGCAGACCGTAGTGCAGCCTCCACTAGCCGCCCCGACGCCTGGGCGTAATTTTCGAATAGGGGCTACGCTGGTACATGGCGGCGCCAACTTCTCAATCTTCTCGCGAAGTGCGGCCGGCATCGAACTGCTCTTTTTCGATCGGGCGGACGACGCTCGTCCTTCGCGTGTCATCGCCATCGATCCTTTAACCAACCGCACTTACCACTATTGGCACGTATTCGTGCCCGGTGTGCAAGCAGGTCAGATCTACGGATTCCGGGCCCACGGTCCGTTTGAGCCAACTCGCGGTCTCAGGTTCGATCCATCCAAGCTGCTACTCGACCCGTACGGTCGCGCGGTCGTCGTCCCCAAACACTATAGCCGTGAAGCAGGGCGCCTGAAAGGAGACAACACAGCCACGGCCATAAAGAGCGTGGTTACGGACCCGCAGGCGTATGATTGGGAAGGTGACCTGCCCTTGAAGCGGCCTTGGTCACGCACCATCATCTACGAGATGCATGTGCGTGGTTTCACTGCACATCCCAGCTCCGGGCTGGCGGATTCGAAACGTGGCACATACGCCGGAGTGGTCCAGAAGATCCCCTACCTCCAGCAACTGGGCATTACCGCGGTCGAACTGCTTCCCGTGTTTCAGTTCGATCCCCAGGATGCGCCCCAAGGCCGGACGAACTACTGGGGCTACTCACCGGTCTCATTCTTTGCACCGCACCAGGCATACAGTTCGCGTCAGGAACCGCTGGGCGCGGTTGATGAGTTCCGGGATATGGTGAAGGCGCTGCACCGGGGCGGCATCGAAGTCATTCTCGACGTGGTCTTCAATCACACTGCGGAAGACGGACACGACGGCCCGACGCAGTGCTTCCGCGGCCTGGACAATTCCACTTACTACCTGCTGGAAGAAGACCGCTCACAATACCCCAACTTCACCGGCACTGGCAACACGCTGAATGCGAACCATCCGGTTGTACGGCGCATGATTGTGGACAGCCTCCGTTACTGGGTAGAGGAAATGCACGTGGATGGCTTCCGTTTCGATCTTGCATCCATCCTGGCGCGCGATTCCTCGGGAGCTGTCATGCCGAATCCTCCGGTGCTTTGGGACATCGAGTCCGACCCGGCGCTGGCGGGTACCAAAATGATCGCGGAGGCATGGGACGCGGCAGGACTCTATCAGGTCGGCAACTTCGTGGGCGACAGTTGGAAGGAGTGGAACGACCGGTTTCGCGACGACATCCGCGACTTCTTCCGGGGCGCGCACGATTCGGTTGGGCGCGCAGCCGATCGTCTGCTTGGCAGCCCGAGCATCTATGGGTGGAAAGAGCGCGAACTTGAGGAGAGTATCAACTTCGTTGCGTGTCACGACGGCTTCACACTGAACGATGTTGTCTCCTATGATCACAAGCACAACGAAGAGAATGGTGAGGACGACCGCGATGGATCTGCGGAAAACCGGAGCTGGAACTGCGGCTTCGAAGGTCCGACTGACGATCCCATGATCGAGGGGCTTCGCAATCGTCAGGTGAAGAATCTCCTCACAGCCTTGATGTTGTCCGGTGGCGTGCCCATGTTTGTGATGGGCGATGAGGTGAGGCGCAGCCAGCGCGGCAACAATAACGCCTACTGCCAGGACAATGACACGAGTTGGTTCGACTGGAACCTGCTGTCCAAACATGCGGATGTCCTCCGGTTCGTGAAGTTGCTGATCGAGCGGCGTGTGATTCGAGACATCGAACATGAACGCCGGCGCGTGACTTTGCGCCAGGTCCTGCGGGAGGCGAAACACGCCTGGCACGGCGTGAAACTCAATCAGCCGGACTGGTCGCCTTTCTCACACAGCATCGCAATCGGCGGGGAATTGAAGAACGAAGCGGTATCGGCGCACATCATTCTGAATGCGCATTGGGAGCCTCTCGACTTCGAACTTCCGATATTGAGCGGTGGTGGCAAGCGCTGGCGGCGGTGGATCGATACTGCACTGGATCCGCCGCACGAGATTTGCGAATGGAATGCGGAGCAACCAGTTCATGGGACTACATATCGTGCCGGCGCACGGGCCGTGGTGGTGCTGATCGCAGGTGACGGACGAATGCCGGACATTTCAACTGGAGTTCAATCGTGACCACCTCCTTACAATTGACCTATGGCGGAGTTTTCCTTGGGGTTTTTGCCCAACAAGTCGGCCTGCCTATTCCCTCAGTCGTTTTTCTGATGGCCGCAGGCGCGCTTTCGGCCCATGGAGCAATGAGCCCGACGATCATTGTGTTCTTGGGTGTTTTGGGTTGTCTGGCAGGCGATGGGATATGGTTCTGGATTGGCCGCAGGTGGGGTTCTAAGGCTGTGCGGCTACTCTGCCGGCTTACCTCCGACCCGCGAAGGTGCTTCAAAGATGCGCAGGAAAAGTTTCGCCGTTATGGCCTCCCCGTATTGTGTGTGGCCAAGTTTCTCCCTGGGCTGGATGCCGTCATGCCGCCACTTGGCGGCGCGGAAGGAGTGTCGCTCACGCGCTTCCTTGCGCTCGATGCCGTAGGTAGCTTTTTCTGGTCAGCCTGCTATGTAGGACTGGGCTATCTCTTCTCGAATCAATTGGATGTCGCAATTCGTTGGGTTCAACATTGCGGGACCGCCCTCGGTATCGCGATTGTGCTTCCGCTGGTTCTCTATGCCAGCTCGCGGGGACTGGTTCTGGTGCGAATGATCCGTCAACTACGGCTGCGCCGCATTAGTCCACCGATGCTCGCACGCAAACTGAAATCCAATAGCAAGGTCGCCGTGATCGACCTGTTGAGCTTCGAAGAAGGAACTGACGGTGAAAGCCCGGAGGCTATTCCTGGCGCTTTCAGCGTAGATCCCTCTCTGTTGCGGAAAGCTCCCTATATCACTGTTCCGGATGATGTCAAGATCATTCTCTATTGTTCTTCGGGCAGCGATATGGTGAGCGCGCGAGCAGCCGTGGGCTTGAAACGGATAGGCGTTAACAAAGTATGGGTACTGGAAGGTGGACTCAAGGCGTGGCGTGAACACGGGTTCCCTGTCTCTCAATCCCTGGAAGTACCCGAAGTCGTCGCCGAGCGTTTTGGAGTTAAGTTGCCAGCACCCGTTACTATCTTGAATTGAAGACAGAGAGATCAGTGCATAAAAGGAACGTAAGATGACAACAAAAGATCTTCCCGAGACGACAATAGCCAAACTGTCTCAGGCTACGAACAGCCCATTGCGGGCCTCGGAATTGCTGCGGCAGTATGGTTGCGGACCGATACCTTTCGTCGGAACGGCGAACGCATTCTATGAACGGCATTTGATATTCGACAGAGTGATCGACCCGCGGGTGGCGACGGCGCGGGAACGCTTCGAAGCATTTGCCCGTTCCGTCCGCGATGTCCTCGCGCAACGTTGGGTGCTGACCAAGAAGACATACGAGAGAGAAAACCCAAAACGGATCTATTATCTGTCGATGGAGTTTCTGATCGGACGTTCTGCGGTAACTAATGTAACCAACTTACTACTTGACCCTCTGATACAGCAAACCGCGGATGAAATGGGGATCGACTGGCTCAGCCTGCTCGAGGAGGAGCCCGATGCCGGCCTGGGAAATGGGGGATTGGGC
>Ga0075030_100001855_pt1 | contig 19061 bp, 12 predicted proteins | sample LitLauG_LLR_2012_FD_71393 | JGI IMG/M metagenome (GOLD analysis project Ga0075030, IMG submission 71393) | Freshwater sediment microbial communities from Pennsylvania, USA - Little Laurel Run_MetaG_LLR_2012 | ecosystem: Environmental > Aquatic > Freshwater > Creek > Sediment | place: USA...
GATTTGAAGTTCCTGAAGTCTCTCCGCATCAAGCTCGACGAGGAAGAAGAAGAGTAAGGCAGGTCTCAGGTCTCAGGTCTCAGGTCTCAGGTCTCAGGAGATGCAAATGCGGAGGGGATGCGTTGTCAACCCAATTCCGTAGAGACGAACTTTGCCGCATCTGCCGCCTGGCACCAACTCGGGAAACTCCGATCCGATGCCGTCGCCGCTTTTCCTGACGCCTGAGACCTGGGACCTGAGACCTGCTCCCCGTGGTACGATTCCGCGCAACCGCCATGACTCGCCACTTTCTTTTGACTGTCTTCACTCTCTTTCTCTGCGCTTCCCTGCTATGCGCCCAGGCCGTCCCGACCTTCGTCGGAGTCCGCACTTTTCTCGGTGCACCTTACGTCACCAACCTCGAGAAACTCGACGCCGACTTCGCCGTTCTCGGCGTTCCCTTTGACGAGGGTACCTGGGGACAGCCCGGTGAACGCTACGGGCCGCGCGACATGCGCGAAGCTTCGCAGGAGTACAACCACGATCTGACCGAGGGTTTCTACTACATCGATGGCGACCGCACGGTACTGAAAGGCAAGCGCTGGGCCGACGTTGGTGACATCGAGATCTGGCCCACTGTGCCCGCTCAAACGAACGACAAAGTCACGGCAGCGGTGAAGACGATCCTGGCCCATAAGGCATTCCCGATCGTGATCGGCGGCGACCACAGCATCACCTATCCGTCGCTGCGCGCCTTCAATCAACCGCTCACCCTGATCCATATTGACGCGCATCTCGACACCTGGAACGGCGCGCCGGGCAATCTGGATCATGCCTCCTGGGTGCCGCGCGCGGCACAACTGCCGCATGTAAAGAAGATCGTTCAGATCGGAATGCGCGGTCTCGCCAACGATCCCGAAGCGGTCGGCAATGCCCGCAAGCTTCACACCCAGGTCATCACCGCCGAAGAACTTCACCGCCGAGGCGTGGCCTGGGTTTTGTCACAAATCGAGCCCGCGGAAAATATCTACGTCTCGTTTGACGTGGATTCCATGGACCCAACTCTAGCGCCAGGTACCGGCACGCTCGAACCCGGTGGCCTCAGCTTCGCGGAGATCGATGATCTCATGACAGGAATTCCGTCCAAGGGAAAGCTGGTTGGCCTGGACATTATGGAAGTCAACCCTTTGCGCGATTCCAGCGGGCGCACTGCCCAGACTGCGATTCGTTTGATGGTAGATATGCTGGGTGCGGCTTTCCACTGAAGTGCGGCTCAGGGGTGTTTATTCCGGACTCAGGGTGGGGGCGGAAAAATCTCCCGGGTTCGTTTGAAGATTTGCCCTAAAGAGTGGGAAAAAAATTGCAGGTGAGCCCTTTTGACCTGATATCATGGACTTTTCCCAAGGTAAGTGGCTGCCTGCCAGCATCTTACTGCAAAGAATTGCGGTTGGAAGTGGCCTTCGGCGTGCACTTCTCGGTTATGAACTGGCTCTTTTCGACCCCTCTCCTGTAGGTGCCGAAACCCGCTTTCGGGTGTCGCTTAAGGGTCGGGAATTTTCTAGCAGACGCGCTCCGGCAGGCTGCTCAAGGGGACTCAACATGGACTCCCAGGATTCGCAATTGACCCTCGGTCTTCTCCCAGAACGTCGAACTCCGTGGGAGAAGTTTGTTTTTGGTTACGGCGTCCAGTCCCTGGTGGTATCTTTTTTTCTACTCACTGCCCTTCTTTATCCTGAAGTGCTTGTATTGCCCGTGCATGACTATCACTTCATCAGTCTGGTTAACACTCCGCCACCGGTGCCGCAGAAGCCGGCTCCGGTCAAAAATTTCCCGGTTCCCAAGGTCGCGCAACTGGTCATACCGCGGCCTGAGGCGTTGCGTGTTCCAGCTGACCTGACCCCGCGCAAGAAACCCGATGTGCCCGATGTGCAAGCGCCGAAGGTGAATCTGGCAGCCAGCAAGCAAGTGATTTTGCCCGACGCGGGCCCGGTCATTCCCAAGCAACTCGTCAAGACGAACGTCTTCTCCACCGGCAGTTCGGCCACTCCGACGATTGCCGCCGCACCGCAGAAGGTGCAAACCGGTGGCTTCGGTGATCCCAACGGAGTGCCAGCGTCTGAAAACCACGGCCGTCCCATTACGATTGCCCAAGCCGGGGGCTTTGATATGCCGAGGGGTCCGGGCTACGGCAATGGCACCGGCGGCGCCAAGGGCGCGCGGGGCGTAGTTGCCAGTGCCGGCTTCGGCAGCGGCGTTGCCACCGGAGATGGTTCCGGGAGAGTTTCGGCTTCGCGCGGCACGGTGCGCCAGGGCGGCTTTGGGGACGCCGACGTCGTTGCCGCTCCCCAGCCCAAGGCCAAAGCAGATGAACCAATTGTTAAAACCGTCCCCGCGGAGATCACATATAAGCCCCGTCCGGTTTACACTGAGGAAGGCCGCCAGCTTAAGATCGAGGGTGAAGTTCTGCTCCAGGTGGTGTTCACGGCAACCGGGCAGATCCGGATCGGGCGGGTGGTGCAGGGTCTTGGCCATGGGTTGGATGAATCGGCGATTCGCGCAGCGGAAAAGATTCAGTTTAAGCCGGCGCTAAAAAATGGCCAGCCCGCTGATTTTGAGGCTGTCCTTCATATCGTCTTCCAACTGGTTTCATAGGTAGAATGAAACAAAAAAATATGTTGCGCTCCCTCTTGGCATTGACGCTCCTCCTGGTCTGCGCCGCAGCATTGTTCGCCCAGACTCCGCCCCCGCCACAACTTTCGACCCGGGATGCCGCCACCGAGCAAACGTCGACTGCGACCAGCAGCTTCCAACAGGTGGTCGATCGAGCCATCGAGCGAGAGCATTTCTTCATCGCCCAGATGCGGCAACTTCATCCCCTGGTGGAGACCTACCTGCAGAATCTCAAGGACGACAAGGAACTGGGCGCTCCGGTTCCCGCCAGTGACGTTTACTTCCTGGGCCGCCTGGACATGAGCAACGGAACCGATGACCGCGCCTTCATCTCTCCTACCACGGCCGGTCTGGGCAAGCGCATGCTCAGCAAGTTAAGCAACGTTTACTCCATGAAGTTCCTGCCTTTGGGCTTCGCCCAGATGGTGGTTCTCGACGAGGACTTTGAGCGCAAGTTTTACGATTTCACCTTTGTGCGCCGCGAGTTCCTGGGTGAACTACGCTGCATCGTGATGGATGTTGCGCCCAAGAAAGACGCCGGCAAAGGACGCTTCCTCGGCCGGGTCTGGATTGAAGATCAGGACTACAATATTGTCCGCTTCAACGGCACGTACTATCCTCACCCGCGCTCCAGCTACTACCTGCACTTTGACAGCTGGCGGCAGAATCTCCGTCCCGGAATCTGGCTTCCCTCGCTCATCTACTCGGAAGAGTCCGACCTTAAGGCTCGTCTGGGACAGACACTGCACTACAAGGCGCAGACTCGTCTGTGGGGCTACAACCTGAAAGACTTGCGGCGCAACTCCGAGTTCACTGAGATCACGGTAGATGCCCCTCAGTCCGTGCAGGATCAGAGTCAGAAGGCGCAGGACGCTTCGCCGATCGAAGCCCAGCGCGCCTGGGAACATCAGGCCGAAATCAACGTCCTGGATCGTCTCCAGCAGATTGGCCTGCTCGCTCCGGAAGGGGAGATCGACAAAGTTCTCCAGACCGTCGTGAACAACGTGATGGTCACCAATAATCTCGACATTCAGCCCGAAGTGAAGTGCCGGGTGCTCCTGACGACGCCCCTGGAATCATTCACTATCGGCCACACCATTGTCATGAGCCGCGGCATGATCGACGTGCTGCCTGACGAAGCATCGCTCGCTATGATCCTCACGCACGAACTGGCGCACATCGTGCTCGGACACCGCCTCGATACCAAGATGGCGTTCAACGACCGCATGTTCTTCCCCGATGAGCGCACCTTCGAACGCATGGACTTCGCCCGCGATCCCAGTGAGGAAGAAGCCGCCGACAAGAAAGCGCTGGAGTTGCTCAACGGATCTCCCTACAAAGACAAACTCGCGAACGCCGGGCTGTTCCTCAAGGCTGTGCATTCCCGCGCGCCAGCGCTAAAGAATCTCATCCGGCCTCACCTGGGCGACAGTCTCCTGAACGGAGACGCGACCAAGATGTCGCCCCTGATGACCGCGTCTCCTCAATTCGATCCGAAGAAGGCCGATCAGATTGCCGCACTTCCCCTGGGTGGTCGCGTCAAGGTCGATCCGTGGAATAACCAGCTAGCGTTGATCAAGACCAAGCCGGTGGCGCTCACCTCAGCGGCGGACAAGATGCCGTTTGAGGTCACACCCTTTTTCCCGTTCCTGACCCGACTGGGTTCTCCGGCGCCCGCACCCGAGAAAGCGGCCCCAGAAAAAACTGCTCAGACGCCAACCGCTCAGTAGACAGACCGCCTCAGAACAGCAGAGGATGGGGCGTGGTGAGAGCACCCGAAGGCGCAGTGCCACCGACAATTTGAGCGGTCAGCCGACGCTCGACGCGCCGAACAATGCAGACCATGAGGATTTAGTGGGGAAGCCGCTGGGCGGGTACAGAGGATGGGGATTCGACGGAAAGCAGCCACTTCCGAGCGGGAGCAAACGGGGGAGCTTGCTTATTGCGCCATCTGGCTATTCACTTGTGAAAACACGTTATTCGCGTTGCCACCGATCAGCCGGACCGTACCGATCACGATTACCAGGATCACAGCCAGCATCACCGCATATTCGGCGACATCTTGCCCTTGCTCTTCAGTCCACAGTTGACGGATTGTCTTGATCACAGTTGCCCCCATTCGACAAAATACAAGCCGCTTTCATATTCCTGGAACAGACACAGACTTCTTCGTTGTACAGTCGAGGGTATGCTCAACCGCAGTCCAACCCAATGGCCCGCCCGTGCAGCCCATAGCACGTTCGTGCCATCCACCGGTAAGTGGCTGATTACAATATAGTTTTAAGTGGGAGACCCTGATTCACAGCGAAGAGCGCGAGCTCCAACCGGGTCGAGACGCCCAGTTTGTCGAAGATATTGCTGAGGTGGTGCTTGACAGTGTCTTCACTGATTTTGAAGTACTCCGCGATTTCGCGGTTCGCATAGCCTGCGACGACCGCCGCCACAATCTCCAGTTCCCGGGGCGTCAGACCGAATTTCTTTTGCTTCGTCTCTTCGCTCGTACTCTGCATCAGGTTGCGCAGGTACTGCACCAGGTTCGAGACGCTGTCGCGTCCCACCCAGTATTCGCCCGACATTACGGCGTGAATGCTCTTGAGCAGCAACTGGGTCGCGGAATCTTTCAGCACCACCCCGCGTGCCCCTAGTTGCAGTGCCTCGACCACTTGTTTTTTTTCGGCGGCCGCGGTCAGCAGGATGATGCGCACCATCCCGGCCGATCCGGCGCTCGTGCTCAAGTCGCGCAATGCGTCGAGACCGGTGTGATGGGGCATCGCCAAATCGAGGAGAAGAATGTCGGGCTTGATCTCCGTCGCCAGTTTGACGGCCTCCAGGCCGTCGCAGGCTTCTCCGACCACTTTCATGTCGGGTTCGGACTCCAGCAGGCGCCGGAGGCCGTCGCGGAAAATCGGATGATCGTCGGCAATCACAATGCGAATCGGCTGTGTGCGTCTATCCATGATTGGTCTTCCGCGCCGGCGGAATGCGCACTTCCAGCCGGGCACCGTGCCCAGGGTTAGATTCTATCGTGAGTTCGCCCGCAAGCAAGCGCACTCTTTCACGGATAACCGCCGGCCCCTTGCCGGTGGTTTCCAACTCGGCCTCCGACAGCCTGCCGGAGAAGGCGAACCCCTGCCCATCGTCCTCGACGGTCAGCTGCAGGTTGCCGCCCCTCTGCGCCAGCCGCACCAGCACGTGGTGGGCGCCGCTGTGCTTCCGCACGTTGACCAGGCTTTCCTGCACGATACGCGCCAGTTCCCGGCAGACCTTCTGCGGCAGTTCCACGCGCTCCAGTTCGCTGACAAATTCCGCAGAGATCCCGGTTTCGCGCCGGAATCGCTCAACCGTGTCGAAAAGGAAGCCGAGAAGCCGTTCCGCATTCACTTCAAACGACTTCATCGCCTGCATCAGTTCGCGCAGTTTCAGAACTTCTTCCCTCAGCAGTTTCTGAATCCGTCCCAATTCGCTATTCACCACCGGCGCCTGCGTTCCCGACTGCCGGCGCAGGACATCAAGTTGCATTTCGACCGCGATGAGTGACTGAATCGCGCCATCGTGCAATTCGCGCGCAAACCGCGCCCGCTCCAGCGCACCCGCGCGCTCGCGCAGCCGCCGCATCAGGTACACGTTGTAAACCGCTGGTCCCACTTGCTGCCCGAACTCCTGTAGAAAGCGCAGCTCTTCTTCGGGCTCTCCCATCATCCCCGGATCAAACAGAAACACGCGGCTGGACCACTCCCGCCCAAAGATGAATCCGACCGAAACCACGGTGTCAAAGGTTTCCACCCCCGCAAGGTCAACCAGGAATCCATTGTCCACATCGCGCAGCCGATTACCGGCGCGATCCAGCGCAACCGTTTGGAAGCCGTTCGCATTCCGGGTCGCGTAAATCGCATCCGCCGGTGATTCAAATAGATATTTCTTCTCGGCCTCGGGGAGCGCCTCTCGCCAGCGCAGGGTGTCGGCGCCTTCGGCACCGCGATTGACCTCCGCCAGGAACACCCTGTAACTGTGGGTTTCCTGCGAGGCGCTCACGACCCGGCGCGCACCATAGATGCTGAGGATCTCCCCAAGAATCTGCTGCATGGTCCCGGTCAGTCCTGCTTCGATCCGAGTGGAACTGAGAACGCGGTTGATCACGGCACGCTCGGCCCGCACTTTCTTCTGGTTTTCCGCCATGTAGGCCAGCAAGCCGCCCAGCACCATCAGGTACACCGAACTCATGAACAACTGCTGCGGCTCCAGTTGGCGCACGCTCACGTAGAGAAGCGGCAAATGGACAAGGCGCAGCCGCGGATTCACCACCTGCTCCAAACCCGCGCGCACGGCGAGCGCTTCGGCCCAAAGCAGCGCAACCGCAGCGGCCGCCGTGCCTACCGTCTCCCAAAGCCCCCACCGATACGCCGCGGCCACCATAACAAAGACAAAAAACAGGAAGAATGGCCCGCGCTCTGCGGTGGTGAACATCGAAATCAGCACCGGCCACACGATATCGACGCTGTGAACCACCAGGCGAAAGGCCGGCGTCGACTGGGGACGGACTCGCAACAGCACCATCACCACCACGCCATGCACAAGATAGATTCCCAGGAACACCCACATCCAGAACGGGTACGGCGTGCGGCTCGCGGGCTCCCACCACACGGCGAAGACGGCTGCAATCGAAAGGGCCACTCGTGCCGTCGCCAGCCAGCGCTCAGTGCGCCGAATCTCACCCGCACTGAGCGGGGCCCGGAAGCGCCATAAATTGCGGAACCGTGGAACGATCGAAGACAAGGGAGTCACGTTGTTAAGGGCCTCATTCTACGGTCAATCTCCCTAGAACTCCACACCCACATGTAGCGCGGACACTCCTGTCGGCACAGTTTCAACAGGTCCAACGCGGCCCGGCATCGAGATTACACAAGTAATCCCCCTCCCCCATGCTCACGCTCTACAATGATGTCCGGAGTGTTGTGTCTTGCCCGCCCGCGTCAAACTTTGGAGTGGCCTGCTCGCCGGTCTGGTTCTGGCCCAGATTGCGGTGTCGCTCCGCGTGGCACAAGGTACCACGCTGACCGTAACCAGCGATCTCATCCAGAGTGCTCTGCTCGTGGTCGCTACTGCGGCTTTTCTCCCCAACACCCTGCGCTCGAACAGTCCCGCGCCGCGCACCCGGGTTTTCTGGATCCTGATGACTGGCAGCATGTTGCTTTGGCTCGCCTATCAGGGAATGTGGAACTACTTCGAGGTGATCAAACGGCAGGACGTGCCGGAACCGTTTAGCGGGGATGTGGTTCTCTTCCTGCACCTGGTCCCCGTGATGGCAGCCCTGGCCGTGCTTCCCCATCGCCGCGACGACGAGCGGGATACCCGCATCCGCGTGCTCGATCTCTCGCTGCTGATCACCTGGTGGGTTTTCCTGTATGTCTACGTTGCGATTCCATGGCAAACCGTACGGATCGACGGGGCTATTTACGGAGCCAACTTTAACCTCGTCTACCTGTCGGAAAAACTGGTTCTCCTGGCTTCCCTTGCTATTCTTGCTTACTCCGCGCGCGGCGGCTGGCGAAATCTTTACGGGCAACTGCTCGGAGCCAGCGCCCTCTATGCCTCCAGTTCTTATGTGGCGAATTGGGCCATCGTCCACCAGAGATACTTCAGCGGAAGCATCTACGACATCCCATTGACCATCTCCATCGCATGGATAGCGGCCATCGCCGTATTCGCTGCGCGCTGGGATCTCTCAGAATCGAAACCTTCCCAACCCATTTTCGGCGTATGGATCAGCCGGCTTGGGATGCTCGCGATCTTCAGTCTTCCCGGATTCGCCCTGCGCGCCTTGTTGCATGCGGAAACACCTCCGCCCGTCAGAAACTTCCGCATTATCCTGACCCTGCTGGCGACAGTGGTGATGGGGGCCATGGTGTTCGGCCGGCAGAGCCTGCTGGGAAAAGAGCTTTCGCGCCTGATTGAAAAATCTCACGAGTCCTTTGACGACCTCAAAAACCTGCAGTCACAGCTGATTCAGTCGGAACGACTTGCTTCGCTTGGCCAGCTGGTCGGCGGTGCCGCCCACGAAATCAACAATCCTCTTACCGCCATGCTGGGATACTCCGACATCCTTGGCTCATCCGGGTTGCCTCCGCAGGAACAACGGCTGGCGGATCGAATTGCCGAGCAAGTGCGCCGCACTAAAACGCTGGTCGCCAGCTTGCTGACTTTTGCCCGCGAGACTCCAGCTCGGATGACCGCGGTGGACGCCAACTCTGTCCTGCAGACTGCCATGCGTCTGATCACCCCCGAATTCGAGCCGCAGGCCACCACCCTGCGCCTGGCGCTCGGTTCTTCCCTTCCGCCCGTGCTGGCTGACTCTAACCAGCTGCTGCATGTCTGTTTGCATCTCGCGGGACAGATTGTGAGTCACCTGGATTCGGTGGCCCACCCCGAGCTGTATGTGCAAACCCGCCGGGCTGACAACTTCGTCGTGATCGAGTTCAGGAGCAACACCACCTCCGGTGAACCGTACCAGTTCCTTCGCACTTCGGAGGGCGGGCAAAAACCTTCGTCACTCTCGCTGAACGCCTGCTGCCGAATCGTGGAGGAACACGGCGGCCGCATCCTGTCCCAGGTTTCACGCGGCCGATACACGGCTTTCCAGCTCGAACTGCCCGTGGCCACGAAGTCATCGAGCGGTTCTTCGCCATCCAACGTCGTGAACCCGACCGGCGCCGCAGCCCGTTCCGGTTCCTGAAACCGCCGTAACCAACTACTCTGCGAATTCAATTTCTACCGTTCTTTTCAGTTGTCCGCAGGCGGCAAAAATATCGCGCCCGCGGGGCCGCCGGATAAACGCCGGAATCCCCGCCCCAACCAAAATCCGTTGGAATGCGAATACGCGCTCCTGTTCGGGCGTCTGATAAGGCAATTCAGGCCCCGGATTCAACGCGATCAGATTGACCTTGGCGCGTATGCCGCGCACCAACTCCGCCACCTCCCGCGCATGCCCCGGAGCATCATTGACGCCCGCCAGCAGCACATATTCGAAAGTGAGCCGCTCCCGCGCCCGCAGCGGGAACTCGCGTGCCGCCGCCATCAGGTCGCGCAGATTCCATTTCCGGTTCAGCGGCATCACGGCGCTCCGCAACTCATCATTCGGTCCATTGAGCGAAATCGCAAGCTTGGGCCGGACCGATTCCCTGCCGAAATCGTGGATGCGAGGGACAATGCCCGCCGTCGAAACCGTCATCCGCGACTCCGGGATCCCGACACCCTCCACCAGCAACCGCACCGCCTTCATAAAGTTCTCGTAATTCAGAAATGGTTCTCCCATCCCCATGAACACGAGGTTGACGCGCTGCGCCGGCGGCTCGACTCGCTGCTCACGCAGCACCGCTGCCACCTGTCCCACAATTTCTCCCGCTTCGAGATTCCGCTTGACCCCCAGCAGTGCCGTCAGGCAGAAACGGCAATTCACGGCGCATCCCACCTGGCTCGAGACGCAAATCGTTGTCCGCCGCCATGTGGCCGTGGGCGTTCCGGACTCGATCTCGTCGCCCGCCTCGCTTCCATCTCCGCTTTCGCCGTCGTCGCCCTCCGGCATCCAGACTGTTTCCACCGTCTCCCCGTCCGCCATTTCCACCAGATACCGCACCGTGCCGTCCCGCGACTCGAACTTGCGCGTGATTCGCGGCATCCCGACACCCCAGCCCTGTTCGCCCAGTCGCGTCCGGTATTCGCGCGGGAGCGTGGAGATCTGATCGAGGTCTTCGGTCCTTTGGTGATAAAGGGCATCAAACAACTGCTGGGCCCGGTAGGCAGGCTGGTTCGACTCCAGAACCAGGTTCGTAAGTTCCTGAAGCGTGAGCCCGAGCAGCGAATTGTGTATCGAGCTAGGCATGAACGCTGGACGTGAAGCGCCGGGCCTCCCCGCCCCCCGGAACGGGCGAGACGCGGTTTTTCCATCGTAATCCTTGTAAGTTAAACAAAATTAAGTATTAAGTTCAACCTCGGCAACATCACCCGCATTGTGGGAAAATAGAGAGAAAGCAACCCGCCACTCCAGTCGCGCAGGATCGGAATCGGATGGTCAAGGAGACTCGCAACATTCGTCGTCGAGTTCTGCCCAGTGGCCTCACGGTCATCACCGAGCAGATGTCCCATCTCCGCTCGGTGGCGATCGGCATCTGGCTGAAGTCGGGCTCGCGCGATGAGGATTCCGAGTGGAACGGCATCTCCCACTTCATCGAACACATGGTCTTCAAAGGCACGGAGACGCGCTCCGCCGAGGCCATCGCCCGCCAGGTTGATTCGATCGGCGGCAACATGGATGCGTTCACCGCCAAGGAATGTATCTGTTTCAACATTAAGGTTCTCGACGAGCACCTCCCGATTGCCATGGATGTGCTGAGCGACCTCGTACTTCATCCCGTCTTCGATGCCGGCGACATTGCCAAAGAACGCGGCGTCATTCTCGAAGAAATCAAGATGGACCAGGACAATCCCGACTACCTGGTCCACGAAATCTTCACGCAAAGCTTTTGGAAGGATCACGCCCTCGGCCGGCCCATTCTCGGAACCCGAGAGACCGTGAAAAAATTCGAGCGCGCCGTGGTCTCCCGATTTTATGGGCACCACTTCGCACCCGGCAATCTCATTGTCGCGGCCGCTGGGAACCTCGACCACGACCGCTTCGTCGAGTTGGTCGCCCAACACTTCCAGCACGTGAAACCGGCAGAAAATGGTTTGCATTCGCCCGCGCCGAAGACCTTCTCGCGCATCAACCTGCGCAACAAGAAGTCGCTCGAGCAAGTGCAGATTTGCATCGGCGTGCCTTCGCACCCCATCGCCCATGAACAGCGCCACGCGTCCTACATCTTGAACACGCTGCTGGGGGGCGGCATGAGTTCGCGCCTGTTCCAGAATGTGCGCGAGCGCCAGGGTTTGGCCTACTCGATCTACAGCGACCTCAATCCCTACCGCGACACCGGCTCCATGTGTGTCTATGCCGGCACCTCGCGCGAGTCCTCCATCAAGGTCGTCGAATGTGTAATCGCCGAGTTCCGTAACCTGAAATCCACCCCGGTGCCCGAAGAAGAACTGCGCCGGTCGAAGGACCAGCTCAAAGGCAGCCTCATGCTCTCCCTCGAATCCTCGACTGCGCGCATGTCGAACCTGGCCCGTCAGGAAATGTACTTCGACCGTTTCTACTCGCTCGACGAACTCATCGAGCGCATCGAAGGCGTGACCACCGAAGATCTCCAGCGCGCCGCCAACGAGTTCTTCAGTACCGACCAGATCGCAGTCACCATTCTCGGCAACTTGACGGGATTGAAACTGACGCGCGATCAGTTGACTTGCTGAGTGTGGCGCGGGCATTTCTGCCGCTACTTTCGTGCGCTCGTGCAACGCGGACAATCGTGTCTGCGCTGTGCGCGCAGTCCACGGTTCGGTTCAGCATTCTTCGAAAGATTCACCCTCTTCCCGTCGTCTACCGTGTTAATCTGCACCGTCAATTCCCTGATGAACTCTCCTCTGATTTGGCGTATAGCCGGATGCATTTTGGCAGTCGTACTGCTCATGGGATACCGGCTGCTGTTCAGGGCCGGCGCGCAGAAGCAGCCCTCAACTACCGAGAGTTGGAATCTTTCGACCCTGTTTCTGGCCAGCGCCCTGACGCTGTTTGCGGAGTTGGCCCTCATCCGCTGGGTGGCCACTGAAGTTCGAGTGTTCGCCTACGTCAAGAACCTCGCCTTGCTGCTCTGTTTTCTCGGCTTTGGCCTGGGCTGTGCGCTCTCGCGCAAGAATACGCGCTGGTTGACCGCCATCAAAGCGCTGCTCGGACTCATCCTTGTGGTCCGGCTTCCCTGGTTCAGCACCTCGGTCATGGAGAACCTGTCGCGACTCCTCGGCTCCGCGCAGGATATCCAAATCTGGGGGACAGTCACGGAGCGGCACTGGGGTGTGTTCCTGCTGGCCGCCGCTGTCACCATGATCCTGCTCTGGCTTATCACTTGCATATTCATTCCACTGGGACAGACGGTGAGCCGCCAACTCGAACTGGCTCCCCGCACGCTCTACGGCTACTCCTGGAATCTGGCCGGGAGCCTGATTGGCATTCTGGCTTTCTTCGCGGTCTCGTGGCTGGCTCTCCCGCCCTGGGTCTGGTTTCTGACCATTCTGGCGAGCATAGCAATTCTGCAATCGGACCGCCGGGACCGCACCTTGGTTGGGCTAGCCATCATCCCGGTCGTGCTTCTGCTGGTAGACACGTCCTCCTCCCGCCGCTTCACTCTCTGGACGCCCTATCAGCAGATCGACGTCGAGGAGATTACCTTTCCCAACGGAGAACTGGAAGCAAGCAACATCCGCGTAAATCACACCGGCTATCAGATCATCGTGAACCTCTCGCATGATTTTCTTTCGCGCCATCCGAAACTGCTGAAAGAACCTGAGGATGAGAATCCCTACAATCTGCCCTTCCGCTTTACTGTCCCACATCCCAGGGTACTGATCGTCGGGTCCGGTACCGGAAACGATGTAGCCGCCGCGCTGCGCAACCAGAGCAGCGCCGTCGATGCCGTGGAGATTGATCCGGCAATTCTGAAGCTCGGCCGTCGCCACCCCGAGCACCCGTACAGCGATCCCCGCGTCACCGCGCATCTCACCGACGCGCGCTCCTACATGAAGCGCGCCCGCGGACCCTACGACCTGATTCTGTTCGGCTTGCTCGATTCCCATACCCAACTCTCCGATTACTCCAACATGCGCATCGACAACTTCGTCTACACCGAAGAGTCTTTTCGCGAAGCACGCGCCCTGTTGGCTCCCGACGGCATTGTGTTCATCAAGTTCCAGGTAAATCTTCCGTGGCTGGGACGCCGCTTGGATGAAATGCTCACCCGCACCTTCGGTAAGTCGCCCGCAGTTTTTGTCGCGCATTCGAGTTACAGCGCCGGTGCGACCTGCTTTGCCGCCTCTGCCTCCGGTCAAGTGCAAGCAAAACTCGCCGCGGACGCGCGCTTGCGCGAATTTGTTGAAGCCCGGCGTCCAGATTTTGTTGATCTGCCCGCGGTCGCTGTCACCACCGACGACTGGCCTTACCTTTACCAGAAGCGACATACCATTCCTGGCATCTTCTTCCTGCTGAGCGTGCTCGTGGTGCTACTGGCCGCAGCGTTTTACCTGCAAATTCCCGAGGCACACAGCCGCGTGCCCTCCTTGTTTTTCTTCAGCATGGGCGCAGGTTTTCTGCTGCTCGAAACCCAGGTGGTCAGCCGCCTGGCTCTCTATTTTGGGACCACATGGCAGGTGAACGGCATCGTCATCGCCGCCATACTAGCCGCTCTCCTGCTTGCCAACTACGTCACCGAACAACGGCGCAGCCCGTGGCCGCGATCCTGGACGCTCGCTCTCCTCCTGTTGGGCATCGCATTCGCTTATCTCTTCCCCTTCAGTCGGATCCCTCTCCCGGCCTCATGGGTCGGTCTGATCGCCGCTGCGGTTTTTGTTGTCCCCGTTTTCTTCGCCGGATTGCTGTTTGCATCGGAATTCTGCGCCGCCGATTCTCCTGCCGCAGCGCTCGGAGCCAATATGCTGGGTGCGGTGGTTGGGGGCCTGCTCGAGAACCTGTCGCTCATCGTCGGAATGAAGGCCCTCCTGCTGGTTGCGGCAGTGTTGTATTCGCTCGCTGGCCTGGGTTTCCGTGGACTTCGCCCGTCCGCAACCCGCGCAGAGGCTACCCTGCCGGGCTCCTGAGCAATATGAGATTCGTATCAGGCCATCGCTTCACAGCTTGCGGAAAAAGTCGATGCGGTACTTGATTTTGGGTGGCGCAGCGGTTTACCGCTGCGATAAACAGCCTGTTTTCAGTAACGGCTTCAGCCGCTGAGGTCAGGATGCATACCGCGCAGGGGTTTTTCCGCAGCCTGTTCAGCGATGACGCAAATCGTACGCTTTTGACTGCACTTTAGGGGAAGCGGCTGCAGAACCAGCTTCACGGCAGCCATCCGGCACTCCTTGCGCAAACCTTCATGCGTGGCACAGCTCACGTGCACGCGAGCCTGTGTCTAGTAAAATTCATAAAGCCTGGAGCTTCTGTCCTTATGCACTTCATGATCGACGTCTTCGGCCAGATCTTCCGCACCCTCTGGGCGCACAAGCTCCGCTCGTTCCTCACCATGTTCGGGATCGCCTGGGGCGTCGGTTCCCTGCTCCTGCTGGTCGGCCTGGGCGAAGGTTTCCGCTCCGGCAACAAGCGCGGCCTCTCCGAGTACGGCGAAAACATCATGATGATCTTTCCCGGCCGCGCGCCCGTGGTCTCCGGCAGCATGAGCTCCGCCCGCACCTATCGCCTCACCTACCGTGACTACCTTGACATTCGCAAGGAAGCGCCGCATGTGCTGACTGCCACCCCTGTTCTGACCAGCATGGACGTGCATGCCGTCAGCGAGTTCGCCAGTGCCAGCGGCCAACTTACGGGCGCCGAGCCCCAGTACAGCGGGATCCGCTTTCTCCCGATCAAGCTGGGACGGTGGCTCAATGATCTCGACGAAACGCAAAAGCGCAACGTACTCGTCCTGGGCGACGAGATGGCCCACAACCTGTTTCCCGGACGCCCCGCTGTTGGCTCCGCCGTCCTGCTCAATGGATATCGCTTTGAGGTCGTCGGCACCCTGAAGCGTGTCGGCCGCGGTGACGACAACTCCACCAACATGCGCGCCTATATCCCCTTCCAGGTGATGAATACTTTCTTCCCGCTCAAGGGTGAAGAGGCGTATGACGCCATTTCGATGATCAACTATCAACCGCGGATCGCCGCGGACCACGTCCTGGCCCAGGAGGAAGTCCGCCGCATCGTCGCCCGCAATCACGGATTCGACTATCACGACGAAGACGCCTTTGAAGGCTGGGATACCGTCAAGCAAGCGGAAATGATGGGCACCATCTTCGACGCGATGAACGAATTCCTGGGCACCGTCGGACTGGTCACGCTCGCACTGGGCGCAATCGGCGTCATTAACATCATGCTGGTCGCCGTCACCGAGCGAACGCGGGAGATCGGGCTCCGCAAAGCCCTGGGCGCAACCAGCCGCAGCATTCTGCTGCAGTTCTTCATCGAAGGTGTTCTGCTGACTCTGGTCAGCGGCCTGATCGGAATCGCTTTCGCCGGCGGTCTGATGACTCTGCTCGGCAAGGTCAATGGCCCGGCCGGGTTTGATCCGCCCAGGCTGGTGGCCAAGACTGCCATTCTCGCGATCGTCAGCCTGACTCTTGCGGGGGTCGCTGCCGGCCTGTATCCCGCCCGCAAAGCGGCGCGGCTAGAACCGGTCGACGCCCTGAGGGCCGAGTAACGGCATGATGCGCGACATACTTCAGGAGTCCTACACCGCGATGCGCCACAACCGGCGCCGAACCGCTCTGACTATGCTGGGCATGGCGTGGGGCATTGCGACGGTCGTGATGCTGCTCGCGTACGGCGACGGCTTCGGCCGTGCTATCGCCAACATCTTCAAGAATTTTGGCACGAAGTTGATCATCGTCATTCCTGGACGTTCCTCCATGCAGGCGGGCGGCCAGAAAGCCGGCGCCCCTCTCCGCATCACGCTCGACGATGTGGACCGGCTCACCGCCAACATTCCCCAGATCACCCATCTCACTCCCAGTTGCAACAAGCAGGCAAATATCCAATACGACAACCGCTCCTTCCCCATGAACGTCAATGGCGAGTATTCCAACACGTTTGCGATTCGCGCCCTAACCCTCGGCCAGGGACGTTTCTTCAATGCGCAGGATCAGATGCAGCGCGCGCGGGTCGCCGTGATCGGCTCGGAGTCGAAAGAAAAACTGTTTTCCGGACGCAACGCCCTGGGCGAGCGCATTCGCATCGACGGTCTCAGCTTCGAGGTCGTAGGAATTCTGAGTCCCAAGATGCAGGCCGGAGACGACAACATCAACCGCATCCTCTACGTTCCCTTCACTACGATGAGCGACCTCAAAGACACGCACTATCTCGACTCGATCTGGTTCAACTATGAGACCAACGACTACGGGCGGATCGAGCAATCCGTCCGCAACGTAATGGCAGAGCAGCACAAATTCAATCCCGCGGACCGCCGGGCGTTGCTGGTCTTCAATCTCATGGTGCAGCTCCACCAGTTTGAGGTCATCACCCTGGGCCTCAAAATCCTGCTCGGATTCATCGGGACGCTAACGCTCGGCATTGGAGGCGTGGGTCTGATGAACATCATGCTCGTCGCCGTCACCCAGCGCACGCGCGAGATCGGCGTCGAAAAAGCGCTCGGCGCCCGCCGCCGCCACATCTTCGTTCAATTCCTGGCCGAGGCCCTTGCGATCACATTTCTGGGTGGACTCTGCGGGATCATCCTGGCCTACGGAGTTTCATTCTCAGTCGGCCGACTCACGCTCTACAGCGCCATGGCCAAAAACGCCGAAGCCGGCGACATCCGGCTCATGATCAACCCTGGCACACTGCTCGTCGCTGTCCTGATCCTGATCGTCGTCGGCCTCGTCAGCGGCATGGTCCCCGCCATCCGAGCCTCCCGCCTCGACCCCATCGAAGCCCTGCGTTACGAGTAAGGGGAATTCCGCCCTTCAGGAGCGGCATAGCGTGGAGAGTTTCTCTTCAGAAGTGATGTGCTTCTGAAGCGGGACCCCTACTTTCGTCTCCCCCTCTTTCGTACGGTGAAGCAGCCGTACCGCTCGTGGTAGGGTCGGGTTGTTGCAACTCCTCAGGTCTTACTGGATCAGGATCGAGCCGGCGTTAAGTGCCTGTCACTAAGCCGAGGATAAGACGCGACGTTAGCCGCCGAGATTTATCATGGCAATCCCATACCGTGGCGCAACGGGCAATGGTACTTCCTTCAGCGTCATTTCTGCTACTTACATAATTTTGTTTGGTTATTGCTTCTACAACTACATATACGTGAGGAATGTAATGACTAGAGTCCGGAGTTGTCATAGTGTTGTATGTCTTCTTATTAGTTTTGTTTTCATCATTACCATGTTGGGCTGCGGCAGTTCGCCGCGCCCCGTTGCCGTCACCATCACGCAGGGAGCAAGTGCGTCCCTGGACAATGGCCAGACCAAGACTCTGGCCGTCACCATAGCCAACGATTCCAGAAGTGCAGGGGTTGCCTGGACATTGTCGTCGGGACCCGGGACACTTTCGGGCGCAACCACCAGTGCGGTCACCTACAATGCGCCGGCATCCGGGGCGGCTGCGACCGCCACGGTGACCGCGACCTCTATCGCCGACGCAACCAAGTCAGCGTCCATCACTCTCCATATCTCTCCAGTACCAACGATTGCCGATACACCAGAGCCCCCGGCAGGCACGAACGGATCCGCCTTTACCTATAGCGTGCCCGTGAGCGGGGGAACGGCGCCGCTGTCCTGGTCGGTTTCTGCGGGCGCACTTCCCACTGGATTGACACTTAGTCAGAGCGGGATCATCTCGGGAACGCCCAACGCAAACGCCACGTTAAGCCCGTATACCTGCACCGCTCGGGTGCAAGACGCAGCCGGTGTTGCCGCGACCTATGACTATTCGTTAACGATTAACAACCCTGCGGCTCCCGTGATCAGCACAACGGCACCGTCCGCCGGCACCAACGGCACGGCGTATTCGGCATTCACGTTTGTGCTCACCAGCGGAGGACTTGCCCCGTTTACCTGGAGCGAAACCGGCGCACTGCCTGTTGGCATGACCCTCAGCGCCGGCGGAGTACTCTCTGGCACACCCCATGAGGTGGGATCGTTCCCGATCACTGTTTCGGTGCAGGACCATTCCAATCCGCAGCAGACGGCATCCCACGGATTCACGCTTCAAATCAACAATCCGCCCGCGCCGGCCATCATTACCGCATCCTTGCCGAACGGAACCGTTGGAATTGCCTACAACCAGACCATCCAAGCGACGGCCGGTCTAGCGCCATTCAGTTGGTCGGTCAGCGCAGGCACGCTGCCTGCAGGTCTGAGCCTGGGCAGCAGCACCACTAACTCCGTCACCCTGTCCGGCACGCCGACTGCGGCAGCATCCAGCACGTTCACGATTCAGATCACGGACGCCGTGACCCAGACTGGCACCCAAGCCTACACGGTGACCACCAGCAACCCCCCGGCGCCCACCATCACCACCGCATCCTTGCCGAATGGGGCAGTCAACACAGCCTACAGCCAGACGATTCAAGCTACCGGTGGTCTCGCGCCATTTGCCTGGTCGGTGAGCGCGGGCACACTGCCTGCGGGCTTGAACCTCGGGAGCAGCACCACCACCTCGGTTACGGTTTCCGGCACGCCCACGACCACGCAATCCAACGTGGAGTTCGCCATTCAAGTAATGGACTCGCTAAGCCAAGCGGGTTCGCGCGCCTATTCAGTGGACATTGCCGCGCTGCCGATTATCGTCACCATCA
>Ga0075030_100001856_pt1 | contig 19061 bp, 13 predicted proteins | sample LitLauG_LLR_2012_FD_71393 | JGI IMG/M metagenome (GOLD analysis project Ga0075030, IMG submission 71393) | Freshwater sediment microbial communities from Pennsylvania, USA - Little Laurel Run_MetaG_LLR_2012 | ecosystem: Environmental > Aquatic > Freshwater > Creek > Sediment | place: USA...
CCTCCGACTTTCACGGCAAGGCCAACTACAATTGCGGACGTTACGGCTATCCTTGCTATTTGGCAGGCGCAACTCTCGAGTTCGACTTCCCCGCCGATGCCTTTGCCTCCGGTTCCGCCACCATCCAGATCACTCCCCCGGAGGGCGACTCGGTCTCCGTCGACTTCGATCTCACCCACCTCCGCTGACTCGTTTGTCAAAAACCCCTTCTTGACTCTCCATAGTATTCTGGTACACTAGTTTCCAGGTAAATCTACGCGCTAACTCTTGCTCCTCCCGGTTGCTCGAGTCCACAGCACCCCGCACTTTCCCTTTTGGGTCACTTTGAATCAGCACTTGCAAAAGCGTTTCGAGACAAGGCTTGGACTAGCGCCTACGAAAATAGGGAAGCACTTTTGCACAATTTCGGTGCAATCTAAGTCTCTTTAAATCAACACTTGCAAAAGTGTCTCTAAACAAGGGACTTTAACCCTATTTAGAATGAACTGTTTTTGAAAATAGGGGGAGGGGGGCCAGAGGACTCCAGCTCTTCCTAAACAAACCCAGAACTAACAATGGAAGACTGCTCACCACTGCCAATCGCTGCGTCACCGGCCCCCAGTGGGACGGGCATTCCTGCCTGTCCTCCCGCTTTAGGAACGCCAGCGAAGCGTCGTCGGCCCATCCATCGGATGCACCATCGGCGCGCCCGTCCGACGGGACTCAATCAGGTTAGCCTTCAGCGTGAAATACCACTTGGCCGGACGGTCCGCATCGTCGATCAGCATTAGCCGCGGATTGTGCTTCAACCCTTCTGCCTGCTGGATCATCGTCTCCTGGTCCTGGCGGAGAAACACTTTGCCAAACATCCGGAAAATCGCAACCGGTAGAAAAAACAAGTTCCACGCCGCCACAAAATCGATCCGGCAAAGATCCCGCCGCACCGGCGTCACCGTCGCCCGGCTGGAAAACCACATCTTCCCGCTTTGATCGATCTCCGTGCGCAGATTCGGCAGCACAAAATCGATCGTCGTCGTCACCGGCTCGCCAGTAATTTTTTTCAGCAACTGATAGGGCGCGCTGTTCGTGCTCGGCGAATGCGGACTCATCCGGAACCCGTTCGGGATCGGCTCGAATTGTTTGGCCTTCTCATGAATGCTCCCACGCTTCCGCCAGAACCACGATTGATGCACGAACGGCCCGTGCGCCGGGTCCATCAATCCGATAATCCCGTGGTCGATATGCGAAGGCAGCTCGCAGGAAAGATGCGTGATCTTATATTTCTCGCTGAAAACGGTAAGCGCCGGCGCCGCCGGAATCGTCTCCGGCAATTTCGTCCCCGGCGCGTTCATATAAACCCAAACGTAGCCGTCGCGCTCCTCGCAAGGATAATGCCCCGCAAAAATCCGCTCCACCTTCAGCTTGTCCTGGCTGGAAAGCGACGGAATCTCCACACATTGCCCCGAGCAAGCGTCGAATCGCCACCCGTGGTAGCAGCACTCCACCACTTTCCCATCCAGCCGCCCATAAGAAAGTGGTATCCCCCGGTGCGGACAAGAATCCCGCATCGCAAACACTTTCCCTTCGGAAGTCCTGCCAAGCACTAGCGGCACTTCCAGCAGCATTGCCGTAACCAGCTTCGGCCCCGCAATTTCCGAACTCCGCGCCGCCGGATACCAAAAATCCCAAAGAAATCCCGCATCCGCCGACGCCGCACTCTCCTGCGCCGCCTCGGCATCCATCCGCATCATCGTTCGCACCGCTTCGCTCATATTCTCTATCGGACTCTTGTAGCGGCCGCCTTCCGAGGCGGGCGCTTTCACCCAGGTCGCATCGTAGTATAACGCCTCGCAGGGGAGCAATCGCACGTTGCTAATTTGCGCGAATTTGAAATCGGCGTTATTCTTGGTATAGAGCAAATTGATGTACGCTGCCTTCTATTAGCTGACTCGCCTTTCGCTCCCGCTCTGGGAGCCTGCACTTCTCTGCAAACTGGAAGCGCTCTTCCACCCGTAATTTACTCCTTTTTTTGTACTAAGAACTTAGAACTAACGACTAAGAACTACAGAGGTTTTGCAATGGCCACACTGACGTTATCGGAAAAATTGGATCAGCTGGGCACGCGCTACGACGAGCTCACGCAGGAACTTTCGTCGGCGGAGATCGTCTCGGACTCCTCGCGCTTCCAGAAGGTCGCCAAGCAGCAGTCCGAGCTCGGCGAAATCGTCGCCAAGCATCGCGAGTTCAAGCAGATTGAAAAAGATCTCGCCGGCGCCCACCAAATGTTCGTCGAAGCGGAAGACGCCGAGATGAAGCAGATGGCGCAAGAAGAAGAAAAGGAACTCACCGCGCGCAAGGAAATCATCGAGCGCGAGCTGAAACTTCTTCTGCTCCCTAAAGACCCACTCGACGAAAAGAGCGTCATCCTGGAAATTCGCGCCGGTACCGGCGGCGACGAAGCCGCCCTCTTTGCCGCCGAACTTTTTCGCATGTATTCGCGCTACGCGGAAACGCTGGGCTGGAAGGTAGAAATCCTCGAAAGCTCGCCGTCTTCGCTCGGCGGCCTCAAAGAGGTTGTCGCCGCTATTCAAGGCCAAAAAGTTTATTCCAAACTGAAATACGAGAGCGGCGTGCACCGCGTCCAGCGCGTGCCCGCTACGGAAACGCAAGGCCGCATTCACACTTCCGCCGCCACCGTCGCCGTCCTACCCGAAGCCGACGAAATTGACATCAAGATCGAAGCCAAAGATTTGCGCATCGATACGTTCTGCTCTTCCGGCCCGGGCGGCCAGTCGGTCAATACAACCTATTCCGCCGTGCGCATAACGCACATTCCCAGCGGACTCGTCGTTTCCCAGCAGGACGAAAAATCCCAAATCAAGAATCGCGCCAAAGCCATGCGCGTTCTCCGCGCCCGCCTGTACGAACAGGAGCAAGAAAAGCGCCAAGCCGCGCTGTCCATCGAACGCCGCGGCCAAATCAAAACCGGCGACCGCTCCGAAAAAATCCGCACCTACAATTTCCCGCAAAACCGCGTCACCGATCACCGCATCGGCCTGACGCTCCATCAATTGACCGAAGTCATGGACGGCAAACTCCCGCCGATCGTCGACGCCCTGGTCGAGCACTTTGAATCCGAGCGCCTCCAGCAAGAACTCGGCACCGCGTAATGTCGCAGGTCGATGTTCGCGCCGCACTGAAGCAAGGGCTCGCCCGACTGCGCGAAGCGCATGTCCCTTCGTTCACGCTCGCGGCGGAACTGCTGCTCCTCCATGTCCTTGGCCGCGACCGCACTTGGCTCTACGCGCATCCCGAAGAGCAACTCTCCGACGCTGAAGCCGAGCGCTTCTTCGCGCTGATCGCCCGCCGCGCAAGTGGCGAGCCAACGCAGCACCTCACCGGCAAACAGGAATTCTGGGGCCTCGAATTTGAAGTTACTCCCGATGTTCTGATTCCCCGCCCGGAAACCGAACACGTCATCGAAGTCGCCCTCGATCGCCTCGCCCTCCGCGAACTCCGCGCTGGCCGCAAACAAACCCTCACCGGCGAAGGCCTGCAAATCGCCGACATCGGCACCGGCTCCGGCTGCATCGCCATCGCTCTTGCTAAAGAGCTTCCCGGCGCCGCGATCTACGCCACCGACATTTCCGCAGCAGCACTGGCCGTCGCAAGACGCAACGCCGTGCGTCACAACATCGCAGACCGGATTCAATTCTTGGAAGGCAGTCTGTTGGATGCTGTGGCAATGCGGTTCGACCTTATCGTGAGCAATCCGCCATACATCGGCCGCCGCGAAGCAGCAACGCTGATGCGCGAAGTCCGCGACCACGAACCGGAAATCGCCCTCTACGGCGGAGAAGAAGGCTACGAACTTTACGCCGATCTCATCGCGAAATCCGCCGCGAAGCTCGAGCCCGGAGGTCTCCTCGTCCTCGAACTCGGCCACAACAGTCTCCCCGCCGTCCAGCCACTACTCGACGCCCCCACCTGGACCAACGTAGCCGTAACCAACGACCTCGCCGGCACCCCCCGCGTCATCGCCGCCGAGAAGTTGTAGCAGCCGCCTTCTGAGGCGAGCGCATTCTTAGCCAATCGAGAGCAATTTGTTCGGAAAGGTTGTCCACAACATTTCCCCGGCGTAGGCTATCGGCATGCCGGAGATGGCGCGCTTTCGGGCTAAGCATGGGCCACTGGAAGAGCAGTCGGCCTTCGCGCAATCGTCCATCCTGCATGTGGACATGGACGCGTTTTTCGTTTCGGTGGAATTGCTGGATCGGCCGGAGCTGCGAGGAAAACCAGTGGTGGTCGGTGGCCGCCCGGATCAACGCGGCGTGGTTTCCGCCGCCAGCTACGAGGCGCGGAAATATGGGATTCATTCGGCGATGCCGCTGCGCACGGCGAGCCGCTTGTGTCCGCACGCGATTTTTTTGGATGGTCACCACGAGAAATATGGCGAGTGGAGCGACCGCGTCGCGACAATTCTTGCGAAATTTTCTCCGATCGTCGAAATGGTTTCTATCGACGAGGCCTACCTCGATCTTTCCGGCACCGAGCGATTGCACGGCCCCCCGCTCGCGGCCGCCGACAAATTACTTCGCACAATATCGAAAACCACTTCGCTTCCCTGCTCCGGCGGCCTTGCCGCCACGCGCCTGGTGGCCAAAGTGGCCTCCGACCAGGCCAAACCGCGCGGCCTGGTGTGGGTGCCCGCAGGCAGCGAACAGCGATTCCTTGCCACACTGCCAGTAAGAAAAATTCCCGGCATCGGTGAAATCACGGAACGCGCTCTTCGCGCCATGGGAATAGAATTTGTGGAACAAATTGCGGCGATCCCGCAGGAAAAACTCGAAACCATTTTCGGCCAGTGGGGCACAGCGCTGTATCGCAAGTCGCGTGGCGGCGATTCCTACGAATTTGTGATTGATGCCGAGCCGAAATCCATTTCGCACAATCACACCTTCGGCGAAGACACGGATGACCTGGAAACTCTCACCACACTGCTCAGCCATCTTTCACAGAAAGCCTGCAAACGTCTGCGCGAAGCTGGTTTAGCCACGCGAACGCTAACTCTGACCATTCGCTACGCAGGATTCGACACCCATACACGTTCGAAAACTCTGGGAGAACCCACGCGGCTCGATTCGGACATCTATGCCGTCTTCCAAGAATTGTTTCGAATCCATCGTGATGTAAAGCGAAAAGTCCGGCTGCTCGGTGTCGCCCTCAGCGGCCTCGCTCACGGCAACGAACAGCTCGATTTGCTGGACGCGGAGCGCCGCGCAAAACTGGAAAAGCTCACCAGCGCCGCGGACCGCCTCCGCGACCGTTTTGGTTTCGGCAAAGTGCAGTTCGGCGGCTCTCTCCGCCGCGACGAACCTGGCCACGATCGCGACGATTCGTAACCTCCAGCGAACCTCCGCCGAATGTCCTATACTCTAGCTTCCGAGAGCCATCTTCCATGAGCACGCCTCCTCCAATTCCCGGTGTATCCTCTTCAACTCCTCGGCTCCATGGAGTGGATCGTCTGCGGCATTTTTGGCAGCGCGTCAGCGAAGGCAGGCAGATCGATGATTTATGGTCGCAGTTCGCTGCTGACGCGCGCTCCAGCTATGGCTTCTATGACCGCGACGTCGACTGGGACGAAATTCACAAGCTCCCACGCTGGCGCCGGCCGCTTCATATAGCCAAGGAATTTTTCTGGGCGCTACTTTTGAAAATGTCTCCCGCCCGTCGCGTCCTGTTGCTAATCGCTTTCGTGATGCTGTTCCTGTCCGTAGTCAAGTCGGAGATGAACTTCGAAGTGATTGCAGTGATGCTTTTCGTGTTGCTGCTTTCCCTGGAGCTGGCCGATAAAGTCACCATGAAGCGCGACTTGGAAATCGCCAGGGAGATTCAAACCTGGCTGGTGCCTTCGCAACCACCGGAGGTCGCGGGCGCGAACATCGCGTTCGCGACGCGTCCGCAGAATTCCGTGGCCGGCGATTACTACGATGCGTTTTATCCCATACCCGCGGATCGCGAGAAGCTGATGGTGGTGATCGCGGATGTCGCGGGCAAGAGCGTTCCTGCGGCGTTGCTCATGGCGACTCTGCAAGCCAGCCTGCGGACCATTGCCCCCGAAAATGCTCCGCTCGCCGATCTCGTGGCGCGGCTCAATCGCTATGCCTGCGCGCACAGCCTGAATGGGCTGCGCTTCACGACCGCCGTTTTGTCGGAATTCAACCCGGCATTGCGAAGGCTGACCTACGTCAATGCGGGGCACAATGCGCCGATTCTCCGCCGCGCCAATGGTTCTTTTGAGATTCTAGACGTCGGTGGATTGCCTCTTGGGATCCAATCCGACGAGGCGTATGAAACCGCTACGCTGGAACTCAAATCGGGCGATGCGCTGATTTTCTTCACCGATGGAGTCGTCGAGGCTTTCAATTCAGCGGGAGAAGAATTCGGAAACGAGCGCTGGCTCAGCGCCATTCGCAATTTGCCTGATTGGGATGCGCAGCAATCTCTTCAGTTCCTGATGCAGCGTGTGGATGAATTTGTCGGCGCCACGCGGCAGTCGGACGATATTACCTGTCTTGTGTTTCGCAGTAGATAGAAGCAAACGCTTAATCCCTGTGTGCGATGAACAGTCCGCCTCGGAAGGCGGACCCTACAAGAACTTTCGGAAACTCCAAACTCCCTTCGCGGCTGCTTCTGTCGCATAATCACACCGTGATGGCGCGCGAAATGGCCAACTCGATCTGCGAGACGCTCCGCGGCAGCGGGTATCAGGCGCTGCTGGTGGGTGGATGCGTTCGTGACTTGCTGCTCGGACGCGCGCCTGCGGATTACGACGTGACCACGGATGCGACACCGGAACAAGTGATGGCGCTCTTTCCGCAAAGCGTGGCCGTGGGCGCGCAGTTTGGCGTGATTCTGATTCCGCGCGATGGACTGAAAGTGGAGATCGCCACATTCCGCTCGGATGTGGGCTACAGCGATGGACGCCACCCGGACAGCGTTGTCTATTCGAAAACGCCGCAGGAGGATGTGCAGCGCCGCGATTTCACTATCAACGGTCTGCTGATGCGCCACGACAGCGGCGAAGTGCTCGATTTCGTCGGCGGACAAGCCGACCTCAATGCAAGAGTGATTCGAGCCATTGGCGAGCCCGGCCGCCGTTTCAACGAAGATAAACTGCGCATGATGCGTGCGGTGCGGTTCGCCGCGCGGTTCGGATTCGAGATCGAAGTTGAGACTTTTCGGGCGATCCGCCGCCATGTGACCGAGATTCATCAAGTGTCGCCAGAGCGACTCCGTGAGGAACTCACCAAAATGCTCACGGAGGGCGCGGCGCGGCGCGCGTTCGAGCTGCTGGATGAGACCTGGCTGCTCCAGCAAGTCCTTCGCGAAATCGGAGCGATGAAAGGAGTAGAGCAGCCGCCGCAATTTCATCCGGAAGGCGACGTCTGGATTCACACACTCATGATGATCGAAGGATTGCCGGCAGACGCGTCGCCAACACTCGCTTGGGGCGTTCTGCTTCACGATGTTGGCAAGCCGCCTACGTTCCAGTCTGCGGCGGAGACAGGTGACCGCATTCGCTTCAACAATCACGTCGAAGTCGGCGTGTGCATGGCCGAGGCCATCTGTGAGCGCTTGCGCTTTTCCAACGAGGACACCGAGCAAATCCTTGCCCTTGTGGACCACCACATGAAGTTCGGCGCGGTAGAAGAGATGCGCGCCTCAACGCTGAAGAAGTTTGTGCGGCTTCCGCACTTTGAGGAACACCTGGCACTGCACCGGCTCGACTGCCTTTCCAGCCACCGGCAACTGCAGTCCTACGAATTCGTCAAACGCTTCCTCGAAGTGACGCCGCCTGAACAGGTCCGCCCCGAACGCTTGCTCACCGGGGACGACCTTCAGGAAATGGGGTTTCGACCCAGCCCCCTTTTTTCGCAAATCCTCCAAGCACTGGAGGACGCTCAACTCGAGGGGAAACTCGAAACACGTGCGGAGGCCAAGAACTATGTCTTGGGCGAATATGGTGCGAAAAGAAGCCAGACATCAAGAACTTGAGTATTCGACCGATAGGAGGAATGCAGACTCCTGACCAGGACAGAATCCACAAGATCTTCTATATCATACTGAATATAGACAATTTACTGCTTCATTTGCACTACGGAAGGATTCAATGTAGGATATGAGCGTTTAATGCTAAGATTTTATGCTAGCAACTTTAATACTTTTGTGCACCTTTTTGGGTATGTTTGCATCTAAAATCGTATCGCGCAGCCCTTTTCAGGCTGCGTCGGTAACCAGGGGGCATCATGGCTGAGAAAAAATTTGTCGTGCCAGAGATTCTTCCCATCCTGCCGGTTCGTGACACCGTCCTGTTTCCGGGCGCTGTCCTGCCTTTGACCGTGGGACGAGAGAGTTCTCTGGCCCTAGTGAACAGTTTGCAAGGCGACGAGAAGCTCTTGGGAGTGGTCGCGCAGCTCGATCCGCGAGTCGAAGATCCTGCTGCAGCCGACCTCCACAAACTCGGCACGCTGGCCAAGGTCCATAAGACCGTAAAGATGCCGAACGGCAACGTGGTCATCTTTCTGGAAGGGCTCCAGCGCATTCAGGTACTCGACCTGATCGGCTTGCGACCATTCTTGCAGGCCCGCGTGCAGGCGGAGCCAGACATCATCGGCGAAGCGGACACGGAACTGGAAGCGCTGCAGCGCAATGCGCAGGATCTTTTCCGCGACGTGGTAAGCCACTCACCGCAGCTTTCCGACGATCTGCAAACCGCGGCCATGAACATCGATCATCCAGGCCGCTTGACGGATTTCATCGCCGGCACGCTGCCGTCGCTTTCCACATTGCTGCGCCAGGAATTGATCGAAACCGCCAGCGTGCGCAAGCGCCTGGAAACGTTGATCCGCGAACTGTCCAAGGAACTCGAGGTGCTGGAGCTGCGCTCGAAAATTCACGAGCAGGTCCAGGAACAGGTGAGCCAGAACCAGCGCGAATACCTGCTTCGCGAACAAATGAAAGCGATTCAGAAGGAACTCGGCGAATCCGACGATACGATGCAGGAGATCGATGAGCTCCGCAAGAAAGTGGAAGAAGCGGCCATGTCCGCCGAGGCCAAGAAAGAATGCGACCGCGAACTGAAGCGTCTGTCGAAAATGACGCCAGCTTCCGCGGAATACATGGTTTCGCGGACGTATCTCGAATGGATGACTTCCCTGCCGTGGAGCAAGTCTTCCGGCAGCTCGGAAATCAACATGGCGAAAGCGCACGAAATTCTGGACGAAGACCACTACGATTTGCAGAAAGTGAAGGAGCGCATCCTCGATTACCTGGCGGTGAAGAAACTTCAGCCAGGCATGAAAGGACCGATCCTTTGCTTTGTCGGGCCTCCAGGCGTGGGCAAGACTTCGCTTGGCAAGTCCATCGCGCGTTCGCTGGGACGCAAGTTCGTGCGCATCGCCCTGGGCGGCATGCACGACGAAGCGGAAATCCGCGGACACCGGCGTACCTATATCGGCGCGCTGCCAGGACAAATTATCCAAGGGCTGAAGCGCGGGGAAACCAACGATCCCGTGATGATGCTGGACGAAGTGGACAAGCTCGGGCGCGATTTCCGCGGCGACCCTTCCTCGGCGCTGATGGAAGTTCTTGACCCGGAGCAGAACAACGCGTTCCGCGATCACTATCTGGATGTGCCGTTCGATCTGTCGAAGGTGTTATTCATCGCCACGGCCAACTGGATGGATCCCATCCCGGAGCCATTGCGTGACCGCATGGAGATCATCGAGCTCCCCGGCTACACCGGCGAAGAAAAGCTGCACATCGCGCATAAATACCTGATCCCGAAGCAGGCCAAAGAGCACGGCCTGAAGGTCGGCGAACAAATCGATTTCACCGACGAGGGGCTGCGCGAAATCATTCACAGCTTCACGCGGGAAGCAGGCGTGCGCAACCTGGAACGCGAGATCGCGACGATCACGCGCAAACAGGCGCGACGCATCGCCGAAGACAAGATCGAAAAGATGACCGTGACACCGGAAGTGGTCCGCGAATTCCTGGGCGTGCCGAAATTCCGCACGGAAAAGGAAGTCGAGGAACGCGTCAAGCGGCCCGGCGTGGCTGTCGGGCTGGTCTGGACGCCGGTGGGCGGCGACATTATCTTCATCGAAGCAACGCGCATGCGCGGCGGCAAGCAGTTCACCATGACCGGGCATCTCGGCGAAGTCATGCAGGAGTCCATGACCGCGGCGTTGACATGGACGCGCGCGAATGGCGAGCGCTACGGCATCGATCCGGACTTCTTCCGCAAACAGGACATTCACATCCACGTGCCGTCGGGCGCGGTGCCGAAAGACGGCCCGTCCGCCGGTGCAGCGATGGTGACGGCGCTGGTCAGCTTGCTCAGCGGGCGACCGGTAAAGGACCGCCTGGCGATGACTGGCGAAATGACACTCTCGGGCATAGTGCTGCCAATCGGTGGCGTGAAAGAAAAAGTGCTCGGAGCGAAGAGGGCGGGCATCACGCACGTCCTGCTGCCGGCAGACAACGAGCCCAATGTCGTGGCGGATCTTACTCCGGAGATTCTCGGCGACATCAAAATCACCTACGTGCGCACGCTGGACGAAGTGCTGGAGCACGCACTGCAGAAGGAGGCGGTGACGCCGCCGATCGTTCCGCAACCAGAACCGAAGCCGAAGCGCGTCGGCCCGGATAGCCCTCGGGCGATTCACTAAGCTGAAGTCCTTGTGATGAGAGCGCCACAAAGGCGTGACTCGTGACCGGTAAAAGCCCGGCGACATTTGCCGGGCTTTTACATTTTTGGGCGCGCTCGGCGGCCCGGAAACAAACTCCTGCTAACATGTTTCTCGGATGAGACCCCGCGAAAAACCAAATGAAGCCGATGCAGCAGTGGATCTCGCCAAGCGCATTTCGGAAGCGCTGCTGCGTGAGCGTATAATTCCGCGGTTTGTGGATTCGTACGTCGTCGAAAACGGCCGCCACGCCCTGCAGGTCCACGCCTCGCTCTACCGCGATCTACTAGCGTTGTTGCAGCGCGAGGCCCTGCTGGCCTTGACCGTAAAGGCCCTGGCGATCACCTGTAACGAGCCCCACCTGGTTGGCAAATCCAAGCCGCGTCCCATGCTGCGGCGAGACGCCACGGCGTTTCGCAGAAAATTCCTTGCAGCGCTGACGCGGCAGCAAGGTTGGACCGCGGGGGACGCCCTCGATTTTCAGCGCGACCTGCAAATGTACGAAGAGCTGCTCGCTCGTGCCGCCACGACCCATCGCCGCCGCAAACCTTTTGAAGCGGCAGACCATCCCTTCGTCGACCGTTGCGCATTTTTGCTGGATTCGTCATTCATGGAGAAGGCTCGCTTGGCAGCGAGCCGCGCACTGACTGGAATCGATGAAATGGCCACGGCCGTGGCAGAGCAGGTTCGAATCGGACGAGCGAACTAAACAGCGATTGGGCTCGGGCTATTCGAAGAGGTCGTCCTTCCAAAGCCGCTGACCGGCGAGCGACGTATAGAAACCCCAGGCAGCAACCACAATAAATCCGAGCACCACGCTCAAGGAGCGTCCGGCATACCAATTGGAAAAGTCCAAGGTCATGGGAATATTGAGGAGAATGTCGACGGTCAAAACACCCATCGCCAGAACGATCAATCCGAAACGCACGACAGTGAAGGCAGCCATGCCATAAATGGCCAGCCAAATTGGTGTTTCTATGTACGGATGATCGCTGCCCAGCACTTTTGGCATCGTAAAAATCAGCGTAAATAATGCTGCGGCCACCCAGCGATTTCTCACCAATACGCGCAACAGAACGAGAAGAAAGAAAAAGATCAGAGTCGTCTGGATGGAGGCGACAATATTGAGAAGGCCGACGGCTACCGACTCGCGAAAACCTTCAAGGATGTCCGTGTTTGCCAGCAGGGGACGATCGCCTGCCCGGATCAGAAAGAAGCTGCCGACGGCAAAAACAAAACTCCAAGCGATGCCGAGAAGAATGCCAAAGAGAAGATCGCGCCCGACCAGCGGATCGCGCAAGCGCCCGCTGATGAAGCGTGTCCACGAGATGATCATCTGCGGCCAATTGCGGCGCACGTACGGCTCCAGGGCGAGATAGAGCACCCAGATAAAACCGGAAACAAAAAGACCCGTGCTGACAGCAAAGATCAGTATTCCGATGCTCCCCATCGTCAGAACAAAGTGGGAACGAAACAGACAAATCGCCAACTCGAGAGCAAATACGAGAGCGGCCAGGCGTAACGCGCCCTGGCGATCGCTTTTGCCGCGCGAATGATTGCGATAGGCAAGGGACAAGCCTGCACCGAAGATGACCAGCGCGATGCTGAGACCAATGATCTGGCTGGTCTTATCCGCGCGCGTCTTTTCGGCTTGATTCATGCGCGAGGGTTTCGTCCATGAACCGCTCAGGGAAAAAGCTACTAGCTTGCCGTGCAAGGCAGAGGCCTCCACGTGCAGCGGACGGCCGCTGCCGGGCATGACGCCGTCCCAGGCCGCGCGCGAGTCCGCGGCGGCCAGTGAGTTCCAAACGGGTTCGGCCGGGCGAAATTGCGCGAGATCGAGTCCGGCGGCGGTGAAAAACGGATGCCAATCGGCAGGGCGCGGAGCAAGCGGGGTGTCTTCTTTCTCAGGCGGCATGGCCAGAAACTCCAGCAAACGCCCGTCTGGATCGAGTTGCACAGCAATCATGCCGGAGTGCGTGACAGGTGGATCCCTGGACGTGACGACACCCGGGGTGAAGGAAAGGTTCCAGAAGCCGTCCGGGCTGAGTTCTTTAGGGCTTTGCCGATACCAGTAGCGAAGAAGTGATGGCCGTTCGGAAAGCACGCGAGCCCATTGAGGATGCGGTGAATTGCTCTTGCTGAGGAAACTGAGAAAATCGTAGTCGTACGAAAAGCCGCCGGCCCAGTCAACCGGCTGGCCTGGGTAGCCGAGGCTCGAAATGATTTCGCGAGACTTCTTGGCGAGCACCTCGGGTGAATTCTCCGGATGGATGAGCGCGAGCCCGTTTTCCCTGATTCCCATGGTCACACAAAGGACCACTCCCAGGATCACGGCCGCGAAGCAGGCCAGGGCGATGCGCGGCGCGAGACCCGTGTTTTCTCCGGCAGCAGCGACCATTTGCGGAGAAGGAGTTTCTCCGGCAGCGAGGGCAGCGGCCAGCGGGTCGCCGCCTGGCAAAGCCGCCGCCACTTGCAGCGCCGAAGCCGGACGCTTCTCCGGGTCAGCCTCAAGGCAGCGAAGGATAACGCGTTCTATCAGAGGATCGAGATCGCGGACCAGCGTCGAAGGATTGGTGATTGTTCCGGACTCACGCTGCTTCATCAACTCCGGAAGCGTGGCCGCCTCGAACGCCCGCTTGCCGGTCAGAATCTCGTAGAGCACCAGGCCCAGAGAGTAGATATCGCTCTTTGTGCTGACGTCGCGGCCGACAAGTTGCTCCGGCGCCATGTAAGCCGGTGTCCCTGCCCGGACTTCCGCGCCCTTGATGCTCGCCGCGATGCCGGCAAGTCCAAAATCGGTAATGCGAATCTTGCCGGCTCCGTCCAGCATGATGTTCGCCGGTTTGAGATCGCGATGAATTACGCCGCGTTCGTGAGCCGCAGCCAGGCCGGCGCAAATTTGGCGCGCAACCTCCGTGGCTTTGTCTGGCGAGAGCCGGCCGATGCGGCGCACCACGGAAGCAAGGTCTTCGCCGTCCACGTATTCCATGGTGAGGAAGAGGATTCCATCGGCTTCGCCGATATCGAAAACCCGGCACACGTTGGGATGGGAGACCTGCCGCGCCGTACGCACTTCCGCGTGGAATCTCGCGAGCGCCGAAGGATCTTGCGACAACGCTTCGGGAAGAAATTTGATGGCCACGACTTGGCCGAGTTTCAAGTCTTCGGCCCGGTAAACTTCACCCATGCCGCCCCGGCCGGCTAAGGCCACCACGCGGTAGCGTTCGAGAATGATCTGTCCGGGTGTAAAACGTCCGCCGCCGATGGGATCGGAACTGGTCAGAGGATTGGTGGGAGTGCGAGGAGTGTGCGTGGAAGGCCGTGACGACGGAGGTCTTCGCGGAGCGGGAATCTCCGGCGCGATCGTTGCGCCTTCGAGGCTCTCTTCATTCCCAAGCAGAGTTGTGCCGGTGTCCGAATCGACGGCCTGTCCGCACGAGGTGCAAAACCTGCCAGTTGGGGAAACTTGTGCGCCGCATTTCGAGCAGAACATGGGAGGCGGGGATTCTACCATTGGTTCGGTGCCCGCCGCGAATGCAACGCATTTTCGCTAGGAGATGCGCTCCATATGAACAGCCGTGCCGTAGGCAAGCACTTCGGTGACGCCTTGCATGACTTCGGTGGCGTCGTATCTCATTCCAATAACCGCGTTCGCGCCATGTTCGGCGGCATGTTGCAGCAGCAACTCAAAAGCGTCTTCGCGCGTCTTCTCACACAGGTTCGTGAGAATCGTGATGTTCCCGCCGACAATGGTTTGCAGTGCCGCGCCGAGATTGCCGATCACACTCCGCGAGCGCACGATAATCCCGCGCACGATGCCAAAATTCCTCACAATTTTGTAGCCTGGGATTTCCAGACCGGACGTAACCATGGAAAAGTCCACTCGTGGCATTTCTTGCTCTCCTTGGTACAGACGTTTACCGGTGCGATTCTAACCGTTCAGATGGATGCTCGGCGAGCAATGTTCCTCTGCTATTCTCAGAAAGCGTGGACACACCATTCGAAATTCTGGCGTCACTGCAAATCCTCCTGGGGGTGTACCTCATTTGGCAGGTTTTGCAGTGGCTCGGCTATGTGCGCCGGCGCCTAAACACGGATCCGGGTTTCTACGCTCCGCGTGTGGCTGTGCTCTGCCCCTGCAAAGGCATCGAACCGGGCCTGGAGCGCAACCTTATCTCGCTGACGGAATTCGAGCGGCAGAACTACGAAATTTTTTTCATTCTCGCCTCCGGCTCAGATCCGGCGCGCAGCATTGTCGAACGGGTAGCTAAAACTTCGCGAGTGAAGGCCCAAGTAATCATCGCCGGCAGCCCGACCACTTCCGGCGAGAAGGTAAACAATTTGCGCGTGGCCGTGGAACAACTGCCGCCGGAGTTTGAAGTATTCGTCTTCACCGATTCCGACGGCCGCCCCGGTAAAGGCTGGCTGCATCACCTCGTGGCCCCGCTGGGAGACGTGCGGATCGGCGCGACCACCACTATGCGCTGGCTCATTCCCAATCGCACCAACCTGCCTACGGTCTTGCTCGCCGCATGGAACGCCCCGGTCGTCACCATGCTCAGTGAAAAAGGACGAAATTTCTGCTGGGGCGGAGGGACAGCCATTCGCCGTAGCATTTTCGAGCAATCGGGCGTCCTAGACGAATGGAAAAACTCCGTCAGCGACGACTATTCCTTGACGCGCGCGCTGGAGCGCAACAATCGCTCGATTGTTTTCATTCCGGAATGCCTGACGCTCTCATACATAGAGACCGATTCCACGGGCTTGATGGAATTCACCAACCGTCAAATCCTGATCACCCGTGTATACGCCGATAAAGTGTGGGCGCCCGCGGCCGTCACGCATCTTCTCTACTGCCTGACGCTCGCGTTCGGCCTGCTTTTGATCCTCAGCGATATTCTCGAGCAGAGACCTGCCTTTCACATCGCCATGCTCACGTTTCTTCCCGTTCTCCTTTCCGCGATCCGCAGTTCCATCCGCCTCATCGGGGTGACCGAAGCCCTCCCAGCCGGACGCTCCCAAATCCTGGGGCAATCCTGGATTTACATTCTATTAACGGTTCTGATCCCATTTCTTTACCTCGCCAATTTTGTGAACTCTCTAATCACACGGAAAATTCGCTGGCGGGGTATGGCATACGAATTGATTAGCCCAGAACAAACGCGAATAGTTTCATTTTGAAACTCTCCTCGGAGTTGCAGTCCGTGGCACTTTTCCACAGGGCATTGAACACTTCTCGACCCTTCCTTTCACATGTAGTTCACACCTGATCCATTTGATTAACATGGAAAAAATTCGTTGACCGTGCAATTCCTACCCTCAATTAAGAGCCAATCCCTCTGACCCATTCTGTAAGCCCCCAATTTTTGAGTGAGTTGCATAATCTTGCATTCGGAAGAATATTTGCAGGGAAGGAGGGTTCGGTAAAACTGTCTCAGGCGGACTTTCAGGGAGTTGCTCCAGGCGCCTGGTCGTTGCCGATCAGTAGGTAAGAGTCGCCGATCTCTCAGCCCTCTTTCTGGCTTCTTACCTGTCTGTCTACCCCATCTGGGGAATACGCCTCGTCGAGGGGCGAAGATTAGAAAACCTAAAGGCTTCGGTTCCGTCACGAGGCTGCATTCGGAGGGGGTGCACGTGAAGGTTATCCGCAGAAGTGAGCAACCGCAGCAATTGAGGAGTTCCCGCCCGGCCTTTACCCGCGATGTTTTCTTTTTCTATGAGAAGAGCACTGGAGTGGCCCACTTCCATGTCGATGCGGGCACGGACGGCAGGTTCCCAGTGGACCAGGCTGCCGGGCTGCTTGCCATGCATTGCATGGTGCGGGGCCAGTCAACGAGCGATTACGTAGTAATGGTTCAGGCCGATGACGAGATGCTGGAAGGCCTCAACGAAAAAGCGGATAAGCTGCTGGAAGCGGGAAAGTCGGTCCGCAGCCAGGTGAAGTTGACGCGTCGGGAGGAAGAAGTTCTCGCCGGCCTAATGAAGAGCCTCGCCAATAAGGAAATCGCCTGCAACTTGAATCTCTCCGAACGTACCGTAAAATTCCATGTTTCATCGTTGCTGGCGAAGTTCCACGTTCGCGGACGCATGGAATTGGTTCGCGAAGCTACGCGGCAATCCACTGGCGGCGTGCCCATGCCCCTTCCCGTGGCGACGCGGGAGGCCAGCACCTTCCCGCCAGCCGCAAGGAACTACGCGGCGCCGCGGCACTCCGTAGCTGTCGTTCCTTTGGCTAAACGGCAATTGATGGCCTGATTCAGATTCCCTTCTAATTTCTAAGAAAAAAGAAAAGGCCCCCGACCGGGGGCCTTTTCTTTTTGGATTACGAAATGGAAAAGCTTATTTCTTAGCGGCGCTGTAAAGCTCGGCTGCCTTGTCCCAATTGACGACGTTCCACCAGGCCTTGATGTAGTCAGCCCGCACGTTTTGATACTTCAGGTAGTACGCATGCTCCCAGACGTCCAGTCCAAGCACGGCCTTCCCGCCGCCTGCGAGCAGATAGGGCGTGTCCTGATTTGGCGTGGAGTCGACGGCCAGTTTTCCATCGCGCACCAGCAGCCACGCCCAGCCGGAACCGAAGCGGCCCATTCCGGCAGCCGCGAATTTTTCCTGAAATCCAGCGAATGAGCCAAACGTCGAACTAATCGCTGCAGCGAGATCGCCCTTCGGCTCCCCGCCGCCGCCTTTCTTCATCAGCGCCCAGAAGAGCGAGTGGTTCCAGTGGCCGCCGGCATTGTTGCGGACAGCATTGCGAATCCCCTCGGGTACCGAATCGAGACCCTTGAGCAAATCGTCGAGCGACTTGGCTTGCAGGTCGGCATGTCCTTCCAGGGCCTTGTTCGCGTTGGTCACGTAGGCGCCATGATGTTTGTCGTGATGAATCTCCATCGTCTTGGCGTCAATGTACGGCTCGAGCGCGTCAAACGAGTACGTCAGCGGGGGCACAGTAAAAGCCACGGGTTTTTCCTCCAGAGTAGGATTTGAGTCCGAATGGGTCACGGTGTCGGCGCGCAAAAGACCAGCTGCAGAATTTCCTGGCCCAAGCAATCCTGCGCCGACGATTCCCGTATTCCGTAAGAAATTACGGCGATTCATAAACACCTCAGCAGCACGGAGGGCGAATCAACCTGCGGGGGATTATACCGCTTGTGCCCGCAGGATGGTAACGCAGACCGGCAAATTGGCATTCTCCCGTTCAAACGGATTGCCAGCAAGCCAGTCCGTGTCTGCGCATGAATCCCTCGCGCTTCTATTGGATGCGCGAAAGAGCCCAGCGGGCAGATTCGCCGATGACTTGATCCTCCGAGGCCGCGAGCCGCCCCAATAGCATGCTGGTTCGATCAAAATTCACCATCCCTCGCCGCAGGCCGGAATTCCCCAGCGCAATGCAGGCATTCCTCATCAGCCCGCGCCATTTGGTGCGTTTGACGGGGCTTCCGCGAAAGAGTTCACGAAACTCCGCTTCGGAAAGCCCAACCAGCCATTCCAGCCTTGGAAGATAGAGAGATTCTTCCTGCAGCGGCGCTGCCGTCTCGGTGCCGTCTTCTTCTTTTGAAGGAAAGACTCTCGGTTGGAACTGTGGAATCGTCGAAATCGGCGCGCGTCGGTTCCATGGACAAACATCCTGGCAGATGTCGCAGCCGAAGACATGATTTCCCATTGACTCGCGGAATTCCGCCGGGATGCCGCCACGAAGCTCGATGGTCAGGTACGAAATGCACCTTCGAGCATCCATAACGTAGGGTTCGACGAAAGCCTGCGTCGGGCACGCGTCCAGGCAGCGCGTGCAACTCCCGCACAAATCTGGCGGCGGCAGTTCGTCCACAGCGAGCGTCGGTTCGAGATCGAGCGTGGTGAGTAGGACGCCAAGAAAAAAGACCGAGCCCAGCATCTGGTTGAGCAGCAGTGTATTTTTCCCCAGCCATCCTAGACCGGCATATTTCGCCAGCACGCGCTCCTGCACTGGCCCGGTATCCACGTAAGCGCGCGCCTCAAATGGCTCCGTGAAGCGTTCTCGCAGCGATCCAGCCAGGGCCTCCAGTCTTTCCCGCAATACATCGTGATAGTCATCGCCCCACGCATAGCGGGAAATCCATCCGCTCGGTTTATTTTCATCGACGGGCAACGCTGGAGCCGTGGAAAGCGGTCTCTGCGTGTTGTAATTGAGCAAGACGACGATAACGCTTCGAATCCCCGGCATCGCCGTTTGCGGATCGCCTCGGCGGGGATCAGCGAGGTACTTCATTTCCCCGGCGTAATCACGCGCAAGCCATTCCGGCGTCCGCGCGAGTTCCGGAAATTTTTCCGCTCGAACCACGCCGGTAA
>Ga0075030_100001859_pt1 | contig 19054 bp, 19 predicted proteins | sample LitLauG_LLR_2012_FD_71393 | JGI IMG/M metagenome (GOLD analysis project Ga0075030, IMG submission 71393) | Freshwater sediment microbial communities from Pennsylvania, USA - Little Laurel Run_MetaG_LLR_2012 | ecosystem: Environmental > Aquatic > Freshwater > Creek > Sediment | place: USA...
CCCCCGGGCGACATCCGCGACGCGGACTACGCGCGCCGGCTGCTGTCCTACGTGCTCGACGGTCACGGCCGCGTCGACCTCCTCGTCAACAACGCGGGAGGGCAGTTCTTCAGCCCCGCCGAGCTGATCTCCGCGAACGGCTGGCGTGCGGTGTGGCGCCTCAACGTGGAAGGAATGCTCAACATGTCAGAGGCCGCCCACGAGCTCGCGTTCGCTGCGGCAGGAGGGGGCAAGATCGTGAACGTGACGCTCTCGCCGCACCACGGCATGCCTGGAATGGCTCACTCCGGGTCCGCGCGCGCGACGGTGGAGGCGCTCACGCGCGAGCTTGCGGCGCGCTGGAGCGAGGACGGAGTAACCGTCGCCGCCGTCGCGGTGGGCGTCTTCGAGACCGACGCGCTCGGCAAGTATCCCGTGAGCGTGCGCGCGGGGATGTCGCGCACCGTGCCGCTGCAGCGCCTCGGCACCGTCGCCGAGCACGCGTGGCTCGTCACGCTCCTCGCCTCGCCGCTCGGCGGGGCGCTCAACGGCTCCACCGTCACGATCGACGGTGCGCGCGACAACTGGTGGGGCGCGTGGCCGCCGCCCGGGCTGGCCGACGAGGAGGGCGTGGTGCCGGTAGAGGAGCGCCGGTAAGATCGCACAAGACGCGGGCGAAGTGTTGTGGTTGCACAGAAGCCTTCCAAGCTTCTAGGGCGGGTTCGATTCCCGTCGCCCGCTCTGCAAAGCCACGGGGAGTGGCGCAGTCTGGTAGCGCACCCGGCTGGGGGCCGGGCGGTCGCAGGTTCAAATCCTGTCTCCCCGATGAGAAAGTCCCTGCAAACGGCCATATTAGTGGGCTTGTGCGTTCCTGCACGAAGTAGCTCTGGGGTCCAATTTGTGGTCCAATCTCCTGCAGCGACGGTGCTGGCACGGTGCGGAACCGGGTGGTCGCGGGTTCTGGTCTCGTATACGGCGGGTGCCGGCGGCGCTCGATGCGTGTACATGCGGGATGGGCCCATTGGCTGAAGTCGGCGCACCCGCCGGTGGCCGCTGGAGAATCGGTCGATGCTCAGCGATACAGAGTTCGATAACGCCATCGCCGCCGAGGAGACGAGGCTCGCCGAGCTCGACCGGCTGAGCGACGAAGCACGCAGGCGGATCACAGAGCTGCGCGTCGCGCGCGAACGGACCGCAGCGGGCGAGACGGAAATCGAGCGAGACACCGATGGCGGGGCCTGGTCGCCGGAGAGTAAGGTGGCGCTGTTCGCGAGCTTGTTCCGAGGTCGTGAGGATGTGTTCCCGCGTCGTTGGGAGAAACCGGGGAAGGGTCGCAGCGGTTGGGCGCCCCGCTGCTCGAACGAGTGGGTTCCGGGAGTCTGCGCCAAGCCGCGCGTGAAGTGCGGGGAGTGCGCACGTCAAGCGTTCATCGCGCCGGGGGAGTCCGAGCTGCTCGCACATCTGAGGGGCGGGCAAGCTGACCACCGAAGGACGCTCGCCGATCGTGCTCACTGAGCGACGCGAGCACCTGCAGCAGCTCGCAGCACGCCTACGAGACCACATCCCCGCGCTGATCGAGCTGCACGGCGACATGCGCCCCCGCCAGCGACGAGCCGCAATCGAGCAGCTCGCGAGCACCGACGCGGAAACTGCGCGGGTCGTGCTCGCAGCCGGCCGCTACATCGGCGAGGGATTCGACGACGCCCGCCTTGACACCCTGCTGCTCGCGATGCCGATCGCGTGGAAGGGCACCGTCGTGCAATACGCCGGACGCCTGCACCGCCGACACCCCGGCAAGCACGACGCGCTCGTCTACGACTACGTCGACGCCGAGGTGCCGGTGCTGCGCCGCATGTTCGCCAAGCGCCTGAAGACCTACAACGCCCTCGGCTACACGCTCGAGTAGCCACGAACGTCCGTCGCCGGAGTGTGGCGCAAGCCGGAGCAGTGAAGCAGTGAGTTTCCTGCTGCCAGCGCCGGTCTTACCTGCCCGGAGTCCTCCCTAGCGCGGGAGGGCACTACGCTCGCCTGTCTACGCGTGGTCTTTGGCCGCTTCACTGCTAAAGGCCGCGGCCTTACGTTTGGCGTCCGCTTTCCCCTTGCTGCCTCGATCGCTCTGACGCCGAACGGTGGCTGCCTGCCCGAGTGTGAGCGCCACGGTCTCGTCCGGGAATGTCGCCCGAATCTCGAGCCGCCCGCCAAGTGCCTCGACGTAGCGGCTCAGCGTAGAGAGGCGTACGTCGGCCTCGCCGCGCTCGAGCTGCGACACGTTCTCCTGGGTGACGTCCAGCCGGTCGGCCACGACTGCCTGCGTGAGGTCGAGTTTGCGTCGCAGTTCACCGAGCATCGCTGCCTTGTGCTCCTCGACCCGCGCATTTCGCACGGGGTCACTCTCGATCGGCTTGCGCAGCTCGGCAAAGCGTTTTGGCTGTCTAGTCGGTTTGGTCTTGCTCATGGGATTGCTCCTTCGTCACGAAGCGCTTGGAGGTGCTCGTCGTATAGCTCATCGGCCGTGGGAATCGCCTGTGCGTACCAGCTGCTCCATTTGTGGCTCTTGTCTCCGCCGATGAGGAGGATGGCCATGCGGCGCGGATCGAACGCGAACAGCACGCGCATGTGGCCGCCGCGGGGGCGAAGCTCCTTCATGTTGGGATGCCGCGAGCCTTTGATGGAGTCCACCAACGGCCTTCCCAGCGCTGGGCCGCCCTGCTCGAGCAGACCGACCGCGGCAGCGACGCGCTCCTGCTCGTCCTCGCTGAGGTCGTGCCACCAGGAACCGAAGGTATCGGTGTACTCGACTTCCCACACCCAGGCAGTATAAGCAGAAGCTTGTAGAATTCAAGACTTATGTCTTGGGTCCAATTTGGGGTCCAATGTGAGAGCAACCCAGGAGCACTCAGACACGCCAGGCTCCAGTAGACGCGCGGGTTGAGCACTCCGAGCTACTGGATCTCGCAGGCTGGGGGCCGAACGGTCGCAGGTTCAAATCCCGTCTCCCCGATATACGGATAGCCTGGAAGCAGCCGCCTCTTGCTTCGCGCAGATCTCCGGGCGTCGTCGGCTGGGGAACAAAAGGGAGCTCGTCCGGTCCGAGTTGCCGGCCGACGTGACCGGTGAGCTTCCGGCAACCCGCAGCACCTCGTCTCGCTCGTGTCCGTCGAGGACGATGCCACCGGCGAGGAGCTCGTGGTCGTGTGGGAGATTGAGCCCGGGGTTGACTCGATCGAGCGGCCCGATCTTCCAGGTGTCGAGGCGGATCGGATCGACGAGCCGTGGCCGTCGGTCTCGCATCTTGGCCGTGCGGGGGCACGCGAGTTCGCGCCTGCGGGCGCTCTCGCGCGCTCAGACCGTCAAGCGCCGGCGGGTGACCCCTAGCCGCCGACTATCGCGAAGCTGAGGGTGACGGGCTTCGAGCGCCCGCCGGCGTTGCTCGCCGAGAGCACCGCTTTGTAGGCGCCGGCGGACAGCGCGCGCCGTCCGATCCGCCCGCTGAAGGGGAAGTTGTCGGCTCCCTTGGGCTCCCTGGCTCGGGTGAGCGTGCCGAGCACGAGCGTTCGTGTGCAGCGCTTGGCGTGCGCCCGCCTGAGCTTGGGTGTCGGGGCCAGGCAGTTGCGCCCCCGGCGGAGTCCCGGCGCCGAGCGCGTGACCGCTATCTGAAGCTTCGCGTCAGCGGACAGCGTGAAGCGGAAGGTGGTCCCGAGCGGGGCCTTCTTGGCTGAGACGGCCGTGTTCTCCTTGGCGACCCGGAAGCGCTTGTTGGTGAGGCGCGCGGCTGTGATCGCCGGTCGCGACTGCTTCGCCGGCCTCGGTGGCAAGACCGTGATGGTCGCCGTGGCCGGCGCGCCGGTGTTGGTGCCGTCGCTGGCCTGGTAGGTGAAGGTGTCGGTGCCGATGTAACCCGCGGTCGGCGCGTAGGTGACCGTGCGTGTCGCCTGGTTGATCGCAGAGAGCGTGCCGTGCGCCGCGCCGCCCGCGATCGAAATCGTGACCGGCTCGCCATTGGGGCTCGAGCATGGCAGCGAGACGGCCACGGGGGTTCCATACGCGGCAGAGGAGGCCGCGGGGCCGCAGAGCGGCGCGGCCTGACGTGTGAACACGGCGATGCCCCCGTTTTTGGCGCCTGCATTGTCGCTTGCCACATACACCGAGGTGCCGTCGGGGCTGATCGCAAGCTCGTAGGCCTGCGAGAGGGCGCGACCTTCCACGCACTGGCCCGCGGTAGCTTTGGTGCCGTCGGCCGTGCCGCTGACTGTGGTGCACCCCGCGGTACCCGCGAGCTGTGTCAGGCGCCCTGTGACGGTGTCGACTGCGAAGGCCGCGATGCCGCCTGTTTCTGCGTTATCTGACGTGGTGTAGAACGTCAGGCCGTCGGGAGCGAGCTGCCCTCCGTAGGGATTGAGGACTCCGCGCCCGGTGGCACAGGTCGAGTTTCCTTCGTTGTCTTTGCCGCTCTCGGTGATGCAGCCCGCCGTCCCTTCAAGCTGCGTCAGCGTGCCATCGCTATTGATGTGGAAGATTGAGATGCCACCATCGGTGTTCGCAGGCACGTAGAGCGTCGCGCCATTGGCAGCGACGGTCAGTGGGTAGGCCCCGGCCAACACGCGCCCCTTGGTGCAGGTTTTCGCTTTCGTGTCGTCTTCGCCCGTGTCGGTGATGCAGCCGGCCGCACTCGGCTTCTGAGTGAGCACGCCGGTCGCGGGGTCGCGGTCGAACACAGAGATGCCGTCGCTGTAGTCGCCGCTGTAGGCGTGCAGCCCATCGGGGGTGATGGCGAGCGACTGCGAGTCGCCCAATACCCGGCCGGTGGAGCAGCCGGCCGGCGCCGGCGCCTGGGCGATGCACTGCACGTCGGTCAGCCCGCCCGCGACGCCGTTGCGGGCGAAGACATGAACGCGGTAGGGCGTGCCGTAGTCGGTCACGTACAGGAAGCCCGCGCCCGGACTCAGCGACACACCCATGGGCGCGGCAAGCGTCGCGTCGGCCTGGCAGCTGCTTGCACCTGCCTGACTTCCGCCGTCGGTGGTGATGCACCCCGCGCTGGCGGGCAACTGGGTCAGCGCGCCGGTGGCGGGATCGCGCTGGAAGATGAGCACCGCGCCGCCGCTGACACCGCTCTTGGCCTGCATGGCCGCGTAGGCCCAGAGGCCGTCGGGCGTGATCACGATGTCGCGCCCGTCACCCACGTACTTGCCGAGGCCGCGCCCTTCAGCGCAGGGGGACGCCACTTCGGCCAGGCAGCCGGCGAAGCCCCTGAGCTGCGTAAGCGCGCTCGTGGCGGCGTTGCGCCCGAAGACCTCGATCTTCGGGGTTGCCCCGACGGTGCTGATGTAGTCGCCGATGTACACGCTCTTTCCGTCCGGGCTCACGGTCGCGCTCTCTGGTTCCGCGACACCCTCGCTCGCGGCCGTGCAGGTGCCTGCACCCTGCTTGCTTTCGCCGTTCGAAGAGATGCAGCCCGCGAGGCCGGCGAGCTGGGTGAGCGTGCCGACGACGGGCGGCGCTGCCACCGCACTCGCCGCCACCGTGACCGCCAGCGAAGCCGTCAACGAAGACGCGAGCAGTGCTCGGCGGAGCCAACCCGTTCGCGCAGCGGTACCGAGCATTGTGCGCAACATACAACACGACCGCCGGTGCGGCGCGGGTCTAGGGCGCCGGCGCACAGCCGTCGATGCATGGGCTGGTCGATGCGCAACGACCTGCGCGCAGAGCTCGTGCTCGACGCGCTCGGAACGGCCCTCACCCAACCGAGACCCCGGCAGGGTCTGATCCATCATTCCGACCGCGGCTCGCCGATACGGGAGCCTGACGTTCGGAAGTCTTCGACTTCATCGAGGGCTTCTACAACCCCAGAACACGACACTCCGCCGCTCGGCTACCTCTCACCCGAGCAGTACGAGGCCACGACATCAATCACGATCAACAAAGACCAACCAGCGGCAGGAGTCGCCCAGACGACAGGTGAGCATCGGTGCGTCAGTAGCTGAAGACAGTCGCGCCCTCGCCGATGAACTCCCAGAGCGCGGTGGCCCCCGCGATTTGTGCGTTTGGCACGAGGCTCTCGTGATCGAGTCTGCGCGCGTCGAAGCAGATCGGGCAGGCGTACAGCTCCCCGCCGGCCTCGGCGAACTGGGAGAAGAGCTTGGCGACCGGTGGAGCGCTCGCAGACTCGATCGCGTCCGCATATCCCGGCGTGGCCAGCCTCACGGCCTCCTTCGTCAGGAACATCACCACGTGCTTTCCCGCAGTCTGTCCCGCGGTGGCGACGAGGAACGCGACTGTGACCCGGTCGGCGTCCTCGTGGCCCGTCGTGAGATTGATGACTGCCCTGCCCTTCGCTGCACTGCTCATCAGCGGTCCTCCTTTCTGGCGTGATCGTTCGTGTGCAACCTGAGCTCTCCGCGGCGACGTGCCGGGAGGCTGTCAGCGACGTCGAGGACCTGGCTGAGGATGCGCGCGGCGCGCGCGGGATCCACGCTTGCGACGGCGGGCGAGAGCTTCAGCTGCAGTCCGGCCGCTGCGGCGAGGCGGGCGAGCGCGTCAGTTCCCGGCACGCGCTTTCCACGCTCGTAAGCGTTCACGACCGATCTCGGCATGTCTGCGCGACGCGCGAGCTGTGCCTGTGTGAGCCCACCGCGCGTGCGCATCTCGGTGACCAGCTGCTGACTGATCGCGCTCGACTTCACGCCGCAACGTTAGCGTATCCGCGAACGTCGCCGCGCCGGCGGGGACCGCAGTTCCGCCGCGGGGTGCCCTCCTGCGCCGGTTGTGAGAGCATCCTCGGCGCCGATGAGCGATTTCCTGGTCAACCGCAAGGACCTCCGCGAGTGCCGGGTCGTGGAGTCTGTGCCGCCCGCTCTGGAGCCCGGCCAGGCGCTGCTGCGCATCGACAGCTTCGGGCTGACCGCGAACAACGTGACCTACGCCGTGTTCGGCGAGAGGATGTCCTACTGGGACTTCTTTCCCGCCGAGGATGGCTGGGGGCGCGTCCCGATGTGGGGCTTCGCGGAGGTGGAGCACAGCCAGGCAGAGGGTGTGCAGGCGGGCACGCGCCTGTACGGCTATCTGCCTCCTTCCTCCCACCTCGTCGTGACGCCCGTGCACGCCGGCGCGGACGGCTTCATCGATGGCTCGCCGCATCGCGCTGCGCTGCCGTCGGCCTATCAGCGCTACCTGGTCACCGCTGCGGATCCCTTCTACCGGGAGGACACCGAGGATCTGCAGATGCTGCTGCGTCCCCTGTTCTTCACCTCGTTCCTGATCGAGGACCAGGTCGTCGACGACGACCTCACCGCGCGTGGGCCGATCGTGATCTCGAGCGCCTCGAGCAAGACGGCGATCGGCGCCGCCTTCCTGCTCGCGCAGCGCGACGGGGTGGAGCTCGTCGGGCTGACCTCTGCGCGCAACGCCGAGTTCGTGGAAGGCCTCGGTGTCTACGGGCGCACCGTCGCGTATGACGCGATCGGGTCGCTACCGCGGGGGCCTGCGACCTTCGTCGACATCGCAGGCGACGCAGCCGTCCGGAGCGCTGTGCACGCGCACTATGCCGAGGAGCTCATCTACAGCATGACCGTCGGGGTCACGCACTGGGAGGAGCTTGCCGGCGCCGCCGGCGGCGCCGGCAAGCTGCCTGGGCCCTCACCGACCTTCTTCTTCGCGCCCGATCGCGTGACCAAGCGCTCCAAAGAGTGGGGCGCCGCCGAGCTGCAGCGGCGGGTCGCCGAGGCGTGGCACCCGTTCTGCGCGTGGACGGGCGGCTGGCTCGAGGTCGTGCACGGCCGGGGCTTCGACGCGCTCCAGGACACTTACCTCGAGGTGCTCGAGGGACGCGTGGGCCCGACGACCGCGCACGTGCTCTCGCTCGCCTGAGAATCGGCTAGCGGCTCACAGCTTGGCGCACTGCCCTTCCTTGGCCACGCCCACGATGTTCGGTTCGCCTTCGGAGTCGCCGAACTGCGGCGCGGGTCCGTTCCACCAGCACATCAGGTGAAGCAGCACGGTGTTGCTGGCGATCTCCATGGAGTCGGGGTCGGTGGTGAGGATCGAGAACAGGGTCACGTTGCCGTAGATCTTGTTGCGCAGCATCCCGAACCAGGAGCCCTTCCAGCCATAGATCGTGATGCTGCCCTTGATGACGTTTTCCTTGATCGGGAAGGTCAGGTAGGAGTTGGCCGTCGGGCGCTGCCCCCCGAATTCCGAGTTCACGCTGCCTTCGATCAGGTCGCCGTCGAGGTACAAGGTGCGCGCTTCGGTCGCGTTGATGCTCCCGTGCACCACGTCATGCGTAGTGGTCGTCCCGCACGGCGGCACTTCGCCGATCGCTCCGGGGCTGCACCCGAGCGCGAGCGTCGCCGCCTTGAGGACCCTGACGCTCCCGCCGACGCTGACGGTTCCAGTCGTGAAGGCGTCCAGGCACGCTTTCGGGGCCAGCGTCAGGTTGCCCTTGACCGTCAGCTGCGTGCCCGCTTCGACGTACGCGTTGCCCGTGATCGTCAGGTTGCGGAAGTTACCCTTGACCGGCGTTCCTTCCGCCGGGCAGATCTTCGGTCCCTGCTGGGGGTCTGCCATCGCTGCGGGCGCGCCCACCGCGAGCACGCCTAGCGAGCACGCAGCGAGGACAGCGAGCTGCTTGGCGGTGCTGCGAGCGGCTCTACGGACTTCCAGCATTCTTCCCTCCTGGATGGTTGCGATCAGCGATCCCTGCCGTGGGGCGACATCGTCTCACGAACCCACCGGCTCTGTCCAGCCGCGGGCGCGACGTTCCGCTGCGCGGTGCCCTGCCGGTGCAACGCGCGCGTCTCCCGCATGGCCTCGCCCGGCGCGCCGCGCCCGCGCAGCCAATAGGCTGCCGGGCAGCGTTCGTATCGAGCTCGCCGCTTCTCGGCGACGCGTCCCAACACGGCGACTCGCAGGAGGGTCTACCAGCATGATCAAGATGAGGCTTCTCGGTTTAGGCGCCGGCCTGGCGTTCGCGCTCGCGGCGGTCCCCACCGGGGTGAGCGCCGCCGCGACCAGGAACCTCCTGCAGCTGAGGATGGAAGGCACGCCGTTGAAGGCCGGCGCGGAAGTGCTGCTCGCCGCCGGCTACTCACTCGGCGGCTGCTACTGGGAAGAACAGGAATTCAAGGTGGTCAGCAACGGCGCCAAGACCGACAAGCTCGTGAGGGTCAACCAGAGCGGACTGGTGGAAGGGTGCGCCGGCGGCGCCAAGGTCGTCGAAATCACGAGCGCCCGGAAGATGACCGTGAGGATGGCTCCGATGCGGATCCACGTGGCCGGTCCGTGCGTGTATGAATTCAGGGAAGTCTCCGCGACGTTCCATCAGCACGAATGGGGGCCCGAAATCGAGGGCATCGCGGTCGGCAGGCGCTACGCACCCGAAAGCCCGCGCTCCGCGAAGTGCGCGAAGACCCGGAGCACGGTCTTCGACGTCGCCCTGAGCGGGGTAGAAACCGAACTGATCGCCTAGCGCCGCCGCCACTCAGGCGGCGATGCGCTCCAGCTCCCGCATCTCCTGCGCGGGGATGCCGAGCGCGGCTGCGCCGACGTTCTCGCGCAGGTGCGACACCGAGGACGTCCCCGGGATCAGCAGCATGTTCGGCGATCGCTGCAGCAGCCACGCCAGCGCGACGGCCGCCGGTGTGCTCCGCAGGCGCGCCGCGACCGAGTCCAGCGTCGAGGACTGCAGCGGCGTGAAGCCGCCGAGCGGGAAATACGGCACGTATGCGATGCCCTGTGCGGCGAGCGAGTCGATCAGCGCATCGTCGCCGCGATGGGCGATGTTGTAGAAGTTCTGCACGCACACGATCGGCGCGATCGATTGTGCCTCTGCGATCTGCTCCGCGGACACGGTGCTCACCCCGAGGTGCCTGATCAGGCCCTCCTCGCGCATCCGCGCGAGCGCGCCGAACGGCTCGGCGATCGAGCCCGGCTCGGGGCTCTCGAAGCCGCCGACGCGCAGGTTCACGACCTCGAGTGCTTCGACGCCGAGGTTCCTCAGGTTCTCGTGCACGGCCTCGCGCAGCTGCGCCGGGGATCGTGCGTGGGGCCATCCGCCCTTCTCATCACGCGACGCGCCGACCTTGGTGACGATGTGAAGCTCATCGGGGTAGGGGTGCAGCGCCTCCCTGATGATCCGGTTCGTGACGTGCGGGCCGTAGAAGTCGCTCGTGTCGATGTGCGTGATGCCCAGCTCGATCGCGTCGCGCAGCACGGCGATCGCGGCGTCGTGGTCCTTCGGCGGCCCGAACACGCCAGGGCCGGCGAGCTGCATCGCGCCGTAGCCCATGCGGCTCACCGTCAGGCCCTCGGTCATCGTGAACGTCCCGCCCGGAGGCGTCTGCGCCGTCATCGGCTCAGGCCCGCTCGAAGCCCGCGGCGCGCTCGCCGCTGGCTTGCGCCTGGACCTCCCGCGCGCGCAGCGCCCCGTCGGAGGGGAGGATCACGAGCGCGACGAGCAGCACCAGGCCGAAGATGGCGGCTGCCCACGTGAACGCGGTCGTGTAGCCGTGCAGCGACGCCGCGTCGGCGAGCCTCGCGCTCCCAGCGTGAGCAGCCGCGTAGCTCGCCGCCGCGCTCGCGAAGATCGTGCTGAGCAGCGCAGTGCCCACCGAGCCGCCGACCTGCTGGGAGGTGTTGACCATCGCCGAGGCGACCCCCGCGTCGGTGCGCTTGACGCCGAGCGTGGATGTCGAGAACGCCGGTGCGAAGATGCAGCCCATCCCGAGGCCGATCAGGATCAGGCCCGGCAGGACGTGGCCCGCATAGTCCCCGCCGGGTGTGAGGCGCGTGAACAGGATCATCGCGAGGATCCCGAGGCTCGCGCCCGTCGCAACCAGTGGCTTGGCGCCCGTGCGGTGCAGCACCCGGGTCTGGACGGTGGTCGAGGTGATCACGATCGTCCCCGTCATCGGCAGGAATGCCAGGCCCGTCATGATCGGTGAGAAGCCGAGGTTCTTCTGCAGGTAGAAGGTTAGGAACAGGAACACGGCGAACACGCCCGACCCCGCGAGCGCTATCGCAGCGTACGCACCGCCGCGCGCACGGTCCCAAACGATGTGCAGGGGCAGCAGCGGGTGCTCGGTGCGCAGCTCGAGCACGACGAACGAGCTCAGCAGCAGCGTGCTCGCCGCGAGTGCCACGACGGTCAAGGGCGCCGACCACGAGTGCGTCTCCGCGTTTGAGAAGCCGAAGACGAGAGCGAAGAGGCCCGCGCCCGCCACCATCACGCCCGGGAGGTCGATGCGGGGTCGATCGGGCCTGCGCTCGTTGCGCAGCAGCCGCAGAGCGGTGATCGCCGTGGGAACCGCGATCGCGAGGTTCACGTAGAGGCACCAGCGCCACGAGAGCGTCTCGGTGAGTACCCCGCCGAGCAGCAGTCCGACCGACGCGCCGCCGCCCGCGATCGCGCCGAACACGCCGAACGCCTTCGCACGATCCTTCGAGCCATGGAAGGTCACGGTCAGCAGCGACAGCGCCGACGGTGCGAGCAGCGCGCCGAATGCGCCCTGCAGCGCCCGCGCCGCGACGAGCATCCCGAAGGATTGCGCGAGCCCGCCGAGGGCCGACGCCATCGCGAAGCCGACGAGGCCCGCGATGAACGTCCACTTGCGTCCGAACAGGTCTCCGAGCTTGCCGCCGAGCAGCAGCAGGCTGCCGAACGCCAGCGCGTACGCGGTGACCACCCACTGGCGGCTCTCGGTCGAGAAGTGCAGCGCCGTCTGTGCCGAGGGCAGCGCGATGTTGACGATCGTCACGTCGAGGACGACCATCAGCTGAGCGACGCCCAGGAGGGCGAGCACCGCCCAGCGATTGGGCTCCTGGCGCTGCGGCGCGCCGACTGGGAGGGTGCCTGGTCTGACTCGTGTGGCGATGCTCATGGGCGTCCTTCCGGGAGCGGGGTTGAGCGACCCACGATAACAGCGGTCCTCACTGCCGCAAGGATTATCGCCCCAGATATGATGATGTTTGTTACATGGTATAATCCCGCAGCTATGACCAAGGCGAGCGGCCCGCACGTCAGGGCGAACGGCCCGAGCGTCGCGGCGAGCAACACGAGCGCCGAGCCCTCGACGCAGCGCTCGATGCTGCTGCTGACGCGGCTCGCCAAGCAGGTCGTCAGGCGCAGCAACGAGGAGCGGCTCGGGATCCACATCCGGCTCCTGATGGCGCTGAGCTACCTGCGCGACCACGACGGCGCTCCCCAGCAGGAGATGGCCGAGGCGGTGTGCATGGACGCCAACAACCTCGTGCTGCTGCTCAACGAGCTCGAGGATCTCGGCTACGTCGTGCGCCGTCGCGACCCCGAGGACCGCAGGCGCCACCGCGTGCACGTGACCGACGCCGGACGTGAGGCGCTCAGCGGCGCAGAGCACGCCGAGGCGGAGATCGAGGACGACGTGCTGCGCGCGCTCGACGCGCAGGAACGCGCCACGCTGTGGCGGCTGCTGAGGCGCGCGCTGCAGGGCGCCGAGCAGGGCGCCGACCACGGCACTGATGAGGGCGCCGGCCACCGCGACGCCCTGGACTCCGGCCACCGCGACGAGTCGGACTCCGGGCACCGCGACGAGTCGGACTCCGGGCACCGCGACGAGCCCGCCCTTTCTGCGGGCGCCCTCGCGGGCGAGCCCCGGCTGCAAGCGCGCTAGCGGGCCGCACGCTCCGCCGCGGGTCGGCGAGCGCGCGATGCGCGTGCGGAGCTCGCTTGCGCCCCTCTCCCACCTGCGAGGAGGTCGCACAAACACGGCCCGTTTCGGCGCGCGGCGCTGTTACCTTCGCGGTGTAGCGGTCCTTGAGTGAGAGCCAACAGCCGACAGGAGCCAGTGATGGATGACTCGACCCGCCGTTCGTTTCTGAAGCCCAACGCCGGCCGGCCCGCCGGCGCTCCCGCGCTCGAGGGGGTTGCGGGCGGGGTGCCCGCGCAGGGCACGAGCCGCCGCGCGTTCCTGCAGGGCGGCGTCGGCGCAGCGGCGGGCGCCGCGGTGATCCTCGCCACGCCGAAGGTCGCCGCGGTCGCGCTCGGCGCTCCCGGCTCGAGTGTGCCGGTGGAGCCCAAGGGCGTGGCGAGCACGCCTACGGGTCCAGCGCCGCAGGAGCCGGTCACCGCATATGTGCGCGACGCGGCGCGCGGCGAGGTGACCGTGATGTTCGGCACGCGCAGCACCACCTACACCAACCACGCCCTCGTGAAGCGCCTGCTCGACGCGGCTCGCTGACGCGACTGGAAAACGAAAGAGAGATACAGGACATGTCATCACATCGCGAGGCGCCTGAGATCAGCAAGGATCCCGTCGCGGACAACACCGACACGTACGCGTTCGTCAGCCCCGAGAACAACGGAACGGTCACGCTCATCACCAATTACCTCCCCGCGGAGGTGCCCGCGGGCGGCCCCAACTTCTTCGAGTTCGGCAACGACGTGCTGTATTCGATCTACATCGACAACAACGGCGACGGCGTGCCCGACATCACCTACCAGTTCACCTTCGAATCGACGCTGCTGAACCGGGAGACGTTCCTCTACAACACAGGTCAGATCACGAGCCTCGCGGACACCACGTGGAACAAACGTCAGACCTACACGGTGACGAGGATCGACCGCCGCGGCACGACGGTGCTCGGCAGGAAACTGCCGTGTCCCCCGTGCAACGTGGGCCCGCGCTCGACGCCCGAATACTCCAAGCTCGCCAGGGAAGCGGTGCACTCGCTCCCCGGCGCCCAGACGGTCTTCGCCGGGCAGCGCAACGACCCGTTCTTCGTCGACATCGGCTCGATCTTCGACCTGGGCGATCTGCGCCCGTTCCAGGAACTGAGCATCATCAAAACCGAAAACCAGGAGGGCGTGGACACGCTGCAGACGCTGAACGTGCACTCGATCGCGATCCAGGTGCCGATCAGCAGTCTCACCTCCGACGGGTCGCTGCCGAGCAACGTCTTCAGCTCCAAGGCGGTGCTCGGCGTGTGGGGCTCCGCGAGCAGGCGCGCGGTGCGCATCACCGACCCCCCGAAAAGCGAACGCACCGAGGTGGGGCCCTGGGTGCAGGTCTCGCGGCTCGGCAGCCCGCTGTTCAACGAGGTGATCATCCCGCTCGGACTGAAGGACGAATGGAACGCGCGTCACCCCGTCCACGACAGCGTGTTCACGCCCTACGTGCAGCATCCCGAGCTCGCGCGACTGCTGCCCGAGCTCTACCCGGGCGAGTTCACGAGCCTCGAAGGGCTGTCCGCGGCGAGGGCCGATCTCGTCGCGATATTCATGACGGGCCTGCCGAAAGGCGTGGTCGAAGGGTTCCAGAACTACACCGGCTCGGTGCAGGCGGACATGCTGCGCCTTAATGTCGCGATCCCGCCCGCGAAGAAACCGAATCCGTTGGGCCTGCTCGGGGGCGACCTCGCGGGCTACCCGAACGGGCGGCGCGTGACCGACGACGTCACCACGATCGCGATCCGTGCCGTCGCGGGCGTGACCTACGCGCTCGTGGAACCCGAATACGAAGTGGACGCAGCCGCGAAGGCGGTCACGCAGGGCATCGCGCCCTCCGCGACGCGCACGCAGGCAGCGTTCCCCTACTGCGCGGACCCGCACGGCGGCTACCAGTTCCCATCGAGCACCTCCTAGCCGTCTGACGCTCCGCCGCGCACCTGCCTACCCTTGGGGGCGGTGAACCGCGTTCCGCGCATGCTGATCGAGTTCCCCGCGGACGATCCCGAGCGCGCTCTGCGCTTCTGGACTGCCCTGCTCGACGTCGAGCTCGACCCGCGCGAGCACGGCGAGGGGGAGGGGTGGCAGACGCACGGCGACGGTCAAGCTCTCGGCGTGCACGCGCGCGGTCGCGGGCCCGGTGACACCGCGTCGCTGCCCTACGTCGAGGTGCCCGACATCGCCGCTGCGCTCGAGCGCGTGCGCGAGCTCGGCGGCAGCGTGATCCATCCGGGTGAGCGCTTCGCGATCTGCAGGGACTCCGAGGGGAGCCCGTTCGGGCTCACCGCGGCCGGCTAGACCGCCGCCGGTGAGTCGCCCCGGCGGCGGGAGCGCTCAGGCGTCGGCGAGCGCCTTGACCGCAGGCTCGATAGCGGGCTGCTCCGCAGCCTGCTCGCTATCTGGAAGCTCCGCAGCCGTGACGTACGGTTCGCCGGTGGCCGGGTCGAGCATCTCGCCGATCGCGTAGGGGTCGCCGGGCGGCTCGTTCTTGCGCGCGTCCTTGCGCGCCTGCTTGTCCATGCGACGCTGGCGAAGCCGGCTTTCACGCGTCAGCTTCGCCATCGTCGTCTTCTTCTTGCCGCTTGATGCCATGTCCTTGCCGCTCTACTCGCCGAAGCGGTGAGGGCTGCTAGACGGGCTGGACGTTTGCGGCCTTGGGTCCCTTGTCGCCGGGTTCGGCGTCGTATGAGACCTTTGCGCCCTCCGCGAGCGAGCGGTATCCGTCGCCCACGATCGCGCTGTGATGTACGAACAGGTCCTTTGACTGGTCATCCGGCGTGATGAAGCCGAAGCCCTTCTCGTCGCTGAACCACTTGACGGTTCCTGTAGCCATTTGCGTTTACCTCCTGCGTTTGTAGTGCTGCGAACGCGGAGATTGCTGAGCAAAAGCTACGAGCGCTGGCACTGCGATATCGGGCACGATGCCCGACCTTGTGGATCAAGCCTAGCAGCAGCAGGGGCGATCCCGGCTCACGCGACGGCGCGCAGGCGCCGGTAGGGAGCGCCGCGCAGCTCGCGCACGAGCGCGTCGATGACTCCCTCCTCGTCCTCGTCGCGGCCGTCGGTGACCGCGCCGATCACTGCGCGCTTTCGCTCGAGCAGGGTCGAGATGCTCTCATCGACGGTGCCCGCCGCGAGAATGTAGGAGGCGTTGACCGAGTCCTCCTGGCCGATCCGATGGCAGCGGTCCTCCGCCTGGTCGTGCTTGGCGGGGGTCCAGTCGAGCTCGAGGAACACGACGTTCGAGGAGCGCGTCAGCGTGATGCCCTGGCCCGCCACCTCGAGCGAGCAGACGATGAGCTGGTTGTGAGGCGCGTCGGGCTCCTGGAAGGAGCGCAGCGCTGCGTCGCGCGCCGCGTGGCTGTCCTGGCCGAGGATGTGCAGCGCGGCGGGGAAGCGCTCGAGCACCGCGCGCTGGATCTCGACGTGGTGGGCGAACACGACCAGCCGCTCGCCCGAGCTGCAGAAGTCGTGGATCCACGCGAGCGCAGCGGCGAGCTTGCCGCGCGCGGCGAGCAGCTTGAGCGCGTTCAGCCGCACGAGACGCTCCGCGCGCAGCGCCGCCGCGACCCTCGCCTGCAGCTCGCGCAGGTCAAGCGGCTGGCTCTGAAGCCACGCGATCAGGTCGCGCTCCGCGAGCCGGTACTCGTGCTCGTTGTCGAGCTCGACCGGGACGATCGCGCGCGTCTTCGCCGGCAGCTGGGGCAGCACGTCGGCCTTCAGGCGGCGCACGAAGCAGCGCGAGCGCAGGTGCCAGTGCAGGCGCAGATGTGCGTCCGGGCCGCGGAAGCGCTTGCCGAACTGCGCGCCCGACCCGAAGTCGCGCAGGCGCCCGAGGATGCGCAGCTGGGAGATCAGCTCAGCGGGCCTGTTCATCACGGGTGTGCCCGTCAGCGCGAGCACGAGGCCGTCGTGGGGGACGGCCGCCGAGAGCCGCTGGACCGCCTGGGTGCGCTTCGCAGCGGCGTTCTTGCAGTAGTGGGACTCGTCGAGCACGAGCGCGCGGGGCTCGAGCGCGCGCAGCTCCTGCAGGCGCGCAGCGAGGATGTCGTAGTTCACGACGGTGATGTCGGGCACGCCGCGCACGCCGGGTGCGCTCGGTGCGCCGGGCACACCGCGGGGCCCCGGGGCGGCGCGTGCGGCGGCCGTTCCGGTGAGCGCGGCGACTCTTCGATGCGGAAGCCAGTGCTCGAGCTCGCGCAGCCAGTTGAGCTTGAGGCTCGCGGGACACACGACCACCGCGGGATACGCGCCGTCGGCCTCGAGCGCTGCGAGCGCCTCGATCGTCTTGCCGAGGCCCTGCTCGTCGGACAGGAAGGCTCGCCGCTGGGCGAGCAGGTAGCTGACGCCCGCTCGCTGGAACGGCTTCAGCTCACCGCCGAGCCCGGGGATGTGCAGGCGCGCGTCGGTGGCCTGCGAGAGCGCGACGAGGCCTGCCGCGCGCGCGTGCTGCTCGCGGAGCTCCTGCAGCAGCTCGAGCGCGTCCGGCGCGACCCAGATATCGCGCTCGGCGAGGAAGCGGTCCAGATCGGGCACGCAGAAGGGGTCCGCGCGGAGCGCCGGTGCGTGCGCGTGGCCGCGCTGCCCCGCGCGACGCGCGCCCGCCTGCAGCGCTCCGGGGATCGCACCGAACTCCTCGAGCTGGCGGGGGTCGTGTCCGGGCGCGAGCACGAACGTGTCCTCCTCCTCGGCGCTCGAGAGCTCGAGCACCGCGGGCGGCGCGGGGCGGCCTTCGGCGAGCGCCTGCACGCAGCGCCGCGCCGCGTCGGTCATCCAGCAGTCGAGCTGCTCGTCGATCAGGCGCCAGGAGTCGAGTGTGAGCGGGAGGCTCACCCCTCCGGGTGCGCCCGCGGCGGCTTCGCGCAGCGCCCGCGGCAGGCGCGCGGCGTTGCCGAGCAGCACGAACACGGGCCCGTGCATCGAACCCGCGACCTCGACGTGCCCGCGCCACCTGCCCGCGCGCCTGAGCCATTCGAGGACCCGCGGCTCCACGCTCGCGTCCTCGAGCTGCGTGAGCGTCTGCGCGATCAGCCCCGCGTCGCGCTCGTCCGCGGCGAGGCCCAACGTGCCCTCGGGGCCCTCGGGCGCAGGCAGCCCCGCCTGACCCGCGAGCACGCGCGCCAGCGGCGCGTGCTCGGCGGCGATGAGTATCCACACCGCGCCGCTGCGGTCGCGCCTGAAGCCGACGTCGTAGCTGAAGCCCGGATCCTCCAAGGGCGCGCGCCCCGCCTGCGCGTCGCCCTGAGCGCGAGCGCCGTGCGCGTGCAGCGCGCGAGCGGCCGCGGTGCTCAGCCGCACCCCCGGCACCCGTTCGAGCAGCGTCCGCACGAGCTGCGCGGCGTGGTCGTCGATCGGCACCAGCGCGCGGCCGATCGCCGGCACGCGCCGCGCGTGGGGGTGCCCGAGCAGCGCGCCGACGGGCTCCCGCGGAGCGTCGGTCGCGAAGCTCAGCCACCACTCCTCGTCCGGGCGCGCGAGGTCGATGACGCACTCCCCGCTGCTGCGCCTCGCGCGTCTGCGCGCGATCGCGCGCGAGAGCGCGTCGCTCACCGAGGGCTCGCCGGGGAGGCTCGCGAGCAGCCGCGCCAGCGCGTCAGCCTGTTCTGGCTCCAGCGGCATGCGCCACACGCGCTCGCCGGGGTCCCAGCGCCGGCCCGGTATCGCGCGCAGCAGCTGGCGCAGACCCTCGTCGTAGGGGAAGCGCAGCACCGCCTCGCCACGATCGAGCGAGGCCGAGAAGGGAAGCTCGGTCATGACTGCGCACGATAGGCGTGGCGGTGGATGCGACGGGCCGCCCCCCGGGAGGGGTCCTGCGGGGAGTCAGCTCATGTGCTCCTGCGAGGCGCTGCAGACGCCGTGCGCGCCGCCGTTTCAGCGAGCCGCCGGTTTGCGCGCCGCCGGTTTGCGCACCGCTGGTTTGCGCGCAGCTGGTTTCCGAGCTGCACCGGTGCTGCGGGCGGCGGCCGCACCTGCGGCGGGTTTGCCTGCGGTGGGCTTGCGCGCGGCAGGTTTGCCGGCAGCTGGTTTGCGGGCCGTTGCTTTCGTGCGCCCGCTCGCGGGTCGTGCGCGGCGCTGCCCCCGCGGCGCGGCCTTCGCCACGTCCTTCTGGAGCTGCTCGAGGTCGCGGCGCACCGCGTGGCCCATCTTCTCCACGTCGCGTCGCGCGTCGCGCAGCATCCTCGCGACGTCCTTGCGCAGCCCCGCGGCGCCCGTGCCGAGGCTCGCGCCGAGCGCGGCGAGATCCTTCTGCGCGGCGTCGAGTGACTTCACTATGCGGCGCACCGCGCGGTCTGTGTGCTCGACGCGGGAATCGGTGGGTCGCTGCGGTCGTGTGCGGGCGGGCGACTTCGCGGCGGGTCTCTTGGTGGCGGGCATGAC
>Ga0075030_100001861_pt1 | contig 19044 bp, 23 predicted proteins | sample LitLauG_LLR_2012_FD_71393 | JGI IMG/M metagenome (GOLD analysis project Ga0075030, IMG submission 71393) | Freshwater sediment microbial communities from Pennsylvania, USA - Little Laurel Run_MetaG_LLR_2012 | ecosystem: Environmental > Aquatic > Freshwater > Creek > Sediment | place: USA...
GGCGCGCGCAGGGCTCGAGCCCACCGACACGATCCTGGCGCTCGACGGCCGCGAAGTGCTCACCGCGGGGGACCTGCAGCGCCGGATGGACGCTGCCGCGATCGGGCTCACGATGTCGGTCGACGTGCTGCGCGGCGACGAGGTGATCACCCTGCGCGTCGTGCCCGAGGAGCTCACCTGAGCCGGCGCTGTCGAGGCGTAGCGTCACGTGCATGGCGCGCACGCGGAGCTTCTGGGGATGGGGCTACGACGAGGAGCGCCTGACGCGCGACGAGATCGGCCGGCTCGCCGAGCGCGTCGCCCCGCTCATCGGCGCGCATCCGGCCTACGTCGAGCCGCCCGTCGCTGCGGAGCTGGACCTCCCCGCGCCGAGGATCTCCGCGCCGACGTCGATCGCGCCGTGGTGCGCCGTCGACGACGTCGCGCGCGCCGGGCACACCTACGGCAAGTCGTTCCGCGACGTGGTCCGCGGCCTCGACCGCGACTTTCGTGGCGCGCCCGACGTGGTCGCGCGCCCGCCCGACGAGGCCGGCGTGGTCGCGGTCCTCGACTGGGCGAGCGAGGTCGATGCGGTCGTCGTCCCCTACGGGGGCGGCTCGTCGGTCGTCGGCGGCGTCGAGGGCCCGCCCGATGACGAGCGGCCGGTGATCAGCTGCGACCTCGGCCGGCTCGACCGCGTCCTCGAGGTCGACCAGACCTCTCGCGCCGCTCGGATTCAGGCGGGCGTCCTCGGGCCTTCGCTCGAGGACCAGCTGCGCGTCCACGGCCTCACGCTGCGCCACTACCCGCAGAGCTTCGAGGTCTCCTCGCTCGGCGGGTGGCTGGCCACGAGGTCGGGGGGCCACTTCGCGACGCTGCACACGCATCTCGACGAGTTCGTCGAGTCGATCCGAGCCGTCACCCCCCGCGGCGAGTGGGCGTCGCGCCGCCTCCCGGGATCGGGCGCAGGACCGGACCCCAATCGGCTGCTCCTCGGCTCCGAGGGGATCCTCGGGATCATCACGGAGGCATGGATGCGCGTGCTGTCGCGCCCGAAGTTCCGCGCCTCGGGGGTCGCGAGGTTCGACGCCTTCGGGGCCGGGGCCGTCGCGGCCCGCGCCCTCGGCCAGTCGGGGCTGTGGCCCTCGAACTGCCGGCTCCTCGACGCGACCGAGGCTCTCGTCACCGGCGCGGGCGACGGCACGACGCACCTCCTGCTCGTCGCCTTCGAGTCGTCCGACCACCCCGTCGACGCGGACCTCGCGCGGGCGACCGAGCTGGTCGCCGACCACGGCGGGACCCTCTCGGCCCGCGGCCACGTCGCGCACGACGGGGACGACGAGGCGGCCAGGTGGCGCGGCGCGTTCCTCCGCGCCCCCTACGCACGCGACGCGCTCGTGTGCCTCGGGCTGCTCAACGAGACCTTCGAGACCGCGGTCACCTGGGACCGCTTCGAGGAGTTCGTCGACACGATCCGCTCGACGGCCCACGACGCCCTGCGCGACGTCGGCGCGGCGCCCGCGGTGGTGAGCTGCCGGCTGACCCACGTCTACCCCGACGGCGCGGCGCCCTACTTCACCGTCATCGCCCCGGGCGCCCCGTCGGGACGGCTGTCGCAGTGGGCGCAGGTCAAGGGCGCCGTGATGGCCGCGATCGCGGAGCACGGGGGCACGGTCACGCACCACCACGCGGTGGGCCGCGACCATCGGGCGGGCTACGACCTCGAGCGGCCGGCGCTGTTCGCCGAGCAGCTGCGCGCCGCCAAGCGCGTCGTGGACCCAGGCGGCATCTTGAACCCCGGGGTGCTGATCGACCTCTGAGGCCCTTGACCGGACGCCGCGCGCTCCTTAGGGTGCGCGCAGGGGCCCGGTTCGACGACGAGGGGCGCACACATGATGCTGCGAGCAGCCACGCGCCTCGGCGTCCCACTCGCTGGGGCCGTGGTGCTCGCGGGCATCGGGATCGCGGGCTGCGGCGCGACGAGCGCGTCGCCCACGACGACCACGACGCACCCCGTCACCGTCGCCTCGGGGTGCACGCCGGCCGCGATGTACCTCGCGGCATCGACGAAGGAGCACTTCAGCGCGTCGGACCCGGGCTACAAGGGCCCCGGCAAGCCGTCGCCGGGTGCGAGTGAGCCCAAGTGCGTCCAGGGATGGGCGATCGCCGAGGTGAGCCGGCCCGTCGTCGGCATCACCGACGGAGCGACGCTGTTCCGCGAGTCCGGCGGCGTGTGGCACGAGGTGCGCGTCCTCGGGTTCCCCGTCGTCAACTGCTCGCTCGTCGTCGACGACCACGTGCCGCCCGCGATCGCCGACCAGCTCGTCAGACCGGACCGGCTCGCCTGCGAGGCCACCCTGATCGGCTCGTGGCTCACGCCGGGCGGCCAGATGACGATCGCGGCGTCGGGAGCCAGCGGCGCGGTTCGCTGGCGGCTCGCGAGTGGCGCGAGCGCCGCCGCGTCGTTCTCGATCACCCCGCGCGATCTCGGTCGCGCCGACGCCGTCGTGACGTCCTCGAGCGAGCCGTCCGTGCTCGCCGTCGGCACGCGCTTCGTCGTCCAGGACCAGCTGCAGGTGCTCGGGAGCGTCGCGTTCCCCAAGTCGTGGTGCATCGCCGCCGACTTCAACGGGGCGACGTGCGCCTACACGATGCCCTGATCCCGACAGCTGCTCAGCGGTCCGCGTAGCGAGCGACCGTGAACGCGATGGCGAGCGGGACGCTCGTCGCGAACACCACGAGCGAGCCGGCGACCACCGCCAGCGGCGAGCCCGTGACGTGGTCGTGGACGAACGCGAAGCCGATCATCCCCGCGGAGATCGCGTAGGCCAGCAGCGCCCAGCGGTACACCATCGCGAAGGTCCCCCATGCGAACTCGCGGATCCGCGCGAGCATCACGAAGGCGACCACGAGCGTCACGGCGCCGAGGGCGAGCAGCGCGCCGGGCGCGCCCAGCGGGGGGCGCCGCGGCGCGTACGAGGCCATGAGGATGCCGGCGATGATCACGCAGCCCAGGGCCACCGTCGCGAGGATCGCCACGGGCGGCAGGGCGCGCTCGGAGGACGCCGAGGGCGGCGGCGCCGCAGCCGAGGTCACTGCGTGGCCACCCTCGTCATGATCACGAGCGTCGCGACCTGCATGATCCCGGTGATCCCCGCGGTGAACATGAAGCGCTTCATCAGCCGCTCGATGACCGCCGGGTTGGGAGTGGGCTTGCGCATCTCGAACAGGACCGCGATGTTCGCCGGCTCGAGCACGCCGAGCGCGATCACCGCCATGACGCCCACGACGCAGAACGATGCGATGAGCCACGCGTGGTTGGGGCTGCCCGGGTCGAGGTTGCCGAGGTGCAGGGCGATCTGCAGGCCGGCCGCGAGCGTCATCAGCACGACCGTCGGCATGATCAGCACCATCTTGGGCATCAGCTTGGAGGTGAACTCCGCGCGGGCGGGTATCGACATGCGCCCCATGATGGGGCCGAGCACGAGCCCGAGGAACAAGTCGAGCGCCGTCCACGTGGCGCCGCCGACGACGTGGGAGAACATCAGTGCCCAGTAGGCGTTCGTCGCGATGGCGGCGATCACGAAGACGACGACCGCGGCGACGACCGGCAGCCCCTTGCCCGGGACGATCTCGAGATTGCTCAGGTCGGGCATTCCCGGCGGGCGACCGGCCGCCGGTGCGGTCGCGGCGCGCTCGTCTCGGTGTGCCTGGTCGACCATCGCGGCACTATGCATCCCGGCCAGCGCCCGGTCAAGGACCGTCGGGCGAGCGGGCACCGCGGCGCATCCAGCTCGGCGCGCCGCGCGGGCGACGCGATCGAGCCCCGCGGCGCGGCGCTCGGTCCTAGGCGCGGGTCGTCGTCGGCGGTGCCCGGCGCAGGGGAGGCAGCGACTTCGGGGGCTGGCGCCTCGGCGGCAGGGACGCGAGCAGCTCGGCGGTGGCCGCGGCGACGCGGTGCACCGCCAGGTCGAAGGCCGCCTCGGTCGCCGAGCTGGGTGACTGCACGCCACTGACCTTGCGCACGAACTGTCGCGCGGCCGCGTGGACCTCCTCGTCGCTCGCGGGCGGCTCGAGCCCGCGCAGGGTGGTGATGTTCCGGCACATGGGCGCACCCTACGGGCACGCGCCGCGCCCCGCTCAGCCCGCGGCGACCGGCCCGAGCCGGCTGAGCCGGGCGAGGATGTCGTCGATCGCCTTGTCCTGGACCTGGAGGTGCGCCTGGATCTGCGCCGCCTCGTGCAGGACCGCCTCGGCGTCCTTGTAGGTGTCCTCGGCCCGCTTGTCCGCAGCCTTGGCCTGGATGTTCTGGCCCACGATGATGATGGGCAGCAGCACGAGCTGCAGGAAGTTCGAGCTCACCCACGCGATGAGGATCGTCAGGTTGTGCGACGAGATCGCCGACGGCAGCGAGATCAGCGCGACGATCGCGAAGAGGTAGGCGCACCACATCGTGCCGACCACGACGGTGATCACCAGCCCGAACCTGGCATTGAACCGGACGACCGGGTTGGGGTGGTCGAGTCGGCGCTCGTCGCGGACCTTCACCGGCGGCGCGGCCTTTCGCTCGGCGACCCTGGGGTGCGGGATGTACTCGAAGTGAGGTGCCATGCGGGCAATCTTCCTGCCGTCCCCGTCGCTCCACGCGGATGCCGCGCGGCAACGGCGAACGTACACTTCGATCGCCGCTTATGAGGAGGCCCGATGGCGTACGTGCAGATCAGGAGCTACGCGACGAGCAGGCGCGAGGAGTTCGACGAGGTCGAGAGCGAGTGGCTCGAGGACACCGAGGGCGTGCGCACCGTGCGACGCCGCATTCTGCTCGAGGACCGTGACGTCCCCGGCCGCTACGTCGAGCTGTCGTTCTTCGACTCCTACGAGGACCTCATGCACAACTCGATGCTGCCGGCGACCTCGACGATCGCGGGGCGCACCGAGGGGCTGACCGAGGACGGATTCTCCTTCCAGAACCTACGGATCGTCCGGGACGTGGCGCCGTGACCCAGGCCGTCTCGCCCTTCACGCTCGACGTCACCGACCACGACGAGCCCTACCTGGTCGAAGGGGATCGCTCCTACGGGCGGGCCCACTACGAAAAGACGTTCTCGGGCGACCTCGAGGCGACCAGCTCGGTCGAGATGCTCTTCGCGACCGGGACCGGCGGCGCCGCCTACGTCGCGATCGAGACGCTGCGCGGCACGCTCGCGGGCCGCACCGGCACCTTCGCGCTCCTGCACGCCGGGACGATGCAGGACGAGGACGTCTGGGCCCGCTGGACCATCGTGCCGGGCTCGGGGACCGGCGAGCTCGCCGGCATCAGCGGCGAGGCCCGGATCGACATCGCGCCGGACGGGGCGCACACGATGTTCTTGGACTACGAGCTGTAGCCGACTACCCGGGCGAACCGGGCAGCGCCACGCCGCCGCCCCGGTCGATCTTCGGCGCCTTGTGCTTGATCTCCACGGCACCGAACAGCGACAGCCCCCGCACGTGCAGCGTCACCGAGGTCGGTCCGCCGGGGGTGCCGGCCTCCTCGCGGGCCCCGAAGATCGCGGTGCCCTCGTCGATGACCCTCACCCACGCCGGGACGGTGATCTCGATCGCGCCGAACGTGCAGTTCGCGATGAGCACCACGTCCTCCGCATCGAAGGTCGCGTTGCGAAAGTCGAGCTCGACCGCGCCGAACACCGCGGTGGCCCGCAGCTCGGTGGGCACCTGCCAGGCACCCTTGCGCGTGCGCGCGCCGAACACCGCCACGAGCCCGCGCTTCTTGGGCTGCGACGACGCGACGACGTGCGCGGGCGCCTCGGCCACCGGCGCGCCGTGCGGCTCGAGATCCGTCGTGATCGTCTGGAGCTCGCCCACCGTGCGGGCGTGCAGGGTGCGCTCCATGAGCTCGCCGTGCTCTTCGACCGAGAGCCGGCCGTCGCTCGTCGCGGTGGCGAGGATCGACAGGACCCGGTCGCGGTCCGCATCCGAGGCGCGCGTCGTGGGGAGGGGCTGCGGCTCGAGGTCTGCCATCGACGCGAGCCTACCCAGCGACCTCGCCGTCAGGCGGGCCTTTCGCGTCGATCGCGACACCGTCTTGCGCGACGAGCTTGGTCGAGAGCTTCACGGCCTTGGTCGACGACGTCGCCGCGACCTGAAGGGCGACGCCGATCGACAGCACCGCGAAGCCGGGGATGCGAAGTGTTTTGGTGCCGATCATCAGCAATCCGATTCGGTCGAATATGAAGCCGGGCGTCGAGGCGACGGCCGCGATCGTGCCGCCCACCGCGGTCCTCGCGACTCTGTCGCGCGGCGTCTCCCTTCGCTTTGAGATGCCCGCCAGGCTCGCGGGGACTGTCACGAACGTGATCATCATGAGGACCACGACCGCGCTCAGCGCGACGTCGTAGGCGGTCTTCGAGATCGTCGCGACGACGAGGCTGACGAAGGCGTGCAGCGAGCCGATCAGCACGCCCCAGAAAAGGATCGTGCGCCAGTGCTCGTTGGCCTTCGACGTCGCGGGTCGCAGCAGCGGCGGCGACGAGCCCAGCGCGAAGATGAAGATCGCGTTGCACCAGAACGCGAGCACGGCCATCGCGATGAAGAACACGATGACCGGCAGGTACCAGTAGGCGTGGACCTGGTGGACGCCGCGCTGGTCGAGGAGGTGGCTCTTCAGGTTCCACATCGCCAGCCAGACCCACGCCGCCGGGAGGACCTCGACGAGCGTCAGCCGCCAGTTCTTGATGAGCGGCTTGATGCCGACGATGACCAAGGCGAGCGTGCCGGCGACGAACGCGAGCGGCGCGAGGAGGCGTCGCGTGCCCCCCAGCTCGCGCATGGCGCGCTCGACCGCCGCCGGATCGGCATGCAGGAGGCCGTCGACGATCTGTCGCATCGATCGACGCGGTCGGGCTGGACCCTCCGAGGCAGTGTCCGACCCCACAGCCATGGCCGAAGGGTAGTGGGGCGACCGGGTCGCCCCGTTTGGCTCAGCCCTCGACGGCCGCCGCCGCGGGCTTGCGCAGCGAGCGGATCGAGGCGACCAGGGCGTCGAGGTCCTCGTCGCTCAGCGCGCCGAGCCCGAAGCGGACCTCGTTGACGACGTCAGCCGCCTCCGCGACGGCGCGGCGACCCGCATCGGTGATCACGACCATGGTCATCCGCCGGTCCGTCGGATGCGCCCGGCGCTCGACGAAGCCCTGGGCCTCGAGGCGGTCCACGACGTTGGTGACGCTCGTCGGGTGGACCATGAGCCGCGGACCGAGCTTGCCGATCGGCAGCTCGCCGGACCTCGAAAAGCTGAGCAGCGCGAGCGCCTCGAAGCGAGCGAAGGTCAGATCGAGATCGCGCAGGGCGCGGTCCACCTCGGCGAGGACGAGCTGCTGAGCCCGCATGATCGAGGTAGCGGCCGCCATCGCGAGCGCCGCGTCGGGCCACCTCTGCTCCCACTGTCGGCGGGCCTCGTCGATGGGATCGAAGGTCAAGGAGCGTCCGGGCACGGCGCGATGTTAGATCCTCGGAGATCCGATGATCGGCACTGCGATAGTCGGACATCAACGTATGATCGGCCCGACGACCCGTCCGGGCGTCGGACGAGGAGGCAGTCGTGGACAGGGTCGGAGTCGTCGGTTGCGGGCTGATGGGGTCGGGCATCGCAGAGGTCTGCGCCAAGGCCGGCGCCGAGGTGGTCGTCGTGGAGCGCGACGCCGATGCCCTGGATGCCGGCAGGGCGCGCGTCGAGCGCTCGCTCAGCCGTGCCGTCAGCTCGGGGAAGCTCGCCGAGGCCGACGCGGACGCGGCCCGTGCCCTCATCACCTACGCCGGATCGCTCGACGCGCTCTCGGACCGACAGCTCGTCGTGGAGGCCGTGATGGAAGACGAGGACACGAAGACCGACGTGTTCTCCCAGCTCGACCGGATCGTCCTTGATGACGACGCCATCCTCGCGACGAACACCTCGTCGATCCCGATCATCAAGCTGGCCATGGCGACCAAGCGCCCCGAGCAGGTCATCGGCCTGCACTTCTTCAACCCGGTGCCCGTCTTGAAGCTCGTCGAGGTCATCTCGTCGCTGCTCACCTCCGCGGAGACGACCGCGCGTGCGCGCGCGTTCGCGACCGACCGCCTCGGCAAGGAGGTCATCGCGTCACCGGACCGGGCGGGCTTCGTGGTCAACGCACTGCTGATCCCGTACCTGCTCTCGGCGATCAGGATGCTCGAGAGCGGGTTCGCGAGCGCCGAGGACATCGACACCGGGATGGTGCGGGGCTGCTCGCACCCGATGGGCCCCCTCGCCCTCACCGACCTGATCGGACTCGACACGACGCTCGCCGTCGCAGAGTCGCTCTACGAGGAGTTCAAGGAGTCGCACCTCGCGCCGCCACCGCTGCTCAGCCGGATGACCCAGGCCGGGCTGCTCGGCCGCAAGACCGGGCAGGGCTTCTACTCGTACAAGCCCTGACGGCGCGGGTCGCGGTGATCCGGGCTGCGACGCTCGACGACGTCGACGCGGTGCTCGCGGTGCACGCGCCGATCACCGGGCTCACCGCGGCGCGCGCCCGCGAGCTGGTCACCGCGGCGGTGGCGACCGGCGACGTGCTCGTCGAGGAGTCTCGTGCCGACGGGATCGTCGGCTTCGTGCTGGTCTCGGCGTCGGGGTTCTTCGGCCGCGACTTCGTCAAGCTCCTGGCCGTGTCGTCGTCGGCCCGGCGCCGCGCGGTGGGAACCTCGCTGCTCGCCGCGGCCGTGGCTCGCGCTCGCACCGCCCGGGTGTTCACCTCGACGAACGAGTCCAACGTCGCGATGCGCGCGCTGCTCGCCCGACAGGGCTGGACCCTGAGCGGGACGCTCACGGGTCTCGACGACGGCGATGACGAGGTGGTCTACTACCTCGACGCGGCCGCGAAGGGCTGAGCCCGCGACCATGGCCCGGGCGGCACGCCGGCGCGGTGCGCCGGGCGTGCCGCCGGGCCGTCAGGTCAGTTGCAGCTCTGGTGGGTCGGGACGATGCTCGGCTGTCCGACCGGGACGTACGGGTCGGGGTTGGAGACGCCCGCGAAGCGGTCGCCGATCCACTTCAGCATGTCGTTCATCGACGGGCCGATGACGCCGGCGTGCGACTGACCCGGGTAGATCCAGCGCTGGGCGACCTGCCCGATCTTGCAGAGGTGCCCGTAGAGCAGCGAGGTCGAGACGACCGGGATCTGCTCGTCGCTGCCGCCCTGGATGATCAGCAGCGGCACGGTCGACTTGGTCTTGAAGCTCGCGGGGTCGTTGGCGAGGATCAGCGTCTTCCACGCGGGCACGGTGTACGGGTCGGCCTTCTGCAGCGCGGCGAAGTTGTGCGCGTTGACGTAGGCGGCAACGGCGCTCGCGAGGATGCTGGTGCACTGCGAGGCGTTCGCGGGCAGCGTCGCGATGTCAGGGAGCATCGCCAGCGCGGTCGGCGTGAGCACCGCGTTGAGCGGCGCGGCCGTGTTGCCGTAGTACGCGTTGAACCCGAACGCCACCATCAAGATGTAGAACGCGAACGGGCTCGTCTTCAAGAAGGCGTTGAGCAGCGCGAACTGCGAGGGGGGAGCGCCGGCCACGACGCCCTTGAGCACGAGGCCCTTGCCGTAGGTCGCGCCGAGGTGGTCGACGAACATCGCGGTCTGGCCCCCCTCGGAGTGGCCCCAGTCCACCCAGGTCTTCGAGGTGCTCGCACCGGGGACCTTGAGCGCAGCCTTGACCAGGTTGATCGTGTCCTCGGCCGCGGAGGCGCCCACGATGTACGGGAGCAGCCCCGGCGTGCCCTCCCCTTGGTAGTCGCTGGCGACGAACGCCCACTTCTTGGCGAGGAAGGTGTTGATCAGCGCGAGCGGGATGTCGGAGTTGCCGATGGCGAGCGATGGCGCGCACACGTCGGCCATGCCGTTGGTGCCGTGGTCCCATGCGACGACGGGCCAGCCGCCCTTGGGCGCGGTGCCGTTCGGGACCACGACGTACCCGGTCACCGGTGTGGCCTTGCCCTTGTTCGCCTGCGAGGTGTACATCACGAGCCATGCCTTGCCGTTGAGGCCGGCGACGGCGACTGACTGGGTCTTGATGACCGCGCCGGGGGTCTTCGACCAGGTGTGCGGCACCGTGTAGAACGCCGGCAGCGCATGCGGTGCGCGCGTGCTGGCGCCCGAGGCGACGGCCGGAAGTGCCGCGGCCGCGAGGCCGGCGGCGAGTGCGAGAGCGACGAGGGATCGGCGCATGGGTGCTCCTTGCTTGTCGGGAAGCTGGGGTGCAGGAACCGTAGCGCCGCTGCACCGGTTCTCCAAGAACACCCCTCACCGGTGGTGACAGGACTTCAGCGGGCGGCCAGTCAGGACGAGATGGGCTCGCGGCGCTCCGGCGACCCGCGTCACGGGCAGGGGCTACGATTCGTCCGCTGCCGAGTGGTAGCTGGTCGCCGCTGAGCGACAGTCGCGGGCCCAGGTCCGCGACGAATACAGGAAGGTACATGCAAGTGACTCAAGGAACTGTGAAGTTCTTCAACAACGAGAAGGGCTACGGCTTCATCTCTCGTGAAGACGGCGAAGACGTCTTCGTGCACTACTCGAACATCGCGGGCGACGGCTACCGGTCACTGACCGAGGGCCAGCAGGTGGAGTTCGAGGTCGGGCCGGGCCGCAAGGGCCCCGAGGCGCTCAACGTCCGGGCAACCAGCTGACCACTCGCGCCTAGGGCGCACAACACGCTGTTCAACGACTGAAGGGGCCCGCAAGGGCCCCTTCAGTCGCTTCTCTGGCGGTGTCGCGCCGACCCTGCGGTCCGTCAGGCCGCGACGTCGTGCTCCTTGTAGTGCACGCGCCAGATGAGCCGGTAGATGCGCAGCCAGCGCGGGATCGACCGGAGCCCGGGGATGAAGGGCACCAAAGCGAGGATCGCGGTGAGCACGAGCATCGTGACCCACACGAGCACGTCGGCGTTCGCGCCCCAGGACGTGTTGTACGGGGGCACTTGGTAGAACATCGTGTACAGCCACAGCCAGGCCTGGCCCGGGTAGCTGCCCGTCTCGTTCATCATTCCCCACTGGTCGCCGCCGAGGTTCTCGCTGGCGCCCACGCCGGCGAACCACTGCCCGTCAGCGAGGAACAGGCTGGGCTTGGTGTAGTTGGTCGTGTAGAAGCCGTCGCCGGTGATCAGCGCCTGGTCGAGCGCGCCGGACCGGGCGATCTGGGTCTCGTACTGCATGATCGTCGAGACCGGCCCGTAGTTGCCCGCGGGCATGACGACCGTCCCGTCCGAGAGGACCCTGACGTTGTAGGTGATGTTGCCGCTCGCGTCGGTGGTAGTCGCGTTGGCGACGTAGTTGTCCGCCCACTTCTGCTGCTGCGCGGGGCTCGCCGACTTGTAGGTCGCCAGCGCGGTGTCCAAGGCGACCGGACCGGGCTGGGAGGCCAGCGGCAGCAGGACGAAGTCCTTCGCCGTGTCGATGGGGATCGTGACCCCGAGGATGTTCGGGAGCTTGAACGGACCGACCTTTTGGACGTTGTCCTGGACGTTGTTGTACGGGGGGCCGTACGTCGCGACGAACGAGGTGCCGTTGAGCTCGGTGGCGGCCGTGGCGACGAAGTCCTGGGGCTGCGCGGTCGCCCAGTCCTTGATGGTCAGGGCGTGCTCGTCGGGCGAGCTGAACAGCGACGCCAGCAGGATCGTGAGCAGTCCGACGACCAGGAGGCAGATCGCGCCCTCCTTGACCAGGTCGTACGGGGCGTAGCGGCCCTTGTAGGGGACGGCGTCGCGGTCGACTTTGAACTTGCGGGGCTTGGCGCTCATGACGCCACCGCCTCTGAGGTCATCTCAGGGACCTTCTCTCCCTTGGCGGGCAGCGGTGGCACGACGCCGCGCCGGCGCACCATGAGCACGTGGAGCCCGACCAGGGCGATCAGGGCCACCGGCATCAGCGCGATGTGCCACATGAGCATCTGGCCGAAGTTCAAGACGTTGAAGAACGCCCCGCCCCCGGTCGAGTTGATCCCGTCCTTGGCCTGTGTGGAGATCCACTGCGAGTCGAAGTTCGTCTGGGACAGGTAGCCCGTGAACGCGGTGACGATCGACGCGAGGAACGTGACGACGCCCGTGATCCACGTGAGCGACCGGTTCCCGCGCCATGCGGCCATGAAGAACTTCCCCCACAGGTGCACCACCATCGCGAAGAAGAAGATCTCGACGGACCACAGGTGCAGCGAGTTGATGTAGTGACCGAAGCCCGACTCGTGCCACCACTGCGGGCCCTTGAGCGCGAGGATGCAGCCGGTCAGGATCACGACGATCATCGCCGTGATGGTCACCATGCCGAAGACGTAGATCCACGACGCGACGTAGGCGGGCTGGCGGTCCGGAAGCATCCGGTCCGGCGGCAGCGCCTCGACGACGCGACGTCGGATCCGAGCGGTCCACATCGTGGCGTCCTCGGGGTGTCCCGCGGTCGTGGTGACCGGTTCGACCATCTCTGGCTCAGTCATGCTCTCCCCCCTTCGAGGACTTGTGCCCTGGGAAGGGCAGGAGCACAGCGGCGATGAACACGATCACCATCAGGCAGATGACGACGAGGTTCGCGACGCTGATGTGGATGAATCCCCACGTCAGGTAGTGCCCGGGGTGGTCGAGGTTGACGACGCTGCCGAGCAGTCCTGACATGGTCGTGAAGAAGGCGCTGACCGCCCCCAATAGGTCCATGGAGCGACTCTGCCACCACCGGTGGTCCGCCACTAGGGACCTAAGTCACCGAAACCCCGAAGAACGCTCCGAAACCCGGCGGCGGGTCAGCGAAGCGAGGAGACCGCCGCCTCGAGCGAGGCCCGGGCCATCGAGGCGAGCAGCGGTGCGCTCGAGGTGTCATCGGCGCGCCGGCGGTGGTCAGCGACCGAATTGATCAGCCCGAACACCCCGTGCACCGCCGTGGCGAGATCGTCGCGCGCGGCGCCCGGCGCCTTGGACTCGAGCACGTCGATCCACAGCTCGGTGTAGGCGCGCTGCTGGCGGCGCAGGCGCCGCCGCGCGGCGTCCTCGAGGCTGTGCGCCTCTTGGACGTAGACGGTGATCGCGTCGGTCTCGCTGAGGGCGAAGTCGACGTGCGCGGCGACGAGGCCGTCGAGCGCAGCTCCCGGGACCGCGGACCCCGCCACGATCCCGCGGGCCCTGCCCATCAGCGCGTCGACCGCGCGTTCGATCACCGCGACGAGCAGTTCTTGCTTGCCGGCGAAGTGCCGGTAGATCGCGGCCCCCGAGACCCCCGCCGCGGCCCCGATGTCGTCGACACCGACCTGGTGGTAGCCGTGCTCGGCGACCAGGCTCGCGGTGGCCTCGACGAGCTGCTCGCGGCGCGCGATGCCCCTCGGTGTCGCCGAGGCCATCTCAGTAGCTCTTCGGCAGGCCGAGTGACTTCGTGGCGATGAAGTTCAGCACCATCTCTCGGCTGACGGGTGCGATGCGAAGGAGCCGGACCACCCCCCAGAGGTCCGCGATCCCGTACTCGGTCGCCATGCCGTTGCCGCCGAGGGTCTGGATGGACGCGTCGAGGCAGTGCGCCGCGGCCTCGGCTGCCGCGTACTTGGCCATGTTCGCCGCCTCACCCGCCGCGGTGCGGTCCTTGGAGTGGTCGTGCAGCCACGCCGCGCGCTGGGTCATCAGGCGTGCCTGCTCGAGCTCGATCTTCGCGATCGCGAGCGGGTGCGCGATCCCCTGGTGCGCGCCGATCGGGACCCCGTCCCACACGCGGCGCTCACGCGCGTAGGCGGTGGCGACCGACAAGACGTAGCGGCCGACGCCGTTGCACAGCGAGGCCCCCATGATCCGCTCGGGGTTCAGTCCGTCGAACACGACGCGCAGCCCGTCGCCCTGCGTGCCCACGAGCCGATCGGCCGGGACCTGCACGTCGTCGAAGAACAGCTGGAACTGCTTGTCGGGCAGGGCGATCTCCACGGGGATCAGCGTCGAGGTCAGCCCCGGCGCGTCGGTGTCGACGACGAGCAGGCTGAGCTGGGCGCGGCCGGTCGACTCGTCGATCCCGGTGCGCGTGACGACGAGGATCGCTGCCGCCTCGTCGACGAACGAGATGTAGGTCTTCGAGCCGTTGACCCGGTAGACGTCGCCGTCGCGCGTCGCCGTCGTCGAGATCCGGTGCGAGTTCGAACCGGCGTCGGGCTCGGTGATCGCGAAGGCCATCTTGGTCCCCGACCCGAGTCGCGGCAGCCACTCGGCACGCTGGTGCTCGGTGCCGTAGCGCGCGAGCAGCTCGGCGCAGATCGCGGGGGACACGAGCGTGGTGAGCAGCGGGCAGCCCGCCGCCGCGGCCTCCTCCCCGACGATCGAGAGCTCGAAGATCCCCGCGCCCCCGCCGCCGTGGGCCTCTGGAAGGTGCACGGCGAGGAACCCGTGCTCCGCGAGCGCCGCCCACAGCTCGTCCGGCTTGGCGCCCGCGCGGACGCACTCGGCGAAGTACTCGTGGCCGAAGCCGCTGGCCACGTTGAAGACCGCCCGTCGCAGCAGGGCGTGCTCGTCGCTCTCTGTGAACTCCACGGCGCTCTCCTGCATCGAATGTGAACCGTGGTTAGCATACGCCGGTGGCCGTGCTCGCGAGCAGCGTCAGAACCAGCGACGAGCGGTACCTCGCGAACCGCGAGGGGCTGCTCGGCATGCTCGCCGAGCACGACGCCCAGGTGGACCTCGCCCGCATGGGTGGCGGGGAGCGCTACTTGGCCCGGCACCGCGACCGGGGCCGCCTGACTGCGCGCGAGCGCATCGAGCTGCTCGTGGACCAGGACTCGGCGTTCCTCGAGCTCTCCCCGCTCGCGGCATGGGGGACGAGCTTTCATGTGGGCGCCTCGATCGTCACGGGGATCGGCGTGGTCTCGGGGATCGAGTGCGTGATCACCGCGTCGGACCCGACCGTGCGGGGCGGGTCGATCAACCCGTTCACGATGAAGAAGAACCTTCGCGCACTCGAGATCGCACGCGTGAACCGACTGCCGATGGTCAACCTCGTCGAGTCCGGCGGTGCGGACCTCCCGACGCAAGGCGAGCTGTTCGTCCCGGTCGGGCGGATCTTCCACGACCTCACCGAGCTGAGCGCCATGGGCATCCCCACCGTCGCGCTGGTCTTCGGCAACTCCACGGCGGGCGGCGCCTACGTCCCGGGGATGTGCGACTACGCGGTCATGGTCGACGGCAACGCCAAGGTGTTCCTCGGCGGCCCACCGCTCGTCAAGATGGCGACCGGAGAGGAGTCCGACGACGAGGAGCTCGGCGGGGCATCGATGCACTCTCGGATCTCGGGGCTGAGCGACTACTTCGCGCGCGACGAGCATGACGCCGTACGCCTCGGCCGCCAGATCATCGGCTCGCTGAACTGGCGCAAGCTGGGGCCCGGGCCGACGAGGGCGGCCGACGAGCCGCTCTTTGACCCAGAAGAGCTGCTCGGGATCGCGCCGGTGGACCTGCGGATCCCCTTTGACCCGCGTGAGGTCCTCGCCCGCGTCGTGGACGGCTCGCGCTTCGACGAGTACAAGCCCACCTACGGCGCGAGCCTCGTCACCGGGTGGGCGTCGATCCACGGCTACCCCGTCGGCGTGCTCGCGAACGCCCAGGGCGTGCTGTTCATGGAGGAGGCCAAGAAGGCCACCGAGTTCATCATGCTCGCGAACCAGACCGACACCCCGCTCGTGTTCCTGCAGAACACGACGGGCTACATGGTGGGCCGCGACTACGAGCAGGCGGGGATCATCAAGGACGGCGCGAAGATGATCAACGCCGTCACGAACTCCAAGGTCCCGCACCTCACCGTGCTGATGGGCGCGAGCTACGGGGCCGGCAACTACGGGATGTGCGGCCGAGCGTTCTCGCCGAGGTTCCTGTTCGCGTGGCCCAACTCGAAGATGGCGGTCATGGGGCCCCAGCAGCTCGCCGGTGTGCTGTCGATCGTGGCGCGCCAGTCCGCGCTCTCGGCCGGGCGGCCGTTCGACGAGGAGGCGGACGCCGCGCAGCGCACGTCCGTCGAAGAGCAGATCGAGCGCGAGAGCCATGCGTTCTTCAACTCGGCGCGCCTCTACGACGACGCGATCATCGACCCTCGCGACACGAGGACGGTGCTCGGCATCGCCTTGTCGGCCGTGCACTCCAACGTGGTGGAGGGGCGCCGCGGCTACGGCGTCTTCAGGATGTGACCATGCTGCGCCGCCTGCTCGTCGCCAACCGTGCGGAGATCGCCGAGCGCGTCATTCGAACCGCACGCGCCAGGGGCACCGAGACCGTCGCGGTCTACTCGGACGCGGACCGCGACCTGCCCTACGTGTCGATGGCCGATGTCGCCGTGCACCTGCCGGGTGTCGCCGCGGCCGACACCTACCTCCGCGCAGATGCCCTGCTGGGCGCTGCCGCTGCCGCCGGGGCCGACAGCGTGCATCCTGGCTACGGGTTCCTCTCGGAGAACGCCGACTTCGCGCGCTCCTGCGCGCGCGCCGGCCTCGTGTTCGTCGGGCCGCCCCCGGGAGCGATCGACCAGATGGGCTCGAAGGTCGAGTCCAAGCGCCTGATGCGCGACGCCGGCGTGCCCGTGCTCGCGGGCGCCACGGTGCCCGAGGGCATCGACGCGGACGCACTGGGCTCCCTCGCCGAGGGCGTCGGGTACCCGCTGCTCGTCAAGGCGTCCTACGGCGGCGGCGGCCGCGGCATGCGCGTCGTCGCGGCGCCCGGCGAGCTCGTCGAGGCCGTCGCGACCGCGTCACGCGAGGCCGCCTCGGCCTTCGGGAACAGCTCGGTGTTCTTGGAGCGCCTCGTGCTCGCCCCGCGCCACGTCGAGGTCCAGATACTCGCCGACACGCACGGGACGGTGGCGCACCTCTTCGAGCGGGAGTGCTCGATCCAGCGACGTCACCAAAAGATCGTCGAGGAGAGCCCGTCGCCGGGGCTCACGCCAGCCACGCGCGCCGCGATGTGCGACGCGGCGCTGACCGCCGCGCGGGCCATCGGCTACGTGAACGCGGGCACGGTCGAGTTCGTGGTGGACGCCGACGAGCAGTTCAGCTTCCTCGAGGTCAACACGAGGCTCCAAGTCGAGCACCCGGTCACCGAGCTGGTCACCGGGCTCGACCTCGTCGAGCTCCAGCTGCGGATCGCCGAGGGAGAGGCGCTGCCCGCGTCGGTGACGTCGGCCACCTCGCGCGGCCACGCGATCGAGGTCCGCCTCTATGCGGAGGACCCTGAGGACGGCTACCTGCCGACCTCGGGTCGCCTCGAGTGCTTCGAGTTCCCGCCGCGCGAGGGGGTGCGCGTCGACGCCGGGTACGCGTCGGGCTCGGTGGTCTCGACGAACTACGACGCGATGCTCGCGAAGGTCATCGCCTGGGGCGAGACCCGCGAGGCCGCGGCGCGCAGGCTCTCCCGGTCGCTGCGCGACGCGCGTCTGCATGGCCTGACGACCAACCGCGACCTGCTCGTCGGCATCCTCGAGGACCGCGAGTTCCTCGGCGGCGCCACCGACACCGGGTTCCTCGAGCGCCGGGACCCCTCGTCGCTCGCTGCGGCTGCCCGCGACGAGGCGAGCAGGCTCGCGGCGGTCGCTGCCGCTTTGTGGCAGCGCGCCACCTCGCGCACGCCGCAGCCCGGCGGGATCCCTCCCGGCTGGCGCAACGTCGGTCCCGCCGACCAGCCGCGGATCTACGTGCTGCACGGCCGACGTCACGAGGTCCGCGTCACGGGCCGCGCTGCGGATCCCTTGGTCGTCCTCGACGATCGCGTCGTCTCGCTCGAGGACGTCAGCATCGAGGCGAGCACGCTCACCGCCCGCATCGACGGCCGCCACCTGCGCTGCGAGCTGGCACTGGGCGAGGGGCGCGTCTATGTGGACGGGACCCTGGGCGGGATCGCCCTCGAGGTCGTCGAGCGCCTGGAGGCACCCGGCGCGGACGAGGCCCCCGGCTCGATGCACGCGCCCCTCCCTGGCGCCGTCCGCAACGTGGCAGTCTCCAAGGGTGCACAGGTGAAGGCAGGTGACGTGCTCATGGTCCTCGAGGCGATGAAGATGGAACACGCGATCCGCGCCCCGCATGACGGGACCGTCGATGACGTGCTCGTTGTCGACGGTGATCAGGTCATGGGCGGCGCGGTGCTCGCGGTGGTGCATCCCATCGAGGTCGCGCCATGAGCGGGGCGGTCCGCTACGAGCGCGTCGGCCCCGTCGCATGGATCACGATCGACCGGCCCGAGGCGCGCAACGCGATCAACGCCGAGGTCCGCGAGGGACTGTTCGAGGCGTCCCGGCGGTTCAACGACGACGACGCTGCGGTGCTCGTGCTCACGGGCTCGGGCGACATTGCGTTCTGCGCCGGCGCGGACCTCAAGGAGATGTCGTCGATGCGCCTGGAGGTGCCGCCCGCGGAGTTCCTCCCGGTGTTCGGGCGGTCGATCCGGATCGACAAGCCGACGATCGCGGCGGTCAACGGGGTCGCGTACGCGGGTGGGTTCCTGCTCTCCCAGATGTGCGACCTCTGCGTCGCGGCGGAGCACGCCCGGTTCGCCATCACAGAGGTAAAGGTGGGTCGCGGTGCGCCGTGGGCAGCGCCGCTGCCGTGGCTCGTCCCGCCGCGCATCGCGATGGAGCTGCTCGTCACCGGCGAGCCGATGTCAGCGGCGCGCGCCTATGACGTGGGGCTCGTCAACCGCGTCGTGCCGATCTCCGAGCTGCGTGCCGCCACCCAGAAGCTCGCCGAGGGCATCGCGGCCAACGCCCCGCTGTCGGTCGCGGCCGCGAAGAAGACCGTGTACCTGTCGCTCGCGGCGCCGTACAAGGCGGCCGACGAGCTGTGGGAGCCCGTCTACAAGTCCGAGGACGCCCAGGAGGGCCCCTTGAGCTTCGCCGAGAAGCGCGCGCCGAGGTGGAAGGGACGATGAGCGGCCCGGACCTCGCCGTGCTGGCCGCGCACCTCGCAGAGGAGACCGGCGCGCTGCGAGCGGTGCTCGAGGGAGCCCCCGCGCAGGCCTGGGTCACCGCGACCCCTGCGCAGGGTTGGAGCGTCGCGGACCAGGTCAGCCACCTCGCGTACT
>Ga0075030_100001865_pt1 | contig 19037 bp, 20 predicted proteins | sample LitLauG_LLR_2012_FD_71393 | JGI IMG/M metagenome (GOLD analysis project Ga0075030, IMG submission 71393) | Freshwater sediment microbial communities from Pennsylvania, USA - Little Laurel Run_MetaG_LLR_2012 | ecosystem: Environmental > Aquatic > Freshwater > Creek > Sediment | place: USA...
GTCCTGGCGTTCTCGGCGAGGAAATAGCGGCTGCGCCGGACCAGCAGGATGGCCGGTGCGGGCAGCGCCGCGCCGATCTCTTCCGCGCTCCAGCCCGGCCGCGCGGCCGGCGCCCCGGCCGCGCCGCGCGCGGCGGGCGCGATCGGCACGGGCATCAGGTGCAAGGTGCCGCGCGCCGCCGATCGGCTCATGGCGCCGCGGCGGCCGCAACCGACCGCGCGCCGGCGGGCAGCGGGCAACCGAATGCGGCGAGCAGCGACGTGAGCGCGATCAGCGGCAGGCCGACCAGCGCCGTCGGATCGTCGCTCGCCACCGCTTCGACGAGGCAGATGCCGAGCGCCTCGATCTTCGCCGCGCCGGCGCAATCGTAGGGCTGGTCCAGGTGCAGATACGCCTCGAGGGCCTCGGCATCGAGCGTGCGAAAGCGCACCCGGGTCGGCACGCAGACGCTGCGCCAGCGCCCGTCGCGGCTGTCGACCAGCGCGATGCCGCTGTGGAAATCCACCGTCCGGCCGCGCATGGCCAGCAGCTGCTCGAGCGCCCGCGCGTGCGTTCCGGGCTTGCCCAGGGTCCGGCCATCGAGCTGGGCCACCTGGTCGGCGCCGATCACGATCGCATCGGGCTGGCGCGCCGCCACCGCGTGCGCCTTGGCCAACGCCAGGCGCTCGGCGGTCGCCGGCGCCGATTCGCCCGGGTGCGGCGCCTCGTCGATCGCCGGCACGTCGACGGCAAAAGGCAGTCGCAGCCGTTCGAGCTGCTCGCGCCGGTAGCGCGACGACGAGGCGAGTACGATGCGGCGGGACCCGGCGGAGGTCAAGGGCGCCTCGGGGCTTGGAACATGCGGCGAGTGTAGTTAAAAAATGCAGCCGGTCGACGTGTACCAGATGGCCCGCAGCGGCGCGCGGCTCGCCGGTGCGCTGGCGCTGGCGCGCCTGCCTCGCCTGGGCGCCAGTCTGCTGCGCCACGATGGCGAGCTGGCCTATCTATGCGTCGGCCTGCACGATGATCGCGACCGGCCGGCGCTGCACCTGGCACTGCAGGCACGCCTGGCCTTGCGCTGCGACCGCTGCGGACGCGAGCTCGAATTCGGGCTCGATGTCGAGCGGCGGTTCTATTTCGTGGCCAGCGAGCCCGAACTGGCGGCAATCGAGATCGACGACGCCCCGGAAGAGGCCCTGCTGGGCAGCGCCCGATTCGATCTGGCCGGCCTGATCGAGGACGAAGCGATCCTGCAGTTGCCGCTCTCGCCGCGCCATGCCCACTGCGCGCCGCCGGACAAACTTGCCGCGCTCGCACCGGAGCCGCGCACGAGCCCATTTGCGGCGCTGCAGAATCTGCGTGCGGTGCCGGATGAGCCGGATGCTGGCCGCCACGAGACCGACGCACCTCGATCGAATAAAGTGAAATTGCCGCGCGATCGCGAAAAATAGCCTTCTTTTGCTGCGCAATCGCGGGATCTTCTACCGGAATTCGCCGGCCGGCTTTCGCCGCGCCCGGTACTCGTCTAAAATGGTAGATTGCGGAAAATTTCTAGGATGCGTCCATGGCTGTCCAACAAAACAAGAAGTCGGCGTCGAAGCGCAACATGCATCGCGCGCACGATTTCCTGACTGCCCCGCCCTTGGCGGTTGAACCGGCTACCGGCGAGATCGTGCGTCGCCACCACGTCAGCGCCACGGGTTTTTATCGCGGCAAGAAGGTCATTGCCACCAAGTCCGACGAATAATCGGCAACGGCCCTGCCGGGCATCAAGACCTGCATTGCGCGCCGTGCGGCGTGCGTGGCCAAGGCGCGTTGTGCGCACGGGTGGGCCATTCGTCCGGTTCGAGGCATCCTGCCGGCGCGCCGGGCCTAGGCGCGTCTTGATCCCGGGGGCGGGCCGTCGCGGGGCGGCCGTTACACGATACATGGCAGATACGATCGCAGCGTTGCAGCAGCGGGATACGACCTGTGGCCCTCCCGGGGGGCGCGCATGAGCGTGCGCATCGCCGTCGACTGCATGGGCGGCGACCACGGCTTGCCGGTCACGGTCCCGGCGGCATTGTCGTTTGCCGCCAACGAGCCGACGGCCAGCCTGTTGCTGGTCGGCCGCGCCCCGCAGATCGACGCCGAACTGCAGCGCCACGCGGCGCGCCATGCCCTGGTGCGCGAGCGGGTGCGCGTGATCCACGCGGAGGACGTCGTCGAGATGCACGACGCCCTGAGTACCGCGCTGCGGACCAAGAAGAATTCCTCGATGCGCCTGGCCATCGAGGCGGTCAAGGACGGCGCGGCCGACGCCGTGGTGAGCGCCGGCAACACCGGTGCTCTCATGGCGATCGCCCGCTATGTGCTCAAGACGCAAGACGGCATCGACCGTCCCGCCATCGCCCAGCTGATCCCGACCCGAACCGGCGGCGTCACCACCTGCCTGGACCTGGGCGCCAACGTCGATTGCGAGGCCGAGCACCTGCTGCAGTTCGCCATCATGGGCTCGGCCCTGGTGAGCGCGCTGCTCGAGAAGGAGCGGCCCACCGTGGGCCTGCTCAATGTCGGCGAGGAAGTCATCAAGGGCAACGAGGTGGTCAAGCGCGCCGGCGAATTGCTGCGCTCGAGCGGCCTGAACTTCCACGGCAACGTCGAGGGCGACGACATCTTCCGCGGTACGGTCGACGTGGTCGTGTGCGACGGCTTCGTCGGCAATCTCGTGCTCAAGGCCTCCGAGGGCGTGGCGCAGATGATCGTCGGCTTCATCCGCGAGGAATTCACCCGCAACCTGCTCTCGCGCCTGAGCGCGCTGCTGGCCTATCCGGTGCTGCAGCGGATCCGCCGTCGCGGCGACCACCGGCGCTACAACGGCGCCGCGCTGCTGGGCCTGCGCGGCGTGGTGATCAAGAGCCACGGCTCGGCCGACGAATACGGCTACGAATTCGCCCTGCGCCGCGCCTTCGATGCCGCCGGTCATCGCCTGCTCGAGCGCACCGCAGGCGCCATGGCGCCGCTGCTCGCCCGGGCCGCTGCACCGCGGCCGCTGGCGGCGGTGGCGGGCATCGACGTGGCCCAGGTCTGAGCCGTCCAGGATCGGCGCCATGGCCCCGCTCACGCGCATCACCGGAACCGGCTCCTTCCTGCCCGAGCGCGTCGTCAGCAACGCTGAACTCGTGCGCGACCTGGGCGCGCGCGGCATCGAGACCTCCGAGGACTGGATCGTCACGCGCACCGGGATCCGTCAGCGCCATCTGGCCACGCCCGGCACCGGAACGGTCGATCTGGCCGAGCGTGCCGCGCGTGCCGCGCTGCAGGACGCTGGCGCGCCGGCCGCCGGGGTCGACCTCATCATCGTTGCCAGCTCGACGCCCGACCAGGTGTTCCCCAGCACGGCTTGCCAGGTCCAGGAGCGCCTGGGGGCCCGCGGTGGAGCCGCCTTCGACGTGCAGGCGGCATGCAGCGGCTTCGTCTACGCGCTGGCGCTGGCCGACGCGCTGATCCGCACCGGGGCCCACCGGCGCGCCCTGGTCATCGGCGCCGAGACCTACTCGCGCATCCTCGACTGGAACGACCGGACCACCTGCGTGCTGTTCGGCGACGGCGCCGGGGCGGTCGTGCTCGAGGCCGCGGCCGCCGGCGAGCCGCCGGTCGGCGTGCTCGCCGCGCGGCTTCATGCCGATGGTTCGCACGGCGCCATCCTGAGCGTCGCCGGGCACCTGGGCCAGGGAACGGCGGTCGGCGATCCCTTCCTGCGCATGGACGGCAAGGCGGTCTTCAAGCTGGCGGTCGAAGTGCTCGAGTCGTCGGCGCGCGAGGTACTGGCCCTGGCCGGCCTGCAAACCGCCCAGATCGACTGGATGATCCCGCACCAGGCCAACGTGCGCATCCTCACGGCCAGCGCCAAGCGCCTCGAAATGCCGCCCGAGCGCGTGGTGGTCACGGTCGATCGGCATGGCAACACCTCGGCCGCGTCGGTGCCGCTGGCGCTCGACCTGGCCCGGCGCGACGGGCGGGTGCGCGCCGGCCATGTCGTCCTGTTGCAGGGCGTCGGCGGCGGCTTCACCTGGGGTTCGGTCCTGGTCCGACTCTGACCCACTTGCGCTTCGTTCCGGACATGAAACTCGCCATCGTCTTCCCCGGCCAAGGTTCCCAGTCGGTCGGCATGCTCGACTCGTTCGCCCAGGACGAAAGCGTCGCCCAGGTGCTGCGCGGCGCTTCGGCGGCGCTCGGCGAAGACCTCGGCCGCATGATCGCCGAGGGCCCGGCCGCCGAGCTCGAACGGACGGTCAACACCCAGCCCTGCATGCTCGCGGCCTCGGTCGCGATGTTCCGCGCCTGGTGCGCTGCCGGCGGACCGCAGCCGCAGATCCTCGCCGGGCACAGCCTGGGCGAATACGCCGCCCTGGTGGCCGCCGGCGCGCTGCGCCTGGAAGATGCGGTGCCCCTGGTGCGGCTGCGCGCCCAGGCGATGCAGGACGCGGTGCCGCTCGGCACCAGCGGCATGGCGGCGATCCTCGGTCTCGACGACGAGGCGGTGCGCGGCGCCTGCCGGCGCGCCCAGGACGAACTGCGCGCCGCTGATCCGGCGGCGCCGCCGGCGGTGGTCGAGGCGGTCAATTTCAATGCGCCGTCCCAGGTGGTCATCGCCGGGCACCGTGCCGCGCTCATGCGGGCCTGCGAGATCGCGCGCGAACTGGGCGCCAAGCGCGCGCTGCCGTTGCCCGTCTCGGTGGCGTTTCACTCCTCTCTGCTCGAGCCGGCGAGCCGGCGGCTGCGCGAGCGCCTGCAGCAGGTGGCGGTGGCCGCGCCGGCGATCCCGGTGGTCAACAATATCGACGTGCGCGAAGAGCAGGAGCCGGCGGCGATCCGCGACGCCCTGGCCCGCCAGGTCGCCGGCCCGGTCCGCTGGACCGAGGTCGTGGCCCACCTGGCCGCCCGTGGCGTCACCCACATCGTCGAGTGCGGCCCGGGCAAGGTGCTCAGCGGCCTGAACAAGCGCATCGCACCGTCCCTCACCAGCCTTTCCGTATCGGATCGGGCCAGCCTGCACGAGGTGCTGGCGGCCCTGGGAGCCGCCGCGTGAACCCCATTGCACTCTTCAGCAAGGACGCCCTGCACGGCGAGGTCGCGCTGGTCACCGGGGCCTCGCGCGGCATCGGCCGGGCCATCGCCGAGGCGCTGGCCCAGGCCGGCGCGGTCGTCATCGGCACGTCCACCTCGGCCGAGGGCGCGGCCGGCATCAGCGCGCGGCTGCAGGAACTCGGCGCCGCCGGCGGCGGCATGGTGCTCGACGTGCGCGACCGGGCCGGCTGCGATGCCCTGGTCGAGGAGATCGGCAAGCGCCATGGCAAGCTGTCGGTGCTGGTGAACAACGCCGGGGTCACGGCCGACATGCTGTCGATGCGCATGCGCGACGACGAATGGGACACCGTGATCGACACCAACCTGACCGCGGCGTTTCGCTTGGCGCGCGCCTGCATGCGCGGCATGATGAAAGCCAAGGGCGGGCGGATCATCAGCATCTCCTCGGTGGTGGGTTCCAGCGGCAACGCCGGCCAGGCCAACTACGCCGCGGCCAAGGCCGGCCTCGAAGGCATGACCCGGGCCCTGGCGCGCGAACTGGGCAGCCGCAACATCACCGTGAACTGCGTCGCGCCGGGATTCATCGACACCGACATGACCCGCTCCCTGACCCAGCAGCAGACCCAGACCCTGCTCGGCCAGATCGCGCTTGGCCGGCTGGGCCAGACCGGCGAGATCGCCGCCGCGGTCGTGTTCCTGGCGTCGGCGGCCGGCGCCTACATCACCGGGGCGACCCTGCATGTCAACGGCGGGATGTACATGAGTTGAGGCCGCGCCGGTGATGCAGACGCCGGCCGCCGTGGCGGGCATGGCGCTCTGTTAGAATCGCGCGCTCTTTTGGCCGTTGCTGGTGGTGGGGGGAACGGCGTCCGGAAGCCGGCGTGTCCGGTGGCACGTGCGGACACCGGGCGGCCCGGCGGGGCGGGACGCGGCGGGGTTCACCAGGGTCCGGAATTCAACAGGGTCCGGAAGTTCACGAAGGTCAAGAGGCGCTTGCCGTCGCGAGGCGGCAGGCGGGCAACGGAGGAGAAGTCATGGAAAGCATTGAGCCGCGCGTCAAGAAGATCGTCGCCGAGCAGCTGGGGGTCAACGAGGCCGACATCAAGAACGAATCCGCCTTCGTCGACGATCTGGGGGCCGATTCGCTCGATACCGTCGAGCTGGTGATGGCCCTCGAAGACGAGTTCGAGTGCGAGATCCCGGACGAAGAAGCCGAGAAGATCCGCACGGTGCAGCAGGCGATCGACTACGTCAGCACGCATCTGAAGAAGGCTTGAACACCTCGCCGGCCCGGCGGGCCGCCCGCGCGCGGCGCCGCGGGCCGATGCAACAGCATCCGGATCGGCAAAGAGCGGCGGGACGGGACGTTCCATGAATGCGAATCGTCGGGTGGTCGTCACCGGCCTGGGCATCATTTCCCCGGTCGGCAACACGGTCGCGGCGGCCTGGGAAAACGTGCTGGCCGGCCGCACCGGCGTCGCCCGCATCACGCGCTTCGACCCGCAGGCCTATCGCTCGCAGATCGCCGGCGAGGTGCGCGACTTCGACGTCACGCAATACGTGCCGTTCAAGGAAGTGCGGCGCATGGATGCCTTCATCCACTACGGCGTCGCCGCCTCGGCGCAGGCCCTGCGCGACTGCGGCGTCGAGGTGACCGACGCCAACCGCGAGCGCATCGGCTGCATGGTGGGCTCGGGCATCGGCGGGCTGCCGATGATCGAGGACAACCACAACGAGGTGATCACGCGCGGGCCGCGGCGCATCTCGCCCTTCCTGATCCCGGGAGCGATCATCAACATGATCGCCGGTAACGTTTCCATCATGTTCGGGCTCCAGGGACCCAATTTCGCCATCGTCTCGGCCTGTACCACCGGCCTGCATTCCCTGGGCATCGCGGCGCGCCTCATCGCGCACGATGACGCCGACGTCATGATCGCCGGCGGCTCCGAAGGTTCGGTGTGCCCGCTGGGCGTCGGCGGCTTCGCTGCGATGCAGGCGCTCTCCGTGCGCAACGACAACCCGGCCGCGGCCAGCCGCCCGTTCGACAAGGATCGCGACGGTTTCGTGCTGGGCGAAGGTGCCGGGGTCCTTGTCCTCGAGGAAATGGAGCACGCCCGGGCGCGCGGCGCCCGCATCTACTGCGAGCTGGCCGGTTTCGGCATGAGCGCCGACGCTTACCACATGACCGCGCCCGACGTCGATGGGCCGCGCCGCTGCATGATCTCCGCGATGCGCAGCGCCGGCGTACATGCCGGGCAGATCCAATACCTCAACGCCCACGGCACCTCGACGCCGCTGGGCGACGTCAACGAGACCAATGCGATCAAGCTTGCCTTCGGCGACGCGGCGCGCGGCCTGGTCGTCAATTCGACCAAGTCCATGACCGGCCACCTGCTGGGCGGCGCCGGCGGGGTCGAATCGGTGTTCACGGCGCTCGCCATCCACCATCAGGTTTCGCCGCCGACGATCAATCTCGATGCCGCCGACCCGCAGTGCGACCTGGACTACTGCGCCAACGAAGCGCGGCCGATGCGCATCGAATACGCCATGAAGAATTCCTTCGGTTTCGGCGGCACCAACGGGACGCTCGTCTTCAAGCGTGTCTGATCCGGGCCCGGCGGGCCTGCACCTGGCGCCATCGCGGCTGCGCCGCCGCCTGCTGCGGCTTGGCGCATTCGGCCATGCGGTCCTGGCCGCGGGCTGGTGCGCGGCGCTGCTGCATTGGTCCCGGCCCGAAGGCTGGCTGCCCTGGCTGCCGGCCATGGCGCTGCTCCTGGCCGCGGCGGCAAGCCTGCGCGCGGCGCGGGCAGCGCATGGGGCGCAGTGGGTGCGGCTCGATCCGTCGCCCGATCCACCGCCCGATCCGCCGGCGCCAAAGGGCCCGTTGGCGCGACCCATCAATGTCCTGGACAATTTCCGGATGCTGAACCCGCGCCGGTGGCCGCGCCCGGCACGGGCCGCATGGCGTGCCGCGGTACGCGGCGCGGCCGAGCCGGCCGGTCCGGTCCGCCTGCGCGGCGCGCGCGCCATCTACGCCGGACCGGGCTGCATCGTCCTGCAGGATATGCGACGGCGACTGGTCGTTTGGCGCGACGCCACCGATCGGGATACATTCCGCCGGCTGGCCGCCTGGGCCCGCTGGCGCACGGACGCGCGATGATCCTGATGCCGCGGATTGGCGGGCGCAAGCCCCGTTGTTTTTTCATCGAAGCCCGGAACGAATCGAACGGACGACTGTCAGAATGACGGCAAACGCTGGTGCCCCCGCTGGTGCTCCGTCTGCGGGGGCGGCCCGATGAGCGAGCGCGACGCCGACCTGCAACTGGTGCGGCGCGTCCAGCATGGGGACAAGCGTGCATTCGAGTTGCTGGTTGAAAAATATCAGCGAAGGATCTCTCGGCTTCTGTCGCGCATGATTCGGGAACCCGCCGACGTGGAGGATGTGGCCCAGGAGGCCTTCATCAAGGCCTACCGGGCATTGCCGGGCTTTCGCGGTGAAAGCGCGTTCTACACGTGGCTCTATCGCATCGCGATCAACACGGCGAAGAATCATTTTGCGGCGCAAGGGCGGCGCGCGCCGACCGTCGTGGCCAACGACATCGAGGACCAGGAAAGCGGCGACGACGCGGTTTTCCTGAGCGATACCGCAACGCCGGACTCGGTGTACCAGTCCAAGCAGGTCGGCCTGGCGGTGAACCGGGCGATCGAACAGCTGCCCGAGGATCTGCGCACGGCGATCGTGCTGCGCGAACTCGAGGGCCTGAGCTACGACGAGATCGCGGCGGCGATGAACTGCCCGGTCGGCACGGTGCGATCGCGCATCTTCCGGGCACGCGAGGCGATCGCCCTCGAATTGCGGCCGTTGCTGGGCACGACCGACGAGAAGCGCTGGTAGCGCCGAATCACGACGCCATGACAAGCTGAACGCAGGGAACGACCATGACATCCGCAGCCCCTACCCATCCGCCTGCCCACCCGGCAACCGTCGCTGCGGGCGCACCGCCAGCGGTCGCCGACGGCGCGGCCGCAGGTGCGGCCGAACAACTCTCCGCCTGGCTCGATGGCGAACTCGACGCCGCCTCGGGCGAGCGCATGGTGGCCGGCCTGCTGCAGACTGGCGCAGACCGGCAGCGCTATGCCGCGTGGTGCCTGGTCGGCGACGCGCTGCGCTCGCACGAGGTGGCGGCCGGTCATTCGCCGCGCCTGTGTTCCCGCATCGCCGACGCCCTGCAAGACGAACCGGCACTGCTGGCGCCGCGGGCGCTGGCCGCGCGCCGCGCCCCGGCGCCCCTGGCCCGCCACGTCGCCAGCGGTGCGGCCATCGCGGCCGCCGCGGCCGTGGTCGTCATGGTGGCACTGCCCCAGTTGCGCATCAGCCTGGGCGCCAGCCCCGGGCGGCCGGCGGAACTGCAGGCCGCCGCCGGCCCGGTGCAACCGGCGCCGGTCGCGCTGGCTGCCGGCGCCGCGGCCAATCCGCGCAATCCACGCCTCGATCCGTATTTCCAGGCGCATCGCGATTTCTCCGGGGGCGGCGTAATGCCGGCCGCTGCGGTCTACCTGCGCTTCGGCAGCGAAGGCGATCGGTGAACACTGCCGTTTCACCGATGGCACCGGGCGTGCCCTGGGAACCGTTTGTCCTGCGTTCGCGCGTCCGCTTCGCCGTGCGCCTGCCGGCCGGCGTGCCGCGCGTCGCGGCCTGCGGTGGCCTGGCCGCCTTGATGCTGCTGGGCCTGCCCTGCGCCCGCGCCGACGGTCCGGCGGGGCTGCGCGATGCGCATGGCGATGCCGCGCTGCTGCAGTCCATCCAGGAGGCGGCGCTGCACCAGAGCTTCTCCGGAACCATCGTCTACCGCCGCGGCGACGAGATGCACGCCTCGCGCGTGGTCCAGAGCCTGAGCGGCGGCGAGTCGCGCGAGCGCGTCCTGACACTCGACGGCCAGCTGCGCGAATTCATCCGCCAGGGCGAAGAGGTGCAGTGCCTCTACCCGCAGTTGCACCGGGTGGTCATCGAGCATGGCGGGATGCGCAGTTTTCCGGCGTTCGCCGCGGCCGAGCCGGCCGACGTCCTGGCCCACTACCAGCTGGAGCGCGGCGGCCAGGAGCGCGTCGCGCAGCGCATGTGCGACGTCATCTCGCTCGTGCCGCGCGACAAGATGCGCTACGGCTACAAGCTGTGCGTCGATCCGGCAAGCGGACTGCTGTTCAAGGCGCAGACGCTCGACGAGCGCGGCGAGCTGCTCGAGCAGGTCGCCTTCACCGACGTGCGCATCGGCGAGCCCATCGATCCGGCGCAGCTGCGGCCGTCCTGGTCCACCGCCGGCTGGCAGATCGAGCGGCGCACCGGCGAATCGCAGGCCACGGAATTGAGCCAGCAAGGCTGGAGCGTCACCCCGCCGAGCGGCTTTCGCCGGCTGGTCGAGGTGATGCGCAAGCTGATCCGCGGTACTGAGCAGCGCCCGGCGCTGCAGGCGGTCTATTCCGACGGCCTCGCCACCGTCTCGGTCTTCATCGAACCGGGTGCGCCGCCGATCGACGATGCCGTCCAGACCCAGCAGCGCGGGCCGATCACCGCGGTTTCGCGCCAGGTGGGCGACGCCCGGGTCACCGTGGTCGGCGAGGTACCCCCGTCGACCGCCAGGTCCTTCGCCGAGTCCGTCGTGCACAACGCGCCGCCACACTGATACGGCGGCCGGCGGCGGGCGCCGCCGGTGCCATCGCGCCGGCGCAAGCGCCGCCGGCCTCTCCTTTCCACCCCAAATCTTCCTATCCTTGCAGAGTCGAACATGATGAAAGCGATCCTTACGCAGGGCCTCTTCGCGGCACTGCTGCTGACCGGTGCACCGCTGACCCAGGCCCAGCCGGCCACGATGCCCGACTTCGCCGATCTCGTCGAGCGCACGGCGCCGGCGGTGGTCAACATCCGCACCTCGTCAAAGGTCGGCATGAACCTGCCCGGGCAGGGCCAGGGCCAGGGCCAGATGCCCGAACTCGACGAGAACGACCCGTTCTACGACTTCTTCCATCGCTTCTTTCCGCAGCCGGGTCCCGGTCAGCGGCCCGGGCCCAATCCGATGCCGCGCGGCCACGGCGGCGGCGGCGAACGCGAGGTGCCGCGCGGCGTGGGCTCGGGTTTCCTGATCTCGGGCGACGGCTACCTGCTGACCAACCACCACGTCGTCGAGGGCGCCGACGACATCACGGTGACGCTGCAGGACAAGCGTGAATTCAAGGGCAAGCTGATCGGTTCCGATCCCAAATCCGACGTCGCCGTGGTGAAGATCGAAGGGACCGACCTGCCGACGCTGAAGATCGGCGACCCCGCCAAGCTGCGCGTCGGCGAGTGGGTGATCGCCATCGGTTCGCCGTTCAACCTGGAGAACACCGTCACCGCCGGCATCGTCAGCGCGAAGAGCCGCGACACCGGAGAGCTGCTGCCCTTCATCCAGACCGATGCCGCGGTCAATCCGGGCAACTCCGGCGGCCCGCTCATCAACAGCCGCGGCGAGGTGGTCGGCATCAACTCGCAGATCTTCACGACCTCCGGCTCCTATGCCGGCATCTCCTTCGCGATCCCGATCGACGAGGCGCAGAAGATCGCGAAGCTGCTGCGCACGCAGGGCAAGGTGGTGCGCGGCAAGATCGGCGTGCTGATCGGCGAGGTGACGTCCGAAGTGGCCAACGCGATCGGCATGCCCAAGGCCTCCGGTGCCGCCGTTTCCAGCGTCGAATCCGACGGCCCGGCCGACAAGGCCGGCATCCAGCCCGGCGACGTCATCATCAAGTACGACGGCAAGCCCGTGGAGAATTCCAAGGACCTGCGCCGCGCGGTCGCGGCAACGGCGCCGGGCAGCAAGGTCAGTGCCACGGTCTGGCGCGACGGCGCGGCCAAGGATCTCATGGTCACCGTGGGCGAGATGCGCGACGACACCGCGCCCCAGGCGATGCGTCGGCCGCATCAGGGCAAGGCGCCCGATTCGCACCCGGACGCCCTCGGCCTCGTGGTCTCCGACCCCGATCCGGCCCAGCTCAAGGACATGCACCTCGATGGCGCCGTGCAGGTCGAGAGCGCCGACGGCGCGGCCGCCAACGCCGGCATCCGGCCGGGCGACCTGATCCTCGCGGTGAATACCAGCCATGTAAAGAATTCGAAACAATTCAAGGACTTGGTTTCGAAGCTGGATCTTGCCAAGCCGGTCGCGCTGCTGGTCCGGCGCGGCGAGCAGACCAGTCGCCTGATCCTGCACGTCGGCGACAATTGATCGACTGAGTTTGCGCAGCGGGCGCGCGGTGCGGCGGCGGCCGCGCCGCGCCCGCGACGCGGCCCGCGGCCCGCGGGCGGGCCGCGGCGTCGATCGGGCGTCGGCACGGTAGAATCTCGGATTCTCCGGGTGCTGCAGCGCATCGAGGGCGGGGCCAGTGCCGCGCCCCCGCCGGTGGCGCGCGGCCCGCAAACGATGCAGCACATCCGCAACTTCTCCATCATTGCCCACATCGACCACGGCAAATCCACGCTCGCCGATCGCCTGATCCAGCGCTGCGGCGGGCTGTCGGACCGTGAGATGAGCGAGCAGGTGCTCGATTCGATGGACCTCGAGCGCGAGCGCGGCATCACCATCAAGGCCCAGACCGCCGCACTGTCCTACCTGGCGCGCAACGGCGAGCGCTACAACCTCAACCTGATCGACACGCCCGGCCACGTCGACTTCTCCTACGAGGTGAGCCGCTCGCTGTCGGCCTGCGAGGGCGCCTTGCTGGTGGTCGATGCCTCGCAGGGCGTCGAGGCGCAGACCGTCGCCAACTGCTACACCGCGATCGAGCTGGGTGTCGAGGTCCTGCCGGTGCTCAACAAGATGGACCTGCCACAGGCCAATCCCGAGCAGGCCCGCACCGAGATCGAGGACGTGATCGGCATCGACGCCACCGATGCCATCCTGTGCAGCGCCAAGACCGGCCTGGGCGTGGACGACATCCTCGAGCGCATCATCGAGCGCGTGCCGGCGCCGCGCGGCGACCCATCGGCGCCGCTGCAGGCGCTGGTGATCGACTCCTGGTTCGACAACTACGTCGGCGTGGTGATGCTCGTGCGGGTCGTCAACGGCGGCGTGCGGCCGCGCGACAAGCTGCAGCTCATGGCCACCGGCGCAGTGCACCTGTGCGAGCAGCTGGGCGTGTTCACGCCCAAGGCCCAGCCGCGCCAGCAGCTGTGCGCCGGCGAGGTCGGATTCGTCATCGCCGGCATCAAGGAGCTGCGCGACGCGCGGGTCGGCGACACACTGACCTCGTTGCCGCGCGCGGCGGCCGCGGCGCTGGCCGGCTTCAAGGAGGTCAAGCCGCAGGTCTTCGCCGGCCTGTTCCCGATCGAGGCCAACCAGTACGAGGCGCTGCGCGACGCGCTCAACAAGCTGCAGCTCAACGATTCGGCGCTGCAGTTCGAGCCCGAGGTCTCGCAGGCCCTGGGCTTCGGCTTCCGCTGCGGCTTTCTCGGCCTGCTGCACATGGACATCGTGCAGGAGCGCCTCGAGCGCGAGTACGACATGGACCTCATCACGACCGCGCCGTCGGTCGTCTACGAGGTGCTGCTGCGCGACGGCGGCCTGGTGACGGTGGAGAACCCGTCGAAGATGCCCGAGCCGGCCCGGATCGAGGAGATCCGCGAGCCCATCGTCCTCGTTACCATCTTCGTGCCCCAGGAGTACGTCGGCGCGGTCATCACCCTGTGCACGGGCAAGCGCGGCGTGCAGATCAATCTCGCCTACCACGGGCGCCAGGTGCACCTGACCTACGAGCTGCCGCTGGCCGAGATCGTGCTCGATTTCTTCGACCGCCTGAAATCGGTCTCGCGCGGCTACGCCTCGATGGACTACGAGTTCAAGGAGTACCGCGCGGCCGATGTGGTCAAGGTCGACATGCTGATCAACGCGGAACGGGTCGATGCGCTCTCGGTCATCGTGCACCGGGCCAACTCGGCGCACCGCGGCCGCGAGGTCGCCGCGAAGATGCGCGAACTGATCCCGCGCCAGATGTTCGACGTCGCCATCCAGGCGGCCATCGGCGCCAACATCATCGCCCGCGAGAACGTCAAGGCCTTGCGCAAGAACGTGCTGGCCAAGTGCTACGGCGGCGACATCACGCGCAAGAAGAAGCTGCTCGAGAAGCAGAAGGCGGGCAAGAAACGCATGAAGCAGGTGGGCAGCGTCGAAATTCCCCAGGAGGCCTTCCTGGCCATCCTGCAGGTGGAAGACAAGTGAGCGCGCCGGATGTCGCGCGCAACGGGGGGGTTCAGATGAGGGCAGAGCCATGGGCGCGCTGACCGCGGTCATCCTGGGCGCGCTCGGCGCCTACGTGCTGGCGATGTTCATGGGCCAGCTGCCGACCGATTTCGCGCTGTTCCTGTTCCTGTGCACGGTGGTGAGCGGGCTGTACTTCGCCGCCGAGATCTTCGTCTTCGTGCCGCGGCGGCGGGCCGCCGTGCTGGCCGAGCTGCTCGAGTTCGACCGGCGCAATCCGGCCGCCGCCGGGCGCAATCCGGCCGAGGTGGCCAAGGAGCGCCAGATCATGGAGGACCGCCTGTCGGTGCGCCCCTGGTGGGTCGAATACACCGCCGGCTTCTTCCCGGTCATCCTGGTCGTCTTTCTGCTGCGATCGTTCCTGTTCGAGCCCTTCCGCATTCCATCGGGCTCGATGATCCCGACCCTGGAAATCGGCGACCTGATCCTGGTAAACAAGTACCAGTACGGCATACGCCTGCCGATCCTGAACCGCACTGTGGTGCCGATCGGCCAGCCGCAGCGCGGCGACGTCATCGTGTTCCGGTATCCCCATGATCCGACTCAGGATTACATCAAGCGCGTGGTCGGGCTGCCGGGCGATCGGATCGAGTACCGCAATCACGCGCTGAAAATCAACGGCAGTGCGGTTGCCCTGGCTCCCATGGACCGGTATTTCGAACCCGGCCGCGCCCAAACCTACCAGCAGTACATGGAAAAGCTGGGCGAGACCGAGCACCGCATCATCTGGGCCGATGGCGACGGTGCCCAGGCTTATGATGCAATGCAACAAACGCGCGCCAGCGCTTGCGTCTACAGTGACGGGGGCGTCGCGTGTACGGTACCCGAGGGCAGCTATTTCGTCATGGGCGACAATCGCGACAACAGCGAAGACAGCCGGTTCTGGGGCTTCGTGCCGGACCGCAATATCGTCGGCCACGCATTCTTTATCTGGATGAATTTCGGCAATGTTCGAAGAATCGGCAATTTCCACTAGATCGCCGGCCGTGCCGGCGCAGGTCCGCCGTCCGGGCGGCGGCCAGGCAGCGGCATGGCGGGCGGCCCGCCGGCACGCTCCGGCGCGGCGCAGCCGCCAGCGCGGCCTGAGCCTGATCAGCCTCATCTTCGTCGGCCTGATCGTCATCTTCCTGCTGGTCATCGGCGCCAAGGCGGTACCGGCCATGACCGAGTATTTCGCGGTCGACCGCGCAGTGCAGAAGATTGCAACCGAAGGACAGACCGTGCGCGACATCCGCGACGCCTTCAATCGCTATGCCTCGGTCGATGACATCAAGTCGATTTCCGGCAAGGATCTGGACATCACCAAGGACGGCGACAAGGTCATCGTGTCGTATTCCTACACATATTCGATCCCGATACTCGACAGCGTGCGCATCGTGATCGATTTCGCCGGTTCCAACCGCGACCATCCCGGCCGGAACATGCAACAGTGAGATTCTGCGGCCCGCAGCACAGCCATCCATGGACCTCGCCGCGCTTGAAGAGCGCCTGCAATACCGGTTCCAGAGCGCCGAACTGCTGCAGCAGGCGGTGACCCACCGCTCCCATGGCATCGTCCACAACGAGCGCCTGGAGTTCCTCGGCGATTCGGTGCTCAACTGCGTCGTCGCGCAGCTGCTGTTCCTGAAATACGCCCGGCTCGACGAGGGCGACCTGTCGCGCCTGCGCGCCAACCTCGTCAAGCAGCAGTCGCTGTCGGAGATCGCCGAGCGGCTGGGGCTGAGCGACTTCCTGCGGCTGGGCGAAGGTGAGATGAAGAGCGGCGGATTCCGCCGCCCCTCGATCCTCGCCGACACGCTCGAGGCGGTCTTCGGCGCGGTGTTCGTCGACGGCGGCTTCGAGGGCGCGCGCGCCGTCATCGGTCGCCTGTTCGAGCCCATCCTGAAGACGGTCGACCCGAAGACGCTCGGCAAGGACAGCAAGACCCTGCTGCAGGAGTACCTGCAAGGCAAGCGCCTGCCGCTGCCGGTCTACACCGTGGTCGAGACGCGCGGCGCGGCCCACAACCAGGAATTCGAGGTCGAGTGCTCGATTCCCAAGCTCGATGTCGGCGTGCGCGGCAGCGGCCGCAGCCGGCGCGGCGCGGAGCAATCGGCGGCCAAGCTGGCCCTGGAACAGGCCCAGGCGGCATCGCAGGCGCTGCGGCGGGCCAAGCGCAAGGTCGGCACGCCCAGCGCCGGCCCGGCCGAGGCGGGCGAGGGCGGCGCGGCGGGCGCGGTGGCGGTGCCGGTCAAGCCGCCCGGCGTCGCCGAAGCGCTGGCCGGCGAGCCGGCTGCGCCAAGTTGACCGCCGCCCCGGCACCCGGCCAGATCGATCCCGGGCCGCCCGAACAGGCTGCGCCGCCCGGCGCACCTTTTCGTGCCGGCATGATCGCCATCGTCGGCCGGCCCAACGTCGGCAAGTCGACCCTGCTCAACGCCCTGGTGGGGGCGCACGTTTCCATCACCTCGAGCAAGCCGCAGACGACGCGCAACCGGGTGCTGGGCGTGGCGACCCGCGCCGACGCCCAGTTCGTCTTCGTCGACACGCCGGGCCTGCAGCATCGCCACCGCAATCTGCTGACGCGCCGCATGAATGCCGGCGTCGGTGCGGCGATCCAGGGCGTCGATGCGGTGCTGATGGTGGCCGATGCGCAAGGCTGGCGCGACGAAGACGACGCCGTGCTGCGCCTGCTGCCGCGCGCCGCCGCCGCGGCCGAACCGAGCGCTCCTTCCGCGGCGCCGGGCGCCGCACCGCCGGCCGAAGACGGGCGCAGCGCACCGCCCAGCCGCGTCGTGCTGGCGCTCAGCAAGACCGACCTGCTGCGCGAGAAGTCGGCCCTGCTGCCGTTCATCGCGCAGGCCAGTGCGCGCTATCCCTTCGCCGCCATCGTGCCCGTCAGTGCGGCGCGCGCCTGGCAGCTCGATGACCTGTTCGGCGTCCTGCGCGGCCTGCTGCCGATCGGCATGCCGCTGTTCGATGCCGACGACATCACCGACCGCAGCGTGCGCTTTTTGGCCGCCGAGCTCGTGCGCGAACAGGCTTTTCGCCTGCTGGGCGACGAGCTGCCCTACGGCCTGGCGGTGGCGATCGAGTCCTGGGACGAGTCGCCCGGGCGCGCCGTGATCGCGGCGCAGATCGTGGTCGAGCGCGAGTCGCAGCGCGGCATCGTGGTCGGCGCCGGCGGCGCCAAGCTGCGCGAGATCGGCAGCAAGGCGCGCACCGCCATCGAGCGGCTGCTCGAGAAGAAGGTGTTCCTGCAGACCCACGTGCGCGTCGCGGCCGGCTGGAGCGACGACCCGCGGGCCCTCGACCGCCTGGGCGTGGAGTCGCCGCGCTCGTGAATGGCGATCCGGTTGCACGGGCCGCGGCCGGTTCGACCGCCGTCGCGCCGCGCCGCGCTGGCGCGCCGCGCGCCCGGCGCGCACCCGATGCGCGGGTCGAGCTGCAGCCGGCCTTCGTGCTGCATTCCTACCCCTGGCGCGAGACCAGCCTGATCGTCGACCTGCTGAGCCGCGACCACGGCCGCGTGGCGGTCGTGGCGCGCGGTGCCAAACGGCCGACCTCGCAGTTCCGCGGCCTGCTCGGCGCGTTCTCGCCGCTCAGCGCGACCTGGAGCGGGCGCGCCGAGATCAAGACGCTGATCCGTGCCGAGTGGGTCGGCGGCCTGGTGCCCTTGCGCGGCGACCGGCTGCTCGAGGCGTTCTACCTCAACGAGCTGCTGGTGCGCCTGCTGGCCCGCGGCGATCCGCACGAAGAAATCTTCTTCGCCTATGCGCGCACCCTGCGCGAGCTCTCGCTGGAGGCGCCGCGCGGCGAGCAGGCGCTGCGCGGCTTCGAGCTCGACCTGTTGCGCGCGATCGGCGTCGCGCCGTCCTTCGAGCACGGCAGCGACGGCGCGCCGACCGTGGCCGACGCCTGGTACCGGGTCGATCCGGAGCATGGCGTGCAGCGCATTGCCGAGCCGCAACCGGGCGCCGAGTACTGCGTGCGCGGCCCGGTCATGCAGGCCCTGGCGCGCCGCGACCTGGCGGCGATGGCCGCGGCACCCGAGGCCCGGGCCTTGCTGCGCCAGTTGATCGGCTACCATCTGCGCGGGCGCCCGCTCAATACCCACCGCATCCTGGCCGACCTGCGCCGCATCTGAATCGCCATGTTCCATGACGCCATGACCGCCCTGAGCGTGAACCTGAACCGGGTCGCGCTGCTGCGCAATTCCCGGCCGCTTGACATCCCCAACCTATGCCACGCAGCGACGCTGGTGCTCGAGGCCGGCGCCGACGGCATCACCCTGCATCCGCGGCCGGATGCGCGCCATGTGCGGCCGGCCGATGTCGGCGAGGTGGCCCGCCTGCTGCAGCGCTGGCCGGGCGCCGAGTACAACCTCGAAGGCAATCCGCTGCACCAGCTCATGGACCACGTGCTCGCTGTGCGGCCGCAGCAGTGCACCTTCGTACCCGATGCGCCCGACGCCGCAACCTCGGACCACGGCTGGGACCTCGCGCGCGACGGCGAGCGCCTGCGGCCGCTCATCGCGCGGGCGCACGAGGCCGGCGCGCGGGTCAGCCTGTTCATGGACGCCGACCCGGCGGCCATGGCGGCGGCGCGGGCGATCGGCGCCGACCGGGTCGAGCTCTACACCGAACCCTATGCCCGCGCCCACGGCGGACCGGAGCAAGCCGCAAGCCTGGAGCGCTACCGCCTGGCCGCCGAGGCGGCGCT
>Ga0075030_100001870_pt1 | contig 19017 bp, 15 predicted proteins | sample LitLauG_LLR_2012_FD_71393 | JGI IMG/M metagenome (GOLD analysis project Ga0075030, IMG submission 71393) | Freshwater sediment microbial communities from Pennsylvania, USA - Little Laurel Run_MetaG_LLR_2012 | ecosystem: Environmental > Aquatic > Freshwater > Creek > Sediment | place: USA...
GGGGGGTGAAGGGCATGGCGGGGTGGGGGTGGAACGAGGTGGCGTCGCGCACGACTTCGAAGGCTTCGGCGTGGTCGCCGCCCGCGAACCTCGCCCAGTAGCGAGTGGTGGCGGTGAGGGCGTCGGGTCGCAAGTAGTCGCACTTGGCGGTCTGCGAGGCGAAGGCGGCGATGGCGCGCAACTTCTGGTGGACGTAGTCGTCGACGGGGACGAAGCGGTTGGGGTGAAAGCCAATGGTCGCCGACGGCGACTGGTAGCACGCGACGCGGTCCACGCGTCGCGCGGCGATGAGCGTGGCCCGGTGCACCGCGCGGTGGTCCTGGTGGGTGTCATTGACGGAATGCGTGTAGATGGTGGTGGGTCGCACGAGTTTGATCACGCGCTCGATGAGCTGGACGGTGGGCAGACCGTCGGGGATCTCGGTGTCGTCGAGGTCCTCGAGGAACAAGCGCGCACCCAGGATTCCCGCCGCGTCGCGCGACTCTCCCTCGCGACGGGCGGTGTCGCCGCCCCGCGCCCCGCGCGACATCGTCAAGATGTTGATGTCGTGCCCCGCGGCCTTGTGGGCCAGCAGCGATCCGCCGACGCCGATCTCGACGTCGTCGGGGTGCGCGCCGATGGCGAGGACTCGCTCGACGGTGCGGTGGCGTGCGGCGTGCACCCGGTCGATCAGGCGCGACAGGGGGAGCAAGACCTCCAACTCGGTGCCGTCGAGGTTCACCAAGTGGATGAACAGATCGTCCGCCACGCGATCGGCGACGTACTGGTTCTCCACCAACGAGGCGATGGCGATCTGGGGCGTGTGCGAGCGCGCGTGGCGCACGAGGGACTGGAGGCGCTGGGGCTCGAGACGCGGATCGACGAGCAGCAGGTCCCACTGGTGGCCCACGAACTCGGCCAGCGCCTCGTTCGCCGTGGCGACGACGGTGACCTCGTTGCCGCAGACGCTTTCGAGGTGCCGGGCGATCGTGGCCACCGACGAGCGAGTGTCAACCACGAGCACCTGACCCGGTGCGAAGTGCAGGGTCTCCGACGGCGAACGCGAGGGTTCGAGGAAGGCCATCACTGGACCGTCACTGTCTTGGCCAGGTTACGGGGCTGGTCGACGTTGAGTCCGCGGGCGACCGCGACGTCGTGGGCCAGCAACTGCAGCGGGATGACGCTCAGCACCGCCTCGAGGTCGCGGTGGGTGGCGGGGACCCAGATGATCTCGTCGGCGACCGTGGCGATCTGCGTGTTGCCCTCAGTGGCGATGGCGATGACGAAGGCCCCGCGAGCGCGCACCTCGTGCAGGCTCGACATGGTGCGCGAGGGCTCGGTGCCGTCGGTCACGACCGCGATTACCGGGGTGCCGTGTTCCATCAACGCGATGGAGCCGTGTTTGAGTTCACCGGCGGGGTGGACCTCGGCGGGCATGTAGGCGATCTCGCGCAGCTTGAGGGCACCCTCCATCGCGACGGGGACCCCCGCGATGCGACCGAGGTAGACGACGAAAGGCGCACCGGCGATCTGCTCGGCGATCTGACTCACCCCCGTCGTGCGCGTGAGCTGTAGTTCGAGCTTCTCGGGCAGCAACTCGAGTTCCATCAGGATCTCCTCGGCGTTACTCGTCTCGAGCGTGCCGCGAGTGGTGGCCATGGAGAAGGCGATCATGGCGAGCATGACGACCTGCGCGGTGAAGGTCTTGGTGGCGGCGACACTGACTTCGACACCCGCGCGCGTCAAGACGGCGTGGTCCACCTCGCGGGTGAGTTGCGAATCGGCCATGTTGGAGACACCGATGACGGTGGCGCCGAGCGACTTGGCCAATCGCACCGCTTCGAGGGTGTCGGCGGTCTCGCCAGATTGTGAGATGGCGATCACCAAGGTGCGCTCGTCGAGGAGGGGCTTCTCGTGGCGCCACTCGCTGGCGAAGGCCACCTCGGTGTGGATGCGCGCCCAGCCCTCGAACATCGGTCGCGAGACGCGTCCGGCGTGGAGCGCGGTGCCGCAGCCCACGATGACGAGACGGTTGAACTCGTGGCGCGAGGCGAGGAACTCGGTGGAGTCGACGCCGTTGGGCGTGGGTAACTCCGAGAGCTTGATGTGATCGGAGTTGATGCGTCCCAACAGGGTGTTCGCGATGGAGGTGGGCTGCTCGGCGATCTCCTTGGCCATGAAGGAGTCGTATCCCTGGTGGTTGACGCGTACGGCGGGTCGGTCCACCACGATGGTCTCGCGCTCGACGGTCAGTCCCTCGGGCCGACGCACGACGATGGTGGCGCCGTCGAGTCGCACGACGTCGTCGTCCTCGAGCAGGACGAAGCGGTTCGTGTTGATCAGCATCGCGTCGATCGAGGAGCACAAGAAGTGTTCGTCGTCGCCGACGCCCACCACCAGGGGCACCTGGCGGCGGGTGCCCACGAGCACGTGGGGCGTGCGCCGATCGATCGCCACGATACCGAAGTGGCCTTCGAGACGCTGTGCGACGAGGAGCATCGCGCGGTCGAGTTCGAGGTGGCTCTGCTCCTCGAGCAGGTGGGCGATGACCTCGGCGTCGGTGGTGGACTCGAAGACGTGGCCGTCGGCGACGAGCTCGTGGCGAAGTGACGCGAAGTTCTCGATGATGCCGTTCAGGGCGACCGCGTAGGGTCCGGCGGCGCAGCCGAGGAAGGGGTGCGTATTGGCGACCGATACTTCGCCGTGCGTCGCCCAACGGGTGTGGCCGATGCCCGCGGTGGCCGGGAGCAGGTTCTCCTTGGCCACCTCGGCGCGCAGGGCCGCCAGGTTGTCCGCGGCGCGCACGCGCTGGAGGCCGAAGTCGCCCGACAGGCACAGGCCCGTCGAGTCGTAGCCGCGGTATTCGAGCTGCGAGAGTCCGTCAAGCAACAAGTTGAGCGCGGGGCGCCCTCCGGTGTATCCAACAATTCCGCACATGGTGTCTCTCCTCTGGGTCCTAACCAGTGTGGAGGTTGACAGTTGTCAATTAATTACCAGGACGGTTGTAATTCGGTTGCAATCCCACTCTTCACTCTCTAGTGGATCACTAGAAATTTGGCCTCCCGCGAGGGGCTACTTCCCCTTGCGGTAGCGATATCCGTAGCCACGGATCGCTTCGATGTGACTGTCTTCCCGGGTCGTCCAGCCGAGCTTTCGTCGCAGGCGAAGGAGCGTGAATTTGACCCGGTCGGGGGCGATGCCGTAGGGGTCGTCCCAGACCAGACGAAGGATCTGCGCCACCGAGAGGGCCTGACCCTCGTGCTCGATGAAGGTCTGGAGCATCTGGAACTCCAGTGGCGTCAACGACACCTCCTGCCCGGCCACGAGGATCTCGCGGGCACTCCACTTGATCACCACGTCACCGTCTTGATAGACGTCGGTGCTCACGACCGTGGTCGAGGGTGCGAGACGACTGCGACGCAGTAGCGAGTCGATGCGCGCGCCGAGCTCTCGCACGCCGAAGGGCTTGGTGAGGTAGTCGTCGGCGCCACCGGTGAGACCACGCACCTTGTCCCCCTCGCGGTCGAGGGCGGTGAGCATCAAGATGGGCACCTCCGAGAGCTCGCGGATGCGCTCGAGGACCTGCCAGCCGTCCATCTGGGGCAGACCGACGTCGAGGACGACCAAGTCGACGGGATCGTCGAAGAAGCTCCGCAATCCGTCGCGACCATTGGCGCTGCGACGCGCGACGTGTCCGTGGCGCTGCACCACGATCTCGATGGCCCCGGCGATCTCGTCGTCGTCCTCGATGATCAGCACGCGGGCCGACTGGTCGGTCATGAACGGCCCGTCGAGTTGGTCACGAATTCGCCCGCGCGCACGTCGGCCCGGGGCAGGTGGACCGTGAAGATGGTGCCCTGAGGTTCATTGGCGGTGGCGGCCACTCGGCCGCCGTGGTGACGCACGATCACGTCAACGATGGCGAGTCCCAGTCCGGTCCCCGGCACGGCGTTCGCCACGACGTTCGACCCGCGGAAGAAGCGTTCGAAGACCTGATTGATCTCATCGGCTTCGATGCCCATGCCGGTGTCGCTGACGGAGAGGACGACGTCGTCGCGCTCGAGCCACGTCGTGACCCGGATGGTGCCACCGGGCGGGGTGAATTTGATGGCGTTGGTCAAGAGGTTGAAGGCCAGTCGTTCGATCTGGGCGACGTCGGCGAAGAACACGCCCTCGGGGGCGCCCGGAACGAACGAGAGAGTGAGCTCGTGCTGGGCTACGGACGGCGCCAGGGCGTCGGTGACGGATTTGATGATGGGATCGAGGAGGGCGGGCGCGAGGTCGGAGGCCATGATGTCGCTGCTGAAGTGCGACAACGTCAAGATGTCCTCAACCAGGTCCGAGAGCCGGTGGGCGTTCTTCTCGATGATGCCGAGCATCTTGGTGTCCTGGGCGTTCATGCCAGGATCCTCCCGCAGCAGTTCGGCGTAGGCCACGATGCTGGCCAGTGGGGTGCGCAATTCGTGCGAGAACGTCGAGAGCATTTCGTCCTTCGTGCGGTCGAGCGCCTGGAGCTGGTGTACCAGTTGTTGTTGATCGTGGATGAGGCGAGCGCTCATGAGGCTGCGGCCCAAGTCCGCGGCCACGAATTCAACGATGGACGTATCGCCCCAGCGCTGGGAGGCGCCGTCGCGCCCCAAGGTGATGACCCCGATCAAATCGCGTTCGTTGGTGAAGAAGGGGCAGACGATCAGATCGAATCCCGGGTCGGTCGTGCTCTCGGCCCCCGTCAAGAACGACCGCACCGTTCCGGTGGTCTCGTGGAACGCCCGCGTCACGCCCGCGGAGATGATGGGGGCGAGGACCTCGAGAAACTCTTCGCGCACCGGCGTGGTCGCGAGCATGCCGTCGCCGGGAGCGACGACGTCGCGTTGCCAGGTGATCGCGCTCGCCTCGAGCTCACCGTCGCCGTCGGTCAACTGGATCATCACCACGTCGGCGCGCATCACGGGACCGAGGGCGCTGGCGATGGTGGCACCCATGGCCTGAATGTCGGGTGCCACGAGCGAGTGTTCGCCCATGACGTCGGTGTAGATCTTGAGTCGTTCGAGGATCTCGTAGCGCTGCTCCTGGGAGTACTTGAGACGCTCGTAGGCGGCGCTCAACTCACTCGTGCGCTCCTCGACGATCCTCTCGAGTTCGTCCTTCTGACGCGTCGCCTGGGCCACCGCGACCGAGAGGGCCGCGCTGACCTTCATGACGCTGTCTTGCATCGCGTTGAAGGAGCGTCCCATCTCGGCGAACTCGTCACGTGACCGAATCTCGACGCGCTGTGTCGTGAAGGCGAAGTCGGCGCGCTCCAGTTCACCGGCCGAGAAGGCCTCGATGGCTTCGGTGAGGTCGTTGAGCACGCCGTCGGACATGTGGGTCGCGGCGGTCGCGACCTGGTTGGCGGTGTGAGCGATCGTTCCCGGTAGGACGAGGCCGACCGCGATGGTCAAGAGACCCACCGTGACGAAGAGGTCCTTCAACAACGCGATGAGCGACAGGTCGCCACTACGCACGTTGGAGACCGCGATGAAGTAGCCCAGGCCGTCGAGACCCAAGACCGCCAGGAGCGCACCGGTGAGCTTGAAGTGGATGGAGCGCCGTGGTCCCCGTACGCCGGCGTGGCGACGATCGAAGTGCACGCGCCACGAGTACGCCAAGGAGCCGGAGTAGGCGAGCACCATGCCGAAGATGACGATGGGAAGCCCGAACTGTTCGAAGCCGAAGATGGTCGCGACCAACCACGTCGCGGCGGCGAGGAGGCCGAGGCGGATACTCCAATCGTGGGCCCGGTAACTGCGCTCACGATCGGGGTCGTCGCGGCGCAGGATCCACACCGCGACGCTGGGCAGCGAGATACCGATGAGGTAGGTCAGATTCGTCGCGGCGATGACCGAGGTCGGGTCGCCGGCCAAAAGGAAGGCGATGGAGAACACGGCGGTGACCGCGATGGCGACGACGGGCGCGTCGGTACGCGGGTGGCGATAGCCGAGGATGCGGGGCAGCAAGCCGTCCTCCGAGAGCTGCGAGAGAGTTCGCGACGTGCCCGACAGTGGTTGGATGGTACCCGAGAACATGTTGAAGGCGATGAACCATATCGCCGCAGCCTTGGCGAAACTCCCGAGCAACGGGGCGAAGGAGGGGCCGAGCAGCGAGGCCAGGTTGCCCTGCAGGGCGCTCGAGCCGAACACGCCTAACCAGACGACGGGCATCACCACGAAGTAGAGGCTGGCGACGGCGCCCGAGACCCACATCGCGCGCGGCTGGTCGCGCGCGGGATTCCTCATCTCTCCGACGTGACAGGCCGCCGCCTCGAAGGCGGGGGCGGCGAACCCCACGAGGTAGAGACCCGCCATCGCGCTGGTGAGCCCACCCGAGAAGCCACCGAAGGGGCGGATCAAGCGGAAGGATGCGGCCCGGTGCCAGTCGACGCTGCCGGCGACGATTGGTATGAGCGACGTACCCAGGGCGAGGAGGCCGGCGAAACAAGCAATCGGCACCGCCAAGCGGACCGCCCACTTGAGTCCGCAAATGTTGACCCCCGTGAAGATCAGCACGAGGACGGTGGCGAGGAGCTTGACGGGGACCGCCGGCAAGTACCACTGGTGGATCGCGTCGGCCGAGAAGATGGCGGTGAGTCCGCAGGTCGGGATCCAGCCCCACCAGTAGCACACGCCCGTCAGATTGGCCAGCACCGCGTTGTAGGGACGGAAGGCCTCGGCACAGGTCGCGGCGATCCCTCCCACGCGATTGGGGAACATGCACGACAATTCGATCCACCCAGGAGTCGCCATGTAGGCGAGGACCAGGCCCACCGCCAAGAGGGAGATCGCCGCCGTGCCTTGGGAGGCGAGGAGCGCACCGATGAGGAAGATCGACTGGTTCGAACCCCCGAGCGCGAGAGCGCTCGCGCCTCGCCAGGTGATGCGGCGAGGATGAGGAGCTGGTTCCATCGACTCGCGATTCTGAACCAATCGATTCACGGTGGTCACCTTCTTTGGGGGACCGGTCGTCTCGGGCGTCGTCTCGGGCGACGAGGCGATGAAGCGATCGGTAGTAGAACCAGTCTGTTCGACACACTGTAACAATCGGTCGCTCTCCACCGGCGACGTCACTCGATGGGTCGATGCGTCGGCGAGCGCTCTGTCGTCACGCCACGACGAGCACGTCGGCGACACGGTTGTAACGCCGACTCGACTGAACGGACTGTCTCTCTGGCAACTCTGCCACATCAAAGGAGATTGAAATGAAGAGGACTGCAACTATTCGTGCGGCCGCCGCCGCCTCGCTGGTGGCCAGCGTGGGACTGGGCATCGTGACCGCCGGAGCCGCCGGGGCGTCGCCCCGTGATCACGAGGGTCACGCACTCTTCGCCGAGACGGACGCGGCGTCGGGCAACAGTGTGATCAGTTACCTTCGCGCCCCCGACGGCACCGTCTCGTACGCGCACACCTACCTGACCGGTGGACTCGGCGCCACCGCGACCGGCGCCAGTGCGGACCCCTTGGCCAGCCAGGGCGGTCTCGCGCTCATCGATGGGGGGCGCGAACTCGTGGCCACCAACCCGGGCTCCAACACCGTCACGTTGTTCTCGGTGGAGGGCGCGCGACTCGTCTGGCGCCAGCAGATCGCCAGTGGCGGTCTCTTCCCCAACTCGGTGACGTCCCGCGGTGACCTGGTGACGGTCCTGAACTCCGGCGGTACGGGAGCGGTGAGTGAATTTCGTCTCGACGACCACCGTCTGATCCCGCTCGCCGGTCAGACGCGCTCGCTGGGGTTGACCAACACCGTTCCGCCATTCTTCCTGCAGGGCGCCGGCCAGGTGGGCTACACCCCCGACGGCAGCCACCTGGTCGTGACGACCAAGCACTCGACGGACTCCTTCGAAGTGTTCTCGGTCGCTCGTGACGGTGACCTGGGCGCGTCGCCCGTCGTCACCGCGGCACACACCCCGGTCCCCTTCGCCTTCAACTTCGATGGCGCGGGCAATCTGGTGGCGGTCGAGGCCCTGAACTCGACGGTGTCCACCTACCGGGTCAACGGAGACGGAACCCTGAGCTGGATTGGTTCGGTGGGCGACGGGGCGCACGCCCTGTGCTGGATCTCCTCAGCGGGCGGGTACTTCTTCGGTGACAACGCGGGCAGCGCCACGGTCAGCTCCTTCAGCGAAGGCGTGGGCGCAACCCCCGTTCTGGTGAACGCGGTGGCCGCGACGGCTCACGCGGGCACGACGGACTCGACGACTTCGCCCGACGGCAAGTTCCTCTACGTCGAGAGCGGTGGTGCCGGAACGATCGACGTGTACTCCATCTCGGGGGCGACGTTGACGAACGTCGAAACGCTGTCGAACCTCCCGGTGGCGTCGGAGGGCCTCGTCGCCAGCTGATCCCGGCCAATCGCGACGAAGCCCGCCACCGACGTGGCGGGCTTCGTCGTTGTCGGGCCACGTCGAGGCGCGTGACGTGAGGTGAGGGTCGGCCGGGACCAGAGGGTGCTTTTAGATTCCCCTTAGTTTCTCCTTAGCCTGCCTTGGCGGGGGTCGCCTACATTGGGGTGACTTGACGCCCTCGCCGTCGGGCCGGGTGAAGGAACAACCTCGTGACGACTACATCCCTGGGCGCCTGATGCGTGACTCCTCCCCCGGCGCCACCTCCAACACCCGCGGCCCGACGCGATCGACGGCCCGACGCGATATCCGTCGCCGTCGTCGCCGACAACGTCGGCTGATCGCGGGCGTCGTCGTCCTGGGCGTCGTTCTCGTGGCCGGTGCCTACGTCGCGTTCCCCAGTTCGTCGCCGACCGCCGCGCCCCTGGGTGTGACCACGAGTCCGACGTCGGTGGCGAGCGCATTTCCGACGGCGAGCGCCGCGGTGCGCGCCCAGATCGTGTCGCTGGCGCAGGGCCAACTCGGGTACGCCACGGATCCGTCGTCGACCTACTGCAATCGGTTCAGCGGATACTTCTATTCGGGTACGGCGGACTGTGGCAATTCGAACCGTGACGCCCAGTGGTGCGCCGATTTCGCCGCGTGGACGTGGCGACTCGCGGGCGTCCCGATCGTGTACCAATTCATCAACGGCGACCTCAACTCATCGTCGGCGAGTTTCTACGAATGGGGTGTTCGCCACCACACCTGGCACCCGGTGGCCTCGGGCTACGTGCCCCAGCCCGGCGACGTCGCCGTCTACGGACTCAACGCCAAGGCTCTCGTCGCTCAGCACGTGGCGGTCGTCGTGAGCTTCACCCCGGGCGCCCGGGGGCCCAACGCGATCAATGGTGACGGCAACCACACGGGATTTAGCCGCGTGGAGTTCGTGCGCGACGAGTTCAACGCCGACGCGGGTGCGGGCTCGGCACCCTTGGCCGGGTACGTGGCCCCGAACGCGTAAGTGATCAAGAAAGGGTGAGCGAGATGACCGAACCTGGAACCCGGCGATCGCACCGGCCCGCACGAAGTGGCGGGGTCGAGGGCAACGAGCGCCTGACCGCCGTCGTGGCGGTGGCGTTGCTCGGACTCCTCTTCCTGGTGGGACTGACCGTCCCGGTCGCCAACGCGCAGACGCGACTACACGTGTTCCTCGGCGTGGTGGTGATCCCACCGATCCTGCTCAAGATCGCGAGTACGACGTGGCGGTTCCTTCGCTACTACAGCGGCTCCTTCTCGTATCGTCGCAAGGGTCCGCCGCCGCTCGTGCTGCGGTTGTTGGGACCGGTCGTGGTGGCGTTGACGGTGGTGATGTTGGCGTCGGGCGTGGGCCTCGTGATCGTGGCGCCGCGATCGTGGCATCCGCAACTCTCGCAGCTCCACCACCTGTCGTTCTTCTTATGGTTCCTCGCCATGACCATTCACGTGCTGGGGCACCTCAAGGACACCGTGACCTACGCGCCACGTGACTTCGTCCGGCGGTCGCGCCGACACGTCGGAGGGAGCGCGATGCGCGCCTGGTCGACGCTGGCGTCGATCGGACTCGGCGTGGTCCTTGGCTGGGAGATCTTGCCGCACGTCCACAACGTGACGATCTTCTCCCAGTAGCCCCGCGGCCTCGTCGCTGGCCCGACCACCATGTTCACCGTGGCGCCACGAGCTCACCGAGTTGTCGAGAATCGACATAGTTGATCTCACGAGGACTGACTGCTACTTTGTCGCTGTGATGGCGCCTCCGCCAAGGATGCGCGAATGGGGGTCGTGGTGAGACTTATTCCCGGTCGGTGGCTGGCGACGACGCTACTGGCTTCGGGGGTGCTAGCCGCGCCGAGCACGTCCTTCGCCGTATCCCAGTCGAGCGACGCGCGCCACGGCTCAGCGTCTTCGCACGTCACGACATCGATCTGCAACAACGTCACCGGCGCTCAGGTATCGGCGGTCGTCGGTCACCCGGTCCCTAACGGGGTGCTCAGCGTCTTTGTCACCAAGGCGACGAAGGCCGATTTCGAGACCTCCTGGACCACGTCGACCTGCACCTACGGTGCCCAGACCAGCGTGGCGGCGTCGATGAAGGCCGTCCAGCTCTCGTACGGTACCTTCTCGAAACCACTGACCCTGTCACAGATGCAACGGTGGATGCGAAGTAAAGCGACCTCGGCCAATATGTTGAAGGTGAGGACCTATACGGGTCTGGGCGTGCCCGCGTTCTACTACAGCATGACCGTGAGTGGTCTCTTCGGACAGAGCATCACTGCGGTGGTCGGGAACCATTTCTTCGGTGCCTTCGTCGACACGAAGAAGGTGCCGATGTCGAAGCTCGCGGCGCTCGCGACATTGGCCGAGCACCTCTAGTTAGCGTTCGCGACCGAGAGGTTCCGTGACACTCGCGCGACGTGAGCGCGCCACTGAACAGGTGGCCAGTGAGTGCGAGGCAGTGGCTTCTCCGGTGACGAGTCTCTCAACGAATCGGTCCGTGGACGGGCGAGCCACAGTGGGAACGGCAGTAAGGGGCGAGCGAATGACCATCCTTGGTGCGGCCCCGCGGTGACGGCCTCTTGACCGCGACGGTGACGGGTCGGTGGCTACCGACGTGGACGGCGAAATAGTGAACGCCACTGCACGGCTGTCCGACGGCGGTGTCGCCGGCCTTATCTCGAACTCGCTCGTCTAGCGGAGGTATCACTACCGCGTATCAGGGACTTCGGCGCGGGGCGGGTCGGGTCGGGTGACGGCTCGCGGACTCATTGGCGTCCAAGGTGATGACAATCCTGATAGACCGGACGTTGTGAGCGTTCCCCTGCACGGACTTCGCACCGTCATCTATCCCGCCGCCAACCTGGTCGCCGCCAAGAAATGGTGGGCCGAACTACTCGGCGAGCCGCCGTATTTCGACGAACCGTTCTACGTGGGATTCCACGTCGGTGGCTACGAGTTGGGTCTCTTGCCCGACGCCGATCGGACTGACGGTGCGCAGGTCTATTGGGGTGTGGATGACGTGGCCGCCGCTGTTCGGGCGGCCCTCGAGCACGGTGCCGCTGAACTCGCTCCCGTCACGGATGTCGGCGATGGCATTACCACCGCCACGGTCCGAACCCCGGACGGCAACGTGGTGGGTTTCATTCACAACCCACACTTCACGCTGGAGTAGCACCACTCGACGTCGGGTCCATCAGGACCTCGGTTGGTGGGCGAGGCGGGACTTGAACCCGCACATCCTTTCGAATACAGGCACCTGAAGCCTGCGCGTCTGCCATTTCGCCACTCGCCCTAGAGGTGACAACCTTAGTCCATTCGCTTGGGGGCCCGCTCGGGCCCCGAATTTTCGGGCGTTCGACCAGTACAGTGATACGTGTCATGGTCCTCAAGAAAGTCGAAAACTCCCTAGAGCGCATCTTTGAGCGGACGTTGTCGCGCCCGTTCAAGAACGCGCTGCAACCGATCGAGATCGGCACGCGCATCGTGCGTGAGATCGACCTCACGCGACGACTCTCGTCGCAGGGTCCCATTTCGCCCAACGTCGTGCGGGTGTGGTTGAGTCCGTCCGACGCCGAGCGCTTCGACGGCTTTCAAAAGGCCCTCATCGCCGAACTCGGTGAAACCGTTCGCCAACACGCCCTCAGCGAGGGATATAGCTTCGTGGGCCCGGTGGAGGTCGAAGTCTTCATCGACGATGACGTCAAGGCGGGAGACGTGGCCGTCGAGACTGATTTCGTGGGTGGCACCAGTGAACCACGGCTTCTGGCGAGTGATGGTCGGAGTTTCACCATCGGCGAGACCCCGCTGATCATCGGTCGCAGTCCCCAAGCGAGTGTCGTGATCAATGATTCGAACGTGTCACGTCAGCACGCCGAAGTCTGGCGGACTGCTGAGGGTGTCGCGGTGCGTGACCTGCGTTCGACCAACGGCACCTTCGTCAACGGTCACCGGATTGACGCCGTATCGTTGTCGCCGCGCGACGACATTGCGGTGGGTTCCCTGCACTTTCGAATCGAGCTGGCGTGATGGTGCTGGGCGCCTCGACGAACTACGCGGCGGTGGTTCGTCCGCTCCAGATTTTGGTTATGGTCATCGCCATCTTGTTCTTCGCCCGGGTGCTGCGCGTCGCGGTCGTCGAGTCGCGACCACCGGAGTCGAACACCAAGGAGCGCCGTCGGCGCCGTGCGCCGCTGGCGCTCGAGTTCATCGAGCCCGAGGAATGGGCCGGTGAGCGCGTACCGGTCGAGCCGGCCTTCGTCATCGGGCGCAGCGCCGAGTGCGACCTGGCCATCGCTGACACGTACCTGTCGTCGCGTCACGCGCGCTTCGCGGTGGACGAGGGTGACTTGACGGTCGAGGACCTCGGCTCGACCAACGGCACGTACGTCAACCAGGGTCTGGTGCACGGCCGCACGCACTTGGAGAAGGGTGACGTCGTCCAAGTCGGCGGCGTCTTGTTCGAGGTGGTTCGTTGACGAGTTGGCGTTACGCCGCCGCCACGGACACCGGCGTCGTACGCGAGACGAACCAGGACGCCGTGTTCGTTGACGATTCCCTGGCCATCGTCGCCGACGGCATGGGCGGCCACGCCGCCGGTGAGGTGGCGTCGGCCCTGACGGTCGCCGCCGTGCGCGACGGCTTCCTGGCCCGTCCGACGATCGAGGGGCTCCTGGCCGCGGTGGAGAACGCCAATCACGAGGTTCTCGCCGACGCGAGGGCCACGCCGGATCGTTTCGGCATGGGCACGACCGTCATCGCGGTCGGTCTCACCCACGACGTCACCGGTGTGACGACTCCCACGCTGCTGCACGTGGGTGACTCACGGGCCTACCAATTGCGCGACGGCGCATTGCGCCAGCTCAGCGCCGACCATTCGGTGGCCGAGGAGTGGGTCCGCATGGGACGCCTCACTCCCGACGAGGCATTGACGCACCCGCGCCGCCACCAACTCACGCGCGCCGTGGGAGTGGACGACGACATTGAGATCGACGTGATGAGCCTGCACGTGCAGCCGGGTGACCGCATCCTGCTGTGCAGTGACGGTCTCTCCAACGAACTCGACCCCGATACCCTGGCGGCCCTCGCCAGTGCTCCCGGACCCCTCGAGGACGCGGTGGGGAACCTCATCGCCGCGGCCAAGGTGGCGGGGGGACGCGACAACATCACGGCGGTCCTATTGGAGTTCGTGGTGACGCACGAACCCTCGCGCGTCATCAATACGACGATGGCGAGCGCGCCACCGTTGGTCGCCGCCGCCACCGCCGCGACTCGCCGTCCCGCCGCGGCGCACCGCCGATCGGGGTGGCGCGTGGGGGCCGCCACGCTTCTCCTCGTCGCCGTGGCCGGGGCGGCGCTCTACATCTTGCACTGGTACGCGTACTCCACCTACTACCTAGCCCCCGCCGGAAAGTACATCGGGGTCTACGAGGGTCAGCCCGCCGGGGTGTTGTGGTACCAGCCGCGACTCTTGATGAGGACCCAGGTCCTGTTGTCGCAACTGGAGACGCCGGCGCAGATCTCGGTGCGCGCCTCGATCGCGGAACCCTCGGTCACGTCGGCCCTCACGTACGCCGACTACCTCCACGGACTCTGGACGGCGAGCCAGGCCGCCGGTAATCCCACCACGACGACTACGACGACCCCCGCCCACGTCACCACCACGACGCGGTCGACCACCACGACGGTGAAGGGCTAGCCGTGTCGCGCCGCTTATCGATGATGGCGTCGTTCATCCTGCTGCTCTTCGTCGTGGTCGCCGCGCAGGCGGCCTACGTCCAGTTCTTCCGGGCCCCGGCGCTCGTCGCCTCCCCGGCGAACCCCATCGGTAATTCGGTGTCGTCGTCGCAGCCGCGCGGGCAAATCATCGGGGCCGACGGGACGATCCTGGCCGATTCGCTGCCCACCGGCAGCGGAGGGCGGACGTATCAACGCGAGTACCCCCTCGGGGCCCTGACCGCCGGCGTCGTCGGATTCGTCGCCCCGGCGCTGGGCGCGACGTGGGGACTCGAGGAGCAGTACAACAGTTACCTGACCGCGCACGCGCAGCCGGCGCAGAGCCTCGAGCAGGTGTTGGCCCCCACCTCGGCGGCCGACAACGTGCAGCTCACCCTCTACCCGGCCCTGCAGCGCATCGCCCAAAGGGCGCTGGCGGGTCGTGACGGCGCCGCGGTCGTCATCCAGCCCCAGACCGGCAGCATCATGGGCCTGTACTCGAACCCCACCTACGAGCCGGAGTTGCTGGCCACGCCGGTCTACGCGAGCGCCCTCGCCTACTTCAACAAGATCTCGAAGAACGACGCCAATGGCTTCCCGCCCCTGGGGCTGCTCGCGACGCAGCAGACCTTCCCGCCCGGATCCACCTTTAAAGTGATCACCACCGCGACGGCGGCCGCCTACGACCCGGCGCTCCTGACCAAGTCGTATCCGAGGGTCGCTTACATCACGCCCCCCACGTCCGGGTCGAAGCTCTACAACGACGGTGGTCAGCCGTGCGGCGGCACCGTGCAGGAGATGTTGCCGTACTCCTGCGACCCGGGGTATGCGTCGATGGGTCTGGACCTCGGCGCCTCGTTCCTGTCGCGCATGGCCAACGCCTTCGGGTACAACTCCACCCCACCCCTGGACCTCCCGGCGTATCGCCCGGTCATCTCGACGGCGTTCTTCCCCTCCGCCGCCAGCCTCAAGTACAACATCCCCTTCGTGGCCTATTCGGCGATCGGCCAGGGCAACGTCCGCTCCACCGCGTTGCAGCAGGCCCTGGTGGCGGCGGGCATCGCCAACGGTGGCACGATCATGACGCCGCACCTGATGGCGTCCATCGTCGGACCAGATGGCACGACGGTGACCACGTTCGCCGACAGCGTGTGGAAGAAGCCCATCACGAGCGCCCAGGCCAACGTCATCGTGCCCCTGATGCGCAACGTCGTCGCCTACGGCACCGCGTCGGGCGTCGGGTTCCTGCCCCAGGACGAGGTGGCGGCCAAGACTGGTACCGCGCAGACCCGGGGCAACACCGAGACCGACGACTGGATGATCGCCTTCGCGCCCGCATCGCACCCGACCGTCGCCGTCGCGGTCGTCGTGCCGTTCCAGCCCAAGTCCTTCTACGGAGCGACCGTGGCCGGACCCATCGTGAAGTGCCTCATCGAGGGCGCGCTCGCGATCCAGGCGGGACAGCCCTCGACGGGCACGTCGAGCACGTGCGCCCCGTAGGTAAGAACGCGATGAGACCGCGGGCGCAGGGCGTAGGCTAGTAGGGGTATGGAGCCCGTCACCGACGCCCGCCTTTATTCTCATCGTTATCAGGTGACTCACCTCATCGCGCGCGGGGGCATGGCCATGGTGTACCGCGCCCAGGATCTCTTGCTCAATCGGGCCGTGGCGCTCAAGATCCTCTACCCCGAACTCAGCGCCGACCCGGCGTTCGTCGAGCGCTTCCGGCGCGAGGCCCAAGCCGCCGCCAAGCTCTCGCACCCCAACATCGTGCCGGTCTTCGACTGGGGCGAGGACGAGGGGACGTACTTCATCGTCATGGAGCTGGTGGAGGGACGATCGCTCGCCGAGGTCCTGCGCGGGGGATCGACGTTGACCGCCTCGCGAACGGCGCAACTGGCCGCCCAGGTGGCCGCCGCCCTCAACTACGCGCACCGTAACGCCATGGTGCACCGCGACGTGAAGCCGGGCAACATCTTGATCACCGCCGACGCCCAGGTGAAGGTGACCGACTTCGGCATCGCCCAAGCCATGTCGAGCGAGGACCACCTCACCGAGGACGGCCTGGTGATGGGTACCGCGACGTACTTCTCGCCCGAGCAGGCCGAGGGGGCGGCGGTCGATGGCCGCAGCGACGTGTACGCCCTGGGCGTCGTGATGTACGAGATGCTGGTGGGACGCCCCCCCTTCGTGGGCGACACCCCGCTCGAGGTGTCGACCCAGCACGTGCACGGCGTCGTGACGCCGCCCACCCAGATCAACCCCTCGGTCCCGCGCGACCTCGAGGCCATCGTCATGAAGTCGCTCGCCCGCAATCCCGACGCGCGCTACGCGAGCGGCGAGGAGTTGCGCGCCGACCTTCTGCGTTTCGTCGACGGGCAGCCGGTGCACGCCGCCGGGGCGGCGGGCGCGTTCTTCGGCAACGACTCGACTCAGATGGTCCAGCCCGTGACAGTGGGTGAGCGCACGCAGGCGGTGCCGGTACTCACCGGCCCGCGCACCGACGTGCGGCCGCGCCGGCGCCGTAACAACAACAACCTGCTTCTCGGGATCGCGGCCCTGGTGCTGATCGTGGGCGCGGTGGTGTACTTCTCGCTGTCGGGATCGAGTGGCCTCACGGTGATGCCGAGCCTCGCCGGTGAGGACGTCGCCACGGCCACGAGCACCCTCACGAGCGGTGGCCTCAGTGGTCTCAACATCACTTCGCAGCAGGTCAACTCGCCGACCGTGACCTCGGGGCTGATCGTCAAGACCACCCCGGCCAACGGGGCGTCGATCTCCTCGAGCACCCACGTCGTGCTGTACGTCTCGAAGGGCCCGGCCATCCCACCGGTCAACGTGCCGAGCGTCACCAACGTCTCACTGGCCACCGCGATCAGCGCCCTAACCGCCAAGCACCTCTCGCCCTCGGTGTCCAACGACCTCACGTCGTGCAACGTCACGCCCGCGCCCAACGTGGTCCTGTGCCAGTCACCGACCGCCGGGACGCCGGTCAAGCCCAACACCACGGTGACCCTCTTCGTCCTGGGCTCGAGCGGCAAGTTCGGCGTGCCGTCGGTGGCCGGTGACACGACCATCCAGGCGAGCAACGTCCTGGGCGGTCAGAGCCTGACGGTGAACATCATCAACACCACGAAGTGCTCCAACACCGTGACCCGCGGTCTGGTGGTGGGCACGCTGCCGGCCGCCGGCACGCAGGTGACGGCCGGGAGCAAGGTGCAACTCGTGATCTCGTCGGGCTACTGCCAGGTCCTGGTGCCCTTGGTGACGAACCAGCAGGTGGCGGCCGCGCAGGCCGCGCTGGTCGCCCAGGGATTGTTGGTGGTGGAGAACCAAGCCCCAGCGAGTCTGTGCAGCAACGTGGCCAACGGTACGGTCGTCTCCCAGAGCGTCGGGGGCGGACAGTACGCGCTCTACAACTCCACCATCACCCTGCAGTACTGCCAGGGGGGCGGCACGACCGGGGCGACCGGCGTCACCGGTGTCACCGGCGTCACCGGAACGACCGGCACCACGACGACGACGTCGACCACCACCACCACGCTCGCGGGCTGAGCACGCTGGTTCGATAACATCACTGCCGTGGCGCGTTCGGGTTCGAAGAAAGAGGCCAAGTCGGTCGGTCGGTACGTGGATCCCCACGTGCGCGGTCGCGTCACCGCCAAGCCGGTGCACCAGGAGGACGGCTCGTCGCCCGCTTGGTTCGGTTGGCTGTTGATCGACCTGCTGGCCTTCGGCGTCCTGGTGATCACGTTGAACTACCTGGCGGTGCTGCCGGGCTCCACGTCGCCGTGGTACCTCGCCCTGGGGCTGGTGTCGCTCTTCGCGGCGTTCTACCTCGCCACGCGCTACCACTAGGGCTTAGATGTGGTCGGCCGGGATCTGGCCGAGTCGCCCGGCCTGGTAATCGTCGAAGGCCTGCTGAAGCTCGGCGCGGGTGTTCATGACGAAGGGCCCGTAGGCGGCGACTGGCTCGCGAATGGGCTCACCGCCGAGAAGCAGGACCTCGAACGCCTGGGTGCGCGAGTCCTGGGTCTCGTCGGCCGAGAGCACCAGCACGTCGCCGTCGCGGTGCACCGCGAGCTGTCCGGAGGTGATGGCGTGGCGCTCGGCACCAACGGTGCCGCTACCGGCGAGGACGTAACTGAGCGCGTTGAACTGGGGATTCCAGGGCAGGACGAGTTGTCCGCCCGGCATCAGTGACACGTGCACGAGGGTGATGGCGGTGTGCGTGGAGCCCGGTCCGGCGTGGTCACCGAGGGAGCCGGCGATCACCCGGATGATGGCGTCGCCTTGGTCGTTGGTCAATAGCGCCACGGCGTTCGAACCGATGTCCTGGTAGCGCGGGGGAGTCATCTTCAGTTTCGCCGGCAGGTTGACCCAGAGCTGGATGCCGTGGAAGAGACCGCCCGAGTCGATCAGCGCGTCCGGCGGACGCTCGATGTGCAAGATGCCCGCGCCAGCGGTCATCCACTGGGTCGCGCCGTCTTGGATGACGCCACCGCCCCCGATGGAGTCTTGGTGCAAGAAGGTGCCCTCCATCATGTAGGTGACCGTCTCGAAACCACGGTGCGGGTGCCAGGGGGTGCCCTTGGGTTCACCGGGGCCGTAGTCGATCTCACCCATCTGGTCCATGTGGATGAAGGGGTCGAGGTCGGCGACGTCCACGCCGGCGAAGGCGCGGCGCACCGGGAAGCCCTCACCCTCGAGTCCGCGCGGGGCGGTGGTGATCGAGGTCACTCGGCGCGCGCGCGCTTCGGCACCGGCGCTGACGACCTTGGGGAGTTCGAGGGGATTGTCGACGGAGACGGCAGGCATGAGGTCAGCCTAATGTCGCCGCGGCGCGCGTGGTCCGTTCGCCGCGAGCCAGGATCACCACCCCCACGGCGATGGCGGCGCTGAACATCATCGCGACGTTGCCCGGCCCCCAGTTGAGC
>Ga0075030_100001871_pt1 | contig 19013 bp, 21 predicted proteins | sample LitLauG_LLR_2012_FD_71393 | JGI IMG/M metagenome (GOLD analysis project Ga0075030, IMG submission 71393) | Freshwater sediment microbial communities from Pennsylvania, USA - Little Laurel Run_MetaG_LLR_2012 | ecosystem: Environmental > Aquatic > Freshwater > Creek > Sediment | place: USA...
GAAGGACACATGATGAGTAACACCTACCTCGGCGACGGCAGCGACGAGCGGCAGCAGATGCTCGCCGCACTTGAGCTGGCCCGCGTCAGCCTGGCCGCCACCGACCCCGACAGTCCCGTCACCCTCGCCAACCTCGACGCCCTACTCGCCACCCAACTCGCGGAAGGTGCCACCACCGCCAGCACCTTCGGCGGCCTACTCGGCCTCATCGACTACCTCGCCTCATGGCTTGGCCGCGACCTCGGTGATGGGCGCACCGCCCGCCAGGTCCTCGACCTCGTACAGATCGAGCAGCGGTAGTGGCACGCCCCGCCTACGGCCCCGCCTGGCAACGGTTCCGCCTGCGCGCCCTGCAGGCATACGGCGACACCTGCTGGATCTGCGGACACCCTGGCGCCACTTCCGTGGACCACCTAGACCCTGTGCGGTGGAACGGACCCGCGGTGCCCGACATCAGCCGCGTCCGGCCCGCACACATCGGCTGCAACGCCCGCCGCGGGCAGCACACACGCCGGCGGCGTGACGGCAGACCGCGCATCAACAGCCGCGAGTGGTGACCCCCGTGGGGGGTGGCCAGGATCTACAAGCTTCGCCCGGACCATTCCCAACGTCTTGGCCTTTTTTGCGGCCCAAACTCGGCCGCCACACTTATGACTGGGCGTCCGCCACCTCGATATCGCGCATCAAGAGCAGCAGGTGCCGTTCGTGGGTGGGAGAGGGCTCGAACTCAGCCACGCTCAGATACCAGTCACGGGCGGACTCGTTTAGGGCGTGAACGAGCAATGCCCTCACCCCGACCAGGTCAGCGACTTGGAGGGTGCGGACCAACGCGTCCCCGAGGAGCGCGGTGCCAATCCTCTGGCCCTGATGCTTCAAGTCCACCGCGAGGCGCGCCAGTAGAACAACAGGGATCGGATACGCCGGCATACCTTCGGTCACGCCCGCCGGCACGTCCGCGTGGTCGACCGAGGCGACAGTCAGGCTGTAGTAGCCCAACACCACGCTTGGGTCCTCCTCTGCGTCGACGACTACGTACGTCCTAGACGATCCGATGCTTTGGTTGGCGAACGCGTAGCGGCGTAGCCAGTGGTCAAGGCTGTGCTCGCCGCTGTTGAACAGGGTGAGGTCGTGGTGCTCGTCCAGGGCCTCGAAGCGCAGCACTCAACTTCTCGTTTCAAAGCCATGCTTCTTGCGCATACGGATGGCGTCCGCGAGCTTGGGCTTGTGGACGGGCGGCCTGTCGAGCAACGTCACGAACTCGGTCCACCTTGCGCCGGACAGGCGGAAGAGGCGCTGGTCGGCGAGGACGTCTGCAGCAGCGTCGGTCGCCGCCTGGACAGTGAAGTCCGTGATCGTTCGCCCCTGTGTCTCGGCCGCGTCGCGAATCAGATCGAGCTGCTCGCGAGAGAGCCGGACCGCGAGTCGCTCCTCCTTCGGTGTAGTCATGAGGACAGTGTGTGCCCAACAGGCGTACATGTCCACTACTTGTCCCCCAAGCGGACTAATGGGAGGCCTCCTGCCCGCTGCCTTCCCGCGTGAGTCGCATCCCAACGCCTGCGCCGCGTACCGTGAGTGGTGAAGGTCCGTTCCGCTGTGGCGGCTCGCGCGCCGGGGTGCCCTCCGGGTCTGGTGCGGATGGGCTGTAGGACGGCTGGCAGTGAGTGGATGCGCCTCCGGCGGCCACTGTGAACCGCTGCGGTCGACGTTTGGCACGACGCGCACCCGTGGTGACCTGGCACGCCCCCCGCTAGGGGGGACCGCCGGTGTTGGCCTCGCCCGCGTCGCCCCCCGTGACCTTCACACACACTGAGGACTAATCCGATGGCTACTGCACACCCGATGTTGGAAGCGGCGCAGCGTCAGCGCGCCGACAAGCTCGCTGAGATGGACTTGATCGTTGCTAAGGCTGAGGCCCGCGGCCAGGGTTCGCTCCTTGCGTCTGAGCGGCGGGCGTTCGACGCCGCGCGCCGGGTCGTTGAGGACCTGGAGGAGCGGATCGGCGACCTTCAGGTCCAGGTGGACCGCTCGAACACCGCCGCCGCCGCGAGCCGTCCGCCGCTGGGCTTCTCCCGTGGCGCCGACACGGTCTACGGGCAGGAGTCCGGGCAGTCCTACTTCCGGGACCTCGCCTTGCTGACGATGCCGGGTGACCCGCGCGCCTATCCCGCGCAGCAGCGCCTGGCCGCCCACGCGCAGATGATCGAGCGGGCGCAGTCTGACCTGCCTGCTGAGTTCCGCGCGGATCACACCCGCGCCGCCGCAGACATGGAGCTGCGCGTCAACCCGAACACCACCGACGGGATGGGCGGGTACGCGGTCCCGCCGCTGTGGCTGGTCAACCAGTGGATCGCCGCCCTGCGCCCCGGCCGGCCGGTCGCGGACCGCTGCCACCAGTACCCGCTGCCGCCGGGCACGGACTCGATCAACCTTCCTGGCTTCAACACCCCGACGCTGGCCGGGGTGCAGACCACCGACCTGGCCGGTGTGGTGTCGCAGGACTTCACCGACCGGGCCGCGACCGGCGCGGTGCACACCATCGCGGGCACGTCCGACGTGGCGATCCAGCTGCTGGACCTGTCCCCGACGAACCTGGACGAGATCATCTTCACCGACCTCATCGCCTCCTACAACCAGCAACTCGACAAGCTGGTGCTGAACGGCACCGGCACCGCCGGCCAGCACCTGGGCCTGCTGAACGTGTCCGGCACCAACGCGGTCACCTTCACCAGCGGCAGCCCGACCGTGCCGCTGCTGTATACCCCGCTGGCGCAGGCCGCTGCGCAGGTCGCCAAGCTGCGCTACAAGTCCGCGGACACCATCGCCATGCACCCCTCGCACTGGTGGTGGATCGCCAGCGCCCTCGACAGCCAGAACCGGCCCCTCGTCGAGCCCAAGGGCGGGGACGGCATCAACACCGTCGCGGTGTATGACCCGATGGCAGCCGAAGGTGTCGCCGGCAGCATCGCCGGCATCCCCGTGATCGTGGACGCGAACATCCCGACCAACCTCGGCACCGGCACGAACCAGGCGCCGATCATCGTCGCCCGGATGGACGACGTGTACCTCTACGAAGGCGCCATGCGCATCCGCGCGCTGCCCGGCGTCCTCAGTGGAACCCTCGAAATCCGACTCCAGGTCTTCAACTACTCCGCCCTCATCGCCAACCGCTACCCCACCGCCGTCAGCATCGTCAACGGCACCGGGTGCGTCGTCCCGACCGGCTTCTAACCGTCTCCGCTGGCCCGGCCCGCCACCCCAACGGGTCGAGCCAGTGGGACACCGGATGGGCGTCAACCTCACCCACCGCCGCGGCCCAAGCTTCGCTGACACGCGGTGTGCGGGACGGAAGGCCGGAGAGGTGACCTTTCACACCAGTGACCCGACCTGCGCCCATACGGCATCCGCGCAGTGCCGCTCACCCTTCTCAGGCCGGGGTGAATGTCTTGGGGCCGTCCGCGCGCATGAGCTCGTCGGCAAGCGTGATTGAGGAAACGCCTTCAGCCCGACAGTGAAACCGGACTCCCCGGTCATGACTCAAGACCACGACCCTGCCACCGGAACCTGCCGCCAGCGCCTGGATCTCTTTCGCGATGGCTACGAGTTCCGGGTCCGCCCGCGGCAGCCGAACATGGTCCAGAGGGTCAACCCAGACTTGAACCGATACCTGCAAGTCAGAGGCCGATCCCGGAACTTGCACCTGTTGCTGAGCGGGGAAGTCGCCGATGAAGGCCTGTTCGAGCGTACGAATCACTTTCCGAGCTTGCACACTTTGCGCCGGCTTCCTACCGTCCTTGATTCCGTCGAGTTGTTCGAAAACCAGAAGCGGGATGACCAACCGAGCCACCCTGTATGGGGTCCCGTTGGTGCGCAAAGCAAGGGCCGAGCCCCAGTCAAATTCCGCCAGTGGGTTATCCGCCGCGACGTGGGCGAGAATGTTGGCATCGATGAGGGCAAAGAGCGCGGCCTCGCTCCACCGCCTGCGTTCTTCTTGTATCCGCTCGGCCTCGAGTCCTAGCTCCTGGGCCTTGTTCGCCAGCACAGCACCGGGCCGGACGTAGGCGGAGTCATCTACAGCCACCAGCCGCAGAGCCTCAGTCGACTCGACAATCGGGAGCAGGAGCGCAAGCTGCCCCGTGCGCCAGCCGGCCAAGTCTTTGGCCGTGGCCGAGTGCGCAGTTGAGCCGGCCAAGTTTGCGGCGCCTTCTAGCACGGTTTGCAGATTGCTGAGCGTCTGTCCTTTACGCAATCGGTAGCGCACAGTCTCCCTCTCGACGCACGCGGAGCCCGCACTATGCACGCGGGGCACCGTGCGTCCCCGCTACGGCGCGGATCGACCCTAGCCGGAGAGCCCTCAGCCGGGGGTCACTCCTCGGCGGAACTGAGAGTCGACACCCGCCGCGGCGCCATGGTCGCTTCGTGGGCGGGGTGTGTCAGACCAGCGGGGGGGCGTCCCATCCGCCGTCAAGTTGGTTGCGCGTTGGTTGCGGATCCGACCGCTAGGCTCTGAAGATGGCTCCGCCGGAGCCCCGTTAGGCGGCTGACCTGCGGTTATGCCCTGTCGGGACGGCGGGATTCGAACCCACGACCCCTTGACCCCCAGTCAAGTGCGCTACCAAGCTGCGCTACGTCCCGTTCAGCGCGCTGAGCGTACCTCACCGCTCCGCGGGGGTCGGCCGGCTGCCCGTGCGCCGCGTTGGCAGCCGGCGGCAGTCTGGCGATGCGAGCCGTTCCGACCGGCTGGCCCACTTTCGGTTGCCGGCTTTGCAGGCACCACACTTGCCTGCTCGCCGGCAAATCGGCTTGCCTCGCCCGTAGCGCTCCCCGGCGTCGCCCACGACCGTACTTGCGCCCGGCTCTTGCTCTAGTCGACGAATAGGCAGTGGTCCTGCTCGGTGACAGTGCCCCGACGTAGTGGCAGGACCTTCGTCAGTGCCTGGACCAGCCAGTCAGCACCGGGGATCTTCGCGAATACCCCCTGAGGTCCGCGGACCATTCGGCCCGTGCTCACGTCGTAGGTCGCCCCGTGCGCCGGACAGACCAGCAGTCCCCTGCCGTTGACCGTCCCACCCGCCAGGTCCGCCCCTAAGTGCCGACAGCGACGCGACACGGCGAACGGCTGCCCACCACTAACACCGACCACGTAGGAGCCGACCCCCTTGACCGCACCGTTGTCGAACTCTTCCACTCGTCCCGCCTTCTCCGCCATGCGGTCAGCCTCCTCTCTCGCCGAGCGGAATGCCACCGCTGCCTGCTGGTCCCCCAGCACATTGCGCCAGTGCAGTGCCGCAACGGAGAGAAGAACGGGGGACGTGCAGAGCCGGGGAGTGGGCGGCGAACCATCGAGGGAGCTAGACGTCGGCAACCGAGCCCACTGCCTGCCCAGCGTGCTCCGCGACTGGCGTGCATTAACACCCAACAGCGGCGCGCGACCCCCAGCAGCTAGCGGGACCGTTTCTCCCGGACCCGGACATTGACCGCCAGGGGAGTCCCGACGAAGCCGAACTCCTCCCGCAGCCGACGCTCGACGAAGCGTCGGTAGCCCGCCTCCAGGAAACCTGTGGTGAACAGCACCACCGTCGGCGGGCGGATGGCGGCCTGCGTGGCAAACAGGATCCGCGGCTGCTTGCCGCCGCGTACCGGGGGCGGGGTCGCCGCCACCAGCTGTCCCAGGAAGGCGTTCAGCTTGCCGGTGGAGACGCGGGTCTCCCAGCCCGCCAGCGCTGACTCAAGCGCGGGCACTAGCCGGTCCACGTGCCGCCCAGTGCGCGCAGAGATGTTGACCCGGGGCGCCCACGGCACACGGACCAGGTCGCGCTCGATCTCACGAGCGATGTAGTAGCGACGCTCCTCGTCGACGAGATCCCACTTGTTGAAGGCGAGAACCAGGGCACGGCCGGACTCCACGACCATCGACAAGATGCGCGTGTCCTGCTCGGACAGCGGCTCGGACGCGTCGACGAGGACCACGGCCACCTCGGCCTTGTCCAGGGCGGCCTGAGTGCGCAGGACGGCGTAGAACTCCGACCCCGAGGCTTCCTTGGCGCGGCGCCGGATGCCGGCGGTGTCGACGAAGCGCCAGGTCTTCCCACCCAGCTCGACCAGCTCGTCCACGGGGTCGACCGTGGTGCCGGCGACGGGGTCCACGACTGCGCGCTGGTGGCCCACAAGGGTGTTCAGCAGGCTGGACTTTCCGACGTTCGGACGGCCCAGCAGCGCGACCCGCCGCGGACCAGCCGGGGTGGTGAACACCTCGGCCGGCGCGGGGGGCAGGGCGGCCAGGATGGCGTCCAGCAGGTCACCACTGCCACGCCCGTGCAGCGCCGAGACCGCGTACGGCTCCCCCAGGCCCAGGTTCCACAACGCGGCCGCGTCCGCCTCGGTGCGTGCGTCGTCGACCTTGTTGGCGGCCAGCACGACGGGCCGCCCGGCGCGGCGCAGCACCCGGATGACTGCCTCGTCGGCGTCGGTGGCACCGACCGTGGCGTCGACGACGAACAGCACCGCGTCCGCCGCCGCGACGGCGTACTCCGCCTGCTCCGTGATCTGGGCAGCGATGCCCTCGACGTCGCGCTGCCAGCCCCCGGTGTCGACGACGGTGAACCGTCGGCCCCCCCACGCGGTGTCGTAGGCGACCCGGTCGCGGGTCACCCCCGGCTTGTCCTCCACGACCGCCTCGCGCCGCCCCAGCATCCGGTTGACCAGAGTGGACTTGCCGACGTTCGGCCGGCCCACGACGGCGAGCACGGGCAGCGCAACGCTCGGCCCATCACGGTCGTCGCTGCCGCCCTCGCCGTCCCCCTCACCCAGCGCCTGCCACTCCGACTCGCTCTCCCACGTTCCGTCACCGGGGCCGGCCTCGCCGTCACCCGGTTCAGACATGGCTGACCCCTTCGTCGCCTACCGCGGCTGCGAGGCGCGCAGCCTCCCGGTCGGCGTAGGGGTCGTCGGTTGGCAGCTGACGCCCGGTGAACGCCAGCGCGCGCTCGACGTGTGCGACCAGCACCGCGCGGATCGACGCACCGAGGCGGGACAGCTCCGCGCGGTCCAGCGGGTCGTCGGCAGGGGGCAGCGGGGTGAAGGGTCGACCGAACAGGACGTCGATCCGCGCGCCCGGCGCGGGGGTGCTGGTCACCCCGGACCCCGGTGCACGGGTGCCGAGGATCGCGACCGGCACCACCGGCGCCCCGGTCTGGGCCACGAGGTAGGCCACCCCGTCGCGGAACCGGGCAAAGTCGCCGCGGCCGCGATGGGCTTCGGGGAAGACGCCGACGGCCCGCTCGTCGCGCAGCAGGGCCACCGCGGTGTGCAGCGCTGCGCGGTCCGGACCCTCGTAGGCCAGCGGCACCTGGCCCACGGCCCGCATCAGTGTGTCCGCGGGGCCGGTGAACAGGGCGTCCTTGGCCAGCACGTGCACCGGACGGGGACTGAGCCCGAACAGCAGCGGCCCGTCCAGCCAGCCCGTGTGGTTGGCCGCCAGCACGACCGGGCCTCCGGCGGGGACGAACGAGCTGCCGAGCACCCGGCAGCGCCACAGGTGCGCCAGCACGCGTCCCAGCTGACGTCCGGCCCCCATCGCGGGCGCGGGCGGCACCGGCACACCCGCCCCGCTCATGCCTGCGCTCCCACGCGGGAGCGCACCAGGGCAGCCACGGTGTCGACCACCTCGGGCAGAGTCAGCTCGGTGGCGTCCACGACGTGGGCGTCCGCGGCGACGGACAGCGGCGAGGCCACCCGGGTGGAGTCCGCGCGGTCGCGACGGATGATGTCGCTGAGCGTCGACCCGGGGTCGGCGTCTGCGGTCTCGGCGGCGCGGCGCGCGGCCCGGGCGGCGTCGGAGGCGGTCAGGAAGATCTTGACGTCGGCGTCGGGCGCCACCACGGTCCCGATGTCACGACCCTCGACGACGATGTCCCCGCCGTCGATGAGCGCGCGCTGTCGCGCCGCCAGCCAGGCCCGCACCGCGGGCACGGCGGACACCGCGGACACCGCGGCGGTCACGTCGGCCTCGCGCACCGCTCGGGTGACGTCGTGGCCACCGACCGCGACCGTGGGGGCCGTGGGGTCGGTGCCGACGCGCAGGTCGGGCAGGGGGGCGCGTGCCACCGCGTCGTGGTCGCTCACGTCCACACCCTCCCGCAGCAGCCACCAGGTGGCGGCCCGGTACATCGACCCGGTGTCGAGGTAGCGCAGGCCAAGCTGGATGGCCACGGCGCGCGACACCGATGACTTGCCCGCTCCGGCGGGGCCGTCGACAGCCACGACGACCCGGTCGTGGACGTCACGGGATGGCGCCACCAGGCTCCTTCGGGGTCGGGGTCCGCCGCGGATGCGGGGCACGTGGCCACCGCCGGCACGCGACCGCTGGGCTGCAGCGTATCGGCTCGGGCCCGCCCCGGCGTTGCGCCTCGGGCGCTCAGCCGCCGGAGGGCCGCTGCTCGGGGGGGTGCACCCGGAACCCGTCCCCGGACAGTGCGGCTACCAGGGTGTCCGCGCTGCCGGGGCGCACCGCGAGCTCCACCAGGCCCATGGGCCGGCCCGGCGCGTGCTCCATCCGGACGTCTTCGACGTTGACCCCGGCGCGACCCACCGCGTCGAACAGCCGCCCGAGCTGGCCGGGGCTGTCGTCGAGCACCACCGGGACGACGGTGTAGGGGGCGGGCAGGCTGCCGTGCTTGCCGGGGATCCGTGCGTGGCCGGCGTTCCCGGCTGCCACGGCCGCCGCCAAGGACGCCTGGGCCGACCCGTCGCTGCTGGCCAGCGCCGCCCGCACCCGGTCCAGGTCGCCGGCGAGGGCGTCCAGCACCGGCAGCAGGGCGTCGGCGTTGGTGGCCAGGATGTCCGACCACAGTCCCGGGTCCGACGCGGCGATGCGGGTGGTGTCCCGCAGCCCCTGTCCCGACAGCGCCAGCAGGTCAGGGGGGGCGTCGACGAGGCGGGCCGCGAGGAGGCTGGCCAGGACCTGCGGGGTGTGGGAGACCAGCGCGACGGCCAGGTCGTGACGGTCCGGGTCCATCGAGACCACCGGCTGCGCTCCGCAGGCGGTGACCAGAGCGGTTACCACCGCGAGCGCGGTGGGGTCGGTACCGGGCTCGGGACACAACACCCAGGGCCGACCCTCGAACAGGTCGGCGCGCGCGGAGGCGGCGCCGCCCCGCTCCCGCCCGGCCAGCGGGTGACCACCGACGAACCGCCGAGCCGCCGGTGTCCGGGCCGCCACCGCACGGGCCACGGCACCCTTCACCGAGGCGACGTCGCTGACGGCGGCACCGGGGTACGCATCCAGCGCCGCTGCCGCCGCGTCGGGCACCGCACTGGGGGGCACCGCGAGCAGCACGACGTCCGGGTCGTCAGGCGGGGCGAGGCTGCCCGCGCCCAAGTCTGCGGCTAGCGCCACGGCGGCTGGGTCGACGTCCGCCAGGTGCACCCGGACGCCGGCCCGGCGCAGGGCCAGCGCCGCGGACGTGCCGACCAGACCGGTGCCCACCACCAGGACGCAGGCCGGTGCGGGCACGCTCACTGCGCGAGGTCGCGGCGCAGCACGTCCGCGCCGCGCAGGTAGACGTGGGTGACCGCTGAGCGGGGCAGGTCGGTGTGCACGTGGGCCATCACCCTGACCACGCGCGGCAGGGCGCCCGCCACGTCGATCTCCACAGCGCACAGCAAGGGGACGTCGCCGAGGCCGAGGCGGCGCGCGGCAGCCGCCGGGAAGTCCGCACGCAGGTCGGGGGTGGCTGTGAACACGACAGAGATGAGGTCATCGACGCCGAGCCCGTTGCGGTCCAACATGGCCGAGACCAGCTCAGTGACCGCGTCGGCCATCTCCGCCGCGTCGTCAGCGGCCAGACATGTCGCCCCGCGGACCGCCCGCACCACCACGGATCTCCTCGTCTCGTCGCCGTCGCACCGGCGACGAGCCTAGCCAGCGCGGGGCCCCGGTCCGGGGTCGGCCTACAGCCCCACCGCGGCGTACAAGGCGCCCACCTCGCTGGGCGACAGCACCCGGGTACGCCCGGTGCGCAGCTGGCCCAGCTCGACGGGGCCCATCCGCACCCGCGCGAGGCGCTGCACCGGATAGCCCACCGCGTCCATCATGCGGCGCACGAGCCGGTTGCGACCCTCGTGCACGATCAGCTCCACGGCCAACCTGTTGTCCGTGCGGCCCACCACCTTGAAGGAGTCGACGCTGGCCGGCCCGTCGTCCAGCTCCACCCCGGCTCGCAGCTGGGCGCCGACGTCGCGGGGCAGCGGGCCGATCAGCTCCACCAGATAGGTCTTGGGCACCTCGTAGGAGGGGTGCACCAGGCGGTGTGCCAGCTCACCGTCGTTGGTCAGCAGCAGCAGCCCCTCGGTGTCGGCGTCGAGGCGGCCGACGTGGAACAGCCGCTCGGAGCGGCCCACCACGTAGTCCCCCACGCACGGACGCCCACGGTCGTCGCTCATCGTCGACAGCACACCGACCGGCTTGTTCAGCGCCAGGTACACCGAGGCCGGGGCGGTCGCGACCCGCACGCCGTCCACGCGGACCACCGCCCGGCGGGGGTCGACGCGGGTCCCCATCTCGCGCACGATCCGCCCGTCCACCTCCACCCTGCCAGCGGCGATGAGCTCCTCGCACGCCCGGCGGCTACCGACGCCGGCGGCGGCCAGGACCTTCTGCAGCCGGACCGCCTCGTCGCCCTCACCAGCCACGTTCACACCATCCCGTCGAGCAGGTCGACGTCCAGGCTGTCCAGCTCAGGCAGGTACGGCGCCAGGGCGGGCAGCTCCTCCAGGGTGGACAGCCCGAGGCGCTCGAGGAAGAACTCGGTCGTCGCGTACAGGTGGGCGCCCGTCTCGGCGTCGCTACCCGCCTCGGCGACCAGCCCGCGCGCCAGCAGCGTGCGCATCACCGAGTCCACGTTGACCCCGCGTACGGCGGACACCCGCGCCCTGCTGACCGGCTGGCGGTACGCGACCACCGCGAGGGTCTCCAAGGCTGCCTGGGTCAGCCGCGACTGCTGGCCGTCCAGCACGTACCGCTCGACGACCGGTGCGTAGGCGGCGCGGGTGTACAGCCGCCACCCGCCGCCGACCTCGCGCAGCTCGAAGCCGCGCCGCTGGTCGGTGTACTGCCCGGCCAGTGCCAGCAGCGTCTGGCGCACCGCGGCTGTGGGGTACCCGGTCACCTGCGCGAGGGTCACCACAGCCACCGGCTCGTCCACGACCAGCAGCACGGCCTCCACCGCCCCGGCCAGATCCTCCTCGGCGACAACAGCCTGGTCCTGGCCGGGCGCGTCCTCCCCGTCCGGAGCGGCTGCGTGCGGTTGGTCGACGACGTAGTCGTGCTGCTGGCTCATGCGGTCTCCTCCACGGCGCCCGGTGCGGCTGCCGAACGCTGGTCTGCCTGGTGGGGCACGTCGGCGTCGTCAGGCTGGTCGAACTCCTCGGCGACCTGCAGGTCGCCCTCCTCAGCGCCGGTCCAGCGCACGTGCAGCTCCCCCAGCGGGGTGACCTGGTCGAACCCGACGGCCCCCTCCCGGTACAGCTCGAGCAGGGCCAGGAACCGGGCGACGACGTGCAGCGCGTCCGGGCAGTCAGACACCAGGGTGCGGAACGTGGCCACCCGTAGCCGGCGCAGCCGGTCCACCAGCAGCCCGACCTGGTCGCGCACCTGGACGCGCGCGGTGTGCAGGTGGTCCACCGAGACCACCGGGGGGGTGCGCGGGGTGAGCGCAGCGGCGGCCAGGCGGGCAAGCTGGTCTGGCCCGAGGCCCAAGACGACGTCGGGCAGCAGACCCGCGAGCCCCGCCTCCAGCGACACCGAGCGCGGGTAGCGGCGGCCCTCGCTGGCCATGCGGTCGCGCAGCCAGGCCGCGGCCTCCTGGTAGGCCTTGTACTGCAGCAGCCGGGCGAACAGGAGGTCCCGGGCCTCGAGCAGAGCGAGGTCCGCCTCGTCCTCCACCTCTGCGGCGGGCAGCAGCCGGGCCGCCTTGAGGTCGAGCAGGGTGGCGGCGACCACGAGGAACTCGCTGGTCTGTCCGAGGTCGCCGCCGTCGATGGCGCGGATGTGTGCGATGAACTCGTCCGTCACCTGCGACAGCGCCACCTCGGTGATGTCCAGACGATGCTTGGAGATCAGGCTCAGCAGCAGCTCGAACGGCCCGGTGAATACGTCCAGGTGCACCGCGAAGCCGCCGGCGCCGACCGGGGTGTCCACCTCCGACCGCTGGGCGAGGGACGGGTCGACGGCGCTCACCCCTGGCACGCTAGACCACCCATCGACCGGGGCGGACCGCCACGACGGGTGCCCGCCCTAGGGGGCACGCAGCGCCTTCAGCCAGGCGGCGTCCTCACCCTGGGCGTCCAGGTCGGCCAGCGCACAGGCGACGGCGACGCGGACCAGCCGGCCCCGGTCCGCCGCGACCCCGTAGCGCGAGCGCAGCGCGAGGCGCGCCCGCTCCAGGTCCAGCAGCTCCTCCTCGGACAGGTAGACCGTTATCTTCTGGGTGTGCCGCTGGCGCCCGCTACCGGCCCCCGGCGACCCCTCCGTGGTGGCCACCGTCACGTCTGCCGACGTGGACTCCAGGAGCTCGCTGGCCTCGGGCAGCCGCGAGCGCCGGGTCATGCCGGCTCACCCACCGGCTCGGTCCGGGCCAGGAACTCCCGGGCGAGCTGGCGGTAGGCGTCCGCGCCCGGCGACGTCGGCGCGTACTGGGTGATCGGCTCGCCGACGATCGAGGCGTCGGGGAACTTCACCGTGCGGGCGATCACCGTGTGGAACACGGTGTCCCCGAACGCCTCCACCACCCGGCTGAGCACCTCGCGGGAGTGGGTGGTGCGCGAGTCGTACATCGTGGCGAGGATCCCGTCCAGGACCAGGTCGGGGTTCAGCCGATCCTGCACCTTGCGGATGGTGTCCATGAGCAGGGCGACACCGCGCAGCGCGAAGAACTCGCACTCCAGCGGGATGATCACCCCGTTGGCGGCGGTGAGCGCGTTCACCGTCAGCAGGCCGAGGCTGGGCTGGCAGTCGATGAGCACGATGTCGTAGTCGTCCAGCGCCGGTCGGATCGCGCGCGCGAGCACCTGCTCGCGCGCCACCTCCCCGACGAGGGCGACTTCCGCCGCGGACAGGTCGATGTTGCTGGGCAGCAGGTGCAGGTTCGGCACGTCGGTGGTGAGTACGACGTCGTCGACGGTGACGTCGCGGTCCATCATCAGGTTGTAGACCGAGCGGTCCAGCTCGTTGGGGTTGACCCCCAGACCCACGGACAGCGCGCCCTGGGGGTCAAAGTCGAGCAGCAGGACCCGGCGGCCGTACGCGGCCAGGGCCGCCCCCAGGCTGATGGTGGACGTCGTCTTGCCCACCCCGCCCTTCTGGTTGACCAGTGCGACGACACGGGCGGGGCCTCCGCCCCGTCGCGGCCCGGGCTCCGGAAGATCGGGCAGCGGTCGCCCGGTCGGTCCCACCGGCTCCGTGCCGGTCGCCGGCGCGGTGTCGTCATCGCGTTCCTCGACCGTGGCAGCGCCGGCAGCGTCGACCGTGAACGGCTCTGGGTCCCCCCCGCCGTCGACCGGCCCGCCGACCCCGCGGGCGCTGCTCGCGGCGGCCGGGGCCTGCGCTGCGGGTGCGGCCGCTGGCGCTCCCGTCGGCTGCCCGGTCTCCGCCGGGCTCGGTGCGGCGGACTCGTTGGGCCCCGGGCTGTGCAGTGTCGACATAGTGATTCCTCGCTTTGGGGGGAAGTGAGCGCGGCGACTCTAAGGCGCCGCCCGCCCACCGGGCAAGGCTGGGGGCGCCGCGCGGGCCCTGGGGTGCGCCGTGGCGTACACCTCGCGCAGGCGGTCGACGGTCACCAGGGTGTAGATCTGGGTGGTCGTCACCGACGCGTGGCCCAGCAGCTCCTGGACGACGCGCACGTCGGCTCCGCCGTCGAGCAGGTGGGTGGCGAAGGAGTGCCGCAGCGTGTGCGGGGACAGCCGGGTGACGTCCAGGCCGGCGCGCTGGGCGGCCGCGCGCAGGACGGCCCACGCGCTTTGCCGGCTCAGCCGCCCGCCACGGACGTTGAGGAAGACCGCGGGGCTGGCCGCCGCGCCCGCCAGGACAGGGCGCCCGCGCACCAGGTAGGCGTCCAGCGCCGTCGCCGCGAGGCTGCCGTAGGGGACCAGCCGCTGGCGGCCGCCCTTGCCGCGCAGGAGCACCAGCCGGCGTTCCCGGTCCAGGTCGTCCACGTCGACCCCGACCGCCTCGGAGATCCGTGCACCGCACCCGTAGAGCAGCTCCAGCAACGCCCGGTCCCGCAGCCCCCGCGCGTCGGACGTCGCCGCCCCGGCAGCGCCGAGCAGCGCCTCCACCTGGGCGACGGTGATCGCCTTGGGTAGTCGGCGGCCCGGGGTCGGCGGGGTGACACCGCCGGCGACGTCCGCACCGACCACACCCTCGCGGTGGGCGAAGCGGTGCAGCCCGCGCACCGCTGCGAGCGCCCGGGCCGCTGACGAGGCCGCCAGCGCGGGATGTCCTGGGTCACCCATGCGCAGCTGGGCCAGGAAGTCCGCGACGTCCCCCTCGGTGACCCCGGCGAGGTCGACGCGGGCCCGCCCGACCAGGAACGAGGTGTAGCGGTCCAGGTCGCGTCGGTAGGAGCTGAGGGTGTTCCGCGCCCGCCCGCGGTCCACCGCCAGGTGGTCCAGGAAGGCCGCGACCACCCCGGCGAGGGCCGGGGGGACCGCGGGGGGCGGGTCGCTAGGCGAGGACATCCTCCAGCGACACGGCCGAGAGGTCGGGGAACGCCTCGGCGACCGCGCCGTAGGTGATCTGCCCGTCGTGGGTGTTCAGGCCCAGCGCCAGGGCCGGGTCCGCGCGCAGCGCGTCGCGCCACCCGTGGTTGGCCAGCTCCACCGCGTAGGGAAGCGTCACGTTGGTCAGGGCATAGGTGGAGGTGTGCGGCACCGCGCCGGGCATGTTCGCCACGCAGTAGAAGACCGAGTCGTGGACCCGGTAGGTGGGGTCGGCGTGCGTGGTGGCGTGGGAGTCCTCGAAGCAGCCGCCCTGGTCGATGGAGATGTCGACCAGCACCGAACCTGGCTTCATCCGGGCCACCAAGGCGTTGGAGACCAGCATGGGCGCCTTCGCGCCGGGCACCAGCACCGCGCCGATCACCAGGTCCGCGTCCAAGACGGCCCGCTCCACCTCGAAGGCGTTGGAGGTGATCGTCTGCATGTGCCCCTGGTAGATGGCATCCGCGCTGCGCAGCCGGGCGACGTTGCGGTCCAGCAGGAGCACCTCGGCCTGCATGCCCAGCGCGATCGCCGCGGCGTTCATGCCGGCCACCCCGGCGCCCAGCACGACGACCTTGGCGGCGTAGACCCCCGACACCCCACCCATCAGGACCCCACGGCCGCCGTTGGCCCGCTGCAGGGAGAACGCGCCGACCTGCGGTGCCATCCGGCCGGCCACCTCAGACATCGGGGCGAGCAGCGGCAGGGAGTGGTCGGCGAGCTCGACGGTCTCATAGGCGACCGCGGTGACCCCGGCGCCGGTCAGCGCCTCGGTGCACGGCCGCGACGCGGCCAGGTGCAGGTAGGTGAACAGGGTCTGGCCCTTGCGCATGCGCGGGTACTCCTCCGCGATGGGCTCCTTGACCTTCAGGATCAGGTCGCCCTCGCCCCACACGTCGTCCGCCGTGGGCAGGATCGTCGCGCCGGCCGCGACGTACTCCTCGTTGGAGATCGAGCTGCCGACGCCCGCGCTGTCCTGCACGACGACGTCGTGGCCGTTGCGCACCAGCTCGTACACCCCCGCGGGAGTGATGGCGACCCGGTACTCGTGGTTCTTGACCTCGCTAGGAATCCCGACCTTCACGTCCCCGCCCGTCCTTCATGGCTAGCGGCGCTGACGCCGTTGTCAGCCCAAACCGCGCCCGCCGCGCGGGCGGCTCACATGCTAGACCCGCTGCGGGGCCCCCTCGCAGCCTTCGACGCCACCGGTGGGAGCGCGCTCTCCTCACCCGTCCCCGGACAGGATCTGCCCATTGGGCACCCCGCCCCCGCCGCAGCTGGCGAGCACGAGACGGATGTCGACGTCCGGCCGCCCGGGGTGGGCCAGGGCGACACCGACTACTTTCCGGCCGGTGCCCAGGCCCTGCGGGCAGTCGCTGAAGCTGCGGCCGAGGACGTTGCCCACGGGTGGCTCTGCGACGCCACGAGCGAAGACCGCTTCGGCGAGGGCGAGCAACGCTGCCGTCCACCTGCGCATGACCGTGTGACGCACGCCACAGCGGCGCGGTTCCGCGTCAGGGTCGCTCAGAGGCTCGAGTGAGGGCCGAGCGGCCATGCGGCGTCCGCCCCGGCCAGGCCCTGCCAGCCCCGAGCGCGCCAGGCGGCGGCGGCGAGCACCCCCACGACCAGCGAGGGGTTGTGCAGGCGTCGGGCCAGCACGGCCTCCACCAGGTCGTCCAGCGGCGCGAAGCGGACGGTCATGAAGGACTCCTCGCCCCTGCGGTCATGGGCGGGGCCGTCGCTCGCGGCCACCTCGCGGGCCAGAAAGATCCGCACCGCCTCGTCGCTCATGCCCGGCGACGCGTGGTAGTCCGCGAGCACCCACCACGTCTTGGCGTGGTAGCCCGTCTCCTCCCACAGCTCACGGGCGGCCGCGTCCGCCGGGGACTCCCCCGCCTCGTCCAGCAGCCCGGCGGGCAGCTCCCACAGCCGCGCGGCGACCGGATGGCGGTACTGGTGCACCAGCAGCACCCGCTCGGCGTCGTCCAGTGCGAGCACCGCGACAGCGGACGGGTGGCGGACCACGTCGCGGGCCACGGTGTCCTGCCCGGGTAGCTCGACAGCGTCGGAGACCAGCGAGAACTTGGCACCGCGGAATCGCTCGACGCTGTCCAGCACGGGAAAGCCACCGGGGACGTCGACGAGGGGCTCGTCTGTGCTCACGGCGCAGGCACGGCAGCGCGCCCGCCCTCGCGCACCACCAGCGGTGGGCGGTCACGTCGGGCGAGGGCTGCGCCGACCAGGCCGGCGAACAGCGGGTGCGGCCGGGTGGGGCGGGACCGGAACTCCGGGTGCGCCTGGGTGCCGACGTAGTACGGGTGGACGCTGGCGGGCAGCTCGACGTACTCCACCAGACGGCCGTCGGGCGACGTGCCGGACACGACCAGCCCGGCATCCTCCAGCGCGCCGCGCAGGTCGTTGTTGACCTCGTAGCGGTGCCGGTGCCGCTCCTCCACCCACGTCGAGCCGTAGGCGGTGGCGGTCACGCTGCCCTCCACGAGCACCGCCGGGTACAGACCCAGGCGCATCGTGCCGCCCATGTCCCGCTCCCCGGCGACGACGTCGCGCTGGTCACTCATCGTGGCCACGACGGGGTAGGGGGTGCTCGGGTCGAACTCCACGGAGTTCGCCCCCGCCATCCCGGCCACGTCACGGGCGAACTCGATGACCATGCACTGCAGACCCAGGCACAGGCCCAGGGTGGGCAGCCCGGTCTCCCGGGCGTAGCGCAGCGCGCCCAGCTTCCCCTCGATCCCCCGGACGCCGAAGCCGCCGGGCACGCAGACCGCATCGACGTCACCGAGCGCCGCGGCCGCTCCCTCCGGGGTGGTGCAGGTGTCCGAGGCCACCCAGCGGATGCGCACCCCGGCGTTGTGGGCGAAGCCACCCGCGCGCAGCGCCTCGCTGACCGACAGGTAGGCATCGGGCAGGTCGACGTACTTGCCGACCAGGGCCACGCTGACGTGCTCGGCCGGGTTGTGCACCCGGGCCAGCAGCTCGCTCCACCCCGACCAGTCCACGTCGCGGAACGGGGTGCCCAGCCGGCGGACCACGTAGGCGTCCAGCCCTTCGGCGTGCAGCACGCGGGGGATGTCGTAGATGGAGGGCGCGTCGACCGCGGCGACGACGGCCTCGTCGTCCACGTCGCACATCAGGCTGATCTTGCGCTTGATCGAGGTCGGGACGGCACGGTCGGCCCGCAGGACGATCGCGTCGGGCTGGATGCCGATGCTGCGCAGCGCCGCGACGGAGTGCTGCGTCGGCTTCGTCTTCAGCTCCCCCGAGGGACCGATGTAGGGCAGCAGCGACACATGCAGGAAGAAGCAGTTGTCCCGGCCGATCTCGTGGCGCACCTGGCGGGCGGCCTCCAGGAAGGGCAGCGACTCGATGTCCCCCACGGTGCCACCGACCTCGGTGATGACCAGGTCGACGTCGGGCCCGCCCATCCCCAAGATCCGCGACTTGATCTCGTTGGTGATGTGCGGGATCACCTGCACCGTGTCCCCGAGGTACTCCCCGCGACGCTCCTTGGCGATCACCGCGGAGTACACCTGGCCGGTCGTGACGTTCGCGGCCCCCACCAGGTTGGTGTCCAGGAACCGCTCGTAGTGCCCGACGTCGAGGTCGGTCTCGGCACCATCGTCGGTGACGAACACCTCCCCGTGCTGGAAGGGGTTCATCGTGCCCGGGTCGACGTTGAGGTAGGGGTCCAGCTTCTGCATCGTGACCCGCAGGCCGCGGGCGCGCATCAAGGTGCCCAGGCTGCTCGCCGTCAGCCCCTTGCCCAGGGACGAGGCGACACCGCCGGTGACGAAGAGGTGCTTGGTGGTCTGCTCTGCGGCCAAGGTGGCGCTCCCCGGGGTCGTCTCACCGTCACTGGTGCGGTGCACGACGGCTGGCGCGCTCCGCCCTACCCACGGGGTATCAGGCTATCAGGGCAGCTCGGCACTGCTCGCGGCCACGACGCGCCGTCGCGCGGGGCGCGGGTGCTGACCGGGGTCGGTACGCCGGCACGGCTCAGCCGGCGGGTGATGCCGCCGGGCTGGGTGAGGCTGGTGCGGAGGGCAGCGCCGCGGTGACGCCCAGGCCGTCGCCGTACTGGCCGACGCCGCCGGCGCGCTGCTGGGCCAGGGCGAGCACGGCGGCCAGCTGGCCGCCGGCGGTGTCGTCGGTGTCCACCATGGAGACGGTGTGGACCAGGGCGGCGGACGCCCGCAGCTGGCCGATCGCACCGGCGGCGTCGCCGCTGCCGATCGGGC
>Ga0075030_100001872_pt1 | contig 19010 bp, 17 predicted proteins | sample LitLauG_LLR_2012_FD_71393 | JGI IMG/M metagenome (GOLD analysis project Ga0075030, IMG submission 71393) | Freshwater sediment microbial communities from Pennsylvania, USA - Little Laurel Run_MetaG_LLR_2012 | ecosystem: Environmental > Aquatic > Freshwater > Creek > Sediment | place: USA...
GCACCGGCAAGACCTCGCTGGCCTTCACCCTGTCGCTCGCTTTGAACGGCCCCGACTTGCGGTAGAACTGGATAACCTCATCGCCGCCATAGCGGCTGGCGTCCCCTTTTTCCGCATCCGTCCAGCCAAGCGGAGTAAGGCGGGTGAAAGCTCTTTCTTCGCCGGTAATCAGTCCCCGCTCTTTCCTGAGTTCCCGCAACCGTTCGCTGAGTATGTCGCCGTCCTTATGCGTCGGGTCGATCACCAGCACCGTTTTCCGTTCGCCGCTGGCTTTGCGTTCCTCAATCGCCTTGCCGTATTCCGCCACCAGAGCGTCGTGGCCGTGCCCTTCGACAATCCAGCCGTGCTTTCTCAGGATGGCATCGCCGGTTTTCAGATCGCCGTCGCGGATCGCCGCGACCGCCCCGGCATAGTCCCCCTTTTGCCGCTGAATCGTGGTCAGCTTGGCCACCGGCAGGCCCGCGTAGTCTTCCAGCACGGTGAGCATGTTGCCGTGCCGGTCCACCGCCTTATGCTGCTTCGGATCGCCCTGAAGGACGATCCGGGCGTCCAGTGACTTCGCCACCTCGCAGAGCCGGTCTAGGTCTTTAATCGTCAGCAACCCGGCCTCATCCACCCAGATGATGCCGCCGCCGCGTAGCGTCTCCTGCCGGTCCTTGTCGCGTAGAAACGCCGCCACCGTGTCGGCTTCCCTGAAAGCGGCGGGAGCGTTGCCGCCCTTCAATCCTTCCTTCCGCAGCGTCGTGCGTGACGCATCCGCCGAGGGAGCCAGCAGCACGACCGGGGCACCGAGCTTGTCCAGTGCCGGGGTCATCATCGTCGTTTTGCCCGTGCCCGCCCCGCCGCGAATCAGGATCACCTGATCCGTGGAATCCCAGACGTGCCGGACGGCTGCTTTCTGCTCAAGGGAGAGATGGGCCAGGTCGCCGGCAGCACCGGCAACCCGGCCCATCGCCAGAGGCGAAAACACGCCCTTGCCGTCGCGGGCGAAGCCGATAATCTTTTCTTCCTGATCCAAGACCGCCCGCGTCGTTACCTTGCCACCCTCGAACAGCACGCCCTGCCGTTTCGCTTCGGCCTCGAAATCGCCCGGCAACGCCCCGCCCATGCTTTTTTCCATGGCGGTGATCGCCAGCCTGTTGAAATCGACCACGCTGTTACGCTGGAACTCGTGGGCAATGGCATAGGCCATCGCCTTCGCCGCCAGCTTCTCCGGCTTCGGGTTCAGCCCCCGCTTTGCCCGGTCTATCGTCGCCGCGACCGCCCGCCGTTCCTTTGACGTGATACGCCCCGCCCAATACTGGCGGAGGTCCTCCAGCGTCATATCTTCCCGCTTTTCCTGCCGCGTGGTTTTGGCCAGCTTCGCCGCCGCCACTGGTGACAGTTGATCCGGGGCGTTCGGATCGCGTTTCTTCATGGCCGCGACGATCTCCTTTTCCTTCGCCTCGATCTCCTGTGCCCGGCGGCTGTTCTTATCGTTGATCGCCTGCCAACCCTGTTCATGGCCGGGAGCCGCCTTGATGTCCCATGTGTGGTATTTCATGCCGCCGTGCCCGTCCGGCTGGAGCTTGGTTTCGATCTCGTAACCGAGTTCCGCCAGCTTGGCCGACATGCGGGCATCGAAGGCGTGAGAAAAATACTTACGCATATCAAACACCGGGCGAACCTTGAGGGCTTTCCACTCGCGTTCCACCGGGTCAAACGTCGCGTTCGCCACGACGAAATGGATATGCCGGTCCCAATCCGGCCTGCCGTCCTGTTTGGTTGGCCGGGAATCGGGATGCTCCACCGCCAGCCATACCATGTTGCGGGTAACGCGGTCTTCATCCTTGCCGCCCTTCCTTACCCGCGTTGTGGCCATCGCCTCGACATCGCCCATGGCTTCGTTGGCCACCTCCCAGAACGCGGCCCGGATGCGGCTGTCGCCGCACTCTAACGCCGTCGTCACGCCTTTGGGCAGGCTGGCCGTGAAGTCCCATGCCGGTAGCCGGTCCTCGATCAATTGGGCGGTAAGCTGCTGGCCCGTATGCGGGTCTAGGCCATTGAGGAGACGCCGGAACTCTTCGAGCCTCGGCGTGGCGTCCAGTCCAAGCATCGACGCCGCCTTGCCGCCCCATTCGCGGTGCAGGTCGTCCTGCTTGATGTAGTATCCGCCGTCGGTCTTCCCGAAGTAGTCTTCGGCCCGCTTGGCGTCTTTGAGGGGAACCATGTTCAGCATACATTGCTCGCTCCAAGGTTGATGAATCATAGAAACGGATCAACCGAAGGCAAGCATGAAAAAAGTAGTAGTCTGATGCCCTCTGCATCCTGAGAGGAAAATTGAGCGGTACAACTCGATCCGCCGGTCCGGATCGGGCACCGAAAACAAGGGGGAGGGGGTGCCGCCGCTAGTTAGAAAACTAACTCGGATCGAAAGCGACCAACATCAGGAGGGGGAGTTATCCACGCTGCCGGAGCGTGACCAACACGAGCGAAGGCGGGGTGGATAACTATGCGGCCAAATACAGACCGGGAAGGAAAGGGGTAGCGTGAGGCCCGAATCAGGGCGTCACGGGAAATCCGGGCCGTCGCTTTTCGGCTTCGACCGCTTGCCGCGTTCTTTGCCCGTCCAGAGTTTCACCGTCGGTTCAGGTTCGCGGACTTCCTCAACGGCGATGACTTTCGTCACCGGCTTGCCGCTGGCGTGCGGGTCGGGGTCAAAAGGTTTGATGGTCAGCTCTCTTAGGAATCGTTCTGCGGCAGGCTCAGGTAAGGTAACGGACATCTCTATTTCCAAGCCCTTTCCGCCAGATCCCTTCTCGACAGAAAACAGCTTGAAATAAGCAGGGTCGGCACCCATTGCTTCAAGCCGGGCCTGCATTTTTTCCATCTCACTTTGCGGGGCGGGCAACTTTATAGTCGTTCGCTCTTCGCTTCGGCTCTTGCCAGTTCCTTTTTTCGCCATTCGTGGTGCTAAGTTATATGTGATACTAACGCAAGATATTATACTACAATTGCTCAGTAGTAAACAATCGTTGATTCTCATGGTTCTAACGACGAGCCTGCCTCGACATTGAGGGAATCATCCTTACTGCAACAAATCATCGAGTATCAAAAAACCCTTGATCAACCAGCCGGTGCATCCAAGCCTCTTTGTCGCCTTCAAAGGAATCTGGCGGTAGGAACGCAGCAACTCTGGACGGCCGCGACCGTTCTTCTGGCGGTTCCAGCCGACGCGGCGGCTCTTCAAACTTTGGAATACGGTATGGACCTTCAATTGTAATGATATTTAGATCGTCAAGGTTTCCATGTATGTATGCGACAAGCAACGCTTGCAAGGCATACGCCCCCATTTCCAAGCCTATAGACACGCTGCCCGGAGTTACGCGGCTGGGGATGATTTCACGACCGCCTAGCCGTTCAATCAGAACTTCGAGAAATTTCGTCAAGTCTTTGGATTCATCAAATTCCTCAAACGGTGTGGAAATTTTAATTGATACTTCCCATGTCCGTTGCTTTGGCTCAATGCGTGGTGGCGGTGGTGAGTCGATCAGGTCGGCAAAGTCAGCATCAAGAGCATTGGCGATCCGTTCGATTGTAAACATCTGCATTTGGGCAGATTGTTCGGCACTCCTAATCGTCCTCTCAGAGCATTTCGCGTTGGCCGCCAATCTCTTCAAAGTCCACAGCTTCGCCTTCCGCATCCTTCTGATGGCGTCACCGTTGGCCTTGACTGAAGTTTTGATTTCCATCCGCTTGCCGCTTTCTTGCCGAAACTTGCCACTCCGATGGAATCCCCGTTGCCGTAAACACTTTTTATTATTTTGGCGTCGATCATTCAAACCGGAGGCTAAATGTGCTCAGCAAGAAGCCCGTTTCGTGGCTTAAGGAGAACCCGAACCAGCCCCGCAAGGATTTTAACGACGCGGAATTGCGTTCGCTAGGGGCGTCAATGCTGGCCCTCGGCCAGCTCCAGCCCATCGGGGCGACGCCCGACGGCACGATCCTTTGGGGCGAACGCCGCTGGCGTGCCGCCCGGCTTGTCGGCATCGGGGAGCTATCGGTCATCATCATCGACCGCGTGCTCTCAGGCACCGACAGCCGCTTGATGGCCCTTGTCGAAAACGTCCACCGGGCCGACCTGACCGGCTACGAAAAGTGGATGGCTTGCTACGAACTCCTCACCCTTAACCCGGCATGGAACCAGAAAGACCTTGCCGACCATCTCCATCTCGACCCGTCGCAGGTGACGCGGCTGCTCAGCCCCTCGAAATGCGTGCAGGAGGTTCAGGACGCACTGAAGGCGGGCAAGATCACCATCAGCGACACCTACGCCATGAGCAAGCAGCCTGAGTCAGAGCAGGCGGGCCTGCTGGCGTTGAAACTCTCCGGGGCCAGCCGCGACGACCTCGAGCGGCAGGGCCGCAGCAAGCGGGCATCGGGTACGCCCGCCGTTCGTGCCAGCAGGATCAAGTACCCGCTCTCTTCCGGCCAAACCGTCACCGTCGCAGGTGACGGCGTGTCGCTGGAGGACGCCATCGAGGCCATGCAGACGGCCATCAAGGCCATCCGCAAGGCCATCGACACCGGGCTGGACGCCAAGACCGCCCAGGCCGTGTGGCGTGACATGGCGTCCGCCGGTTAATCCACCTTTGTTTATCCCCACAGGCAATCAGGGTTTTCGAGGTTTTCACAGAAAGGACACATCCATGCTTTTCGCGACCATCGGCGACGCCATCGCATACGTTTGCCTCTTTATGTGTTTCTTTCTTTTCGCGGCGGGCCGTGCCGTGAAGATGATCAGCGGCAGTTCTGTGGGCCGCTCCGCGACCAAAAAGGGGGCGAGCTACCTCATCAGGCAACTTTTCAAGTGAGGGGGACACATTGGGTGCTTTCTTCTTGACGATGTTCATGGCGTGGTACGTCGTCGTCTACTTCTACGCCAAGCTTTTCGCCGCCGTGGACACGGAGGGCGAATTGAAGGAGACCGCCAGTCAGAGCTTTCTCTCATGGCTTGACCGGAGGCTCAAGTAACCCACGCGGGGCCGGACAGCCAACGGCCCCGCCTTCCATGACCCAAACCATGAGGGGGGCGAAATGCGGATTCTTCGATTGCTGAACAAGCTGAGCATCATCTTTGCCGCCTATGCGGTGGTGCTAGTGGCCTGCCAAATACCCTACGCATGGCTGGTCCCGGTGCCGCTCATCATGTGGCGGCTTTCAAAGAAGGGCTACCAGCTTTCCAGCTATGGCACCGCCCGGTGGGCAACCCTTACCGATTTACGCGAACGCCGAATGCTCGACGCGAACGGCAGCGGCCTGATTATCGGGCAGGTGCAGGAAAGGCCCAGCTACTCAGAAGGGTTGCAGGCCCTTTTCAACAGGCGGCTGACGGCACAGGATGCCGTGACCGTCTTCCAGCAAAGCTGCCAAGGGCGGCTGATGCCCAAGCCACGTTACCTTGTCCGCACTAATACAAGCGTCCATACGCTTGTGGCCGCTCCCACTGGCGTCGGGAAGGGCAGGTCTTGCATCGTACCATTTTTGACAACCAGTTATGAACCGGCCGTTGTTATTGACATCAAAGATGGTGAGAACGCCAAAAAGACCGCCTATGTACGCCAGCAAATGGGGCATCGCGTGGTGCTTCTGGACCCGTACAAAATCGTCACCCAACGCCCAGACACATACAACCCCATGGCCCAGATCGACCCCGATTCCCCCACGGCCATCGACGATTGCCGTGCGTTGGCTGAGGCCATCGTGGTCAGGACGGGCCGCGAAAATGACCCCTACTGGAACGACTCAGCGGAAATCTGGCTGGGTTCGATGATGTGTGCCATGGTGGCCTTCGCACCGCCGCACCAGAGGAATTTGCAATCCGTGCGTGCCCAGCTTGCCGACCCGGAGAAACGGCAAGCCACCATCGAGATGATGTGCAAGTCGCAGCAGTGGCAGGGGATGTTGTCGCGTTTCGGGCATTCGCTCAAGAATTATCAGGGCAAAACGCTCGACACGGTGTTGACATCCACAAATCGGCATCTCGCATGGACTGACAGCCTCGCCATCGCCGAAAGCACCAGCCAAAGCACTTTCAACCCCGCCGACCTGCTCAAAGGCCGGATGACGGTTTACCTGATCCTGCCCTCGATTCAGGTCCGGACCCAATCGCCTTTATTGAGGCTGTGGATTGGTTCCATGCTTCGCGTCTGTATGAATGGAGGTCTTCAATCCCGATGAGTGTCAATTTCTTGTGCGATGAGGCCAGCAGCTTAGGCCGCTTGGAGCCGATTTCAGACGTTCTGGCCATCGGACGCGGATTCGGTATCAAACTCCAGCTTTACTATCAGGATTTAGGCCAGCTCCGCAAATGCTGGCCTGATGGTGCCGACCAGACCTTGCTGGCCAACACGACGCAGGTGTTTTTCGGCGTCAACGACCAGTCAACGGCGGAATATGTGAGCAACCGACTTGGCGAGCAGACCATCGTTGTTTCCAGCGGCGGCACCACCACGGGGGAAGGCTACACGAACCAAACCAGCTCGCAGCAAGGGCAAGGCGGTAGCAGCAGTTCCAGCTACAACAGGAACACCAGCCACAATTGGAGCCAGATCGGCCGCAAGTTGCTGAAGCCGGAAGAGGTTACGGCGTTAGACCCACGGACGGCCATCACCCTCGCACCCGGAGTGCCGCCTATCGCCACAACGCTGGTTCGTTATGACGAGCCGTCGTTTCGTATGCCCCGCCGCAGGGGGCTGTTCATGGCGGCGGTCGAAACCGCCTGCCTCTTCGTTGTCACGGCCGGTTTAGCCGCCGGGGTTACGGCTATGGTGTTTCCCCACATTCTGGAGGTGGTCAATGTCCGAAGCATCGAGGGAGTTTTTCAGCGGGACGGCGAGTTCTGGCCCGCAGATTTCGGCAACTGAGGCTGCGTTGGAAGGCGTCAAGGAAGGCGTTTCGTCGTACCTCGAAGGGGTGGGCAAGGTCTGGGACGCCCTTACCCCCGCTTTCGAGCTGGGGGCGGAGGAGTTCTCCCGTGCCCTCTTCAACGGCAACACCTACGTCTTCCACGGCGACACGATCCCGCACGAGCAGCCGCATCATGGGTTGCCGGTGGAGGCCATCCCCGTGCAAGCCATGCAGAAGGAGGCCGAAATCGAGAGGGAGATGTAACCAGACCGGGGCGGGGACTGCCAACCCGCCCCCCTATTTTCAGGAGGTCAGCCATGCTCGACGAAGGACCGCGATACAACCATGCGGCCAAGACCGCTGAAGCCATCGTCAACCTGCACAGGACCAGCGACGACCCGCCCGCCGTCAGGTTCGCCAAAATCCTCTTCCTGATTCTTGACGCGATGTATGAGGCCGAAAGGGAATTGGCCGAGAACCGCCAAGCATCGCCCCGCTCAGTTGGACAACGGGCTTGGCAACGCAATAGCGAAGATGAACCGTGGGATGGTTACTGACCGTGCTGATTGACACTGTGCAGGATCGAAAGTATAGCTGCCTCTTTAAGCAGAGGCGACTTTATGAGTAACCCATACAAATCAAATGCACTTGAGTTCTTATGGTGCGTCTTTATCACGCTATGTTCCATCGGTATAGTCCTAGCCAAATTACACTGACACGTCGGGCCGTACTAGTGATACCGCCACGCTGGAGAGGATACCCCACTCCTACCTCACCACCAGCCATTACGCCGAGTGCGTATTTCTCATACCGCTTTAAACCGTCTTGCAACGTGACGAAGCTTCCCATCTAGTTTCATCGCGGATTGTGCAGCTTTTGATGATGCAGCAAAACTTCCCTTACGCCAGTTGTTCTTTGAGAACTCCTCTAGCGTTGCTCGCGGATGGAGAATCAGGTCCGTCAACTTAACCGGCGACAGGATGGGTTTGAACGACGAACTTCCAAAGCCGTCATTGTGTGTCACTTTCTTGAATAGTTCGAGGACCGCCACGCTAGGGTTATTCGCCATACTGATCCAACTGCGTAACGCTACTTCGGGTGTAATGTTTAAGTACGGTCCAAATCCTGACGCTGTGATTTCCCGCACAAACGCCAACGCCCCCGCCTGAATATCTTTGGAGACACCAAAACGGATCTTTTCGTCCGCACACGGAGCGATCAACTCCGGCTCAAACTGCCCAACCTCCCCATCGACCATCTTTATTACGCTCCCATGTTGGGCAGTAAAGAACAACTCGATTATTGCGATTGATTCTTGTAATGCCATCCAGTTCTCATTTGGTATGCCCTGATCGCATATCCAGCCTTTTGTGCGAAGCTCCGCCCATATCGGAAATTCCACAGTCGCAAAATAGTACCCCACTAAATCAATCTCTTTGCCGTTCAACTGAGCAAGCCGCTTAATCGCAGCTTGCATGGACCCACGATAGCCAATATCACATATAGCCGACGTTCCCTCGAATAGCCCCATCTGCTCCAGATATGCCGTAAGCGTTCGCCGTTCTTCATTGAGTATTGGGACGATTCGATCAAAGATTCGTGCAAACAGCAGCTTTGGCCTTGTATCTTCAGGCGTGACTAACGCCTCCACGTTTCCAAATATCGCCTCAATGTCAGCTCGGAACGTCTCGACCTCCAGACCGAGGCGAGTTATGAACTCTAAGGCCGGTATTGTACTCCACGTTCTGCACAGGATTTCTTCCGCACCCGCATCCAACGTCTCAATCGCGGGTATGTAACAACAGCGACGTGACGCATATACATACTGTGAGCGTATTCCACTGTTGCGAGCCGCTGTAATCAGCTCAAATGCTCTCTGACATATTAGTCCGTCCCTCGCTAGAAAGTAAACCGTGTCGTGGCTTTGCTCTTGGCATTGCCGATGGAGCCAGTCCACAAACCCGTAGAGCAGCGGACCCAGTACATTAAAGCCAACATCATACGCCGCTCCGTTTCGGCCACTCTCTCCGTTTCCATTCTGTCGCACACGCTCTTTAAGCATCATGCCCAGCACTATTGACCGCTCCAGTCGCATAGGCCCGCTTTCAAATAACTCGAACGCTTCCTGAACATTTCCTTGCCAGAGTCCGACTTGACGCAATTGATCCGCAGGCCGTTGCACATGATAAGTCGTAAGCCCGTGCCGCTCAGCTTGCTGAATGTCAGAACGCACGTTATCGCCCACATGAAGAAGCTGTTCCGCCGCGTCGATAACTCCGCTTTGCATTAACGTCGCTAGTATCTCTGGAAATAACTCGCCGCTCGCCTTTGTCTTACCTACCGTGCTCGACAGCCATAAGCCCGAATAGGAAGCATAGCCACAGCGTTGTAACATCTGTTCTATAACTGCCTGTGGTAGATATATGTCGGACGTGAAAATAATCGGTAGTCCTAGACGGCGAATTTCGCTATAGGCCGCTTTGATGCTATTCACGGGATAAGCAGACGCCACCTCTTGGGCAATCTCCTCAGCTTTGTAAACACCGCAGACATCGCCAGAAAAGCCGGACGCCGCTAATACTGCATAGATTTCGTCCAGCGTGACTTCCTGCTTAAGTTCTGTATTCCCTGCAAGCTCACGGGCCACTCGTTCTGCCTCAATTCGCACGTCAGCAAATAAGCGATTGGTATTACCCTTACGATTCACGATGCGTTCGACAAGAAGAAACAAATCGTGCGGTTCAATGAACGGCCTTGTTATTGCGGTATCGAAAATATCGAAGGATACAGCTTTAACACGATTGGCTCGAATGCTTTTCAGCAGTTCATCGGTTACGGTGCCTGTTGTCATTGTCTCCTAATCAATCTCAGCCGGTATGTATCTGGCACCTTCGTCGATGCTCGCCATAAGGTCATCCGCCATTGGAGAGAAAGGTCTTACCACCCCTTCGCAACACAACGGACCACACGGCCAATAACTCCCTTACTTTTAAAGTATGTGTTAAACCGGCCGACCCAGTCCTCTGTTAGCGAATCCGCCTGCCTTGTCAAAGGAGGTGGAGGAATGTTCCCGCTGATCTCAAGAAACGTCAGGACTCTTTTCATCGTAGCCTCATAGTCATCCGCCAAATCCTCATACACGATGCGTAGTGGTCTAATATTGTGGGCGGCATAAAAGGCGTCCCAATACTCGACTTCTCGAAGTGACACGACAATGTGCTTAAGGATTGCGTAATAGTTAAAACGTGGCTGGCCTTGTTCCTTTAGATGCGATGTCCACGCCATCGTCTGAGCGGCACGGGCCGCCGAGATGGCCTGCCGCAACACGTTACGGCGAGTGATCGAGATATACCGTGCATTTGGGAATATCGACGTTATGTTATTGTAAATCTCAGGCCACCGCACCAAATCCCCGTAATGGACCTTGATACCAAACACGCCGTTTGTCGTATGCTCTTGCTTGAGGTGTTCGACGTAGGCCCTAGGGTTCGGTTTCATAAACTTATCAGGGCCGCCATGTTCCTGTTCGTTTATGAGGGAGGGATTTAAGAACTCACCGGGGTTCCCGACGCCCATCGCAACAAGGGCCTGTGCCAGTAAGGTTGATCCAGACCGTGGAGAGGAGCAGATGACATAGTTAATGGATGCTGGCATGTTCGGACAAAGGCTCTGTAAATCAATCGGTTAGGTTATGCGGAATGAGACGGCAGAAAATTCCATTGATCTGCCGCAACCTGCGGACTATGACTGATCGTAAAGAGAAATCAACCAATTTTAATAGATAGTAAGATAGGTAGGGCCTTAGTGTCGCTCAAAAAGATCGTGCTCGACACGGCCGCAATGTCTTCCGTCAACATGCTGCGGATACTAGCTCAGTTTATCGCAGTACCCGTTTTATCAAGACTTCTATCGCCTGCCGATTATGGAATCGTGGGGATAGCGATGCCTTTTATCCTATTTGCCATGATGCTCGCGGATGCAGGTATCGGCATGTCGCTTGTCCGCACCCCGGCATCGGACAGAGAGGAATGGTCTACATGTTTCTGGCTAACTGTGCTTTTTGGCGGGATTCTGGCTTTCGTCACCGCCGCATTCGCCCCATTGGCAGCTACTCTCTTTGATGAACCGGCGTTGCGGGCAATTTTGACGGCATTGGCCTTGGTGATCTTTGGGCAGGCCGTGTTTCTGATACCGAGAGCCGCACAACAGCAGGGCCATCAATTTAGAATTATTGCGGTAACGGAGATTGTATCCATCACGACCGGGCTTGCGACTGCGGTACTTATTGCCGTCGCTGGCGGTGGGGCTTGGGCGTTAGTAGGGCAGCAGCTTGTCTTCTTTGCTTTGCGACTAAGCCTAACCCTATGGTTTTCGCCGTTTCGGCCCCTGTTGGTATTCGACTTTCCCCGAGCAGTGGAGCACCTGACATTTGGGAGAGACTTGCTAGGTACAAGTGTCGCAGGATTCGTGACACGCTCACTAGATACATTGATTATAGGTAAAATGCTAGGTGTAGCCGCCGTTGGGATATATTCGATGGCCTTTCAGTTTGCCCGCCTTCCGATATTGCTGATCTCTGGCCCCTTGCAGTACGTCCTTTATGCCCAACTGGTCAAGCTTAAGCACGACAATGAAGCGGTAGGGCGAGCGTTTTTTGCTGTTACTCGGATTCTTGCGATTGTCGTCTTTCCGGCAGTCGGGATGGTTAGTGCGGCTCACGAACCCGTGTTTAACTTACTTCTGTCAAATAAATGGGAAGATGCAGGCAATATGTTTATGCTTGTTGCTCCGGCCTGTGCACTTCAGGCAGTCATATCAATTGGTAGCACCGTGCGGATGGCTGTAGGCCGAACGAAAATGATTCTCTGGACCACGATAGAATTTGGCGTCGTCTGGATTATTACGTTGCTGGTCGCAGTGCGGTTTGGGCTTGAATGGGTGGCCGTGTCATACAGCATGGCCGCCCTTTTATATTGGCCACGGGCTTTTATCTTGCTCGATCAGCCGGTTGTCGGCGGGTCGATCGTTTCGTACTTACGCACACTCGCCGTTCCACTCGTTGTTACAGGTGTTGGTATGGCTGCGTATACGACTGTAAACCATATCTGGTATTTGAGCGAGTTATGCCAACTACTTTTGGGCGGTACGACTGCACTTACGGGCATCGCGGCAAGCACGTTTTTGCAACGGGCCGTCCTTCAGAGAGAAGTCAACGCTCTTAGGCTGACTCTACACGCCCTTCCTTCTCTAGCTTCCTAGATCGAAGATCGCTTGACTCTGGCCTTGGATTTGGTATCCGATAAAGGGCGTTATCGGATACCAAACCACTCAGTCGGGAGCGTGCATGCAATCAGAGATCGTCAAGGCATCCAACGGGAGCGTTTCGGCAGGCAACGGCGGGCCGCTCCTGCCCGCGATCATCGCCCAAGCGGGCGACCACGCGGCCAGGCGCTTCATCGAGTTTTTCACCGCCACCATCCGCAACGGCAACACGCGGAGGGCCTACGCCAAGGCAGTAGCCGACTTCTTGGCCTATTGCCAGCACGGCGGGCTTACCCTGCCCGGCATCGAGCCGGTGCATGTCGCCGCGTACATCGAGCAGCTTACCCGCTCCAAAGCCGCCCCGACCGTTAAGCAGCACCTCGCCGCCATCGGCATGCTGTTCGACTGGCTGACCAGCGGCGGCATCATCCAGTTTAACCCGGCCGCTTCGGTTCGCGGTCCCAAGCACGTCGTTAAACGCGGCAAGACGCCGGTACTCACCGCCAAGGAGGCCCGCGACCTCCTAGACAGCATCGCCGTTTACGAGATCGACGAGGAGACGCAGCAGCCCGACCCCGACCGGCCGATCCTGATCGGCATGAGGGACCGGGCCTTGATCGGTGTCATGGTCTATAGCTTCGCCCGCGTCGGAGCCGCCCTAGGCATGAAGGTGGAGGATTACTACACGGAAGGCAGGCGGGCATGGTTCCGGCTGCATGAGAAGGGCGGAAAGAGGCACGAGGTCCCCGCCCACCATAACGCCGCCGATTACCTTGATGCCTACCTTGCGGCGGCGGGCATTGCCGCTGAGCGGAAAAGCCCCCTCTTCCGCTCGATTGACCGCCACCGGACCCTAACGGCCCGCCCCATCGACAGCCGCAATGCCCTCGACATCATCAAACGCCGGGCAAAGGCCATCGGCCTGCCCGAAACGATTTGCTGCCACACCTTCCGGGCAACGGGAATCACCGCCTACCTTGAGAACGGCGGCACCATCGAGCACGCCCAGCAGATCGCCAACCACGAAAGCCCCAAGACGACGAAGCTCTATGACCGCACCAGCGATCAAATCACGCTAGATGAGGTTGAACGGATAGTGATTTGATTATCCCTTTTTGCTTGCCTTTTTCTTCGGCTTGGCTTCGTCATTCAGAACGTATGCCGCCTGCCCCGTTGCCTTGTCTGCCGCTGGAAGCCTTGTTTTCCCGCCGTCTTCTGACAATGGATCGCCAGATACGCCATTCCAAAGAAGCCCCGGCCGGGGAATCTTATAATAGCTGGAATCATCGTCCGGCCCGTAGGCGGATGGTGCCTGTGCATCCTTGGGGTTGACGAAGCGGCCAAGTGCCCCCTGCAAATATTCTTCCACCAGATCGACGCAAAGCCACCTACGTTTCAGGCGTTCGGCAACCTCGCCTGTGACGCAGCTACCGCCGAAAGGATCAACGACCAAATCCCCCGGATCGGTCAGCATGCGGATGAAATACTCGGGCAATTCCGCTGGAAACCGGGCTGGATGAGGCGTGAGGCCCTTTTCTTTGCAGTAGCGTTGGTAATAGCTGTTGCTTTCGGTGTGTGCTAGAGCGATCAGATTCGGCGGAATCGCCGCCCCGTTATCCCTGCTAAACTTGTCGCTGATGTCATGTCCGGATGGCCGTTTCATGGCTTTGTAGCCATTCTTGAGCAGGGCTTTCATGCTGGGGCTGTATGGCTGCAAGACGCGGCGATTGTTCGCCTTTGGCCACGGCGTTGGCGAGAGCCACCAGACGCAATTAATCGCGTCTTTGACGCGGTTGCGGCGAACCGTCACCCATTCGGCAGGCGTTGGCAGCTTCGAGGGATTCCACCAATAAAATTCTTGGGCAAGATGGAAGCCGCATTCCTCGCAAAGCATAATCAACAATTTGAAATGATAGAGGCTTCGCGTCGGCTGACCGGGAATCCACGCCCCGCCGATGTCGATAACGAGACTTCCGTTATCCTTAAGCATCTTGTGAAACAGTTCACCAAACGGTTTGAACCATTTCACATATTCATGTGCATTTTCGTTGCCGTAATCCTTCTTCCGTACCAGACCAAACGGCGGACTGGTCATAATCAGGTTGACCGATCCGGGGGCGTAGCGGTCCCCCAGCACGGAGAGCGAATCGCCAAGCACAATCTCGCCAAGGCTCGTGCGAAGGATTGATTTCCCGTTCGTAGGATTTGAAACGGTCATGGGAACGACCTTCACAATTCGAGTGCCTTGAGTTTCATCGCGTGTCTGGCTTCCCGGTTGAAGACATCAATGATGACGGATGGATTTTTCTCGATGGCGTCGATGTCAGTGCGGTCCATCATGACGATGCACAGGTTGGAATCGCCCATCACCTTGTTGGCGTAGCCGCGTGCGGCCGTTCCGATCTCGCCCGTACTGGCCATGACGATCACGTTGCTTTTGAGCAAGTGCGTCAGACCGACTTCCTTTGCGACATCATCCAGACTGACTTGGCCGGTGTTTTTGCATTGGACCTGCCAGCGTGAGTAAACGAGCCGCGCCGTCTCGAAAATCACGTCCACTTCGGCCCCGCCCGTGGCGATCCCCCGCAGGCGGGTGCCGACATACGTTAGGTCGAGAATCCGCATCAGCTTGATAACGAGCGATTCAAGGGCCAGCCCGGCAACGTGGCGATCTTTCGACGGCAATTCCGCCAAGATGTCCGCCAGCGGACGCTGAAGAAACGGCCGCAGGTCCGAATTGACCTGTTCTTCAACCTGCATGAGCAAAGGCACGATGACCTCTGCCCGCATTTTGTCCGTTGGCGTCACCTGAAACGGTTTCGCACCACCGCCCTTGGTAGCCCGAACCAGCGTGATGAAACCCGCCGTCTGAAGCGGATAGAGTACGCTTTTGGGCAGGTTCTTTTCGTTGAACCTGATTCCGTAAGTCGCATTCGCAAGCTTTTCAATATCGTTGGAGGCGTAAGGCCCGGTCCCGCCCATGTTCGCCAGCGTTTTGAGGAATGCCCGCTGTTCTGCTGACAGCTTGGACAAAACCTCGATCTCTTCATACGTCACGCCCAGCAGGGCGTGTAGGCGATCCTGACTGACACGCCAGCTTTTGGGAGCGAACACCCCCGCCTTTTCCAGCCACAGCCGCATCATGCTCGGATGCTTGCCGCCGCGAGGAAAGTTGATGCCACGCTCCGCCATCCATTCGCGGAGCTTGACCAAATCAACCGCCTCGCCGCCCGCGTGCATGTCCTGCACGCATTGAACCAGCGTCGTGCCACGCAGATTCAATAATATGTGTTTAGCTAATTCATCGTAGAGTAACGCTTCATCGCCGCGAGCGTCATAAAGCAGCCGCCCGAAATCCGTCAGGTTAGCATCCCGGTCGATGATGCCGTAGGCGATGGCCCCCAGCTTTGTATTGTTGGCCAACTTTCGCCGGTTGTAATCGTCTGTGTCGAGATGGCTGTCAAAATAGGCAATCCTGACCGCTTCCTCGAATGCTCTCCAGTCGCCTCCGTGCTCGTTGGCAAATTCCAAGACGCGAGGAAGCTCTATCTGGGATGGTGAAAACTCGCTGCCAAATGGGAGGTCACTTTTTGCCATTATAATAATCACGCATGTTCGTGCGTCGTTATTCCATGACCTTGAGACGTTTGCGGTTTGAGGTAGTCAACACTGGCCGCCCGACAGTATACGCACGCACACGCCGCGAGCGGAAGTGCTCTAGCAGTTGGTCTTTATCGACTTTTCACCCTCCCGGTCTTGCTTCAAATTCCTATCTTACCAATTTTGGCAGATAGGCGGGTTCTGCGAGCATTGCTCATTTGCCGCCCCTTCCCTAACGGGCAGGTATGGGGGATTATTTCCCGTTAATCCGGGATCGGGTACAAGGAGCGATTACATGCGTGCAATCACCCTACTTGGCAATACCACCCGGCTATGGTAATCCCAGAGAGCTAGGAAACTTGGGCAACAACCGGATGATTTGTCATCCGGGGCCGGTTTCGGTCCATTTGTTATCCGGGGCCGGAGAGTTTGTCATCCGGGGCCGGTTCATTTGTTATCCGGGACCGGTCGGTTTGTCAGCCGGGACCGGCCTATCTGTTATCCGGGACCGAATCGTTTGTCATCCGGGGCCGGAAATTCGTCGTAACTCCTTATTGCACAAGGAGCTTTTTTCCGGTAACTCTATAACCTACCAACCTAGAAAGAAACAACAACCACGAGCAAGCATCGTTGTTGCTGGTTTATAAATATGGATTGATTAGATGGATTCAGTAACAGGGACAAGCCTGAAGCCTTCACCCAAGCCGCTAGGGCTTTTGGGCCGCGATGAAATGAACCTTGCGGAGTTCCCCATAGCGTTGCTGGCCGACCGCGTTCCCAAAGACCAGAAAGAGGCCGTATACCAAGATGAAATCTATGATGAGCGTTCTGGCCTCACCCTTTCCCGCAAACTGACCATACAGGCCGGTAATCGCGGGTTGACTACGGCATTAGATGATGAAGTTATATTATGTTTAATTCAATTAACCAAGCAGAAGACCAATTTCACAAGCCGACGACTAGAGTTTAGCCGCCATGAGCTTGTCCAGCTTTTGGGCTGGAGCGTTGGCGGGGCCAGTTACGAAAGAATCGAAACTTCTCTGGATCGTTGGACAAGCGTTTACCTGAAGTACGAGAATGCATGGCGTGATAATCGCACCAAAACATGGACATCAAAGGGATTTCACATTATTGAAGCATTTGAGCTTAACGATACCAGAGCGTCAGGTGAGCAACTTGACCTGCTTCCCTCTTACATACTTTGGAACGAGATCATTTTCGAGAGCTTTCAGGCGGGCTACCTGAAGCCTCTGGATTATGATTTATGCATGGGATTATCAAATTCTACCGCCAAGCGGATGTATCGGTTTCTCGATAAACGGTTTCACCATAGGCCCGATTGGACGTTTGACCTGAAGGAACTGGCCCACGAACACATTGGATTGGGCCGCAATTACGATGGCCCGGCCCACCTCAAACGTAAGATGCTGCCCGCCATCGCGGAACTGGAGTCCATCAATTTTCTAGAGCCATTGCCCGAGGGCGACCGCTTTCAGAAGGACGGCAAAGACTGGAAAATCCGCCTGATCCAGAAAGGTACTGGCCTAGCTACCCTGCCTGCGGTGCTCAGCGAGGCCCAGCCGGAACCGTCTAGCCTTGTCACTGAACTTACACAGCGTAAAGTGACCAAGGCAACGGCGGCAGAGTTGGTGAAGAAGCACCCGGCAGAGTTCATCCGACACAAACTGGATGTGTTCGACTGGCTTGTTGAAAAGCAGGATAAGCGGGTCGCCAGAAGCCCTGCCGGTTATTTGGTTAAATCTATCACTGACGATTATGCCGCTCCCGAAGGTTTTATCTCGAAAGCCGAACGGCAGCAGCGACTGGAGGCCCAGCAGGCTCAGGAACGCAAGGCTGCTGACGACCGCCGCACCCAGCGGGAACAGGATGCCCGCGATAAGGCCGAGCGGCAGGCGATTGAGGCTTACTGGGCATCCCTGACGCCGGAGGAGCAGGCAGAACTTGACGCCGCTTCTCTTGCCCAAGCCGATGCCGAAACCTTGGCGATGGAAACCGGACCGCTTAAACGCATGGGGCAGACGATCCGCCGCCATGCGTACATCCGGCAGTTTCTCGCCAGCCGGGGGCAGGTTGCCGCCGAAAGATAGCCCGCTGCCCCACCAATGCCGTTTCTAGCGACGATTGAACCGCCCCCGGCTTTTTCCCCGCTTAGCCTGTTGTCGTGTCGTAGGCCCGTTTCCGGTCGAGTTTTGCCCACCTGAATGCCCCTTTTAGCACCTGCCGCTACGCGGCACCGCGTGCCTTCCGGGGTTCGCTTCGCTCCGTCGCTACGCGACCGCCTACGGCGCCCTCTCGGTACGCTGGTGCAAGAAACGGCGACGGGCGATTGCCACGCCAAACAGGAGTACCTGTTTGTCATGGCAAGTCGCCGATCCGTCGCCTAGTGGTGGGTCGCTACGCTCCCGCCGCTGTTTGTTCCGGCGCATTTCAGCCCCCAAAATTCTGTGGGGGGCAGAAATGGCCGGTTTGCTTTGAGCGGATGCGGCTTCGCCGCGTTTGGGGTTTCCCCCCTCCGCCCCCGGTGGGGGTACGGGGAGAGTTAAGGAGAAGGGCACCGCTTCTTTTTTCAGATCGTTCCCGTTGGTCACTCAAATACCTAAGTACCTAGACACCTAAACTTCTAAGTGTCAAGGGGTCTAAGTGTCTAAGTGTTGGCAACGGCCCCCCTGCCCTACGCCGCCGCTTCGTTGTTGGCACTCAAATCCTGCCCGCCACGATCCGATACCACATAACGTCGCAAGTGATCGTTGATAAGTTTTTCCACCAGTGCCGAGCGGTCCAACCCCATCATGGTGGCGTGAATATCAAGCCGTTGGGACGCTTCAACGGAGAGATGGATAGTTGATTTGACCTTGCTCACCGCTTGCCGTGCAGGCGGTTTAGTGGCAAGCCGTTTCCGGCCTTTGCCATTATTCGTCTCCGGTGAATCTGCCATCGCAACGGTTCTCCGTTTAGCCGTTTTAGCGTTTCAACCGATGGACGGCTGAAAGTATGGATGGTTCATCGGCATTGCAGCCAAGCCGCTTGAAATCTTCGACGCAGATACTTAAGGACTTGGATAATCACGGACCTAGGTACTTAGAAACTTAAGTACGATAACAGCCGAATACTTGGCGTGTTAGGTATTTAGCATCCTAGGTACTTGACTTAAGCCATTGTTCCAAAAGACTTTCCACTAGATCGCTGAAATCTTGATCGCTTTCCATGTCGTCTAGCTTCCGCCCGACCTTCTTCCGCGT
>Ga0075030_100001877_pt1 | contig 18991 bp, 14 predicted proteins | sample LitLauG_LLR_2012_FD_71393 | JGI IMG/M metagenome (GOLD analysis project Ga0075030, IMG submission 71393) | Freshwater sediment microbial communities from Pennsylvania, USA - Little Laurel Run_MetaG_LLR_2012 | ecosystem: Environmental > Aquatic > Freshwater > Creek > Sediment | place: USA...
CCGTCGCTTCCCATTACAACAGCGCGGCCCAAGGGATTCGTGTTCGGGTATAGAAGCTTGGCTAACGCTCGGTTGACCACAATACGCTCAGGCTTTGCGTCAGCATCCTGCGGGTTCAACGCTCTGCCAGCGAGCATTGGAATGCCCAAAGTCTCAAAATAGCTGGGCGAAATGCCCATAATACTTGAGTTCAGGAACACACTTGCAGGTTGGTTCACTCCCGGTATGGTGAGCGTTTGCTTTAGACCACTGCCACGCATCAAACCTACGAAGCTATAGGCAACCGAACGGACTCCACTAATGTGTTTGATCCGATCTTCCAGCTCAGCCAAATAGGCTTTTGCCTGTGGCTTGGTGAAGCCGCCGTCTTTCATGCCAAGGGTAAAACTCACAACGTGTGCCCGGTCGAAACCGGGATTCAGGTGTTCCAGATTCCAATAAGTTCGCAACATCACCGCACCGGAACAGAGCAAAAGCACACTCAAAGCGACCTGAACAGAAACGGGAGCCAGGGCAGTCATCGCCTGTGTTCTCAAGGCGGATGCGCCCTTGAGTTCGGCGCTGAAATCAAGCCGCGTGGCGCGCCAAGCCGGGAAGAGTCCGAAAAAACAAACGCTCACCAGAACCGCCAGCCACGCGAAGAGGATGAGTCGCATATCGGGAGTAACTGCGATAATCTGCGGCGTGGCGTATTGATCCAAACTGCGGACCAATGGCAGAACGCCAAGCAAAGCAGGAGAAAGAGCGAAAGCGAGCACCCATCCCAAAATGCCGCCAGGAATGGCGAGACACGAGTTTTCGATCATCAATTGCCGCAAAACTTGCCAGCGGCTCGCGCCAATGGACAGTCGCAACGCCAGATCCTTCCGTCGTTCTTCTCCCCTCGCAAGTAATAGGCCAGTCACATTCGCGCAGACCGTTATGAGCAGGATCGCGACGCCAACCATTAGCAGTTGTAACGCGCGCGAGAACTGCCTGCGTAATCGGGAAAGTCCCTGTCCGATAGGAGCAAGAGCTAAGTGAGCTTCATTGAACCAATCGAGTGTCTGCTGAACTTCCGGCGGTGAGAATGGTTTCGCCAGCGACGCATTCATCAAGATGAACTCGTTGCACAGATATTTGCGAATCGGCGGTCCGGCCAACTGTTCGACCAGGCTCGGATTTACTCCCGGCCGCAGTCTGCCAAGAATATGGAATGGTTCGTGGTATTCCCCGCCGCGCGGATCCTCAATGGGCCTGCCGTGCAATATTGGCGCGGCCGAAATTGGCAAACGTACGTCGGGAGCCCGTTCGATGTCGATGCTATGAAAATCGCGCGGCAGAACGCCCACGATGGTGAATGGGTAGTCTTTGATGCGGATGCTTCGGCCAATGATGTCCTTGCGTCCGCCATAGCGGGACTGCCAGAACTGATAGCTCAGGACAGCGGGAACGTTTGCCGTTGCTCGCGCGTCTTGCTCGGTAAGTACCCGCCCTATAACTGCAGCAACGCTCATTTCCTTGAAATAGTTCGGCGCGAGCATCTGGGTCATCACTAAACGCCGCAGTCCGCGATCATCAGCCGAAGGATACGCTGCTGCGGCGCCAAACTTTTGTTCGGCTGTGAGGCTGCTGAATAGATTTCCGTACGCTTGCAATTGTTCAAACTGGCCAAACGTGAAGTCCTGGTTCGGTTCAACTTGCTTTGTATGGATGCTCTGTAGTATCCAGAGATTTTCCGGATGGCGAACCGGGAGGGGTTTCAGAAGGAGCGTGTCGATGAAGCCGAAAATCAGGATGTTAGCGCCGATACCAATTGCTACCAGCGCCACGACGAGGGCGCAGAAGAAAGGCCGGTGTATAAACTGTCGTAACCCGTAGCTGAAATCGCGTATCATCTCGAAGCTGGCGTCGCCAACCAACAAAGTTGAGCCGGCAACGGCACTCCTGCCCGCCTCCGACGTCTCATTAGAGTTTACCTTTCTAGACTCCCGGAGACGATCTTCTTATGGGCCGAACTAACAGCGTGAGTAAGAAACCAATGGCAAGTAACGCTGCCAAGACACTGAGTGGCTTGTCGTAAATATGCACTTTACTTTCACCCGGTGCGAGCGCTGCCTTGGCTCGATTTGACAATTCCGTAATAATGAATGGCCCCGCCACGGCGGCCGCGCTCCAGGCCGTAAGCACTGCGCCGTGAATAGCGCCAACATTATCGGAGCCAAACAGATCGGCGAGGAATGCGGGGATGGTGGCAAAGCCTCCCCCGTACATGGTGAAGACCAGAAACAAGCTGGCCTCAAACAGCAGCCACTCGGCTCGGGCCGCGAAACCTGGAATGAGAAGAAACAGGGCGAATTGGAGGGCGAAGAAAATGAGGTACGTGTTCCGGCGGCCAATGTAATCCGAACAGGATGCCCACGCAAAGCGGCCGCCAGCATTAAACAGACTGATGATGGAAACTACGCCGGCGGCTGCCAACGGTGTCTTCTGGAACAGATCCTGCATCATGGGCGAGGCCTGTGACAGGATTCCGATGCCCGCCGTTACGTTGATGAATAGTATGCCCCACAATAAATAGAACTGTGGTGTACGAATGGCTTGATTGCGGTTGACGCTGTGATGAATGATCAATTCGGTGACCGGTGAGGGCCACAATTCAGCAGCGGCTTCTTGCGGCTTCCAGCCTGCGGGCGGTCGGCGCAGAAGCATCGCCCCCATCAGCATAGTGACCAGATACGTGGCGCCCAGAGCCATTATGGTATCGGCAACGCCAAGCTTGGCGATAAAGAACACGTTCAAATAGCCGGCTAAGAAGGCACCTCCTCCAAAGCCCATGATGGCCATCCCCGTGGCCATGCCACGCCGGTCGGGAAAACACTTCACGAGCGTACTAACCGGAGCGATGTACCCAATGCCGCAGCCGATGCCCGCGACTAGGCCCATACCCAGAAAAACGAGGATAGACTGTTTGATCGCCAAACCTGCGCCGCCGATGAGGAGGCCTGAGCCAAAGAAAATGGCAGCCAGGGTAGCGGCGGCGCGCGGTCCGCGCCTTTCCACCCATGGCCCACCCAAAGCTGCGCTCAATCCGAGTAGCAACAGCGCCATCGTAAAGGTCGTATAGGGTGGGCTAAACCACCAAGGATCATTTGGGAAAAGGGCTTTGATGGGCCGATTGAAAGTGCTCCAGGCATAGACGGAACCTATGCAAATATGCACTGCTACCGCTCCGATTGGAACGAGCCACCGTTTAAATGCCGGAGCAGCAACTACCGTTTGTGCGGTGGTCATCGCGTCCACTATATCGCGCTGATCGAAAATGAAGAGGCGATTCGGTATCCTTGCGGATGAATGAACAGTAAGGTCATTGTTTTCGGGGGCGGCGGTCAATTGGGAGTAGAACTGTGCCGCGAATTTGAGAAGCGCAATTGGCGCGTTGTCCGTTTTGACCGGCAGGCGCTTGATATTACGAATCCGGTCAAAGTGGAAGAGGCGATTGCGGGGACCGATCCGCAAGTTGTGGTCAACGCCGCTGCCTATAATCAGGTCGATATCGCGGAAACTGAAGCTCTCACGGCGTATCAAACGAATGCCCTGGCGGTTCGCAATTTGGCGATGGCGTGCCGGCAGGTCGATGCACGACTGGTGCATTATTCCACCGACTATGTTTTCGATGGAACAAAGGGTAGCTCTTACATAGAGACCGATCCCACCCATCCTCTGGGTGCATACGCAGTCTCAAAGCTGGCCGGCGAGTTGTACGCGCAAGCTTATCTGAATGACCCGCTGATCATTCGAACATCCGGCGTTTTTGGACCGGGCGGAATGTTCACGCCGCGCGGCAATTTTGTGGAAGTCATGCTGCGCATGGCGAAAGCGAACCATCCGATTCGCGTGGTGCATGATCACGTTGCATCGCCCACGTACGCGCCTGCGATGGCAGTGCGCACGGTGGACATGGTGGAACGAAAGATGCGCGGAGTCTATCATCTAGGCGGCGGTGAGGCCATCTCTTGGTATGACTACGCGAAATTGATTTTCGAGTTGGCCGGTCTTTCGCCAGCGTTACAGGCAACGGACGAGCGCGAATACCGGACGGCTGCCCGGCGACCCAAATTTTCCGCTCTGTCCAACAGCAAGCTGGAAGCGGACGGCATCGCGCCGATGCCGAAGTTTCGCGACGCGGTGAAAGCCTATCTAGATGCGCGCGAACACGCTATTGCTCATCGTTCTTCGTAGCGTAATAACCCGCCCGCGCTTGTACTCGGTAGTCTGAATTGTTGGTTTTGATTTCGATGCGCCGGAAGTTGCCACTCCGTTCGGTGTTGGTGGGAGTGTAACCGATCGAATATTGATTTCGCAGCTCTTCCTGAATCATTTTGAAGACTTCCGGTAGCGGATGCTGGCGGCTCACTGTGTATACGTGGCCACCCGTCTCTTCCGAGATCTTCCTGAGTCCCCCCTCGTCGCCGCCGCCGAACGAAATGCCCATTCCGCCATAGGCGCCGCGGTCAACATAGAAGATGCTGAAGATGATGGCGTCGGCTTTTTGCGCTTTTTCGATCGCCTGTTTGATGGTGTAAGTGCTGCCTTCATCGCCGCCGTCGGTAATCAGAATAAGGGCTTTGCGGCCTACTTCGTTCTTCAGCTTTTCGGTGGCGGCCAGATAGATGGCATCGTAGAGAAGAGTTCCTTTCGGAGTACCGTAGTCCGGTATTGGGCCGGTATTGACGGGAATCGGACTATTGCCGATGCGCGGCGGTTGGCCGTCACCTTTCAAATCCTTCAGACCGGCGATGAGTTGGCGAGGGGAGTTGGTGAAATCTTGTAACAGTTCGGTATCTTTGCCGAACGAGATCAAGAATGCTTGATCTTTGGATCGAATGACACTCGAAAAGAACTGCGTGGCGGCTTCCCGCTCAATATCGATCAGCCGTTCTTGACTTGCGCTGATATCGATGAGGAGGCCGAGCGTGAGCGGCAGATCGGTTTCGCGCGAGAAGCTCTTGATGACCTGTTCTTTGCCGTCTTCGCGCAGCGTGAAGTCTTTCTTTTCAAGGTTGGGGATCAATTCCCCCTTCTTGGTCTTCACCGAAAAAAGGACATTGACCAGATCGACGTCAACCTTGATCACCTGGTCCTCTTGCGGGGCAGGTTGGACGGCTGGAGGTTGCTGGGCAACGACCAGCGTTGCTGCGGTGGCCAATGCCGCTATCGACAGTGTGATGAATCTACGCATCTCGTTATGATTATCGTAAAGATGAAAGCTGCCGTTAGCCACCTTCGCCGCTGCGACCCGGTGATGGCTGAAATTATCAAACGAGTCGGTCCCTGCGAATTGGTCGTGCTGCAGCCCAATTTCGAGACGTTGGCCAGGTCGATTACGTTCCAGCAGCTTCACGGGAAGGCGGCGAGCACCATTTTTGCGCGGGTGCAAACGGCCGTCGGCCGAAGTTTCACTGCCACCGCTTTTCTGAAGGCGGAGCCCGAAACTTTACGGGCCTGTGGCCTTTCGCGTCAAAAACTGGCCTCGCTCACCGACCTGGCCGAACACGTAGTTCGCCGCAAGATCAATTTCAAGAAACTACCGGAGATGGAAAACGATGCCGTCTTGGAGGCGCTAACGCAAGTGCGCGGCGTTGGAGAATGGACCGCACAAATTTTCTTGATGTTCGCCCTCGGACGGCCGAACGTGCTGCCTGTTGGCGATTTTGGCGTGCGCAACGCAGTCAAGAAAGCCTACGGCCTAAAAGAGATGCCCAAGGCTGCAGAGTTGCACGAGATTGCGAAACCCTGGCACCCGTATTGCACAGTAGCCAGTTGGTATTTGTGGCGCAGCTTAGACGGCGGTGCGAATCTGGATTGAGAAGCGTTGAGTTTTTTCAGACCGTTTCTGGAATCATTTCGATGGCGCCACAGGGGCATTCCGCTGAACAGAGGCCGCAGCCCTTGCAGTAGTCGTAGTTGATGAGAAAACCTTTACCGCTGCCTCGTTTAATGATCGCGTTATCGGGGCAAACTCCATAGCAGTTGTCGCATTCAAAGCAGTTGCCGCAAGAAAGGCAACGCCGCGCTTCGAAAAGAGCGTTGGATTCGTCCAAACCGTGTACGACTTCGGCGAAGGTGGATTCACGCCGGGCCCCCTCGAGGGTCGATTGGACTACCTGCGGCGCATCGCTGTAATACCAGGTGTTCAATTTGCTGAACGAAGCCGAGTCATGTTTCGCATTGGGTTGATAGATCTCGCCGCGCAGGTAGGCGTCAACACAGCGCGCAGCCTTCTTTCCATGACCTACGGCAGTTGTTACGGAACGCTCGGCGGGCACCATATCCCCACCGGCGAAAATGCCGGCGTGACCGGTCATCATTCGCGAATCTACCTTCACTACGCCATCAATGACTTCGATTCCGGGCGTTTTGCCGATGAAGCTGAGATCGGCGTCCTGGCCAAGCGCTAAGACAACACTGTCAGCTTCTAATGTTTCGAATTCGCCTGTCGGCTGGGGAAAGCCGTTTTCATCGAGTCTCATCTTCTCAATTTGAATATCGCTTTGGCCTCTGGCTTTCATGGTGGAAAGCCATTTGATTTTGATGCCCTCTTCCAAGGCTTCTTGCAGTTCGGATTCGTGAGCCGGCATCTTATCGCGTGTGCGGCGATAGACGACCAACGCTTCCGAAGCGCCCAGACGCTTTGCCGTGCGCGCCGCATCGAGCGCGGTGTTGCCGCCACCTAGAACAACCACCCGTCTGCCCAGTTGTGTCGCTTGCCCTAGCTCGAAGTTGTGCAATAAATCGAGGGCGTCTAAGATCTTACCTGCGTCACCGGCGGGCAAATAGGCGCGTTTGGCGAGGTGTGCTCCCACGGCAAGAAAGACAGAGTCGAATGAATTCGCCGACATGACTGCTGTCAAATCATCGACTCGTTTGTTGAGTTCAATTTTCACCCCCAAGTTTTCAATGCGTGCTATTTCGGCATCCAGTACGTCGCGCGGAAGGCGGTACTGCGGAATCCCGAATCGCATCATGCCGCCCGGTTTCGATTCTGCCTCGAAGATGGTGACTTGATGGCCGAAACGAGCTAAGTGATAGGCTGCCGCGAGACCTGAGGGACCCGATCCGACCACTAGAACTCGCTTGCCCGTCGAGGGTGGAGGCGGATCGAATTTCCAGTTCTTTTCGATGGCAAGATCACCCAAAAAGCGTTCCACTGCGTGGATGTTCACGGCCTTATCCAACTGTGCGCGGTTGCAAGAGGTCTCGCAGGGGTGATAGCAAGCGCGGCCCATGATGGCGGGGAGCGGATTGTTCGAAACAAGCGATTTCCAGGCTTTCTGATAATCGCCAGACTCTGCATGAAAGAGCCATTCCTGGATGTTCTCACCAGCAGGGCAAGCTTGATTGCAGGGAGGAAGGAAGTCGCGGTAGACAGGCCGTTCTGTGCGCCACGAGCCCGTTCGGTTCGCTAAACTGCTTCCCACTTCGAGAGTAATAGCAAAAGGTTTAAGCATGATTCTCCTCTGCGAGCAGCCCGAACTCCTTGATGTTGCGATCGGCGATCTTCTGAATGTTGGCAACGCCTACCGGATCGGCATCGCGGCGGAAGAGGTGAGCGAAGCGCTTCTGGATGCGCAGGTAGTCTTCAACCGGCGTGAGGTGGCGGATCGGTGTTCGGTCGGTGATCTGTCCGAACTCCGCTTGGAACAACGGGAACAATCCCGTTTCAACGGCTAAGCGAGCGACGCGTACCGTGTCTTTGGTTTCCGTTCCCCAGCCTAGAGGGCAGGGCACATGAATATGCACATAGCGCGCGCCATGAATCTGCATGGCTTTGTCCACCTTGAATTCGAGGTCGCGAAGGTCGGCAACCGAAGCAGTTGCGACGTATGGAATCCGATGTGCCATGGCGATTAATGGAACGCTCTTGCCATGGCCGGGGGAGTTGCCGGGATGCGGGCCAACTGCGGGAGTAGTTGCTGTACTAGCCGAACCCGGTGTGGCGCTCGATCGCTGAACGCCGGTGTTCATGTAAGCTTCGTTGTCGTAGCAAATGTACAGAACGTCGTCGTTGCGTTCAAACATGCCAGATAGACAACCGAGCCCGATATCTGTGGTGCCACCGTCGCCTCCTTGCGCGACCACTCGGACCTCAGGCCGGCCTTTCACTTTCATGGCTGCCGCTATGCCCGTGGCGACCGCCGCCGCATTGCCAAACAGGGAGTGCATCCAGGAGACGCGCCAAGAAGACTCAGGATAGGGTGTGGAGAACACTTCTAAACAACCTGTTGCATTCGCCACGATGAGTTGATTGTTGGCGGCGCGCATGGCCGTATCAAGCGCAAAGCGGGCGCCGAGAGCTTCACCGCAGCCTTGACAAGCGCGATGGCCCGATGTAAGCACGTTCGGCCGAGATTCGCCCGACTGCACCGAGGCGTTTTGTTCCTCGAGCAACCGATTGCCGATGGTGAATGTACCAGTCTGATAAAACTTGACGACGTTTGCCGGCATGGTTGTCCTTTACGTTTGTCGTTTAACCAATTTGCGCTGCCAACACCCGAATGTCGGAGAGAAGATTTTCAGCAGTAGGTCCGCTTCGACCTTGGCTCTTTTCTCGTTCCAGGTGGCGTTGAATGAGCGGGAGATTAAGGTCGAGAAACAGTAGGTCATCCATACCGCCGGCTTCGATTTTCTTGAAGATGGCCTGCAACGAAGCTTTAGTGATGGGTCGACCGCCCAAACCGGCAATGATTGTAAATATCGCCGCACCTGTTCCTGTGAGAGCGGTTCGCACGTCGGTGGAGAGCGTGCCGCCGATACCAGGCGCCAAGCTCTTTTCAACCACGATTACACGTTTTGCGCCGCCGATGGCTGCGCGCAGAGCGGTTAGCGGGAAAGGCCGATAACAACCGATACTGACGGAGCCAAGCGACGTGCCCTCATGGCGCAGGTCATCTACCACATCCTGAATCGTTCCGTTGACCGAGCCCAGCGCGACTACAATGGTTTCCGCGCCTTCCGTTTTATATGTGCGTATCAACCCGCCTGCGGTATGGCCGAATCGTTGCTCAAACTCTTGCGACAGCGCGGGAATTCGTTCGAGAGCTCGTAATTGCTTGTGGTGCGCCAGATAGCGAACTTCCATGAACGCTTCTGGACCAACCATGGCGCCAATGGAAACCGGATTCGCTGGATCGAGGAGTTGTCGCGGCTGATATGGCGGAAGATAGGCATCGACGTCAGATTGGGAGACGATGTCAAATTGTTCATACGCGTGTGTCAACACGAAGCCATCAACACAGACCATGACGGGGCAGGAAAGTTCTTCCGCAACTCTAAATGCAATGATGTGCAGGTCGGCCGCTTCCTGAGCCGTCTCTGCGAACAGTTGAATCCAGCCGGCATCGCGCATCGACATGGAATCTGAATGGTCGTTCCAGATGTTGATGGGTGCCCCGATAGCACGGTTACCGATGGTCATCACGATGGGGAGGCCGAGTCCCGAGGCATTGTAAACAGCTTCTGCCATGAAGAGAAGGCCCTGGCTTGCAGTGGCCGTATAGGATCGGGCTCCGGCCGCAGAGGCGCCGATGGCGACAGAAAGCGCTGCGAATTCGGATTCGACATTGATGAACTCGCAGTTTGTCAGTTGTCCGGATCGAACCATCTGCGCCAGCCCTTCCACAATGTGGGTTTGCGGCGTGATCGGATAAGCGCAAATGACTTCTGGCTTGCAAAGCGCGATAGTCTCGGCTATGGCGCGCGATGTCTCAATTTGCTTGCGCATTGGCGTGGTTCCCCTGGTTGACGAGTTTGTAAGCGGCGCGAGCGGCGGCTACATTCTTCTCCCCGACCCCGTGCGGAAATTTGGTCATGATCGCTTCGGCGATTGACTCGATTTTGAGCCTGCCGGTCATAGCCGCAAATGCGCCAAGCAAAGAGGCATTCGGAATCGGGCGGCCAACGAATTCAAGCGCGATCTTGGAAGCGGGTAGCGTATAGCAGTGTTCGGGAAGGGTGTTCGAACGGGCGACGCCTAAATCCAGCTCCGCAAATGCTTTGGGACTGTTGATGAGCACGAAGCCCGACTTGGACAAGCCATCAAAGACCGGTACGCCGTGCAGCAACGTTGGATCTTGAATGATGACCGCGTCAGGCGCGACGATTGGCTCACGCGAACGGATGGCTTTGTCGTCAATACGGCAAAAGGCCGTGACCGGTGCGCCCATGCGCTCCGAGCCAAATGTTGGAAAGGCTTGGGCATTCATTCCCTCCAGAAAGGCAGCTACCGAGAGGATTTCCGCGGCTGTGACAACGCCTTGCCCGCCGCGCCCATGAATTCGAACTTGAAACACACAAGAGATCGAGCATTTGTGTGTCCATTTGTAAGCAATTGCTAATACTGTACTTTCGTGTTGGCCTGCGTCCTTTTGGCTGCGCATCCTGGCTCATTGCAAAACGAGGGTGCGTCGAAAGACTCACGCGATAGGTGAAGATAGATTGGAGTTTGGCGAGCCATGAGCGACTATCGCGAACGCATTCGAGAGTACATCCGTCAAGAGGCGAAGCCTGTGGATAAGTTCGGCCACCAGCCGCGGCTCTATGCTTTGACTCGAAAGATCGGCAAAGATCTCTCCTACGACGACGATGTCGTCTTTGCCGCAGCCTGGCTGCATGACCTTGGAGTGTTCATAGGACATCGACCTGAAGAGCCGCGGGCTTTGGCTGCTTGGGACAACACGGCCTATGCGATGGAGAAAGCGCCGCAAGTACTCGCGGATACCGGCTTCCCCGCTGCAAAGGAGCGCGCCGTTGTGGAGGCGATTCGAACGCACCAGCCTAACACTGCGCCCACCAGCCTCGAAGGCGCGATTCTACGTGACGCCGACATTCTGGAACAACTCGGTGCGATCGCGGTCATGCGGGGAGTTTGCAAAATCGGGCGGGACACGCGCTTCGCCGATTTCACTTCAGTGGTTGTGGTGCTCCGGAGGGCTTTGGCAACGCTACCGCAGCAACTCCGGCTTGAACCGGCGCGGATGCTCGCCAAAGAACGGATTTCACTCCTGGAATCTTTCCTCACGGGCCTTGATGCAGAAGCTGATGGCGAACTCTATTAAATCTTAATTCGCAATTCCGCAAAACTTCTGGAAGTTCTTTCGGAACAAGCGGTCCAGATCCTGCCGTATCTGCTCGCGTGTGACAGGCCGCCCATCCTGTACCAGCAGAGCATAGCTGTTAGCCAAAATTGGCGCCATGGTGCGGCGCGTATTTCGCCATTTGTAGATGACTTGCTCCAGCACCCGCGCGTCCGAATGCTGAGGGATAAAGGACATACCCAACATCTCAATCCGTTCGCGGGTCATCTCTTCCACAATGGAGGGATTATTCAAGAACCACCAGCAGCCAAACGGCATGAGGTTGGCGAACTTGCGGGCATAGACGCAAAGCTCATGCTGGTTTTCCCGGCTGAGCAGACTAATCAAAAAGCGGTTTTGTGGAAATTCGCGGCAGAGGTTTTCTACCGCGCGCAAGTCTGATTTGCCCACGCCGTCACCGGCAAGGCGAATGGCGGGGTTCACTTGCCGGCGCACGCCAATCATCAGCGAAAGAGGAATATTAAACTCGCGGCAAGCAGGAAGTACAGCTTCGCGCAACAGTTGCGCGCGCACCGACGTTTCCGGGAAAGCAAAATCATCTGACAGCGAAACGGCCATGTAGACGGGCTGCATCACTTTGCACCAATCGGCCAGGAAGCGCCGCACTTCTGCTACGGTGGCTGCCGTAAGGTTCTGCTCAACCCGATAGCCTTCAGCTTGCAGCTTTTGCCAGTGGTCGGCCCATTTTTCGAGAACTCGATCAAGCCGCAAAACGGCGTGGAACATTTTGTGGGGTGCGGAGTTTTTCCACAACGGCGCTTCGGCGGGGTCGAGCGGATCGTTGGTCATCACCGCTTCGCTGATGCCCGCCAGGCGAAATACCTTGTTGATGTGGCTCTCAAGAGTCTGGCTCGCGCAGAATTTGCGCGCTTCAGTGAGGTCTAAGCTGTCTGTGGGCAGGTCGAGCGCCTTCAAAACAGCTATGACGCCGCGTGTCGCTTCCGAGACCGGAGCGTTTTCCACAAAGAGTGTATGCCAAATCAAATCGGCCTGTTCAGGTTTGGAAAGGCCCCAATATTTTTCCGGTGCAATGTCGTTAGAACGGAATAGCTCTGCCTCAAGGTAGTGATATGTGACAAGTTCGTCAATGCCCCAAAGGCCCACAGCGCCGAGGGATGGCTTGTACAAATGCGTGTGGATGTCTATAATTTGCGTTACGCTGAGTTCTTCCTCCACAACAGAAAGAAGGTTTTGCTGAGAAAGTTTATCTTCGACGATTTGATTCATTACATTGCCAAACGACCATAGTATTGCGGTGCCTCAATTAGATCAAACACAAAATTTAAACGAAGCGTTGCGTTCCGCTAAACGGTCAGCCTAAATCGTTCGGGCCGAAACTTATAGTGGAGGAGACATGACCCGCCGTGATTTGTTGAGCCGAAGCGTGGCCGCGTTGCAGGCCAGCACGGAAGTTCTCGCCGCCAGGGCCGGCCTGGATGCCGGTGAAATGTTGAAGCGCGTGCAGACACCGGCTTTTCCTGGGCGACTCTTCCCGATCACGGAATTCGGTGGCGTTGGCGACAATCAGGCGCTGTGCACGAAAGCGATTGCGGATGCCATCCGCGCGTGCAGTGAGGCAGGCGGCGGATCCGTCATCGTTCCGAGCGGACGATTCCTCACCGGGGCAATTCACTTGGATAACAACGTCAACTTGCATCTGGAGGAGGGTGCGACGCTGGCGTTCAGCACCGATCCGAAGGATTTTCTTCCCGCTGTGTTTACGAGATTTGAGGGAACCGAGTGCCTGAATTACTCCCCGTTCATCTATGCCTTCCACAAGACGAACGTCGCGATTACGGGCAAAGGTGTGTTGGATGGGCAAGCGGGGCCTGAGCACTGGTGGCCGTGGGCGGGGAAAGAACGCCTGGGTTGGAGCAAAGGCAGCCCCAATCAGGAAAATGACCGCAACGCGCTGACGTCGATGGGCGACAAGGACGTTCCTGTTGCGCAGCGTGTCTTTGGCCAAGGACATCTTCTGCGGCCAAACTTTATTCAACCTTACCGCTGCACGAATGTGTTGCTGGAAGGATTTCGCATCGTCCGCTCGCCGATGTGGGAAATCAATCCAGTGCTCTGCCGGAATGTGACGGTGCGTGGAGTTGAAATCAATTCGCACGGACCCAACAACGATGGCTGCGATCCGGAAAGCTGCGACGGAATGCTGATTACCGGCTGCACGTTTAGCACAGGTGACGATTGCATCGCTGTGAAAGCCGGACGCAACAGAGATGGTAGAAGGGTCAATGTTCCGTGCCAGAACCTTGTCATCCGCGATTGTGTGATGCAAGACGGGCACGGCGGCGTTTCGATCGGCAGCGAGGTCTCAGGCGGAATCCGCAACGTCCTCATCGAAAACTGCAAAATGAGCAGCCCGAATTTGGAACGCGCGCTGCGTATCAAGACGAATTCTTATCGCGGCGGCGTGATTGAAAACATCGGCTTCCGGAACGTCACGGTGGGCGAAGTGAGAGAAGCAGTCATTGAGGTGGATTACTTCTATCAGGAAGGCGAAGGCGGTCCGTTCGTGCCGGTGGTGCGGGGCATTGACATCGCGAATGTGACGAGCCAAAAGAGCAAGCACGCGATTTTCATGCGTGGCTATAAGAATTCGCCAGTGGGAGGCGTAACCGTCGCGAACTGCAAATTTGAGAACTGCGCCGAAGGGACGCTCTTTGAAAATGTGGAGGGAGTCGGCTTTGAGCACGTTACAGTAAATGGGAGAGCGCTCGAAGCGCGTCGTTGAGTGCATGATTTATGGATATCCGGCAGCTAGAGTTACTGGTGGCAGTGATTGATTTGTCGAGCGTGACGAAGGCTGCCGAAACAATGCACGTATCGCCGGGCGCGATTAGTCTGCAACTGCAGAATCTGGCGGGACAGGTCAACACCGAGCTTTTTGTGAGACAGGGCCGTCGTCTGGTGCCGACGCCCGCTGGGTTGCGATTAGCGGCTCACGCCCGCTCGCTTATTAGACAAATGCGGGAGATTCGTCAGGAATTCGCGAACAACCCTCTCACCGATAACTTGCCTTTTCACTTTGCTACGGGCGCGACAACGCTCATTCATCGCTTAGGAAAACCCTTGCGGGCATTGCGGAAACAATACCCCAATACTCATGTAGAAGTCACGGTTTTGCCTACTGAAGAGATCGTCGCGGGATTGCTGGACCGGCGCTTTGACCTTGGCCTTATTTCATTGCCATACTCTGAAGAGCACTTGACGATTACTCCCTTATTTGAAGAAGAATTGCTGATTTTGAAACCTGTAGGGCGCGGACAATCCGCTTGGCGCGTGGGATCGATTTCCGTTGAGGAAGTGGCGGAGTCGCCCTTCTTGCTTTACCCCAAACGCAGCAACATGCGAACGATGATCGACGGCTTTTTTGCGAGTTTGAATGTTTCACCGGAAGTGGTGATGGAAGCCGACGATACCGAGGCGATCAAGCGACTGGTGGAATCCGGGTTTGGCTATTCGATGCTGCCGGAATTCGCTTTGCGAGCCAGACCGCGCTTTTTTGAACCGTATCGCGTAGCTGGACGCCGTCTAGCCCGAACGCAAGCTTTGGCTATGGCCAAAACAGAATACCCGCGGGCTTTGACTCGCTGTATTGCCAAGTTATTGGAAACAGAAATTCGCGGCTGAATTTAGGAACCTAGGAAAATCCACCCCAAATATGTCTGACTCAGTTATCCTTAGCAAGAATTCGCTTGGAGTTGGCGACCGTTTTGCCCATCAAGCGGCGGCCCAGTTGCGCGCTTGCATGTTGGCGGCGCAGAACAAAGTGACCGTAATTCCGGTTTGGAATAAATCGAACCGCGAACACAACATTATCGGCTCGGAACCCACGAGTGTGCGCGCCTCTGCCGACAAAGCCGTGCGAGAAGCGGGCTGGACTCTGCCTTACCATGTCGACGCCGATCACATCAACTTCGAAACGGTTGACCGATTCTTAGAGGCAAGCGACTTTTACACGATTGATGTTGCCGATTGGATCGCGAAACTAGCCGACCCCTTGGCCATTGAAGCCTTTGTAAAGAGTCACCCGGAACTCGTGGGCGAACTACTGATTCCTGGAATTGCGAAAGCGACCCAGATCGATAAGGCGTTTGTTGAGCGCACGGCCGGAAAATATTTAGTGGCCGTGAAAGAGGCGGGCCGCATCTATCGCAAGATCGAAGAGCGAAAAGGCAAAGGGAAGTTTATCCCGGAAGTCTCCATGGATGAAACCGATAATCCGCAAACGCCGGCCGAGTTGTTGATTATTCTCGTTGCCATTGCGGATGAAGGAATTCCAATTCAAACGATTGCTCCGAAGTTTACGGGCCGCTTTAACAAAGGTGTCGATTATCAGGGTAACGTCGCAAAGTTCAGCGAAGAGTTTGCCGACGATTTGGCCACCATCGCGTTCGCAGTGAAGAAGTACAATTTGCCCGCTAACTTGAAACTCAGCGTCCATTCGGGCAGCGATAAATTCTCGATCTACCGGCCCATGCGGGAGGCGCTTCAAAGGTTCGATGCAGGGGTGCACTTGAAGACGGCGGGCACCACTTGGTTGGAAGAATTGATTGGTTTGGCCGAGGCCGGGGGCGACGGCTTGCAACTGGCGAAAGATGTCTATGCGCAAGCGTACGAACAGCGAGATGCATTGTGCGCGCCGTATGCCGCAGTGATCAGCATAGACGAAAAGAAACTGCCGTTACCGAACACAGTGCAGGGTTGGAGTTCGGAACAATATCAAAATGCCCTGCGCCATGTGCAAACGAACGCCGAATTTAATAGCGATTTACGGCAACTCTTGCACGTCGGATTTAAAGTGGCTGCGAAGTTGGGGCCGAAATACCTGATGTTTCTAGATCAGTTTGCTCGGACAATCGGCAAGAACGTAACCGAGAACCTGTATGAGAGACACATCAAACCTGTGTTCGCCGCCTAACGTCACCATGGCACCGCAGTAGCATAGATGAAGGAACTATGCCCGTATCAATTGGTTTGAGGACGCTTGTTGTTTTGGCGATGCTGGCGCAAGTCGCTTTCTCGCAAACTTCTCTGGCATCCCGCGTGCTGATTGTGTATAGTCCAACCGATTCTAATTCGACGGCGGTCGCCGCGCATTATCAGACTGCGCGCGGTGTTCCCAACGCTAATTTGTGTTCGATCTCCGCGCCTACGGCTCCCAATATCTCGTACGCGGATTACGTGAGCCTGATTCGCACTCCGGTGCGTGGTTGCTTGAATTCCGTTGGTCCCCAGAATATCTTGTACATCCTGCTCGCCTATTTGCGGCCTCTTGACGTCCAAGCCAGCGCAACGCAAGCGTTTGCAGTTGATTCGTTTCTAGCGGATATCTGGGATCAATATGCGACGCAATTCTTCACCATACCCACTGCCGTTCACCGTTACTATGCGGAGAGCCAGAGTCAAGGAAATGCGTTTATCCCGTTTCAAAGTCTTGCTGCTTACCGAGCGACGGCCCGTTCACAATTGATTTACTCGGTCTGGAGATTGGATGGGGCAACGCCCGCACTTGCGCTGGCGCAGGTGGATAATGTTACGGCTGCTATGGCGTCCGGTGGCCTTCCTATCAGCCAGGTAGTGGGCTCTTCCCCGAATGCATGTGTTGATCTGACAGCTTCGCCAGTCGGCGTTCCTGATAGTGGATATACCACCGGCAATTGGGATCTTTATCGCCAAGCTGGGTTTCTTACAGCAGCAAACGAATTCAATGTGGTTGTGGATTCGCTCGGCACTTCGTTCGGTGTCGCCCCCTCCCCGAATTGTTTGAACACCGGGCTGTATGCGGGCTGGTACAACTATGGAAGTTACAATAATGCGTTCTCTTGGGAGAAGGGGTCCATTGGATGGGATCTTGATAGTGGCGCCTTGGCTGATACTCGAAGTGGCCCTTGGTGGGGCGCGAATGCAATTGCCCAGGGAGTGAGCGTGACGTCCGGTCCGATGGCCGAACCATATCTGGAGGGTTTGGCGCGTCCCGCCGTAGTTCGCAATCTGTTGGAGGGCGCGAATGTAGGCGACGCGTTTTTGCGGAATACGCGGTGGTTGAAGTGGATGATCGTGAATGTGGGAGATCCGTTATACCAACCGTTTCCAGGCGGAGTTGCGCCGTTCAATATTGCCGCCACGGCAAACTCAATGTCGGTGTTTTTGAATCAGAGTACCTTTCGCGACTACGTCGCTGGCACGCCGGTTGCTGTGACGGTCTCGCTTGCATCGCCGGCTCCTAGTGGCGGCTTGACCATGGAACTGACGACAAGCGGTGCTGGGTTGAGCCTGCCGTCCTCTGTGACGATCCCTGCGGGCGCAACGAGCGCTACGGTTGGGGTCACCACGAACAATGTGACTTCGGAATCAGACGTGCAAGTTACGGCTACTGCTGGTTCCATAGCGGCCACTAACACGATTTCGGTTTATCCATTACTTTCGGGCGCGGGTTTCGCTAGCAACCCGGCCACAGGTGGAGGCATGCTGCAGGCAGCCGTCAGTTTGAACGGAAATGCTCCGATTGGGGGTGTGGTGGTTCAACTCAGCAGCGACACACCAGCCGTAGCCTCAGTTCCGGCGAGCGTGACAATTCCGGCCGGGCTGACTCAAGCGACCTTTAACATCGCGACAACGGCCGTTGCTGCCAACACAACGGTGAACATCACAAGTAGTTATGCAGGAGCTTCAAACACGGCAGCACTGACGATTACGCCTTAGGTTGCTACAACAAGGTTAAGCTTGCAGATCTCACTTTTTATTACTTGCTACAACGACACATTCTTCCCCCAAACCGGTAAAGCGGTAGTTGCAGTATTGGAAAAGCTCGGGAACACCGTTGAGTTTCGGCCAGCACAGACCTGCTGTGGACAAATGCACTACAACACGGGCTATCAGCAAGAGGCGCTGCCCATGATGCGACATTTTGTCGAGGTTTTCCGGGGAGCCGAAGCGATTTGTATACCATCCTCTTCTTGCGTGGCGATGATTCGCGACCACTACCCCAAGATGGCCGAAGCCAGTGGCGATGCCGGTCTAAAACGAGCTGTGAGGAATTTGTTGCCGCGCGTTTTCGAATTTACTGAACTGCTGGTGGATCATCTGGGAGTCACCGATGTTGGTGCATTCTTCCCTCATGCGGTAGCTCTCCACCCCTCCTGCCATTCATTGCGATCTTTAAAACTGGGAGATCGGCCCGCGCGTTTACTGAACGGCGTGCGCGGCTTAACGTTGGTGGACTTGCCGGATTCGGAGGAGTGCTGTGGGTTCGGTGGGTCCTTCGCGGTGAAAAATGCCGACGTATCGGCGGCCATGTTGTCCGATAAGGTTCGGTGCTTACTGAATTCTGGCGCGGAAATCTGCGCGGCAGTGGATAACTCATGTCTAATGCACATCGGTGGAGCCTTGAGCCGTCAAAGGTCAGGCATGCGGGTTTTGCATTTGGCTGAGATTCTAGCGTCGCGCGATGGAGCCTCGGGATGAGCACGTTTGTGGGCGATGCGGCCGACGCACCAAAGTTTCAAACCGCAGCCAAAGCCCTGGTCGGCAACACGCAGGTTCGGCACAACGTAAAGCGGGCAACCAGCTTGATCCGCGCCAAACGGGCAAAAGTTGTCGGCGAGATGTCCGATTGGGAGCAATTGCGCGACAGCGGGCATGAGATCAAACAGCATGTCATGCGCCATCTCGATTTCTATCTGGAGCAGTTTGAAAGAAACTGCGTGGCCGCGGGTGGAACCGTGCATTGGGCGCGCGATGCTGATGAAGCGAACAGCATTATTGTCGGACTAGTCAAGGCTCAACAAGCGAAAGAAGTCATCAAGGTGAAAACGATGACGTCGGACGAAATTCGCCTCAAC
>Ga0075030_100001883_pt1 | contig 18963 bp, 13 predicted proteins | sample LitLauG_LLR_2012_FD_71393 | JGI IMG/M metagenome (GOLD analysis project Ga0075030, IMG submission 71393) | Freshwater sediment microbial communities from Pennsylvania, USA - Little Laurel Run_MetaG_LLR_2012 | ecosystem: Environmental > Aquatic > Freshwater > Creek > Sediment | place: USA...
CTCCCACGATCACCAACGACGGCGTCTCGATCGCCAAGGAGATCGAGCTCGACGACCCGTTCGAGAACATGGGTGCCCAGCTCGTCAAGGAGGTCGCGACCAAGACGAACGACGTCGCGGGTGACGGCACCACGACCGCGACGGTGCTCGCCCAGGCGCTCATCCGAGAGGGCCTTCGCAACGTCGCCGCCGGGGCGAGCCCCGCGTCGCTCAAGCGCGGCATGGAGATGGCCGTCACGACGGTCGTCGCCGCCATCGGCAACATGGCCAAGGAGGTCGGCGACCGCCAGGAGATCGCGCAGGTCGCGTCGCTGTCGGCGGCGGACAACGCGATCGGCGACGTGATCGCCGAGGCGATCGACAAGGTCGGCAAGGACGGCACCGTCACGGTCGAAGAGTCGAACACCTTCGGCATCGAGCTCGAGCTCACCGAGGGCATGCAGTTCGACAAGGGCTACCTCTCGCCGTACTTCGTGACCGACGCCGAGCGCCAGGAGGCCGTCTTGGAGGACGCGTACATCCTGTTCGCCAACTCGAAGATCTCCGCGGTCCACGACCTGGTCCCGGTCCTCGAGAAGGTCATGCAGACCGCGCGCCCCCTGCTCATCGTGGCCGAGGACGTCGACGGCGAGGCGCTGGCGACGCTCGTGGTCAACAAGATCCGCGGGACCTTCACGTCGGTCGCGGTCAAGGCACCGGGATTCGGTGACCGCCGCAAGGCGATGCTCCAGGACATGGCCGTGCTCACGGGCGCGACCGTGGTCTCCGAGGAGATCGGCCTCAAGCTCGAGTCCGCGACGATCGACCTGCTGGGCCGCGCGCGCCGCGTCGTGGTCACCAAGGACGAGACCACGATCATCGACGGCGAGGGTGACGACAACGAGCTCAAGGGCCGCATCGCACAGATCCGCCGCGAGATCGAGGACACCGACTCGGACTGGGACCGCGAGAAGCTCCAGGAGCGCCTCGCCAAGCTCGCCGGCGGCATCGCCGTCGTCAAGGTGGGCGCGGCGACGGAGGTCGAGCTCAAGGAGAAGAAGCACCGGATCGAAGACGCCCTCTCGGCGACCCGCGCGGCCATCGACGAGGGTGTCGTCGCGGGCGGCGGGACCGCACTGCTTCGCACCCGCGCCGACGTCCTCAAGCTCGTCGAGACGCTCGACGGCGACGAGGCGACGGGCGCCAGGATCGTCGCGCACGCGCTCGAGGCGCCGCTGCGCTACATCGCGCAGAACGCCGGGCTCGAGGGCCCGGTCATGGTGGCCCACGTCGAGCACGCCAAGGGCAACGTCGGGCTGAACGCGGCCACCGGCGAGCTCGAGGACCTCGTCAAGATCGGCGTCATCGACCCCGCGAAGGTCACGCGCTCGGCGCTGCAGAACGCGGCGTCCATCGCGGCCCTGCTGCTCACCACCGAGGTGCTCGTCACCGACAAGCCCGAGAAGGCCGACGACGCCGCGGCGGCCGCGGCGATGGGCGGCATGGGGGGCATGGGCGGCATGGGCGGGATGATGTAGCCCTCGAGGCACCACAGCTCTGCGACGAGGGACCGGGCACCGCCCGGTCCCTCGTCGCGTCCGGGCTGCACCTCGCTACGCTCGCGGCGGTGCCGCCCGACGCCAACGCCGCCGGGACCCCCACGAGGATCCCGCGACCTCCCGACGCGAGGCCGGGCCGTCCCGCACCGTGGGACGACCTCTCGGCCAGAGAGCGCCGTGGCATCGGCCTGACTCGCCTCGGCGACGCCCTCGACGGGGCGGGCCGGCGCCTCGGGTCCTCGACGCCGCCCGAGCCGCTCGACGAGCTGTCCGGGGTCGCCCCCGAGACGACGGCGGGGCTCGTCGACGCGGCGGTGCTGGTCGCGGCCTTCGAGCGCGACGGCGAGGCCCGCGTGGTGCTGACCCGTCGAGCGGGCCACCTGCGCCGGCACCGCGGCGAGATCGCCTTGCCCGGCGGCCGCCGCGAGCCCGGGGAGGAGCCGCTCGCCGCAGCGGTGCGCGAGGCGCACGAAGAGGTCGACCTCGATCCCGGGTCGGTGCGCCCGATCGCGTGGCTCTCCCCGCTCGTGACGTTCGCCTCGGGTTCGCTCATCCGCCCCTTCGTCGCCACCGTGGACGCCGAGCCCGCGCTGCGCGCGGACCCCTCCGAGGTCGAGCGTGTCTTCGACGTCGCGCTCGCCGAGCTGCTCGAAGAGGGCGTGTTCCACGAGGAGCGCTGGCGGCGCACGACGCCCCGGCCGGGCGCCGACGAGGACGGGTCGTTCCCGATCTTCTTCTACGAGGTGTCCGGTGAGGTGATCTGGGGCGCGACGGCGAGGATCCTCACCGAGCTGCTCTCGATAGTCGTGGGCGTCGCGGCGAGCTGACGACGGAGGGCGCGCGCGTCCTCCGAGTAGATTGGTGCATCGTCGGGGGTCGGTCCGGCGGGTGGCGGCGGCGAACCGGAGGACACCGTGGCAGAGCTCGAGATCGGCATCTACAAGTCAGGACGCCAGGCGTACGGCTTCGATGACATCGCCATCGTCCCGTCGAGGCGAACGCGCGACCCCGAGGACGTCGACATCTCCTGGCAGCTCGACGCGTTCCGATTCGAGCTGCCGCTGCTCGGCGCGGCGATGGACGGCGTCGTCAGCCCAGCGACGGCGATCGAGATCGGCAAGCTCGGCGGCGCGGGCGTGCTCAACCTCGAGGGCCTGTGGACGCGCTATGAGGACCCGACCCCGCTGTTCGATGAGATCCGCGAGCTCGACGACGACAAGGCGACCGTCAGGATGCAGCAGATGTACCTCGAGCCGATCCGGCCCGAGCTCGTCACGCAGCGCATCCGCGAGATCCGCGCGGCGGGCGTCACCGCCGCGGCGTCAGTGACACCCCAGCGCACCTCCCAGCTCGCCGCGGCGATCGCCGAGGCCGAGCTCGACATCCTCGTGATCCAAGGGACCGTCGTCTCCGCCGAGCACGTGTCCAAGACCGTCGAGCCGCTCAACCTCAAGCGGTTCATCCGAGAGTTCGACATCCCCACGATCGTCGGCGGCTGCGCGAGCTACCAGGCGGCGCTGCACCTGATGCGCACCGGCGCGGTCGGCGTGCTCGTCGGGGTCGGGCCGGGCAACGCGTGCACCACGCGCGGGGTGCTCGGCATCGGGGTGCCCCAGGCGACCGCGATCGCCGACGTGGCGGGCGCGCGCATGCGCCACCTCGACGAGACGGGCGTCTACGTCCACGTCATCGCCGACGGCGGGATGTCCAAGGGCGGCGACATCGCAAAGGCCGTCGCCTGCGGCGCGGACGCGGTCATGCTCGGCTCCCCGCTGTCGAGCGCCTTCGAGGCGCCCGCGCGCGGCTACCACTGGGGCATGGCCACCTTCCACCCGACGCTGCCCCGCGGCGCGCGCGTGCGCACCCAGGTCCGCGGCACGCTGCGGGAGATCCTCCTCGGGCCGGCCCACGAGAACGACGGGCGGATGAACCTGTTCGGCGCGCTTCGCACCGCGATGGCGACGTGCGGCTACGAGACGCTCAAGGAGTTCCAGAAGGCGGAGGTCATGATCGCGCCCAGCCTGCAGACCGAGGGCAAGCAGCTCCAGCGGGCCCAGGGCGTCGGCATGGGCCATTGAGCGACGCGCCCCGGGTCCTCGTCGTCGACTTCGGCGCGCAGTACGCGCAGCTCATCGCGCGCCGGGTGCGCGAGGCGCACGTGTACTCCGAGATCGTCTCGCACACGCTGAGCGCCGAGGACCTCGCCGCGAAGTCCCCGAGCGCGCTGATCCTCTCGGGTGGTCCCGCGAGCGTCCACGAGCCCGGCGCGCCGCGGATCGACCCGGGGATCTACCGGCTCGGTATCCCGATCCTGGGCATCTGCTACGGGGCCCAGCTGCTCGCGCTCGACCTCGGTGGCGAGGTGCAGACCTCCGACGCCGGAGAGTACGGGCGCACCGAGCTCGCGCGGTCCGGCCCCTCGGCGCTGCTCGAGGACTGGCCCGAGCACTCGACGGTGTGGATGAGCCACGGTGTCTCTGTGACGCGCGCCCCGGAGGGCTTCTCGGTGTCCGCGGCGACCGCCGGCGTCGCGGTGGCCGCCATGGAGGACCCCGCGCGGCGCTTCTACGGCGTCCAGTTCCACCCGGAGGTCGCCCACACCGAGCACGGCCAGCAGCTGCTGGCCACGTTCCTTCACCGTCTGGCCGAGCTGCCCGCGACCTGGACCAACGTCTCGATCATCGAGGACCAGGTCCAGCGGATCCGCGACCAGGTCGGTGACGCGAGGGTGCTGTGCGCCCTGTCGGGCGGCGTCGACTCCGCGGTGGCGGCCGCGATCGTCCACAAGGCGGTGGGCGAGCAGCTCACCTGCGTGTACGTCGACACCGGGCTGATGCGCGCGGGGGAGTCCGAGCAGGTCGAGGACACCTTCCGACGCCAGTTCCACGTCGAGCTGGTCCACGTCAAGGCCGCTGACCGGTTCTTCGACGCGCTCGCGGGTGTGACGGATCCCGAGGTGAAGCGAAAGCGGATCGGCGAGCTGTTCATCCGGGTGTTCGAGGAGGCCGCGCGCGACCTCGGCGCGGGCGACGGCGGCGGCGACCTGAAGTACCTGGTGCAGGGCACCTTGTACCCCGACGTCATCGAGTCGGGGAGCGGCCACGCGGCGAACATCAAGAGCCACCACAACGTGGGCGGGTTGCCCGACGATCTGGCGTTCGACCTCGTCGAGCCCCTGCGGAGCCTGTTCAAGGACGAGGTCCGCGCCGTGGGCGCCGAGCTGGGTCTCCCCGAGGAGATCGTGTGGCGCCAGCCCTTCCCCGGGCCGGGGCTCGCGGTGCGCATCGTGGGCGAGGTCACGCGCGAGCGCGTCGAGATCCTGCGCAACGCCGACTTCGTCGTGGTCGACGAGTTGCGCCGCGCCGGGCTGCTGCGCGAGCTGTGGCAGGGGTTCGCCGTGCTGCCGGCGGTGCGGACCGTCGGGGTGATGGGCGACGGCCGCACCTACGCCTATCCGATCGTGATCCGGGCCGTGACGAGCGACGACGCGATGACGGCGGACTGGGCGCGGCTCGACTACGACCTCGTCGAGCGGATCGCGAACCGGCTGATCAACGAGGTCGACGGCGTGAACCGCGTCGTGCTCGACGTGACGTCCAAGCCGCCCGGCACGATCGAGTGGGAGTGACGGGGGCACAGGACCACCTCCCGACGCTCGGACCCGAGGCACGCCGCGGCGGCGGCCTCGAGGCGCTCGTCGCCGACCTCACCGCCCCGCAGCGTCAGGCCGTCGAGCACCGCGGCGGGCCGCTGCTGATCGTGGCGGGCGCGGGCTCGGGCAAGACGCGCGTGCTGACGCGTCGCATCGCGCACCTGCTCGCCACCGGGGACGCGACGCCGTGGTCGATCCTCGCGATCACCTTCACTAACAAGGCGGCTGACGAGATGCGCGCGAGGGTGACCGACCTCGTCGGACCCGGGGCCGAGCGCATGTGGGTGCTCACCTTCCACGCCGCGTGCCTGCGCCTGCTGCGCGCCAACGCGGTGGCGATCGGCTACCTGCCGGGCTTCAGCGTCTACGACGACGTCGACTCGCGCCGCGTGATCGAGCTGCTGATGGCCGACGAGGGCCTCGACCTGCGCCGCATGCCGCCCCGCTCGGTCGGCGCGCAGATCTCGTCGGCCAAGTCGCGGCTCCTCTCGCCGGCCGCCTTCGCCGCCGACGGGTTCGGCGACGCGGACCCGTACCGGCGTCGGGTCGCGACGATCTACGAGCGCTACGAGCAGCGCCTCCGCGCGGCGAACGCGATGGACTTCGACGACCTGCTCTGCAACACCGTGCGACTTCTGCGCGAGCATCCCGATGTCCTCGAGCACTACCGGAACCGGTTCCGCCACGTGCTGGTCGACGAGTACCAGGACACGAACTACGTGCAGGACGAGATCGTCCGGCTCCTGTGCGACGCGCACCGCAACGTCTGCGTCGTGGGCGACGCCGACCAGAGCATCTACCGGTTCCGGGCGGCGGACGTGCGCAACATCCTCGACTTCGAGGAGCACTACCCGGACGCGACCGTGGTGCTCTTGGAGCAGAACTTCCGCAGCACCCAGACGATCCTCGATGCGGCGAACGCGATCATCGCGAACAACCCCGCGACGCACCGCAAGCACCTTTTCACCGAGGGTGACCAGGGCGCCCGCATCACGAGGTACCGCGCCGCCGACGAGCGCGACGAGGCGTCGTGGGTGGCAGCGTCGGTGCTCCGGCTGCGCACCGACGCGAGCCTGCGCTGGGGCGACGTCGCGATCTTCTACAGGACCAACGCGCAGTCCCGCGTCCTCGAGGACGAGCTCGTCCGGGCGGACATCCCCTACCGCGTCGTCGGCGGGACGCGCTTTTACGACCGGCGCGAGGTCAAGGACGTCCTCGCGTACCTGCGGCTCATCGCCAACCCCCTCGACGAGGTCGCCGCGCGGCGGGTCGTCAACGTGCCGAAGCGAGGCATCGGCGCCACCTCGGTGACGCGCCTGGGGGCCTACGCGGCCGCGGAGCGGATCAGCTTTTGCTCCGCGATCGAGCGTGCGGGCGAGGCGGGCCTCACCGCCAAGGCGCTGCGCGGCGCCGTCGAGCTGCACGAGCTGCTCGAGGCACTCGTCGCGATGCGCGACGACGTGGGCCCGGGCCAGCTGGTCGACGAGGTCGTCGAGCGGACCGGCTACGGCGCGCTGCTCGAGGCCGAGGGGACCGACGAGGCGTGGTCGCGCCGCGAGAACCTCGCGGAGCTCGCGGTCGCCGCCTCGGAGTACGAGACCCTCGAGGGGTTCTTGGAGCGCATGGCCCTCGTTGCCGACAGCGACGAGCTGGACCTGAGCGGGGGGCGCGTCTCGCTCATGACGCTGCACGTCGCCAAGGGCCTCGAGTTCGACGCCGTGTTCCTCACCGGGATGGAAGAGGGGGTCTTCCCCCACACGCGCAGCCTGGACGACCCCTTCGCCCTCGAAGAGGAGCGCCGGCTGTGCTACGTGGGCGTGACCAGGGCGCGCCGGCACCTCTCGGTCTCGCACGCCTGGTCGCGCTCCATGTTCGGCGCGACCGTTCACGGCATCCCGTCGCGGTTCCTCACCGAGCTGCCCGAGGGGCTCTTAGAGGACGTCTCGCCGCCTGCGTGGCGCCTCGCGCGCGCCGAGCTGCCCGGCTCGCTCGCCAAGGACCCCGACGGGGGCCGCACCTTCGGGGCCGGCGCGCCGCCGCCCGCGCGCCCCGCGTCGACCGGTGCCGAGCTGCTCGGCCTCGCGCCCGGCGATCGGGTGCTCCACGAGCGATGGGGCCCCGGCACCGTCCTGTCCGTCGAAGGCGAGGGGGCCCAGGCCCGCGGCAGGGTCCGATTCGAGGGGCTCGGGGACAAGCAGCTGCTGTTCTCCATGGCGCCGCTGACGCGCGCAGAACCCTAAAAATCCCCTAATCAGGTGCCCGAATGGGGTGGGCCGCCCTCGCGGGATGAGAGAATCGTGCCCGTGGTGACCACCCGGCCCCCTTCTACGGAGACCGGTGCCGAGGGGGAGCGGCGCCCGGACCTCCTCGAGCAGCGCCCGACGCCCGCGGCGAGCACCAAGCCCCGCCGGGGCCGGCACGCCAAGCGGCCCCCGACGCGAAAGACCTTCATCCGGCGCAGGGTGGTCGTCGGTGTCCTGGCCGTGTTCCTCGTCGTGTTCAGCTGGTTCGCGTTCAGCTTCGTGGGCGCCCTGACGAATCCGGCGTTCGGCACGTCGATGTCCGCGCGCGCAGCCGAGTGGGCGCGCGAGCACTGGATGGGCTCGATCGTGACCTGGGTCGAGTCCGAGTGGTACCGGCTCAACCCGCCGAAGGTGGGCGGCACGCCCGGGGCGGGGTCGTTCACCAACGGCACGACGCCGCCGCCGGTGACCGTCGCCGGCGCCCTGCCCGTGCCCCCGCGGCTCGGCTCGCCGGCAGGAAAGTGGCTCCCCGGCGAGGGCGTCTGGCAGCCCGCGGGTCGCACCGTGCGCGGTGTGCCGGCGATCTACACGACCACCGTGCGGCCCGACGGCGTCCACACGAGCTACGTCGTCGGCGTCGCGTGGATGGACCCGCGCCTGCTCTCCGCCCAGCTGTACTCGGGATCGCAGATCCCCGGCGGCGGCCCCTACGCCTACACCGCGCCGATCTCCCCGGCCGCCTCGAGGGTGCTCAACTCGGCCTTCAACGCGGGGTTCAGGATGGGCGACGCACAGGGTGGGTACTACACCCAGGGCAAGCTCATCATGAAGCTGCGTACGGGGGCCGCGTCGATGGTCGTGTACCGCGACGGCTCGGCCACGGTCGGTGCGTGGAATCAGCAGGTCAAGATGACGCCGCAGGTCGTCTCGGTGCGACAGAACCTCGACCTGATCGTGAACAACTCCAAGCCCGTCCCCGGGCTGCTCGCCAACGACAACTCGAAGTGGGGCATCACCTTGGGCGGCGGGTTCTACGTCTGGCGCTCGGGCCTCGGCGTGACCAAGAACGGGGCGCTCGTCTACGTCGGCGGACCCAGCCTGTCGATCACCTCGCTCGCGAACCTGCTCGCCGCCGCGGGCTGCGTCAGGGCGATGGAGATGGACATCAACACCGACTGGGTCTCGTATGCGGTGTTCCACGGGGCGTACGGCGCCCCGGTGAACGGCAGCAACGGCACCAACCTGCTGCCGGGCATGACCTACGCGCCGAGCCACTACTTCGACAGCTGGTGGGCCCGCGACTTCTACACGATGTCGCTCCGCCCCACCCCGCTGAAGGCCCCGATGGCGGCGGCGCCCTGAGGTCGACCCTTTAGCGCTGAACTGCCCGGCGCCCCATGCGTCGCGTAGATTCGGCCCGCGGCCGAATGCCGACCACGACCCCGGGAGACCTCCCCATGCGCATCCGTCGAGCAGCGGGACTCGGTGCACTCGTCGCCGCGTCCTGCACCACCCTCGCTCTCATCGTCCCCCCCGCCGCGGCGACCGCGGCGACGGCCCCCTCGAGCCCCGCGGCGCGCACGATGCTCGTGTTCCTGCGCGGCCCCGCCGCCGTCGGCACCTCGACGAGCGCCGGTCGCACGGGCGCACGGGTCCAGTCGAGCGCCGCCTCCTTGGTGCGCAGCCTCGGCGCCACGGTCCTCGCTAGGACCTCGGTGCCCAACACGCTGACCGTGCGGCTCACCGCGGCGAGCGCCGCGACGCTCGCGCGCAGCCCGCTCGTCGCCGCGGTGCTGGCCGACTCGACGATCCCCGGGCCCGCGCCCGCTCGCACCGCAGGGCGCCCCTCGGGCACGGCGCTGGGCGCCCACGCGGTGAGTCGCGCCTACGCCAAGGCGTCGTGCGGGACCGCGGCGCACCCCCAGCTCAACCCTGAGGCGCTCGGCAACGTGAACGCGCCGGCGGCGTGGGCCGCGGGCGCGACGGGAAAGGGCGTCAAGGTCGCGGTGCTCGCCGACGGGCTCGACCCGTCGAACGTGGACCTGCAGCGCAACCACGCCTACGCCTCGGGCGGATCGCCCGCCGGCACGCCGGTCATCTCGAGCTACCAGGACTTCTCCGGGGACGGCACGCTGGCGACGACCGGAGGCGAGGAGGCCTTCGGTGACGCGGCCTCGATCGCCGCGCAGGGCAACACGGTCTACGACATCTCCCAGTACGTCTCGTCCACGCACCCCCTGCCGTCGCACTGCGACATCCGCATCGTCGGCGACGCGCCCGGCGCCTCGGTGCTCGCGCTCAAGATCTTCGGCTCGAACAACGCGACGACCGGATCGGGATTCGTCCAGGCCATCAACTACGCCGTGGCCAACGGCGCCAGCGTGATCAACGAGTCCTTCGGCGGAAACCCGATCCCCGACACCGCGCTCGACATCATCCGATCCGCGGACGAAGCGGCGGTCGCCGCCGGCGTGCTCGTCGTGGCGAGCTCCGGCGACGGCGGCATCAACTCGACGATCGGCTCGCCGGCGACCGATCCCGGCGTCCTCGCCGTCGGCGCCACCACCACGTTCCGCGCCTACCAGCAGACGACCTACGGCGGTATCAACGCGCCGGGATCGACGGGCAACTACTACGACAACAACATCTCGTCGATCTCCTCGGGGGGCTTTTCGACCGGGGGGCGCACCGTGAGCCTCGTCGCCCCCGGCGACCTCAACTGGTCGCTGTGCTCGACCAGCGGGACCTACCAGGACTGCGCGGGTGCGCCCATCGTCGTGTTCGGCGGCACCTCGGAGGCCTCCCCGCTGACCGCGGGGGCTGCCGCCGACGTGATCCAGGCCTACGCGGCCACCCACCACGGACAGCACCCCTCCGTCGCGCTGCTCACCCGGATCCTCACGAGCTCGGCGCGCGACATCTACGCCCCCGCGGACCAGCAGGGCGCGGGGCTGCTGAACGTCGGCGCGGCCGTCGCGCTCGCTCGGTCGATCCCGGGGACCACGGCGCACCCCGCCGCCTCGCTGCTCACCTCGGTGGCCCAGGCCGACCTCGCCGGCAAGCCCGGCCAGGGCGTCGCCCAGCACTTCACGGTCACCAACACGGGCGCCAAGACCACCGTGGTCACCGTCGCGGCGCGCGGGCTCGTCCCCGCCGGCGCGGTCGCGGGCCACGTGGTGCTCGACCCGTCCCTCGGGACGTCCCAGCCCAAGTTCACGATCTGGTCCGGCGCCAAGGAGATCTACCAGCGCGCCACGTTCAACGTGCCCAAGGGGCTCGACCGGCTCAAGCTGATGGCCGCGTACACGTACACCAACCAGACCTCGCTGCTGCACGTGGCGCTGTTCGACCCCCACGGCAACTTCGCGGGCTACTCGCTGCCCCAGGGGCTCGGTGACTTCGCCGACGTCGAGGTGGCCTCGCCGGTGCCCGGCAAGTGGACCGCGGTCTACTTCACCGTCTGGGACGGCTTCGGCTCGGGCAACCTCGGCACAGTCGGCGCCGTCCCGTGGACCGCCACGTTCTGGAAGTACCACGCGCTCGGATCGCTGAGCCCCTCGAAGGTCACCCTCCCCGCGGGCCGCGCCGTCGGCTTCGTGTTCCGCGCCGCGCTGCCGAGCTCGCCGGGCGACGCGGCGGTGTCGCTGTCGATCGGCTCGACGACCACGGCCCCCACGACGATCCCCGTCGTGCTCCGCACCTTCATTCCCATCGGCGCCTCCGGCGGCACCTACCACGGCGTGCTCACGGGCGGCAACGGGCGACCGGGGGCGCCGGGCCAGCTCAACACCTACGAGTTCACGGTCCCCGCGGGCAAGCACGACCTCGACGCGAGCATCAAGATGGCGTCGAACGCCGCGGCGGGCCTGCTGCCCGGCGACCAGGTGATCGGGGCGCTGATCGACCCGGCCAACCAGGTCGCGGCCTTCGACTCGAACTACACGGGCCCGAGGGGCTCGACGGTCGTCTCCCCGTACCTCAACTTGTACAAGTCGAACCCCGTCGCGGGGACCTGGAAGCTCGTCATCGAGTGGGCCCAGCCGGGCGCGGGGGCGCGAACCGCGATCGGGTTCGCCGGGGCGATCCGCTTCAACCAGGTGACGGTGTCGAACAACCTGCCGAACTCCGCGGCGGCCCAGCTCTCCAAGGCGACCGGCGCGGACTTCCAGGTCCAGGTCCAGAACACCGGCGTCGCCCCGATGATCATCTCGCCGGACCCGAGGACCACGAACTACCAGGTCTTCACGCTCTCGGATCTCTTCGGCTCGCCGCTCACCCAGAACATGCCGAACGCCTCGAACTCGTTCTTCGTCCCCACCGAGGCCAAGTCGATCAACATCCAGGTCGCAGGGCAGTCGAACTCGAACCCCATGGAGGTCACCTTCGACGCGTCGTCGGCGACCGGGGACCCCGACTTCTCGCCCACCTCGGCGTCCCCGGACGTCACCGGGTCGGTGACCACCTCGCTGGCCTCGGCGACCTACGCGCCTTCGACCGGGGTCACCCCCGGCATCTGGGGCGTCCAGCCGGCCGAGATCGGGCCGTACGGCTCGACGCCGGAGCCCACCGGCACCGAGACCACGCAGTTCCAGGTCCAGGCCCTCGGTTTCGACACGACGATGAACTCCTCGGTGACCCCGGACTCGGTCTACCAGCTGATGATCGGCGGGTCGATCAACCCCGACAGCGTGTTCCCGGGCCAGACCGACGTCATCACGATGCACATCGCGCCGACGGCCACGGTGGGCACCGTCGTCACCGGCACGCTGTTCGTCACCGGGCTCACGACCGGGTCGGTCTTCGGCGACACGGTGGTCTCCACGCCGCTGTTCACCTCCGAGCTGGCCGCGATCCCGTACCAGTACCAGGTCGCCAACTAGCCGGGGCGCGCTAGCCGGGGAGTCGTCGCCACAGTGACTGGGGGAGCAGGGTCAGGACCCCGAAGACCGCGCGCAGCACCGGCGGGCTCCAGATGACCGTCGCGTCGCTCGACAGGCCCGCGACCGCCGTCGCGGCGACCGCGTCGAGGTCGGTGCTGAACGGCGCCTCGTCGCGGCCCTCGGTCATCTTCGTTCGCACGAACCCCGGGCGCAGGATCTGCAGCGCCACGCCCGTGCCGCGCAGCGACTCGGCCATCCCCACGCAGGTCGCGTCGAGTCCCGCCTTGGCCCCGCCCATGAGGTAGTTGACGCGGCGCACCCTGACGCCGGCGACCGAGGAGATCACGAGGACGCGCCCGGTGCCCTGGGCGACGAGGCGGCCGCGCAGGGCGGCCAGGGCCGCGACGGGCCAGGTGTACGTCGGGTTGATGACCTCGAGGGTCCTCGAGGCGTCGTCCTCGTCGAGGGACTGTTCCCCGAGCGCGCCCACGGCGACGATCACGAGGTCCACGGGCCCCCCGGCGGCCTCGAGGCACGACGCGACGGTGTCGGCGGCGCCGGCGGGCTCACCCGCGTCGAAGAGCACCGTCTCGACGGCGGTGGCGCCCGCCGCTCGCATCTCGGCGGCCGCCGCCTCGAGCTTCGAGGGGCTGCGCCCGGCGAGCACGACCGTGCGCACCCGCTCGCCGCACAGGCGCGCCGCGATGGCACGCGCGATGTCCGACGTGCCGCCGAGCACGACGAGGCGCTGGGGGTGTCCGAACGCATCCTGCATCTGGGCTCCTTTTGGTGGTTCTCAGACCCCGAGCCGGCGTGAGAGGTCCGACGCGAGCAGCCCGCTCGGGTCGAGCCGCTCGCGCAGCGCCGCCAGCTCGCCGAGCCGGGGGTACATCGAGGGGAGGTGGCGCGGGTCGAGCCGGGCGTCCTTGGCGAGGTAGACGCGACCGCCCGCCTCGGCGACCAGCTCGTCGAGGCGGTCGAGGACCCCGGGCAGCTGCGGGGGTCCGACGGGCATGTCGAGCGCGAGCGTCCATCCCTGGATCGGGAACGACAGCACGCCGGGGTCCGCGGGGCCGAACCGCTTGAGCACCGCGAGGAAGCTGGGAACCCCCGAGGCCGCGAGCAGCTCGATCGACGCGCGCACCGCGTCGTGGCCCGCGTCGGGAACGGCGAGCTGGTACTGGACCACGCCGCGGGGCCCGTAGAGCAGGTTCCAGTCCGCGACGAAGTCGAGCGGGTGGAAGAACGCGCCGAGCTCGACCGGCTCGTCCGCGCGGTGGCGGGGGGCCTTTCGGAACCATGCCTCGTTGAACGCGCGGATCGAGGCCTTGTTGAGCAGCCCCGAGGGCGCGACGAGGGGGACCTTGAGCCTCGAGGCGGCGGGGGAGCGCGGTGCGCGGTGCGCGCCGCGGTCCCCGAGGTCCTCGCGCCGCGCGTGGTCGCCCCTGGTGAGCACGCCGCGGCCCATGCGCGCGCCGGTGGTCATGCAGTCGATCCACGCGACCGAGTAGCGGCGGTCGTCGTCGGCGGAGGCCATCGCCGCCATGACCGCGTCGAGGTCCCCGCAGCGGTCCGTGTCGACGAGTACCTGGTCGGTCTCGATCGGGGTGAGCCGAAGGGTCGCCGCGGTGACCACGCCGGTCAGCCCCATCCCCCCCGCGGTGGCCCAGAACACCTCGGGGTCCTCGCTCGGCGAGACGGTCATCGCCCCCGCGGGGGTGACGAGGCGCAGGGAGGTCACGTGCTGGCAGAACGCCCCGTCGCGGTGGTGGTTCTTGCCGTGCACGTCGGCGGCGATGGCGCCGCCGACGGTGACCTGCCGGGTCCCCGGGGTGACCATCGCGAAGAAGCCACGCGGGACCGCGACGTCGAGGAGGTCCTGCAGCGACGTGCCCGCCCCGACGGTCACGAGGCCGGTCGCCTCGTCGATGTCGCCGATGCCACCGAGGCCGCGCGCGTCGATGACCGTGCCCCCGGCCAGCTGGGCCGCGTCGCCGTAGGAGCGCCCGAGCCCCCTTGCGATGACCCCGCCCGCGGCGTGCTCGAAGACCGCCGCGACGTCGGTCTCGGTGGCCGGTGCGACCACCTTGGCCACCGAGGGCGCGGTGCGGCCCCAGCCGCTCAGCATGCTCACCGGTACACCCCGATCGCGACGAGCAGCGCCCAGAGCACGCCGAGGACCTGGACGGTGCGGTCCTTGAGCACGAGGTCCTCGGGCGCACCGCCCCTGCCGTCGTCGAGCTGCAAGAGCACGTAGAGGATCGCGAGCACCACCGGGATCACCGAGAGCTGGATCCACAGCGGGTCGTGGTGGACCCCGAGGCCGTTGCGGTCCACCGAGAACGCCCACAGGCAGTAGCCCGTGACGGTCACCCCCGCGCACAGCACGAGGGTCGACTCGAGGAAGGTCCGCGTGTAGGTCTCCAGCACGCTGCGGTGCGCGCCCGCCCCGCGGCCGAGCTCGTGGAACTCGGCGAGCCGCTTGCCCGTGACGACGAACAGCGCGCCGAAGGAGATGACGACGAGGAACCAGGACGACAGCGGGATGTTCGAGGCGACCCCGCCGGCGATCGCACGCAGGACGAACCCCGACGCCACGAAGGCGAGCTCGATGACGCTCCATCGCTTGGCCACGACCGAGTAGGTCAGCGACTCGGCCAGGTAGATCGCCACGACGAGGGCGAGGCGCCAGTTCACGGTCGCGGCGACGCCGAGGCCGGCCGCGATGAGGACCACGGCGGTCCCCGTGGCGAGGCGCGCGGGCACCGTCCCCGCGGCGATGGGGCGCCGCGCCTTGGTGGGGTGCAGGCGGTCCGCCGCCGCGTCGCGGACGTCGTTGACGAGGTAGGTCCCCGACGAGGCGAGGCAGAACGCCACGAAGGCGACCGAGGTGTGCAAGAAGACGTGGAAGTGGAAGGCCTCGCCCGCCGCCACCGGCGCGACGCCGACGAGGACGTTCTTGACCCACTGGCGGGGCCGCATCGCGACGAGCAGGCCCAGCGCCACCTTCGCGGGGGATCTCGGCCCGCCGGGCAGCTCGGGCGGGGGTGCGACGGGGTCCTGCACGATGGCGTCGACGCTACCTGCCCTCCGGGGTGCCGGCGAAGCCCCGTGCGCGCGCGGCGTATGCTCTGGCGTCGTGCACCGCCCGTATCGCGTCGTGGTCGGCAAGCCCGGCCTCGACGGCCATGACCGCGGCGCCAAGGTGATCGCGAGGGCACTTCGCGACGCCGGCTTCGAGGTCGTCTACACCGGCCTGCACCAGACGCCCGAGCAGATCGTCGCGGCCGTCGTCCAAGAGGACGCCGACGCGCTGGGCCTCTCGATGCTCTCGGGCGCGCACCTGACGCTGGTCCCGAGGGTCATCGACGGGCTCGCCGCGGTGGGCCGCGACGACGTGGTCGTCGTGGTCGGCGGGATCATCCCGGAGTCCGACGTCGACGTCCTGGAGGCTGCGGGCGTCGCCCGGGTCTTCGGGCCCGGCACGTCACTGAACGAGATCGGCTCGTGGCTGGAGGAGCGCCTCGACGCGCTCGACACCGCGAGCGCCTGAGCACACCGAGGAGACACGTGGACCTGTTCGAGTACCAAGGCAAGCAGTACTTCGCGCGCTTCGGGATACCGGTGTCGCCCGGCGGCGTCGCGGAGACCGTCGACGAGGCCGTCGCGGCGGCGGACGCCGCGGGCTACCCCGTCGTCGTCAAGGCACAGGTCAAAGTCGGCGGCCGCGGCAAGGCGGGCGGGATCAAGCTCGCCACCGACGCGGCCGAGGCGCGGGCGCACGCCGCGGCGATCCTCGGCATGGACATCCGGGGCCACGTGGTGCGCCGGGTCTGGGTCGAGCACGCGAGCGACATCGCCAAGGAGTACTACGCGAGCTTCACGCTGGACCGGCCGAACAAGGTCCATCTCGGGATGCTCTCCGCCGAAGGCGGCGTCGAGATCGAAGAGGTCGCCGCGACGAACCCCGACGCGATCGCACGACTCGCGATCGACCCGGTCCGCGGACTCGACCTGGAGACGGCCCGGCGGTGGGTCGCCGAGGCGGGGCTCGACGAGGCGGCGCGCGAGCAGGCGGCCGTGCTGCTGTGCGACCTGTACCGCTGCTACGTCGAGGGCGACTGCGACCTCGCCGAGATCAACCCGCTGATCCTTACGACCGGGGGCCGGGTGCACGCCCTCGACGCGAAGGTCACCCTGGACGACAACGCGACGTTCCGCCACCCTGAGTGGGCCGAGTTCGCCGCGACCGAGACCGAGGACCCGCGCGAGCAGATGGCGCGCGACCGCGGGCTCACCTACATCGGCCTCGACGGGACCGTCGGGATCATCGCCAACGGCGCGGGCCTGGCGATGAGCACGCTCGACGTCGTCAACCAGGCGGGCGGCTCGGCCGCGAACTTCCTGGACATCGGCGGCGGTGCGAACGCCGACGTCATGGCCTCGGCGCTCGAGGTCATCAACTCCGACCCGAAGGTCACCTCGATCTTCGTGAACATCTTCGGCGGGATCACCCGCGTCGACGAGGTGGCCAAGGGGATCCTGGCGGCGCTCGAGCGCGTCGAGATCGCCGCGCCCATCGTGCTGCGCCTCGACGGCACCAACGCGGAGGCGGGCCGCGAGCTGCTCGCACCGCACCTATCGGACCGGCTCATCGCGGAGCCCACGATGCTCGCGGCCGCGGCACGCGCCGTCGCACTGGCAGGAGGCTGACATGTCGATCTTCGTCGACGAGAACACAAAGGTGATCGTCCAGGGCCTGACGGGAGGGCAGGGCCGGTTCCACGGGGTGCGCAACCGCGACTACGGCACCAAGGTCGTCGGCGGGGTCACACCCGGCAAGGGCGGCCAGGACGTCGAGGGCATCCCCATCTTCAACTCGGTCAAAGACGCGGTCGCCGAGACCGGTGCCACGGCGTCGTTCGTCAGCGTGCCACCGAGGTTCGCCTCCGACGCGATCATCGAGGCCGCCGAGGCGGGGATCGAGTTCGTCGTGTGCATCACCGAGGGGATTCCCGCGCACGACGAGGCTCGCTGCTACAACCGGCTCGTCGAGGAGTTCCCCGCAACGCGGCTCCTCGGCCCGAACTGCCCGGGGATCATCAGCCCCGGGAAGTGCAACATCGGGATCACCTCGGGTGACATCGCACTGCCCGGCGGGCCCGTCGGCATCGTGTCGCGCTCGGGGACCCTGACCTACCAGGCGCTGCACGAGCTCTCCGCGAAGGGCATCGGCCAGACGACCTGCGTGGGCATCGGCGGGGACCCGGTTCCCGGGACGAACTTCATCGACTGCCTCGCGGCCTTCGAGGCCGACGACGAGACGAAGGCGGTCATGATGATCGGCGAGATCGGGGGCTCCGAGGAGGAGCGGGCCGCGAGCTGGATCCGCGCGCACATGTCCAAGCCGATCGTCTCGTACATCGCCGGCGTGACGGCGCCCCCGGGTCGAAAGATGGGGCACGCCGGCGCGATCATCTCGGGCTCCAAGGGCACGGCCCAGGCCAAGATGGAGGCCCTCGCCGCGGCCGGCGTGACCGTGGCGAAGAACCCGACCGAGGCCGGCGAGCGCATGGTCGACATCGTCCGCAGCCTGTAGCCGCGATGGCCACCGCCGTGCTGGTCTCGGGGACCGGCACCATCCTCGAGGCGATCTTGGGCGCGGAGGTCCCCGTCGGTGTCGTCGTCGCGGACCGCCCGTGCCGCGGACTCGTGGTGGCCGCACGCGGCGGGGTTGAGACCGTGCTCGTCGACCGCGCGGAGCACGGGGGGTTCTCACCGAGCTTCGACCGCGAGGCCTACTCGGCGTCGCTCGCCGACGCGCTCGAGCAGCGCGGCGTCGACCTTGTGTGCATGGCGGGGTTCGGCACGGTGCTCGCGGCGTCGTTCTTCGAGCGCTTCGAGGGCCGTGTGCTCAACACGCACCCCTCGCTGCTGCCTGCGTTCCGCGGCTGGCACGCCGTTCGCGACGCGCTCGCGGCCGGTGTGACGACGACGGGGTGCACGGTGCACGTCGCGACCGCGGAGCTCGACGAGGGCCCGATCCTCAGCCAGGAGCCCGTCGAGGTTCGTGACGACGACGACGAGGCGACGCTGCACGAGCGGATCAAGGCCGTCGAGCGGCGGCTCTATCCGCTTACGATCCTGCTCGTGAGAGCCGCCCTGGCGAGGGGGGACGAGCCAGCGTCGCTGGCACGACCGGAGGCGAAGGACTGATGCGAGCACTGCTGAGCGTCTACGACAAGCGCGGCCTCGAGGCGCTCGCACGCGGGCTGCGCGAGCTCGGCTGCGAGCTGGTGGCCTCGGGCGGCACGGCCGCCGCGCTTGCGACCGCGGGGATCGAGCACCTCGACGTCACGGAGGTGACGGGCTCGCCCGAGATGCTCTCGGGGCGCGTCAAGACCCTCCACCCCGCGCTGCACGGCGGGATCCTGGCGAACCGCGACGAGCCGTCGCACCTCGAGGACCTCGAGGCGCAAGGGATCACGGGGATCGACCTCGTCGTGTGCAACCTGTACCCGTTCCGCGACAGGCCGTCGATCATCTCGATCGACGGCCTGTCGCGGAACGGGTACAGGTTGCACACGACGAGGTCGATCCCCGTGATCCCTTGCGCCTCGAGGTCCTCGAGGTGCGACGGCTCGTCGCGG
>Ga0075030_100001884_pt1 | contig 18963 bp, 13 predicted proteins | sample LitLauG_LLR_2012_FD_71393 | JGI IMG/M metagenome (GOLD analysis project Ga0075030, IMG submission 71393) | Freshwater sediment microbial communities from Pennsylvania, USA - Little Laurel Run_MetaG_LLR_2012 | ecosystem: Environmental > Aquatic > Freshwater > Creek > Sediment | place: USA...
CGCCGGCAGGTCGGCGCACGCCATCGCGATGAGAATCGCGTTGTCCCCGCTCAACAGCAGATCGATCAGGCAGATCTGCAAGACCGGGCCGATGACGTCGAGGCTGTTGCTGAACTCCAAGCGTGGGTGTCCTATGGATGCTTCGCAAATCGCTTGCCAGGGGCGCCGCCCGATGCAGCGCTCCAGGATCGGCGCGCTCCCGGGCAACGCAGCTGCGATGGTATATCAGAGGCGCAACCGGCAAACCGGCAAGTTCAATAGAATCGGTGCCATGAGACTTGATTTTGTCCACCTGCGTTTGCATTCGGAGTTCTCGATCGTCGACGGCGTGACCCGGATCGACGCGGTGGTGCGAGCTGCGGCCGAGGACGGCCAGGGCGCCCTTGCCTTGACCGACAACGCCAATCTCTTTGGTGCAATCCGCTTTTACACGGCAGCGCGTCGGGCCGGCGTCAAGCCCATACTGGGATGCGATGCATGGGTCAGCAATGAGCTCGATCGCGCGCAGCCCTACCGCCTTACCCTGCTCGCGCAAGACCGCACGGGCTACCTGAACTTGTGCCGGCTGCTCTCGCGCGCTTGGCTGGAAAACCAGTTCCACGACCGCGCGGAAATGCGCGCCGCTTGGTTCGATGACGGCAACAGCGCCGGCCTCATCGCCTTGTCGGCGGGATCGGCCGGGGAGGTGGGGCAGCATCTTCTGGCCGCACGGCCCGACATGGCCGGTGTCGTGGCGCGGCGCCTGGCGGCGCAATTTCCTGGGCGCTTTTACCTGGAGATTCACCGCGCGGGGCGGCCCGGCGATGAGGAATGTTGTCGGGGATCCATTGCTCTTGCGGCCCAGGCGGGCATCGCATTGGTGGCTACCCAGCCCGTGCAATTTCTCACACCGCAGGATTTTCGCGCCCATGAGGCGCGCGTTTGTATCGCCCAGGGGCGCACCCTGGCCGATCCGCGGCGGCCGCAGGACTTCACGGCGGAGCAGTATTTCAAGAGCCAGGCACAGATGTGCGCGCTGTTTGCCGACGTGCCCGCGGCTTTGCGCAATTCCGTGGAGATTGCACGCCGCTGCAATCTGCATCTGACGCTGGGCAAGCCCCGCCTGCCCGACTATCCGACGCCCGCGGGTGTCTCCCTCGACGACCATTGCGCCGGTTTGGCCGGTGCCGGCTTGGCGGGGCGCCTGGCAGCGTTGTTCCCGGATGCGCAGCGGCGCGCGCAGCGCCAGGCGCAATACCAGGCGCGCCTCAAAGGGGAGCTGGCGACCATCGCCACGATGGGATTTTCCGGATATTTCCTGATCGTTGCCGATTTCATCAACTGGGCCAAAACCAACGGCGTACCGGTGGGCCCGGGGCGCGGATCCGGCGCGGGCTCGCTGGTGGCATACGCTTTGGGGATCACGGATTTGGATCCCATTCGCTACGATTTGCTCTTCGAGCGCTTTCTCAATCCCGAGCGCGTTTCGATGCCGGACTTCGACATCGATTTTTGCCAGGACGGTCGCGATCGCGTGATCGATTATGTCAAGCACAAGTACGGCGCCGAGGCGGTCTCGCAGATCGCCACGTTCGGCACCCTGGGCGCCAAGGCGGTGGTGCGGGACGCGGGGCGTGTCCTGGATCTGCCCTATACCAAGTGCGATCAGCTCTCCAAGCTCATTCCGCACAATCCCACGGACCCGTGGACGCTGGAGCGGGCCCTGCGCGAGGAGCCGGCCTTTGCTGCCGCGGTCAATGCCGATGAAGAGGCCGCGGCGTTGATTGCGCTGGCCCGGCCGCTCGAGGGTCTCGTGCGCAACGTCGGCATGCACGCGGGCGGAGTCCTGATTGCGCCGGGGCGTCTGACCGATTTTTGCCCACTGTACTGCGCGCAGGGAACCGACGCGGTGATCAGCCAATTCGACAAGGATGATGTCGAAGCCATCGGTCTGGTGAAATTTGATTTTCTCGGACTGACCACGCTCACCATCCTGGACCTGACGCTGCGCTACGTGCGCTTGCTCGACGCGCAGGCAACGTTTGGCCTGGAGTCCATTGCGCTCGATGATCCGGCAACCTTCGCCTTGTTTCGCCAGGCCAATACCACGGCCGTTTTCCAGTTTGAATCGCGTGGCATGCGCGATCTGCTCAAGCGTGCGCGCCCGGACCGCTTCGACGATCTGATCGCCCTGGTGTCGCTGTTTCGGCCCGGCCCGATGGAACTCATCCCCGAGTTTTGCGATCGCAAGCATGGCAAGCGTGCGCATTACCTGGATGCGCGCCTGGAGCCGATCCTGGGCCCGACCTACGGAATCATGGTCTATCAGGAACAGGTCATGCAGATCGCGCAGACCATCGGTGGCTATTCGCTGGGCGCCGCCGATTTGCTGCGCCGGGCGATGGGCAAGAAAAAACCGGAGGAGATGGCCAAGCACCGGGAAATCTTCGTGGCCGGGGCGCAGCGCGCCGGCGTGCCCGAACGCGCTTCGAGTGAACTGTTCGATCAGATGGAGAAGTTTGCCGGCTACGGGTTCAATAAATCACACGCGGCGGCCTACGCATTGGTGGCCTACCAGACCGCGTACTGCAAGGTGCATCATGCGGCGGCCTTCGCTGCAGCCAACCTCTCGATCGTGATGGACGTCACCGAGAAGGTACAGGATCTGGTCGCCGACGCACGCAGCAGTGGTCTGAAAATCCTTGCCCCGGACATCAATGTCGGCCAATACCGTTTCGTCCCCGTCGACGCGGCGACGGTCCAGTATGGCCTGGGAGCCATCAAGGGGACGGGGGCCGCGGCGATCGAATCCGTCCTCGAGGCGCGCCGCGGCGGGGCGTTCACTGGCCTTGCCGACTTTTGCGCGCGGGTCGACAAGCACCGGGTCAATCGGCGGGTGATCGAAGCGCTGATCCGCGCCGGCGCCTTTGATCGGCTGGATCCGGATCGCGCGCGCCTGGTGGCGGGTCTGGCACGCACCCTGGAGGACGCCGAACGGGCGCAGGCACACGTCAACCAGGTGAGCCTCTTTGGTGCGACAACGGTCGTCATGCCGGCTCTTGCTGATGTCGCCTGCGTTGCCTGGAGCGAACGCGAACGCCTGGCCAATGAGCGCCTGGCCCTGGGCTTTTGTTTCAGCGGCAACCTGTTTACCGAATACGAGGCGGAGGCGCGCCGGATTGCCGCCACGCGCCTGGCCGATCTCAAGCAATCGCGCGAAAGCGTGCGCGTGTGCGGCATCGTGGTGTCGGCGCGCCAGCAAAATACCCGCCGTGGGCGCATGTGTGCCTTGCTGATCGATGATGCTACGGCGCAGTTGGAAGTAGCCGTGTATTCGGAGCTGTTTGACCGTCGGCGCGCGCTGCTCAAGGAGGATCAACTGGTCTTTGTCACGGGGCGGGCCCGCTACGACGAATTCTCCCAGCGCCTGGCCCTCACCGCCGACGATGTGATAGATCTGGCCCAGGCACGCGCGCTGGTGCAGGCCTCGCTTGCGATAGAGATCGCCCCGGATGCCGACCCGGCCAGTTTGAACGAAGTGCTCCTGGCATACCGCGCCCCCGCCCCGACGGCCGAACCCGGTGCGCAGCCGGGTTGCCGCGTGGTCATGCGCTATTCCAACGGCCGGGCCTGCGCCAATATCGTGCTGCCGGAGGCCTGGCGCGTGCGCGGGGACGAACGGCTGATCGATGACTTGCGCAGCCAGGCCAAGGTGGCGGCGCGTTTCCAGTACGCCTGATGCCAATTGCGCTTCCTTTCCGGCTGCCCGTGTCGCTCTTGCGGCGCGCCCGCAGTCCGCGCCTCGGGTTGCACACGGTTTGTGCCGGGCTGGCCGCGGCGGTCCTGGCCGCGATACCGGTCACGCCGCGCGCCCAGGAGGCCGTCGACGCCCGCCCGGCGGGCGGGCTCACCGGGGCCCAAGTCTTGCGCCTCGGAAACATCGACTTTCGTGCTTGCGAGGTTGGCGCAGCGCACGCCAGCGGGCTACCCACCCAAGATGCCTACTGCGCCCGGTTTGACGTTCCGGAAGATTGGGATACCCCGGCGGGGCGTCACATCGGGCTGCGCGTTGCAATCGTGCGCAGCGCAGTTCCGGAACCCGACAAGGACCTGGTGGTTTTTCTGGATGGCGGCCCGGGCGGCGCCGCCACGGAGGACTATCCGGCCATCGCCCCGGCCATGGCGCAGCTGCGCAAGCGCCACCATATCCTATTGATCGATCAGCGCGGCACGGGGGGGTCCAATCCACTGGGCTGTGATGAAGAGCTTGCGCTCGAGACGGACAAGCCCGCGCCGATTGCCGCCTCCGGAACCGATGCCGATCCGGCACGCCAGCTCGCCCTGGTGCACCACTGCCTGGACGCCCTGGCGCGGCGCGCGGCACCCCAGTTTTACGCGACCAGCGACGCGGTGGCAGACCTGGAGGCCGTACGCCACGCGCTCGGGGATGCGCCGCTCGATCTGCTGGGGATTTCCTATGGCACCCGGGTGGCACAGCAGTACGCGGCCCGCCACCCCAACGCGGTGCGCAGCATCGTGCTGGACAGTCCGGTACCCAATCGCCTGGCGCTACTGACGGACCATGCGCGCAACCTGGAGGACGTGATCCAACGCCGCTTGGCGCAATGCCAGGCCGATCCGGCATGCGCCGGCCGCTTTGGCGACTCGTACGGTCAGCTGCACCAGGTCCATGCACAGCTGCGCCGCAAGCCGCAAAGCGTTGCCTTCCGCGATCCCCAGACGTTTGCGTGGGCGCGGCGCAATTTTGGTGCCGATGATCTTGCCGCGCTGGTGCGCTTCTACCTGTATGGCGCGCCAACGAGCGCCTTGCTGCCCTACGTCATTGCACAGGCGCACGACGGGCAATGGGATGCGTTGATGGCTCAGGTGCAGTTCGTGGTCGGTGACATCTCGGAGCGGATGAGTCGGGGCATGGCGGCGTCGGTGCTGTGCAGCGAGGATGCCGATCTGCTGCGCGAGCGCGGTGAGGATGAGGCGACCCTTTTGGGCAACGGTCCGATTCGGTCGGCCATACAGACCTGCAAGGTCTGGCCCCACCGGCCCCGTCCGGCTGATTTTCACGAGCCCCTCAAGACCGACCTGCCGGTGCTGGTACTGGCCGGGGAGTTCGATCCGGTCACGCCGCCGCGCTACGGCAGCGAAATCATTGCCGGGCTGCCCCATGCGCGCATGCTGCTTGCCCGGGGCCAGGGCCATGCGGTGCTGGGCGTGGGCTGCATGTCCAAACTGGTCGCCGATTTCATTGCGCATCCGGACCCAGCGGCCTTGGACGATCATTGTCTGCAGGCCCTGGGGCAGACACCGGCCTTTCTTGACGTCAATGGATCATCACCATGATTGAAGTGCATGATCTGTGGAAGTCCTTTGGCAAGACCCAGGCCGTGCGCGGCGCCTCCTTCGTCGCGCAGGATGGCCAGATCACCGGTCTGCTCGGACCCAACGGCGCGGGCAAGACCACCACCTTGCGCATGCTGTACACGCTCATGCGTCCGGACCGCGGACAGATCCGCGTGGACGGGTTGGATGCTGCGCTCGATCCGATCGGGGTGCGCCGGCGTCTCGGGGTGCTGCCCGATGCGCGGGGCCTGTACAAGCGCCTGACCGCGCGGGAAAACATCGAATATTTCGCGCGCCTGCAAGGCTTGACGCAGGAACAGGCGGCAAAACGCTGTGATGAGCTCCTGGGCGCACTGCAGATGCAGGATCTGGAGCGGCGCCGCGCCGAGGGCTTTTCCCAGGGCGAGCGCGTCAAGACGGCGCTGGCGCGTGCCTTGGTGCACCACCCACGCAATGTCGTTCTCGATGAGCCGGCCAATGGCCTGGACGTGATGGCTACGCGGGGTCTGCGCGAAGTCCTGCGCGCCCTGCGCGGCGAGGGCCGGTGCGTCCTGATGTCCACGCACATCATGCAGGAGGTGGCCGCGCTTTGTGACCGTATCCTGATCATCGCCCAGGGCCGGGTCGTCGCCCAGGGAAGTCCCGAGGAGATCCGGAACCAGGCGCAGGAGCACAACCTGGAAGAGGCATTCATGAAGATCATCGGCGCCGCCGTCGTCCAGGAGCCGTCATGAATGCCGCGCTGATCGTCCTGGGCAAGGAATGCCGCGAAAGCGTGCGCGATCGGCGCGTCCTGCTCAATGCACTCGTGCTGGGGCCGCTGCTAACGCCCTTGCTGTTCCTGATCCTCATGCACATGATCGTCGGGCGCGAGCTCGAGCAGGCCGAAAAACCCTTGCCGGTGGTCGTTATCGGGGCCGAACACGCTCCCAACCTCGTCGATGCCCTGCGCCAGCAGGGCATGGAGCCGCGCGCGCCCGTGGCCGATCCGGAGGAGGCGGTGCGGCAACAGCGCGTTGACCTGGTTCTGCGCATCGGCGCGCAGTTTGCCGACGACTGGCGTCAAGGCCGCCCGGCACAGGTCGAGATGCTCTTCGATTCCTCGCGTCAGGAGGTTCATGGCCAGATCGATCGGCTGCAACGGATGATCGAGGCGTATTCGAGCCGCAATGGCTCCTTGCGCCTGCTGGCGCGCGGAATCTCCCCAGCGCTTGTTTCCCCGCTGGTCCTGGCGCGGCGCGACCTGGCCTCGCCGCAGGCTCGCGGCGCCGTGCTCCTGGGAATGCTGCCCTACTTTCTCATTCTCACCGCGCTCATCGGTGGCATGTGGCTGGCGATCGATTCGACCGCGGGGGAGCGCGAACGCCAGTCGTTCGAACCCTTGCTCGCCAATCCGGTCGGGCGTGGCCAGATCCTTTTGGGCAAGATGCTGGCGACGGCGATCTTCAGCATGGCAAGCCTGATTCTGGGCCTGCTTGCATTTTTGGCCGCCGGGCACTTCATGCCCACCGATGACCTGGGCATGGGCATCGCTATCGGCCTGCCTTTCGTGTTGACGATTCTGCCGGTAATGGTGCCGCTGGTGCTACTCATCGCCATTGCCCAGATCTGGGTTGCCTCCTACGCCAAGAGCTTTCGGGAAGCGCAAACCTATCTGAGCCTCGCCCAGCTTGTGCCGCTCGTGCCATCCATCATCCTGATGGCCGTACCGATGCGCCCGCAGTTGTGGATGGCGGCCATACCGCTGTTTGGCCAACAGGTGACGATGCTCCGATTGTTGCGCGGCGAAAGCGTCAATCCGCTGGCCATCGGTATCGGCGCGGCGTTCACCCTTGCGGCCGCGGCGCTCATCTTCCAGGTCACCTTGCGATTGTTCCAGTCGGAGCGGGTTGCCATCTCTGTGTAGGCGCAAGCCCCCGCGTGGCAGTGCGGACAGGGCGGGGGGCCGTGCTGCGCGCGGGTCAGGCAGCCGGCGCGAGCGCAGTGCGCAGGCGCTCGACCATCGGCGCCCAACTTGCGGTCGGTTCGAATTGCGCCGCCGCTGCCAGTGCCCGCGCATGCAGCGTCGCGTATTGCGCCGCCGCGTCCTGGCTGGCCTGCAGCAGCGCTTGCGGCGTTGCCCGTTCCAGGACAATTCCGGCCCCGGACTGTTGGACGATCGTTGCCATGGTGGTGCCGGCCAGCGTGATGACCGGCGCACCCGCGCGCAGGGCATCGAAGGTCACGGCACTCATCTTGTCGGCATATTCGCGCGGATCGTAAGGCTGCAGGCACACGGCACCGGAAAAGAGTCCCGCGTACTGCTCGGGGTCAAGGGTCTCGCCGATCAGCGTCAGTTCGGGACAGGAAATGGTGCGCAAGCGCGCCAGGTCGGCGGCGGTGGCATCGTCGTAGCGTCCGTAATGGTCGCCGGAGATCTGCACGGCCACGGGCAGGTGCGTCGATGTCTGCGCCATCCATTGCACCAGGTCGACAATGTGCGCGAAGCCCTTGTCGGCCCTGGCGGCGCCCGCCGAGAGGAGGTGGCGAAAGCGCGCGGTGCCGCAACCCGCATGGGCCGACAGCACCGGGAGCACGCGCCGTACCTGCGCGAATCCGGCGGTGCGCAAGACCTGCACGATTTCCTCCGAGGTCCCAAACAGTTCCAGGTCCGGTTGGCGCCGCGCGAGCGTTTGCAGCGCCTGGGACCGTCCTGCGCGGGCGCGCAGTTTGTGGAAATACAAAAAGACGCGGTGCGGCGCAATGCGCTGGCCTGCCGCCAGGTCCAGGGCGCGCAGGTCAAAATAACTTGCCGTGGGGATCAGGATCGGCGCACCGGCACGCAGCAAACGCCGGTACAGCAACCAGGCCTCGAGCTTGCGCCAGCGGCGGTGAAACAGGGGACGCAGCGGCGTGGCGCTTTCATTCCATCCGGGCAACTGCGCGCGTCGGTCCACCCAGAGGCGCAGGGGCAGGTCCGGCGCCGCCGATTGCAGGCTGCGCAGTAGCGCGGCGCAGTGGCCGGCCTCGCTCACCAGCGTAGGTTCCACGACTTCGATCATGGGTCAATTCTTGACGGAATTTACCCAGCGTTCGCGTTCGGCGCCCCACTTGGCCGTTATCGAACTCAAATTGGCGCGGTCGACAAACGGGGGCGGGCGCTTTTTCGAAGTGAGCCGTATGTAATGGTGGACAAAAACGTCGAGCGCACAGTGCAAGGGCCGCATGTCACCCACGGTGTTGGCGCGCTCCTGGGTGCGCAGGAATAGATCCCAGTCGGCACCCTGCTGGGTCTCATCCCACATACCGATCTTCTCCAGTACCCTGCGTTGGAGCATGATCGTGTGGCCGACGAAGCCTTCGGCGACCTGCTGGTGATAGCGCTGCGCACGTTGCCGGCAAAACTGCTCCCAGCGCCCGCGATACATCCAGTTGTGCATGAAACGCAGCGTGCCATAGCTCTGGCCGAATACCCCAACCACATTCTTGATCCGGTTCCAGCGCAACTTGAGCCGCCGCGTTTCCTCGCGATCACCGCCGCCCTCGACCCCGCAGGCCGTGATCGCCTCCAGCCCGTTGACCTGCATCGATTCGATCAGCAAGCGGTCCCAATCCGGGCAGACGATGAGGTCGTTGTTCAGGAAGGCGAGCCAGTCGTGTTGGGCAACCCGGATGCCCTGGTTCTGGCAGTAGGGGTACGAGTAGTTGGCGCCGTTGCGGATCACGGTCGCACCCTCCTGCTCGAAGTATTCGGCGCTGCCGTCGGTGGAGCCGTTGTCGATGACGATCAGCTCGAAGGGATGGTGCGTGTAGCGGCGCAGGCTTTCAAAGTAGAGTCGGTTGACCGGCAGCTGGTTATAGACCGCGGTGATGATGCTGATCATTGCGCCGAGCCCTCCGGCTCCTGCCGCACGGCCGCTGCCGGCGCGAGGAGCACCCCGATGATAAGTGCATAGAGGTGGCCTTCGTGCGAGGTGGTGAAAAGGCTGTTGGCCAGGGAGCCGACGGCAAAGGCGGCAAGCGCCAACCGGGCCAGAGGCTGTGCGGGTGGGCCCACTGTGCGGGTCCCCGCCCAGTGGCTGTACAGCCAGGCCAGGAAGACCAGCAGCCCGACCACGCCAAATTGCGCTGTCATGTTCAAATATTCATTGTGCAGGTTTGCGGTGGGAACGTCGGCCGAGCCTGGACGGCTGTCGAGCAAGCGGCGGTAGACCGTTTCGATGCTGCCGGCGCCATAGCCCAGTATGGGGCGCGCGCCGATCAACGCCAGACCATTGCGGTAAAAAGAGAGCCGCAGGCCCGTTGAGTTGTTTTCCTCGGCGTGCCCGATCGCGTCGTAGCGCTGCACGTCCTGCACGACGGCCAGCGAACGAGTGCGCAGGTGCGCGGAGGAAAACCAGAATACCGGCAGTGCGCACGCGAGCAGGGTACAGGCGAGCAGGAACCGGCGCGTCGGCATCAACTGCCAGGCGACCAAGGGCAGGACAACCAGGCACAGGACAAAGCCTGTGCGCCCACCGGAGAGATAGATGATGTCCAGCACAAACAAGGCGGCCAGTCCCCAGAGCGCGTAGCGCCGGGCCCCGGCGGGCGCCATGCAACCCGCGGCCAGATGCAGGCAAATTCCCGTGGCCAGGAGAAATACCAGCGATTGGCTGGTGGGGTCTTCGCCGATGACGCCGTAGATGCCCTGGGCCGCAAAGTGCGCGCGCTGTTGCAAGAGGGTCTCGCCCAGCAAGGGCGGCGCAAATGCCGCGAGCACGAGCGAGGCGGCCAGCAGGAAGGTCGCTGACCCGGCAAATGCGGTCAGGATGCGCATTTGCCAGCGCGCATCGCCCACCAGCGTCACGGCGAGCGGGATCAGCAGCCATTTGCGGCATCCCAACCAGTAGTGCGCCGCGTCCGGCCACCCCGCCTCCGAATACAGCGTCGCGACTCCGATGAACGCAAAGAGAAAAATGCTCATGAGAGCCGCCGGGCTGCGGCGCAGCAGGCGCAGCTTCTCCGGGAAATTCCCGGAAGCCAGCCAAAACAGCAGCAACAGTCCGAAGCCGATATTGGTCAACGCCGTTGAAATCGGGATCACCACAGCCAGGGCGACCAGCATCCAGCGTGCCCAGTTCAGGAACCGCCGGGACCCGGGCACCCCAGGCGCAGCGTCGTCGTGCGCAATCTGCGGATCGTCGCGCGTCGAAGTGGCCACCGGCATAGGGACCTTGAAACGCCAACCCGATGCGGCACCGGGTCGGGAGGAAAAGACGGGGGAAGGCCGATTCTAGCCGAGACCATCTGCCCAAGCGCCCGCCGGCGCGGCCGTCAGGGCAGGCCGGAAGAGTTTTGGGCGCGTGCGCCATGCAAATTCATCGCCACCGCTCCCCAGACCTGCTCGAAGCTTGGCCAGGCGTGCTCGTCGCCCAGGCGCTGTACGTTCGCGCCCCGGGGCAGGGTCTTGGCCGGACTCGTAACGCCGAAGATGCTGATCAGGTGCGCACCAACGGCGGCGGCCAGGTGCCCGGGACCACTATCGTTGGCCACCACGAGTTGACTGGCCGCCAGCAGGGCCGCAAAGGCGGCAAGATCAAGCGGCTCGACGGTGCGCGCCAGCGGCGCGGCCGCCGCCGCCGCCGCGTGTTCTCCCGGGCCCGGGCAGGTGACCACGCACGTGCCATTGGCTACCAGAGCTTCGACGAGGCGGGCATAGCCGCGCCAGCACTTGTCTTGTCCGTGGTGACGCCCTTGCGCCACGGGGCAGACGACCACGTAGGGAGGCGCGGCTTGCGCGCGGAGCAGGGCAAGGCGCGCCCGCTCGCGCGCGGCCGCGTCCAGGCGCAAGCGCGGATCCGGCGCGCGATCGATTGCCGATGACGCCGCCTGCCCGGACAGACACGCAGCCAGGTGCCGGTAATACTCGACGGTATGCATGTCCGCGCGCCAGGCCTCGGGCACCGGGATTGCACGGTGCAGCAAGAGCGAGCGTCCGTCCGTTGCATATCCGTAGGGCCGCAGCCCGGCCAGCCGGAATTCCAGCGCCGAGGAAAAGGAGTTGGTGAGCAAAAGGCAGTCGCGCTCGCGCGGTGCAGCGGCCCGCTGTGCGCGCAGGGTGCGAATCCGCGCACTGCGCACGCCGGGCAGTCCGATCACCTTCCACGGGTAGGCGCAGAAGAGCTCCTGCGCCCAGGCACGACCGGCCAAGGTGAGCGCAACGCCATGATCGGCCAGCAGGTCCAGAGCCGGCAGCGACATGCATGCGTCACCCAGGTGATTGGGCAGGCGCACGATCAGGGATTTCATGAAGCAGCCCGCTCCCATCGGCTGGCGCGCGCGCCGGCGCGAACCGTACCTTCGCCGCGCCGGATCCAATCCTGCGATCGCATACACTAGTGCGTTCGCTCCACCCGCGCGGGTTCTGGCCGTAGCCAGGCAGTTGCGCGCAGTGCGCCAAGGGCGGCATCTTACCCAAACCGAGCCATAGCCCGGATGAGTGCAGTTCAAGACCCGCGACCTGCTGACCGGACGCCGTCCTCCGGACGGATTGCCCGCTATGGCGATCCGAGCCTGCGCCGCATGGCCGGCCTTGTGCTGCGCCACAGGCCTTTGCTGGGGCTGGCGTTTTGCACGATGCTGGTCGATGCGGGGTGCCAGGGGGTCATCACCAAGTTGACCAGCCTGCTGCTCACGCGGGGCATCGTCGAGAAGGACCCGGCGTTCGGATACTGGATGCCCCTGGCCTTCGTCGGGGTGTTCATCATCCGCGGTCTCGCCAATTTTTCCAGTTCGTACCTGGTGAGCAGCGTTTCGCAGCGTGTGCTCGTCGAACTGCGCCAATCGATGTTCGACCGACTGCTGCGCTGGCCGCAGGCGACGCTGGAAAACACGCCATCGGGCCTGGTGATTTCCAAGTTCATCAACGAGGCCAGCAACGCGCTCAATCTTGCCGCCGAGGTGCTTACGACCCTGGTGCGCGAATCGCTCACGACCGTTGTGTTGATGGGCCTGCTCCTGTATGAAAACTGGCGCCTGACCCTTCTGACCCTGATCGTCGGACCGCTCATTGCGATGGTGCTCGGCAGTTTCAGCCGCCGCCTGCGGCGTTTGAACGCCGACAGCCAGGCGATGCTGGGCGAGATGACCCGCGCCGTGCAGGAGGCCCACGAAGCAAGCCGCGTTATCAAGGTCTATGACGGGCTGCACTACGAGAGCGAGCGCTTTGAGCGCATCAACCTGCGCTTGCGCCGTTTTGCGATGAAGATGCAGGTTGCCTGGTCGGCCGCCACGCCGGCAACCCAGATCATCGCGTCCATCGGCCTGGCCCTGGTGATCAGCATCGCCATGTGGCAGGCGCGCGCCGGCGCGCTATCCCCCGACGAGTTCATCACGTTTCTGACGGCCGCGCTGTTGATCCTGCAGCCGCTGCGGCACCTGGCCTCGGTCAACAGCCCGATTGCCCGCCTCGGGGCCGCGGCCGAAAGCGTCTTTGTCATGATCGACGCGCCGGTGGAGCAGGAGACGGGAAGCCAGGACATCGGCCGTTCGGCCGGCGCCCTAGAGTTTCGCGACGTCGGCTTTGTCTATCCGGGCGCCGCTGCGCCCGCGCTGGAGCGGGTGCGCATCAACGTATTGCCCGGCGAGACCATCGCCCTGGTCGGTCCTTCGGGCGCCGGCAAGACCACGATGATCAATCTTGTGCCACGGTTCATCCGCCCCACCACGGGCCAGATCCTGATCGACGGAATTCCCCAGGACCGACTCTCGCTGGGCAGCCTGCGGCGGCAGATCGCCCTGGTCTCGCAGGACGTGGTGCTGTTTGACGACACGATCGGCGCCAACATCGCCTATGGCGCCAGCGGCAAGGCCACCGGCGCGCAGGTGCGCGCCGCCGCCGAGGCTGCGTATTTGCTGCCCCTCATCGAATCGCTACCCGCCGGGTTTGACACGCGCATTGGCGAGAATGCGGTCAAACTCTCCGGCGGCCAGCGTCAGCGCCTGTCCATCGCGCGGGCGCTGCTCAAGGACGCGCCGATCCTGCTGCTGGACGAGGCCACGTCGGCGCTCGATTCCGAATCGGAGCGCTATATACAGTTGTCGCTGGAGCGCCTGATGAGCGGCCGCACGACCTTCGTCGTGGCGCACCGCCTCTCCACCATCGAGCGCGCCGACCGCATCGTGGTTCTCGAGCACGGCCGGATCGTTGAGATCGGACCGCATGCGGATCTGCTCGGGCGTGGCGGCGTGTACGCCAATCTGCACCGGATCCAGTTCGCGACCAGCTAGTGCGTAACGCGCGCGTAATCTGTCCGTAACCCGATGGTCATAAATTTGCTTGCACGCGTTCTTGTTGCGGCACTGCGACAAGAAGTGGAAACATGTCATGGATGAGAAATGATTGACACCTACTGTCGCCGCTCCGTTCGTTATCCACGAAAGAGAGCGCAGTTAGATGCCGCGAGTTACGAAAAGATTGACGAAGATACGTGTGGCCGCAACTGCGGCCGCGCTTCTTGGCCTTCCGGCCGCCCATGCCGCCGGCGAGGTGCAGTTAGAGAACATCGTCGTGACGGGCGACAAGCCGGCAACCGCGCCCTATGAAGCGCCGACCCAGGGCTCGCTGGATGCGGGTGAACCGCAGTCGGTCATCAACCAGCATTTCATCGAGAATAATGCGACGCCGGCGGCCAATTACACCGACGTTATTAACATCGCCCCCAGCGTGGCGGACACGACGCCCAACGGCAAAGGGAATGCCGAATCCTTGAACCTGTCGATTCGCGGCTTCCAGGACGGGCAGTTCAATGTCACCTTCGACGGCATTCCCTGGAATGACTCGAACGACTTCACGCACCACTCGACCTCGTATTTCACGGCCGACACGATCGGCAAGGTGACGGTGGACCGCGGTCCGGGCACCGCAGCACAGATCGGCAATGCGACGTTTGGCGGGACCGTGGCCCTGCAATCGAAGGATCCGCTGGCGACCCACAACGTCTCGCCCTCGATGTCGCTGGGCAGCTTCCACTCCAACGATTACTCGGTGCAGATCGATACGGGCACCTTGCCCCAGGCCGGGGACGGCCGCGCGCAGTTGACCCTGACATCCATCAACACGGACGGCGCGATGACCAACAACTCGTTGGAGCGCAAGAACGTGTTCTTCAAGTACGTCCAGCCGGTGAGCGCCGATACGACGGTCACGGCCGTGGCGATCTACAACACGCTGCACCAGAACGTCTCGCAATTTGGCGCCACCCTGGCGCAGATGGCCCAGTATGGCGCGCACTACAGCTTGAACACCGTGCCCTCCAGCGACGCCTATTACGGATACAACTTCGACGATCTTCACACCGATTTCGAATACCTGGATCTGAAGACGCGCTGGAATGGCGTGCGCCTGGACAACAAGGTTTACACCTATGCCTACTATCACAAGATCAACGAGACCAATGATCCGAGCCTGAGCCTGGGCTCCAAGGGCCTGTACGACGCTGCCAACGGCAACGCGCTTGCGGCGGGGGATCCGACGGCCAATGACGTCGCCGGCCAGAAGGGCTACAACAACTACCGCTCGGTGGGCGACATCCTGCGCGCCGAGGGCGAGGTCGGGCCGGGCACGCTGCGCGGGGGGATCTGGTACGACTACCAGTGGAACGACCGGGTGCTGTACGACGTGGACTGGACGCTGGGCGGCATCTTGGATCCCAATGGCGACTACAACGGGTACCAGCGTTACTTCCACGATGGCCTGAGCTCGATCGATCCGTTCATCGAGTACGAGTACCGGCCGACCGAAGCACTGACCCTCACGCCAGGTCTGCGCTACTCTTCGTTCGGCCGCAAGATCGACGGCCCGGTGAACCCGACCGGCGGAGCGCCCGTCAGCACGAACAACACCTGGAACGGCCTGCAACCGTCTTTCTACGCGCTCTATCGCTTGGCGCCCAATGCGAGCGTGTACGCGCAATATGCACGCGGCTTTCTCGCCCCCAAGGACAAGCTCGCCTACCAACCCAACCAGACCGCGGCCAAGCTCATCGACGCGCAGCACACGACCAATTTGCAGGTCGGGGGCACCTGGAAGGCGGACAACCTCACGGTGTCGGCCGATGTGTATCACATCAAGTTCGACAATTTCTTCACCTATGCGAGCCATGGCGCCGCGGTGGTTGCCACCGGGGGCGGCAGCGCGATTTTCAAGGGTGCGGAGTTGGAGGCAACCCTGGTGGTCGGCGCGGGCTTTAGCCTGTACGGCAACTACACGAACAACAAGCAGACCTACGCCGACGGAACCCAGGTGCAGTACGCGCCGGATGGAACCTACGCGGCCGGTGTCATCTACGACGACGGGCGCCTGTACGGCTCCTTGCTCGCCAAGCACATCGGTACCACGGTGCAGGCGGGCAACAACGGGCCCGACGGCGGCAACTACGATATTTCAGGCTATACCACCACGGACCTTTCCCTGGCGTACACGTTCAAGGAGCCGGCGGCCGGGTTCAAGGACATCAAGGTGCGCCTGAACGTTTCGAATCTGTCCAATAACGAGTCGATCTATTACGTCTATGGAGCGACGCTCTCGGGTACGGACATGTTCATGACCCTGCCGGGCCGCGCGTATTCGCTGGGTCTGTCGGCCGATTTCTGATCCGCTGGCAGCGAGCAGGGACCGGCCCCGGCCGGTCGAATCCCTGGCCGTCCCGCAGTACCGGGGACGGCCATTTTGTATGCTTGTGCAATTGACGACCGATTGGGACGGGCATGCACGGCTGGGGCGCGGTACGGGTGGGTGGCAGGACGACCGGCGCCTTCCTCGTTCTCCTTCTGAGCGCTTGCGCAAACGGTGATTCAAACCGCGTCCAGGAGGCCGTCACCGCACCGCTGCACGACCTCAACCTCGTACGGGTTGCAATACCCGATGTCCTGGTGGCCGCACGGCGTCAGCCATACGCCCCGCCGGAAGATGTCCGTTGCGGGGAACTCGGCAAGCAGATTGCGCTCTTGGATGCGCTGCTGGGTCCCGATCTGGATGCTCCTGCCGATGCAAGGTCGGGTGATTCCGTCGATCGAGCGCAAAAGTTTGCGGGCGACGAGGCCGTGGGCGCCTTGCAGCGAACCACGGAGGGACTTGTGCCGTTTCGCGGCTGGGTGCGCAAGCTCACCGGCGCGGAGCGCCACTCCAAGGACGTTGAAGCGGCGATCGCGGCAGGCATCGCGCGCCGCGCGTTTCTCAAGGGCATCCGGTTTGCGCGAACGTGCCCCGGGTACGGCGGCTAAATGAGCACCACGTCGTACTGCTCCTGGTGGTAGAAGGTCTCCACCTGCATGGAGATCGGTTTGCCGATGAAATCCGAGAGCATGGCCAGGGACTGCGACTCCTCCTCCAGGAACAGGTCGATGACTTTCTGCGCGGCCAGGATGCGAAATTCGCGGGCATCGCCAAACTGGCGCGCCTCGCGCAGGATCTCCCGCAGGATTTCGTAGCACACCGTGCGTGCGGTCTTGAGTTCGCCGCGGCTGTTGCACACGGGACACGGTTCGCACAGCACGTGCGCCAGCGACTCGCGCGTGCGCTTGCGCGTCATCTCGACCAGTCCCAGTTGGGTGAACTCGCTCACGGTCATGCGGGTTCGATCGCGTGAAAGCGCGCGCCGGAATTCCGACAACACCGCATCGCGGTGTTCGGCCGCGGTCATGTCGATGAAGTCCACGACGATGATGCCGCCGAGATTGCGCAGGCGCAGCTGTCGGGCGATCGCGTGCGCGGCCTCCAGGTTGGTCTTGAAGATCGTGTCGTCAAAATTGCGCGTACCTACGTACGCCCCGGTGTTGACATCGATCGTCGTCATGGCCTCGGTCTGGTCGATCACCAGGTAGCCGCCGCTTTTGAGCTCGACGCGCCGCGCCAGGGCCTTTTCGATCTCGTCGTCGATCTGGTGCAGATCGAACAGCGGCCGCTCGCCGGTGTAATGCACCAGCCGTGATTCAACGCCCGGAACAAATTCCTTCGCAAAGGCCTGCAGCGCCGCGAAATTCTCGCGCGAATCGATCTGTACGCCCGCGGTCTGCTCGTTAACGAGGTCGCGCAGCACGCGCTGGGCCAGCGACAGCTCCTGGTAGAGCAGCGCCGGTGGCGCGGAGCGGGTGCCGGCGTCGCGGATCTGCGTCCAGCGCTTGCGCAAATACTCGATATCGTTGCTCAGATCCGATTCGCTCGCATCCTCGGCGCTGGTGCGCACGATGAAGCCACCGGTCTCCTCGGTGGGCACCAGCCGGGTGAGCAACTCGCGCAGCTGGGCCCGTTCGGCCTCGTCCTCAATGCGCTGGGATACCCCGATATGCGACTCCTGGGGCAGGAACACCAGATTGCGTCCCGCCAGGCTGATCTGGGTCGACAGGCGTGCGCCCTTGGTGCCGATCGGATCCTTGATCACCTGCACGACCAGGGCATCGCCCTCGTGGATCATGCGCTCGATCGGCGCCTTTTCGTTCGGATGATGGCGGGTCTCCCAGATGTCGGCCACGTGCAAAAAGGCCGCCCGCTCCAGACCGATGTCGATGAAGGCGGATTGCATTCCCGGCAATACCCGCGCCACCTTGCCCACGTACACGTTGCCCACCAGTCCGCGGGTTGCCGTGCGTTCGATATGCAGTTCCTGGACGACGCCGGCCAGCAGCACGGCAACGCGGGTTTCCTGCGGTGTGATATTGATGAGGATGTCTTCGGCGGCCATGATGGAACGGGTGACCCGAGGCTGCGCCGGCGGCGCCCTGCGGTCCCGCGCCTATAGTAATCGCACCCCGGCCCGTGCCAGGATGTCCGCGGTCTCGGCCAGGGGCAGCCCGACCACCCCCGAATAGCTGCCTTCAATGCGTCCTATGAAAATCGCCGCCCGCCCCTGGATGGCATAGCCGCCGGCCTTGTCGAAGGGCTCGCCGCTGGCGCAGTAACGCGCAATTTCCTCCTCGCTGATGGAGCGCATGCTCACCAGGGTAACGGATTCCGCGGACCACACGGCGTGCTTGCCGCCGCCGGGCAGCGCCAGCGATATTGCCGTGCGCACCTCGTGAGTGCGTCCCGACAGCTGGCGCAGGAACTGTGCCGCTTCTGCCGCATCGCGCGGTTTGCCCAGTACCTGGCCATCGATGCTCACCACGGTATCGGCTGCCAGCACCGGCCGCACGAGCATGCTACGGGCGATCACGGTGCCGGCGCCATGTTCGGCCTTTTCCTGCGCAATGCGCCGCGCGTAATCCGCGGGCAATTCTCCGGCGTGCATCTCCTCGCCAACATCCGGGCCCCGTGGTGCCGCGATGCGCAACAGCAGCGTTTCAAAGCGCGCGCCGATCTGACGCAGCAGTTCACGGCGTCGCGCGCTATGCGAGGCGAGGTAAAAGTCGGCCATTGTCGGATCCCCGGTCATTCTAGCCGCACGCTAGGGGCGCGCGGGCTTACGCGCGGTGATACGGATGCGAATGCAGGATCGACCAAGCCCGATAGATCTGTTCCACCAGCACCACGCGGGCCAGGGCATGGGGCAAGGTCATGCTCGAGAGCCGCAGACATAGGGCGGCCTGTTTGCGCAGCTGCGGATCGAGGCCGTCGGGCCCGCCGATCAGGAACGCCGGCTGCAGGCAGTGGTCGCGCCATTGCCCCAG
>Ga0075030_100001886_pt1 | contig 18952 bp, 18 predicted proteins | sample LitLauG_LLR_2012_FD_71393 | JGI IMG/M metagenome (GOLD analysis project Ga0075030, IMG submission 71393) | Freshwater sediment microbial communities from Pennsylvania, USA - Little Laurel Run_MetaG_LLR_2012 | ecosystem: Environmental > Aquatic > Freshwater > Creek > Sediment | place: USA...
GAACCCGCGCCGCACGACGCGATCGAGGGCCTGGACCAGCTGGACAAGGTCGTGATCATCGACCAGGCGCCCATCGGTCGCACGCCGCGCAGCAATCCGGCAACCTATACCGGGCTGTTCGCGCCGCTGCGCGAGCTTTTCGCCGCCACGGTTACCGCGCGCGAGCGCGGGTATGGGGCTGGCCGCTTCTCGTTCAACGTGGCCGGGGGGCGCTGCGAAACCTGCCAGGGGGAAGGCCTCATCCGGGTGGAAATGCACTTCCTGCCCGACGTCTATGTGCCCTGCGACACCTGCGCGGGGCGGCGCTACAACCGGGAGACCCTCGAGGTGCTCTACCGGGGACGCAATATTGCCGAGGTGTTGGATTTGAGTGTCGAACAGGCCCTGACCGCTTTCGCGGCGGTTCCGGTTCTGGCGCGCAAATTGCAAACGCTGCAGGAGGTCGGGTTGGGGTATATCCGCCTGGGCCAGAGCGCAACGACACTGTCCGGCGGCGAAGCGCAGCGCATAAAACTCACCCAGGAACTGTCGCGGCGTGATACCGGACGCACGCTGTATCTGCTCGATGAACCCACCACCGGCCTGCATTTTCACGACATCGCCTTGCTCCTTGCCGTGCTGCAACGCCTCTGCGATGCCGGTAATACGGTGGTGGTGATCGAACACAACCTGGACGTCATCAAGAGCGCGGATTGGGTCGTGGACCTGGGCCCCGATGGTGGCGAACACGGTGGAATGATCGTGGCGGCCGGCCCGCCCGAGACAATCGCCCAGGCGCCCAACAGCCACACGGGCCAGTACCTGCGCACGGTCCTGGCGGCAAGCCAGGGCGTATCGTAGCGGCGTGGCGCAGCCAATTCTCTAGCCGTTCATGAGCAAGAGCGACGATCCCCAGCAGCTGACCCGCGGGCCCGCTGGCGCCGATGATTTTTATCGCGCCCTGGGGTACGCGTTGGTGGCCTTCACCGAGATCGACGACATGTTGTTCACGCTCTTTTACGTTTTGAACGTCGCCAGCACGCCCGACGTTGAGGACGCGCGCAAGGTCTTTTACCAGTCGTGGAATTTCAGCGAGCGCTGCAAGGTCGTGGCCAAGGCCGCCAGTGAACGGATCACCGATGCCGATCTGCGCGCCGAATGGGGGGCCATCCGGGGCATCGTGGAAACGCTCAACGAACAGCGCAACCAGTTGGCGCATGCCAGCGCCGCGGGCAGTTTCGCCAACGACAAGTCCCTGGGACCGACCCTGGTGCCCCTGCTGCAATTGCCGGGCAGCAACGGTGCGCGGCGCCCCGGGCGACTGGATACGCAGGCCATCGTCGCACTGGCGGTGGAGTTCGAGGACCTGGCCGATCGCCTCAGTGTCTTTTTGCGGCGCATTGCGCCCGAAGCGATCACCCCCGCCCGGCGCGAGGCTGCGCGCACCTCGCATGCGACGGCCCTGCGGCGCAAGCGCGGCGCGGACAATGCGCCGCCACCACCAGAAAACGCCTCGTAAAAACTATTTCGCCCTACGCCGGCCCCGCGTCGACGTCCAGGACCTCAATCTCGTCCTCGAACAGGTCGCGATACGCTGCATAGGTCGAAAGGAAGGCCAGCGGCAGAAGCAGGAACCAGCCGAGCAGGAAGGTCAGCGTCGCCAGGATCGCCAGGCCCACGCCCACCAGGCCATACACGGTGAGCGCGCCGACATTGCGCTGGCACGCCGACAGGCTCAGGCGCAGGGCATCAACAGGACTAGCCCCGCGCAACATGATCAAGGCGGGGGCCAGCCACGCCGCCATCGAGATCGGCACAAATAGCAGCAGGCACAAGAGCAGCAGCAACAAGGAGCCGCCGCCAATGCGCATTGCCGCCGCGGAGGGCATGGCGAAGTCCTGGGAGCTCACGCCGCTGGCGATCGCTGCGATGACCGTGCCGGCGCCAACCGCGAGCATCAGCCCGGCAACCGCGAGTACGGCAACCATGAGCAGTAGCGAGGCGCCCACGAGTGCCCCACCTTGTGGACCGAATCCGCCGAACAGGTCGGCGAAACGTGGAACCTGGCCGCGCTGCGTCGTCTGCGCGGCGACCATGAGGCCGCCGGTAAATACGAATGCCAGCAGATTTGCGGTGATCGAGCCCAGGACGGGAAACCAATGCAGGGTCGCCAGCATGAGGAGGAAGCACAGCAACATCCCCACCCAAACGCCCAGGCGCGGGATATCGCCAAACAGCCACCGGCTCGCGTCGGCCCACCAGCGCAGCCCGTGGCTGGCCGGAAGCGACCGGGGCGTGTCGCTGGCAGCACGGGCGAGTGAAATCACGTTGATTCTCTCCGGCGCAAGGCGCACATGGGTGTCAATTCGCGTGCAGTAGCAGCCGCTGTTCGGCGGCCAGCAGGTCCTCGGCGGTTCCGCGCAACACCACCGCGTCACCGGCCTGCAGCACCAGGGTGCTGTCCGGATTGTCGCCCAGAATGCCACGCCGGCGCACGGCCGTGACATCCACCCCGGTGCCGCCCAGATCCACCTCGTGCAGCGTTTTGCCGATGGCCGCGGCGTCCGGCCCCAGCACGATCGTGTGCAGGCGCACCTGCAGCGGGTCATCGATGCCGTCGCCGCCATCGTCTGCGCCGTGAAAATAGCCGCGCAGCAGGCGGTAGCGCGAGTCGCGCGCGTCGCGAACCCGGCGGATCACGCGCGCCAGGGGCACGCCCAGCAACACCAAGGCGTGCGAGCCCAGCATCAGGCTGCCTTCAAAGACTTCGGGCACGACCTCGGTGGCGCCGGCGGCCAGGAGACGGTCCAGATCCGTGTCGTCCTGGGTGCGCACGATCACCGGCGCATTGGCATTGAGTTCGTGCGCGCTGGCGATGATGCGCAAAGCGGCGCGCACGTCGTTGAAACTCACCACAAGCGCGGCGGCGCGCGTGATCCCGGCGGCGACCAGCGTTTCGCGGCGCGCGGCATCCCCGTAGACCACGGCATGGCCGGCGGCGGCGGCCTCGCGCACCCGATCGGGGTCCAGGTCGAGCGCGACGTAACCGATGCGTTCCTGCTCCAGCATTTGCGCCAGGTGTTGGCCACTGCGGCCGTAGCCGCAGATGACGACATGGCGCTCGGTGGACATCGTGCGGGTGGCGATGCGATGCAGTTCCAGCGCGCGCAGCATCCATTCGGAGCCGCCAAAGCGCAGCGCCAGGCGCTCCCCGCTGGCCAGCAACAGGGGCGTTGCCAGCATCGACAGCAGCATTGCCGCGAGCACGACCTGGAGCAGGGCCGGAGGCAGCAGTTGGTTGTCGGAGGCAAGATTGAGCAGCACGAAGCCAAATTCGCCGGCGGCCGACAGCGGCAAGGCGGTCTTGATCGCCGTACCCGGGCTGGCGCCAAAGGCCCGTGCCAGCGCGAGGATCAGCGTGAACTTCAAGCCCATCGCCAGCACCAGCGCCGTCGCCACCCACGCCAGTTGGGCCAGAACCACGCGCAGATCCAGTGCCATGCCGATGGTGACGAAAAACAGGCCCAGCAGGACGTCGCGAAAGGGTTTTATGTCCTCTTCGACGTGGTGGCGATACTCCGTCTCGGAAATCAACATGCCGGCCACGAACGCGCCCAGGGCGGGGGACAGGCCAAATTGCTCGGCAAGCCAGGCCAGCCCCAGGCTCACCAGCAGCAGGTTGAGCATGAACAACTCCTGCGAGCGGCGCCTGGCCACCAGGTGCAGCCAGGCGCGCAGCAACGAGCGGCCACCCAGCAAAAGCACGGCCAGCAGCACAGCCGCCTTGGCCGCGGCGCCAAGCAGGGCAATGCCCAACTGTGCCGGCGGCGATGAAAGCGAGGGCACAATCACCAGCAGGGGGACGACGGCCAGATCCTGCAGCAGCAGCACGCCGACGATGCGCCGACCGTGGGCGCTCTCCAGTTCCAGGCGCTCGACCAGGACCTTCATCAGGATCGCGGTTGAGGACATCGCCAGGGCCGCGCCCAGTGCGAAGGCCCCCGGAGCGCCAAAGCCCAGGTGTGGACCCAGAACCAGGCCCGCCACCAGACCGGCGGCCAGCGTAAGCAAAACCTGCGCGAGCCCCAATCCGAGCACGATGCTGCGCATGCTGCCCAGCCGCGCCAGAGAGAACTCCAGGCCGATCGAAAACATCAGGAAGACGATCCCCAATTCGGCCAGGCGCCGCGTCTCCGGCGAATCCGGCGCCACGGCGAGCGCGTGCGGACCGATGACGATGCCCACCAGCAGGTAGCCCAGGACTGGCGGCTGGTGCAGCAGGCGTACCGCTGCAACGCCGATCACCGAGGCGGCGAGCAGCAGTAGCGTCAGTTCGAGCGCGCTGGGCATGCGGGCCTTTGGCTAGCGGGCGCCGGCGCGGCCCGCGTTCGCGTGGCGCGTCGGCAGGGTTTCGGTCGAAGCATCAAGAGCAATTCCCGTGCCAACGCGGCGCCTCCCAGAGTATCATCGGCGCCCTGCTGCGATGAACAAATCGACCGCCATCTCGGATTCTGTTCCTCTGGCCGGCCCGCTGCGGGCGGGCCCGTCGGCGCTTGATCTTGCGCGCACCGTGATCGAAATCGAAGCGCAGTCGGTTGCCGCGCTGGGCCCACGCCTGGATGCAGCATTTTTGCATGCGGTAGATCTGCTGCTGGCAAGCCGGGGCCGCGTGGTGGTTAGTGGCATCGGCAAGAGCGGGCACATCGGTCGCAAGATCGCCTCCACCCTGGCTTCCACGGGAACCCCGGCAATGTTCGTGCATGCGGCCGAGGCTGCCCACGGGGATCTGGGCATGATCACGCCGGCCGACGTCTTCGTTGCGCTGTCCAATTCGGGCGCCTCGCCCGAACTCATGACCATCGTTCCCATCCTTAAGCGCGAGGGCACGCCGCTCATCGCCATCACCGGGTCGAGCGGCTCTCCCCTGGCCCAGGCGGCCGATGTGCATCTGGATTGCCGCGTGGAACGCGAGGCCTGTCCGCTGAATCTGGCGCCGACGTCCTCGACCACGGCCATGCTGGCCCTGGGCGACGCGCTGGCGATCGCCTGCCTGGATGCGCGCGGTTTCGGAGCGCAGGATTTTGCCCGTTCGCACCCAGGCGGCGCGCTGGGGCGGCGTTTGCTCACTCGTGTTGCCGACGTCATGCGCACCGGCACGGCCATACCCATCGTGCCACTCGGTGCCAGCGTGATGGATGCGGTTCACGAAATCTCGCGCAAGCAGCTGGGCATGACGGCGGTGGCCGACCTCGATGGCCCCCTGGCCGGCATCTTCACTGACGGCGACCTGCGGCGCCTGCTCGAGCGCGGCGCCGATGTGCGCAAGACCCTCGTGGCCGATGTCATGACGCGCACGCCCCTGACGATCGGCGCCGAGGCGTTGGCCGCGCAGGCCGCGCAATTGCTGGACAGCCGGCGCAAAAATCAACTGCTGGTAACGGATACCCGGGGGCGGCTTATCGGGGCGCTGCATATGCACGATCTGATGGCGGCCAAGGTGATCTGATGGCCAAGCTCACGGCCTCCGCCCTTGCCCGGCGCGCGGCGCGCGTGCGCCTGGTCGCACTGGATGTCGATGGGGTGCTCACGGACGGGCGCCTGTACTTTGGTCCGCAGGGCGAGGCGCTCAAGGCATTTGACGTGCGCGATGGATATGGCATTCGCCTGCTGCGGGAGGCGGGAATCGAGGTGGCAATCATCACCGGTAGATCCTCGCCGATCGTCGACGCGCGCGCGCGCGACCTGGGCATAACGCGGGTTTTGCAAGGCCAGCGCGACAAGCGCAGCAGCCTGGCCGCAGTGCTGGCCGACGCCGGCGTGCGCGCGCTGGAATGCGCCTACATGGGCGACGATTGGCCCGATCTGGGAGCGCTCGACAGTGCGGGACTGGCCGCGACCGTGGCCGATGCACCGCCGGATGTGCGCCGGCGCGTGCACTGGGTGGCGCCGTCGCCCGGAGGTCGCGGCGCGGTGCGCGACCTGGCGCGGCTGGTGCTGCGCGCCCAAGGGCGGCTGGACGGTTTGCTCCAGGCCGCCGTGTCGCCACCGCCGGGCGGAGCGGAAAATGGGTGAGCGCATCGCATCCTGGTTTGCCATCGCGCTGATGCTGGGCGTTCTCGGGACGAGCTATTGGTACGGCCAGCAATTGCGCGCCACGATCGCGGGCGAGTCCGGCCGCATCGGCGCGGTCGACTTTTTCGCCGAAAACATCGCCCTCACCGACTTCGACGCGCAGGGGCGGCCCCGCTACCGCTTGTTCGCCGATCGCATGACGCACTATGGCAGCAGCGATGACGTCGACATGATCCGCCCGCGCCTGCTCAGCATGCGGGCTGACCAGCCCAGGGTGGAGACCACCGCGGAAAGCGCGCACGCGCAAAACAATGGCGAGACGATCCAACTGCACGGCAACGTCACGCTCACGCGCGCCGCCGCCGGCCGTTTGCCCTCCTTGCGCATGTACACCGATTCCCTTTCCGCGAGGCCCGACGAGGATCGGCTCTGGACGGACGCACCCGTGCGCATGGAAAGCGGCCACTCCCGCCTGCAGGCCCACGGCATGGAGTACGACAACGTTGCGCGGCGCGTGTTATTGCGCGCCGATGTGGTGGGTTCGTTCCCCGCGCGGAGCCGGCAATGACGCGCCCCGGCCGCGCCGGTGTTCCCGCGGCGGGTTCGGCGCTGCTCCTGCTGGCCGCGCTGCTCGTGGCCCGTCCCGTGCTTGCCGAACGGTCGGATCGGGATTGCGAGGCCAACGTCACGGCCGATCATTCCACGCTCGATGACCTGCACCAGGTGGAGGTGCTCACCGGTCATGTGGTGCTGACCAAGTGTTCCATGCGCCTCACCGGCGATCGCATGGAGCACCGGCAGGATGACAGCGGCTATCAGTATTACGTGGTTACCTCCGAGGGGCAGGACCTGGCCACCTTTCACGAGCGTCGCGACCCCGTGCGTGCCGACGTTGAATTGACGCTCGATGGCGTGGGCGAGCGCATCGAATACGACGACAAGTCGGACCGGGTGACGCTCTTGCGCCGCGCCCTGGTCAAGCGCTACGAGGGCGGGGAACTGCGTGACGAACTCAGCGGCGCGCGCATCGTGTACGACGCGCGCAAGTCAAGCTACGACGTCGATGGCCGCAATGTCGATGGCTCCGGCGACCGCGTCCATCTACGCATCGCGCCGCGCAACGGCGCCGGCGCGGGCCCAACGCCCACGGCCCCGGTACCCGAGCTGCGCACCGAGCGCCAGCCCCCCGGGAGCGCGCCGTGACCGCAGGGGTTGCGGCCGGTCTCGTGGTCGAGAACCTGGCCAAACGGTATGGCAAGCGCCAGGTGGTAAAGGACGTCTCCCTCACGGTGGAGGCCGGTGCCGTGGTCGGGCTCCTGGGACCCAACGGGGCAGGAAAGACCACGTGCTTTTACATGGTGGTGGGCCTGGTTCCGGTCGATTCGGGCTCCATCCGCCTGGACGGCAATTCGATTTCGCACCTGCCGATCCACAAGCGGGCGCGCATGGGCCTTTCCTATCTGCCGCAGGAAGCCTCGGTGTTCCGGCGCCTGACCGTCGAGGAGAATATCCGGGCCGTGCTCGAATTGCAGGTCGATGAGCCGGGGCAGGCACTTGCGCCCGCGGCCATCGAAACGCGCCTGCAGGAACTGCTTGCCGATCTGCAGATCGAGGAAATCCGCACCAACCCGGCACTTAGCCTCTCCGGCGGCGAACGCCGGCGCGTGGAGATCGCCCGCGCTCTGGCTGCCCGCCCGCGCTTCATCCTCCTGGACGAGCCCTTTGCCGGCGTCGATCCGATCGCGGTGATCGAGATTCAGCGCATCGTGCGTTTTCTCAAGCAACGCGGAATCGGCGTCCTGGTCACCGACCATAACGTGCGCGAGACGCTCGGGATTTGCGATCACGCCTACATCATCAACGAGGGCCAGGTGCTTGCGTCCGGGCGCCCGGAGGAGATTGTCGAAAACCCCGCGGTCCGGCGCGTATATCTCGGCGACCATTTCCGGATGTAGTTGCCCGATGCAACTGCGCAGCGGTTTTCGAACCTGGGCACCCCAGCGGGACGCGTCATGAAACCGGGTGTGCACCTTCGGTTCAGCCAGCAGCTGGCGCTCACGCCGCAGCTGCAGCAATCCATTCGATTGCTGCAACTCTCCACCCTGGAACTGAACCAGGAAATCGAGCAGGCGCTGCACGACAACCCTCTGCTCGAGCGCGATGATGACCCGGCTACCGGGCACCTGCGGCTCAACTCCGAGGGCACGGTGCTTGCCCCGCCGGCAACCGCCGAGCTCGCCGGGCCGGGCGCCACCGAAAGCGAATCCCCGGCCGCAAGCTCTGGGGCCGGCGAAGAGGAATACGGTGGCGCCGAGCTGGCCGGCGAGGAAGGTGGCAGCTGGGGCAGCTCCGGTGGCCGCAGCGGCGAGGAGAGCGACGAAGGACCGCAGGATTGGGCAAGCGTGCGCACCAGCCTGCGCGATCACTTGCGCGCGCAACTGGGCACCACGACGGCAACCGATCGCGACCGGTCCCTGGTCGCGATGCTCATCGAGGCGGTGGACGAAAACGGCTACCTGGGCGTGCCCCTGGACGAGCTCATCGGCCTGTGCGGCCCCGAAGCGCAGGTTGAGCCCGAGGAGCTGCAGGCGGCCCTGCGCCTGTTACAAAGCTTCGACCCTCCCGGGGTGGGCGCCACCACCGTCTCCGAGTGCATGCGCCTGCAGATCGATGCGCAGCTGGCTGCGATGCGGCCCGCGGCCGAGCCGCAGGATCGGCAGGTGCTGCTGCTCTCCCGGCAGATTGTGTGCGAGCACTTGCAACTATTGGCATCCCGGGATTTCGTGAAATTGCGAAAGGTTCTGAATACGGACGAAGCGCTTTTGCGGGCAGCGCACCAACGAATCCGTGGACTCAATCCGCATCCGGGGGTAGGCTTTGGCTCATCGGTGCCCGATTACGTCATACCGGACATCCTCGTGCGGCGCATTTCCGGCCGCTGGGTTGCCCGGCTCAATCCGGACGTGGTGCCGCGCCTGCGGGTGAATCAGTCGTACGCTGCCATCTTGAAAAGCGCAAGCGGCAAGAGCGCCGCCGTCCACGCAAAGCCGCTTGCCCAGGGCACCGCCGCGGTATCCGGCGGCGCGGTCGGTGCCGGCGTAGCGGCTGCGCCCGAATGGTCGGTGCGCCTGCAGGACGCGCGCTGGCTGATTCGCAATTTGCGCCAGCGCTTCCAGACCATCGAGCGCGTTGCCCAGGCCATCGTCGAGCGCCAGAGCCGTTTTTTTACCTACGGGGCCATCGCCATGCGTCCGCTGGTGCTGCGCGAAATCGCCGCCACGCTGGACCTGCATGAGTCGACGATTTCCCGGGTCACTGCCAACAAATACATGGCCACGCCCTTCGGCGTCTTTGAATTGCGCTACTTCTTTGGCAGCCACGTCGCCACCGACGCCGGCGGCGAAGCCTCGAGCACTGCCATACGCGCGCTCATCAAGCAATTGATCGGCGCAGAAAATCCGACCAGTCCGCTGTCGGACAGCAAGATTGCGCAAATGCTCGTTGCGCAGGGCATGGTTGTGGCGCGCCGCACCGTGGCCAAATACCGCGAGCTGCTGCAGATCCCGCCGGCCGCCATGCGCAAGACGATCTGAATATTCCCAAGGTCCGCAACAGAAAGGAACTGCATGAAGCTCGCCATACATGGCCACCATCTGGAAGTCACCGCGCCACTGCGCGCCTATGTTGAGGAAAAATTGGAGCGCGTGCGGCGGCACTTTGACCAGGTCATCGAGGCGGACGTGCAGCTGTCCGTGGAAAAGCTGCAGCAAAAGGCGGAAATCACGATTCGCGTCAGCGGCACCGCGCTGCATGCCGAGGCGATCGACAGCGATTTATACGCGGCGATCGACGGCTTGATGGACAAGCTCGACCGGCAGGTGATCAAGCACAAGGACCGGATCAAGAAGAATTACCCCCACGCATCGCTCAAGCACCAACAGCCTTCCGAGGCCGAATGAGCGGCGCTGCGCGCCGCTGCCGCGTCCGTCCGGGGTGACCGCACAGGGGCGCGCGCGTATACTGCGCGGCCACCGGCAATGCTCTGCGCCCTTGGCGGGCGCACCCGGAGTTTCGGTTCGCTCCATGAACCAACTGTCAAAGCTGCTTCCCCTCACGAATATCGTTGTCGATGGCGCCGCGCGCGACAAAACGGCCGCTTTGGACCGGGTGGCCGAGGTCTTCGCCGCAACCAGTGCCATGGATGCAAAGAAGATCCGTGCCAGCCTTGCGGCGCGCGAGGAGCTCGGCTCCACGGGCCTGGGTCAGGGGGTAGCGATTCCCCATGGACGCATGCGCGGCCTCAAGCGGGCGCTGGCTGCCGTGCTGCGCTTGCGCGAGGCCGTGCCATTCGATGCCCCCGATGGGCGCCCGGTGTCTCTGCTCGTGGCCCTGCTCGTTCCCGAAAATGCGACCCAGGAACACCTGGAACTGCTCTCTGAGCTTGCCCAGATGCTCTCCGACCGCGAGCTGCGGGACGGGCTGATGGCCGAGTCCACGGCGGAGGCCCTGCAGGCTCTCTTGGCCGCCTGGGTGCCGATCCGACCGGCCGCCTGAAGATGGCCCGCAATATCCACGCATCAAGGAACGGCCCTCGTGCAGACACTCAACTCCCTGTTTGAAGAAAACCAGGCGGCGTTGGACCTGCGCTGGGTCGCTGGCGACGCGCAAACGCTTTGGGCGCTACCCGACACGGCGGTGCAAAGCGTCCAGGCCTCGGAGCTGGTCGGGCACCTGAACCTTATCCACCCGCGGCGCATCCATGTACTGGGTGCGCGTGAAGTCGATTATCTCGAGGGCATGAGCCTGGTGCGCCGCGGCCACTTCACGCACGAGTTCATCGAAGGCCGCCCCATCGGCCTGATCATCGCCGACGACCGCCACCTGCCCGCAGAGCTCATTGCGGAGATCGAAAAGGCACAGCTCGCGGTCTTTGCCACGCCGCGACCTTCTGCCGAGGTGATCGACGTGCTGCGCATTTATTTAGCAAAGGTGCTGGCACCCCACTGCTCGATGCATGGTGTCTTCATGGACGTACTCGGAATGGGGGTGCTGATCGCCGGCGAATCGGGCCTGGGCAAGAGCGAGCTTGCCCTCGAGCTCATCAGCCGCGGTCACGGCCTGGTTGCCGATGACGTCGTCGATTTCGCGCGGGTCGCGCCCGACACGATCGAGGGGCGCTGTCCGCCGCTGCTGTCCAATCTTCTGGAAGTGCGCGGGCTTGGGCTGCTCGACATCAAGGCGATCTTCGGCGAGACGGCCGTACGCCGCAAGATGAAGCTGCGCCTGATCGTGGAGCTCATGCGGCGTAGCGCCGCTGACACGATGGAACGGTTGCCCCTGGCCGGGTCCATGCAATCGGTGCTGGGCCTGGGGATCCACAAGGTCGTCATACCGGTGGCGGCCGGTCGCAACCTGGCGGTGCTGCTGGAGGCGGCGGTGCGCAACACGATACTCAAGCTGCGCGGCATCGACACGATGGAGGATTTCATCGAGCGGCAGCGCCGCGCGATGGACACCTGAGGCGGGCGCGCAGGCGGCGCCTACCGTGCTCGGCGGTTGCGTTATCGACACCGGGTGCTGCAATGGACTCCCGATTGCATCTTGCGGAGTCTCCACCATGAGGTTTTTTTGGCGGGTACCTTTGCTGGCGTTGCCCTTGCATGTCCTGGCGGCCGACGACGCGAAGAAGTCATCCCCCCGAACCACCCGTCTTGGTGTTTGCAGCAAGGAGGCCCGCGCCAAGGGCCTCAAGGGCGAGGAGCGCAAAAAGTTTGTTTCTGCGTGCATCGCCAGTAGCAAGGCGGCCAAGGGGCCCGCGGCCCCGCCGCCCCCATCCTGAGCCGGACGCCGCCCTCGGTTTGCGCGGCTCGCATGGTCTAATACCCGTGGGCCGCGCCCGAGCCGGGCGCGGCGGCACGGGCGCCGTTGCCCGGATGCTTGATCTGGCTTTGCGCATGCGTCTGATCCTGGTTTCGGGGATGTCCGGTTCGGGCAAATCGGTGGCGATCCGGCTGCTCGAGGACATCGGTTTTTATTGTGTTGACAACCTGCCCTCGCCCTTGCTTGCCGAGGTCTGCGAACTGCTCGTGCGAACGGGTCACACGGACTTGGCGGTGTCGATCGACGCACGCTCGGAAGCATCGATGGCTAGCGTGCCGCCTGAGCTCGAACGGCTGCGCGCCGCCGGCCACGACGTGCGCGTGCTGTTCCTTACGGCCACCACCGATGCCTTGATCCAACGCTATTCGGAAACCCGCCGGCGCCATCCGCTGTCGCAGCGCGCACCCCTCGCCGGTCAGGCGCCAGCGCCCGAGCCGACCTTGCAGGAGTCCATCGAACAGGAGCGCGAACTGCTGGCCCCGCTGCAGAGTCTTGCGCACCTGATCGACACGAGCAGTCTTCCGGCGAGCACCTTGCGCCAGTGGGTGCGCGCGTTTGTCGACGGCGGGCGCTCCGTGCTCACGTTGGCTTTTGAGTCGTTTGCCTTCAAGAGCGGCGTTCCGGCGGCGGCGGACATGGTTTTTGACGTGCGCAATCTGCCCAATCCCCATTACGAACGGGAACTGCGCGCGCTCAGCGGCCTCGACGAACCCGTGATTGCCTTCCTCGAAAGCTCACCGCTGGTTGGCCAGATGATCGATGACATCGCCCAGCTGCTGCAAAAATGGCTGCCCAGCTACCTTCAGGATGGGCGCCAGTACCTGACCGTGGCGATCGGCTGCACCGGTGGGCAGCACCGCTCTCCCTACGTGGTCAAGCGCCTCGCCGAGCGCTTTGGCGCTTCGGGCCAGGTGCTCGTGCGCCATCGCGCCTTGCAGCGTTGAGCGCTTGCGCGGCGGGCGGTTCGCCGCGCGCAGTTGCAAGTTCCGCCCGCACCGAGCGCAGCAAGGCAAGGGTTGGCGCGGGCAGCGGCGCCGTGTCGATCGTACGCAGCGCGACCCATTGCTGTTGGCTCGAGGCCCGGGCCGGCCGTGGCCCATCCAGGTGCAGCAGGTAGGGCGTGAACCGCAGCTGAAAATGCGTGAAGTCGTGCTGGCGTAGCGCCATCGGCCGGGGCCGCCGGCCAAGAGCCAGCGCGCCGGCCGCGCGCAGTAGCGCCGCGCGCGAAGCGTATTGCGGCAGGCTGAACAGGCCACCCCAGATTCCGCTGGGCGGGCGCTGTTCGAGCAGTACCGCGCGCCGGTGTAAGGCCACCAGAAAATGGGCCGTACGTACTGGCCGCCGGGAGGCCGCCACGCGCGTTGGCAGCTGTGCGGCGCGGTGCTGCAAGTGGGCCTGGCAGTCCGTGGCAACCGGGCAGATGGCGCACCGAGGCTGCGATCGAACGCATACGGTGGCCCCCAGGTCCATGATCGCCTGTGTGTAGCGGCCCACCTGGCCTGCACCGGGCAGCAGGTTGCGGGCGTGTTCCCAAAGCCGCGCCAGTACGCCGGCTTGCCGCGGATCCCCATCGATTGCATAGCGGCGGATCAACACGCGTTTGACGTTGGCGTCGAGGATCGCGGCACGCTCGTCATGGCAAAACGCGGCGATTGCTGCGGCCGTCGAGGCACCGATGCCGGGGAGCCTCTCCAGTTGGGCCGCGCTGTCGGGAAAACGCCCGGCATGTTGCTCCATGAGCTGGCGGGCGCAGGCGTGCGCCAGCCGGGCGCGGGCGTAGTACCCCAGGCCCGCCCAATGTGCCAGAACGTCCCGCAGCGGGGCTTGGGCCAGCGCGGGCAGATCGGGAAAGCGGCGCAGAAACTTCTCGTAGTACCCGAGGACGGTGCTCACCCGCGTCTGCTGGAGCATGATTTCGCTCAGCCAGACCCGGTACGGATCGCGGGTGTTTTGCCAGGGAAGGTCGTGCCGGCCGTGTTTTTCGTGCCAGCGGATCAAGCGGCGCGCAAAGCGCGCGTCGGCCGATGCGCTCAGTTGGCGGCCCGAAGAGGTGCGCTCTCGTCGGTGCCTTCGCCTTGCAGCGCCGCCGACTCCTCGGCGGCTGCCGGGGTCCCGCCCTGCGCAACCGCATCCGGTTCCTCCGCGCGCGGCTCGCGGATCCGGTCGGCGTGGCGCTTGATTTCGGCCAGGCAATTTTGCGCATCTTGCAATGCGTCCTCGAGCTGCCCGATGCGCTCGTCCAGGGATCCCTGGGCATCGCGAATGCGCATGACCGACTCGGTACGCTTTTTCAGCTGGTGACGCTGCTCGCGGATCTGCATCTCCAGGGGGGGCAGCAGCGAACGCACCCAGGCCTCGGCGTCCCTCTCGGCCGCCGAGAAGATCGAGCGCGACTTGACCACCACCGTGTCGAAGAAGCGCTCAATGAGCGACCACTTGTCGCGGGTCAACAGGACCAGCGCGCCAAAATGGCTGCGGTACGCGGATTCCAGGCGTTCGACCTCGGCCACATAGGTGGCAAGGGAAAAGCTCATCGGCGGGGGCAGGCTCCAGCCGACCTGTTCGGCAAAGAGGCGCTGCACGCCGATCATCATCCGTTCGATCTCCGCCATGCCGGTGCTGGCGCTTTGCAGGAGCTTGCGCAGCTGGGCGAAGTATTCGTGGGTGATGCTGACGAACTGGGGCGTGAGCCGGGCTTTGCGCAGGCGCTCGCGCGTTTCCAGGACGCAGGCGCGCAACGCTTCCAGGCGCACGTGCGCATAGGCCTCTTCGGAAAGCCGGGCTAGAACGGCGCGCGTGGCGAAGATCTTGCGCACGTTCTCCTCGAACTCCTTCTGCTCGGCCTGCGCGCGGCGCAGCATGCGCTCGATCGAGCTCTGGTTCTTGCCCTGCAGCGCGCGCAGCTCATAGAGCTGCTCCACCAGATTGCGCTCGCGCGCCGAAAGCGTCTGGCGCACCTCGGTGATCACGCGGTCGACCACCGCGATGGTCTGCTGGCGCACCAGGTCCCGCTTGGCCGGCACCAGCATGTCCACCAACGCCGATTCGAGCAGTGGCAGGCGGCTTTGGCGCAGCAAGGCCTCATCATGCGTCACCTTGGCGACCAGGCCCTTTTGTGCGGACACGGGAAACACGCGCGCCGGATCGATGTGCAGCGTTTCGGCAACGCTGGCAACCTGGCGCTGCACTTCGGCCTCGGTTTCGGCAGCGGACTTGAGCGGATCCCACAGCCCGTCGATCTTGTTGAGGATCGCCATGTGGTTGGCATCGCGCGAGTCGCTGCCAACGATATGCCGCCAAACGCCCAGATCGCTCTTGGTTACGCCGGCGTCGGCTGCCAGCACGAACAGGATCGCGTGCGCGCTGGGCACGAGCGAGAGCGTCAATTCGGGCTCGGTGCCGATGGCGTTGAGCCCCGGCGTGTCGAGGATCACCAGCCCGCTCTTGAGCAAGGGATGGGGAAAATTGATGATGGCATGGCGCCAGCGGGAGATTTCGATCATCCCGTGCTCGTCGATCGCCGCCACCTGATCCGGATCGGCCGGATCGTACAGCCCGTAGATGCGTGCTTCGTCGGCGTGCACGCGCACCGTCTGCGCAACGAGCTTGAAGGCCTCGAGCATGCCCTCGGGCGAGTTCGTATCCAGCGGAAATATGCGCCACTCCACCGCCGAGCGCTTGAAATCCGTGGTGTTGCCCAGGCGTGCCCGCGTTTCAATGGGCAGGGCGCGAATGCAGGGCGGCAGCGATTCGTCGTACATGAGCTCGGTCGGACACATCGTGGTGCGCCCGGCCGAGGAGGGCAGGATGCGCCGCCCGTAGTCGGCAAAGAAAATGGCGTTGATGAGCTCGGATTTGCCGCGCGAGAACTCCGCGACAAAGGCAATTACCAGGCGGTCTCCGGCGAGCCGGTCCTGGGCCAGGTCCAGGCGGCGTGCCGCATCCTCGTCGAGCAACTGTCCCGCCATAAGCCAGCGGCGCAGTCGGTCGATCGAGCTGGCAAGCGCATCGCGCCACTCGCCAAGGCTCTGGAAACTGCTGATGAGCTCGGACATGAAGGAGCTGCCAAAGGGTGCCCGGACCCCGGTCCGGAGCGGTAATGGGTGCCCATTAGGACACTAGCACAGCCATTTGGCTGGCAAGCGCATGACTGGGCCCCGGGGACGGGGCAATTGCGCGCTTTAGCGCCGTTGACACACGGGGCAAAAGTACGTTGCGCGCTGGCCCTGCACGCAACGCCGTATGGGGGTGCCGCAGCGCAGGCAGGGTTTACCCTGGCGGTCGTAGGCTTGCGCAAATTCCGTATAGCGGCCGGCCAGGCCCTCGGTGCCGCGAAAATCCCGCAGGGTGGAACCACCGGCCTCGATGGCACGTTGCAAAACGCTGCGGACCGCTTGGGCAAGGCGCTCGAAGCGCACGCGACCGATCTGCCCGGCCGGCGTGCGCGGGTGGATGCGCGCCGCGAACAAGGATTCGGTCGCGTAGATGTTGCCCACGCCAACGACGATCTTTCCGGCCAGGAGCAGCGGTTTGATCGGGCTTGCGCGCCCCCGCGTGGCGGCATACAAATAGGCGCCGTCAAAGTGCGGATCGAAGGGCTCGATGCCCAGTTGGGCCAGCAGCGGGTGGTGCAGGATTTGCCCGCGGTTCGCGCCGTGCCACAGCAGGGCGCCGAAGCGGCGCGGATCGTGATAGCGCGCCACGGCCCCATCCGATTCGAGCTCGACGTGATCGTGAGTCCCGCGTGCGGGCGAGGATTTGCGATCGAGGATGCTCCAGGAACCGGACATGCCGAGGTGCGATATCAGCACGCCCGCGGGAAGCCGCCACAGCAGGTACTTGCCGCGCCGCTCGACGGCCAGGACGGTCTGACCGGTCACGGTTCGCGCCAGCGTCGCCGGGACGGGCCAGCGCAGCCTTGGATTGTGCACGCGCAGCGCCTCGATCGTGCGTCCAGCGAAGCGCCCCGAAAGCGCGCGCGCGGTAACTTCTACTTCGGGCAATTCCGGCATGCAGACCCCAGCATGGACGATGGATTGGAAACGACCGAATTCGGGGCGCTATTCGTCCGTCCGTTCGTTTCCCTCGACGATCCCGGAGGGATAATATGATGGAACTCCTGTCACTTCCGCGCCCTCCCGGCCGTACCCCAATGCCACCCGTTGTTTGCGGCGCCCACGAGCGACCCCGCGTTCTGCCCGCCGCCCTGGCGCTGCTGGTTGCCGCCCTGGCCGCCTGTGCCTCGCCCACGGCGCCCGCGGCGGCGGCGGCTGCGGTCCCTGCAACGCCGGACCGGGTTCCCGCGGCGGCTGCGCCAGCCTCCGCGGAATTGCCCAAGGTCGTTCTTACCGGCGAGTTGCTCGGCCGCTTGATGCTTGCCGAAATTAGCCTGCAGCGCGGTGAGCCGGGCCTGGCATATACCGAGTTCATGACGGTGGCCAAGCAGACGCGTGATCCACGAGTCGCGCGCCGCGCCACCGAGGTGGCCCTGGGCGCGCACGCCCTGCCCCAGGCCGTGGACGCCGCGGCCCTTTGGTACGGTCTCACACCGGCTGATCCGGACGCCGCGCAATCCTATTCATCGCTGCTCGTCGCTACGGGCCGCTACGATGTGGCGCGTCCTATCCTGGAGCAGCAACTCGCGGCGGCGGCCAATCCGATCGAGGTCCTGGATCGGCTGCAGCGCGTCCTGACGCACGCGCCGGAGCCGGCGCGCGGCTACGCCTTGCTCGACACCCTGGCCCGCCGCTATTTCGATGCGCCACAAAGCGGATTTGATGCGCGCCTGATCGTCGCGCGCGGCGCGCACCTTGCCGGCGATGACGCGGCTGCGGTACGCCTGGCGCGGTCGGCGCTGGAACTGCGACCGGACTCGGAGCTCGCGGTCGTCACGGTCACACAATTGTTGATCGAAGGCGGCGCTCGATCCGCTCCCGACGTAACCCCGCCTGGCGCATCGAGCAAGGATCATGATGCGGCGGCGCATGCCGAGGCCCTGGCCGTGCTCGAGCGCTTCGTGACAGCGCACCCGGCCGCCTACGATGCGCGGCTGGTATATGCGCGTTTGCTCGTTGGCGAGGGACGCCTGGATCAGGCCCGCGGGCAGTTCGAAGAACTCCTGCAGCACGCACCGCAGAATCCCGATCCACTTTTTGCGCTGGGGGTGCTCGCGCTGGAGTCCGAGCGCTATGACGACGCGCGCGGCTATCTGGAGCGCTACCTTGCGGCCGTTGGTACGGCGGCCGATCGCGATCTGGATCTGGTGTACCTGAACATGGCGCGCGTTGCCGAAGGGCAGCGGCGCCTGGACGAGGCCCTCGACTGGCTGCACAAGGTTAGGGGCACCGAGCAACAGGAAAATGCGCGGGTGCGGGAAGCCTTCCTCCTGGGGCGACTGAACCGTGTCGAGGAGGGCTTGCAGTTGCTGCAGCAGGCGCCCGGCGCTACGGCCGAGGAGCGGACCCAGCGCGTGGTCGCGCAAGGGCAGCTGCTGCGCGAATCCCACCGCTATCAGGAGTCATACGACCTTCTGGATAAGGCCCTGGCCGCCAGCCCCGATGACACCAGCCTGCTGTACGAGTCGGCGATGAGCGCCGAGCGGCTCGACCGGATCGATTTGATGGAGGCGCGCCTGCGCCATCTGCTCCAGCTGCAACCGGACTATGCCCACGCCTACAACGCGCTGGGTTATACCTTGGCCGACCGCAATATCCGCCTGCAAGAGGCCTACCGTCTCATCGATCACGCCCTGACTCTCAAACCCGACGATGCCTTCATCGTCGACTCCATGGGTTGGGTGCAGTACCGGCTGGGCAACCTGTCCGCGGCTCGCGATTCCCTGATGCGTGCCTTCCAGCTCAAGGCCGATCCCGACGTCGCGGCTCACCTGGGAGAGGTGCTCTGGGCGACGGGCGACCATTCGGGCGCGCGCGAAATCCTTCTGAACGCGCAAAAGCGCGACGGTGATAGCGATACCTTGCGCGACACCCTGCAGCGCTTGAAAATCCAGCCTTGACCGGGC
>Ga0075030_100001887_pt1 | contig 18947 bp, 14 predicted proteins | sample LitLauG_LLR_2012_FD_71393 | JGI IMG/M metagenome (GOLD analysis project Ga0075030, IMG submission 71393) | Freshwater sediment microbial communities from Pennsylvania, USA - Little Laurel Run_MetaG_LLR_2012 | ecosystem: Environmental > Aquatic > Freshwater > Creek > Sediment | place: USA...
CGGCAGCGTCCGCGCCAAGCCCTCCCAGCGTTCGCGCGCGGTCCGAAAGGCGACGACGCGCTCGCGCGCCGCGTCGCTCAACCGATCGTCGACGTCGCCGCGCGTCACGTTGCGTCCGAGACGCACGTTGCGGCGTTCGTCCCAGCGGCGCCCCGAGGAGGCTTCCTCGGCGTCTTCGCCCTCGATTTCGAAGAGCAGCGGTTGCGGGTCGCTCGCTTCGCCGCACAGCACCGCGATCGAGGCATCGGAAAGGCGCAGCCACGGCGCTTCGAGATTGCGCAGCAGGTAATCGTGGCGAAACGGATCGACCGCGGACCAGAGCGCGGCGAGCGCGTCGCCGACCGCGGGAAACGCGTAGAGGCTTGCCGCTCCGCCCACGTCGACCGGCACGTCGCGCGCGAGCAGTGCGTCGACGAACGCGTGCGCGCAAGCGAGATTGCGGACGATGACGGCAATCGATTCCGGCGCGGTGCCGCCTTCAAGTAAGCGCCGCACTTCGCTTGCGACGAAACTCGTCTCGTCGCGCACGGAATCGGCGCGGTAGAACTCGACGCCCTCACGCGCGCCGCCCGTGGGCGCTAGCTCGGGCTGCACGAGCGCCGTGCGCGCCGCGCGCTCGACGGCGGGCGACGAGCGATGGACGATCGCAAACGCGATCGTTGCCGGCGCTTCGGTCAACGCCTTCACGCCGTGCCCGCCGCCCGCAAAGGTGCGCGTGCTCTGCGCCGGGTCGCCCGCGAAGGTGACGCTTTCGAAACCGTCGCCGAAGATCGCGCCGAGCAGGCCGAGATCGGCGGCCGTGAGATCCTGAGCGTCGTCGACGAACGCCGCCGCGAAGCGCGCGCGAGCGCGGCCGCGCAACTCGGAACGCGCGCGCAGCAGCGTGGTCGCTTCGTATACGGCATCGACGGCGGTCAGGCAGCCGTTCGCGACCAGCTCCCGCACGTACGAGTCGTAGAGTTTCCAGAGGATGAGCACGAGGTCGACTTCGCGCAGGTGCTGGCGCTCGAGTTCGGCGGCGCTCGCGCGCAGCGAGTCGCGATGCTCGGGTTTCGTATCCATGAGCAGGTCGGGGCTCGCGAAGTTCGGCGGCTTGCCGTAGAACGACGTCGCGCCGCGCAAGCTCAGTCGCTTGAAATCGTCCGGCGAAATCAGCGCCGCGCGCAGGCGGCGGATCAGCCGGAAGGCCGTGGCGGAAAAACGCTCGGGGGCGCGTAGGCCCGTGATTTCGGGCTCGATTTCGTCGTTGACGAACTCGGTCCACTCGAGTTTGAAGAGCGCCGCGCCGACGCGTTCGAAGTGGTGCGACGCGCGGACGTCGTCGATCGGCTCGAACGTCTTCGTCGTGCCGTCGAGCGCGGCGGCGTCGCGCAGCACGGCGAACGCCGCCGCGCCGAGCGACTCGCAAACGACGCGGTCCGCGGGCGCCTCGCCTGCAAGCGCGGCGAGCGCGCGAGCCGAGCGTGCCACGCCCGCGCTGCCGGGCGCCGTCAGGAGCACCGGGCCGCCGCCCGGCCGGGCCGCGACGCGCAGCGCCCGGCGTACGAGCGCGACGCTTTTCCCCGTGCCCGGCGGACCGGTCAGGGCGAGCCACGCCTCCGCGGGCGCTTCGAGCGCCGCCGCTTGCGCGCGGTCGACGTCGCCCGCAAGGGACGCGGTCAACGGCCGAACCGGTCTTCGCGCGGCAGCGGGCGCTCGCGGCACGCGTTCCGATAGGCGCAGTACGTGCACGCCGCCGGGTCGTCCGTCACCGGAAACGACGCGATCGGTCCGTCGGCGAGCGCGTTCGCCAGTTCGATCATCTTCGCGCGCGCGCGCTCGAGTTCGTCGATGCCGATCGTTCCGGCCGGTGCTGCGTCGTACGAGCGCGGTGCGGCGACCGGCACGACTTCCAACTCGATCGGCCGGACCTCGCGCGAGGCGTCTTTGAGCGGCACGAGCGCGAGCCGCGTCACGCGGTCTCCCGCCGCCGTGCGCGCCCAATAGTAGAACGGCAGTTGAAAATCGACGAAACGCGCGACTTCCTCGCGATACTCGGCCGCGGATTCGGCGATGCTGCCCGTCTTGTAATCGACGACCGTCACCGCGCCCGTGGCGTCGTCGCGGTCGAGGCGGTCGATGAAGCCGACGAAGGTGTGGCCGTCGAGATCGAGTTCGACCGTCGTTTCGGTGCCGACGACGGCGAACGGCTGCGCCCGCGAGCGTTCGAGAAACCATTCGAGGTAGCGGCGCCCGGTGCGCTTCGCGCGGCGGCGCTGCAATTCGAATTCGACGTTGGTTTCGAAGCCCGCGCGGAAACGTTCGAACGCGGTCGCGAGATAGCCGTCGAGCTTGCGTTCGAGCTCCTGCGGCGCGACGTCGCCGGCGCGCGGAAATTCCTGGTGGAACCGTTCGAGCGCCCAGTGGAAGGCGGTGCCGTAGAACGACGCGGAGGAGCCGCGATCCTCGACGGCCGCGCACACGTAGCGATAAAACCAGCGCCGTTCGCACTCGGCGAACGCGCCGAGCGAGGAAGCGCTGAAGTGTCCGCGGCGGCGTTTGACGATCGCTTGCGGTTCGGGCTCGCGGCGCGGTAACGGCGCCGCCGACGGAAGCTCGACCGGCGTGGCGGCTGCGGCAGCAGCGAGCGTTTCGAGCGCGCGAATCAAATCGTCGCTCTCCCAGGCTTCGCCCGGGGGACGCGACGCGTCGAGGCGCGCGGCGAGCTCTTCGACGGCCGCAAACGTGCGCGCCTCGGCCGCATCGAGCGCCGGGCGCAAGTCGAAGGCGAGCGCGATGGTCGCGACGTGTTCCCCCGCCGTCGCGCCCTGCGCGCGGTACGCTCGCCGCAACTCTTCGAGCGCGCGAACGAAACGGCGGGCTGCGAGGGTGCTCGAGCGTTCGAGCGGGACGCGGTCGCGCTCGATCGTCTCGATCACGCCGCGGCGCGCGCCCGCAACGGCGCAGAGAGCGCGCGCGTCGACGTTCGGTACGCCCGAAAACGGCGAGCACAGCGCGCGCCGCACGGTCGGTTCCGAGGCGTTCGCGGCGATGCGCGTAAGGTCGCAGATGAAGGCCGCCAGCCGCGGGGCCAGCGAACCGTCGACGAGCGTCGTTCCGGCGGCGTCTACGTGAGTGATGAGAGCTTCCGGCATCGATTTGAGACATGGTTCGCGTTCGCCGTTGCGGGACCCCGCGTGTCGCGCGGGAAGGAGTCGCTGATGCGGAGGCTCGTGGTGGGCGTGACCGGCGCGAGCGGCAGCGCGTATGCGTTTGCCGCGTTGCGGGCGTTGCGCGCCCATGCCGACTACGAGATTCACCTGGTCATGAGCGGCCAGGCGCGCAAGACGATCGCGCTCGAGACCGACCGCACCGCGGCCGACCTCGAGGCGCTGGCCGACGTCGTGCACGCCGACGACAACCTCGGCGCGTCGATTTCATCGGGATCGTTCTTGACGAGCGGCATGCTCGTCATCCCGTGCTCGATGCGCAGCGCCTCGGCGATCGCCTACTCGCTCAACGGCAACCTGCTCGTGCGCGCCGCCGACGTGACGCTGAAGGAGCGCCGCAAGCTCGTGCTCGTCGTGCGCGAGACGCCGCTGCACGTCGGCCACTTGCGCACGCTGACGCAACTCGCCGAAATCGGCGCCGTAATTTTGCCGCCGATCCCGGCGATGTATGCGAAACCGCAATCGGTCGACGACATCGTCGCGCACACGGTCGGCAAAGCGCTCGACCAGTTCGGCGTTGAGAACGAACTGTTTAATCGCTGGAAGTAGGCGGCTCGCTAATCGACTGAAAGCGTCGCGCCGGCGAGGCGCTCCGCGAGCGCCACGTCGCTCGGCCGGTCGACGTTGACGGCGATGTCGGCAAACGAACAGACCGCCGCGGCGACCGGGACGCCGACGAGTTTGGACGCGCTGCGTTCGGCCGCCGCGATCGTGAGCCGGCCCGTCGCGTAACGCGCCAGCACGCCGAGCCCGAACACCGAGGCCAGCTCGAACGGATTCTTGCGCGCCGCGCCGAGGCGGCCGAGGAAGCGTTCGAGCGGAGCGAGCGCGCGCGGCCGCAGCGCGACGCAGCCGCCGCCGCAATACGTGCCGTCGCGCAAGCGCGCCCACGTGTGCGGGACCTCGGGAAAACGCGCCTCGTGCACCGCGCGTTCGAGACACGCGTAGACGACGTCGGCGCCGCTCGCGCGCGCGAGCGCGACGAACTCTTCGACGGCCTCGGGCGAGAGGATCGGCAAATCGGACGCGCAGACCAGCACGAGTTCGTCCGGCGCGAATCCTTGCAGCCCGAAGCGGAGGCTGTCCGTCATCGTCGGACCGTCGTCGCGGCGTTCGTCGGCCCCGGCGAGCGCGCCATCGCCGTGCGTCGAGCGCGGCGCGACGACGACGATGCGGCCCACGGACGGCGCCGCGCGCAACGACGCGATCGTCCGCGCCACGAGCGTCGTACCCGCGATCGGGACGAACGCTTTGTTCGCCGCGCCGGGCGCGAGCGCGGCGACCGCGTCGTGCGGTCCGCCTGCCAATACCACGGCGGGCAGCGGCGCGTTCAGCGCCACGCGTCGTCGTCGTGCAACGGCACCGTGAAGTGTGCGGCGAACGTTGCGGCATCGAGCCGTGCGGCCACGTCGCGTGCCTCCCCTTCGGATTCGAACAGCGCGAACAGGCAGCTTCCCGAGCCCGACAGCATGGCGTGCCGCGCGCCCGCGGCGACGAGTGCGTCTTTCGCGGCGCGAATCGGCGGATACGCGTCGAGGATGACCTCTTCGAAATCGTTGACGAGCGCCGCGGTCAAGGCCGCGAAATCGCGCCGTTGCAGCGCGTCCACCGCCGCGAGCGAGGCGCTGTCGTTTCGCGGCCTGCTGGGCGCGTTCGAGTCCGTCGCGCGTGCCGCGTCGAGCAGGCGATAGGCGTCGGCCGTGGCGACGCTCGCGTGCGGGCGCGCCACGATCGCATGCCATGGCGGCAGCGCGCCGAGCGCGGTGACGCGTTCGCCCGTTCCCTCGACGAGCGCGCCCGTGCCGAGCAGAAAGAACGGCACGTCCGAGCCGAGCGCGCGCGCGAGTTCGAGCCAGTCGCTGCGCGGCGGCGCGGGGAGCGTTCCGTCCATCGCCGCGCGGACGATCGCCGCCGCGTCGCTCGAACCGCCGCCGAGCCCCCCGCCGACCGGAATCGCCTTGCGCAGCGTCACCGCAAACGGTTGCGTCACGCCGCACGCCGCGAGCGCGCGGCCGACGAGGTTATCGCTTTCAAGCGCTGCGTCGCTGCAGGAGAACGCGGCGCGCTCGCTCGGTTCGAGGTCGATCCGGTCGTAGAGGCCGAGCGGCAGCATCACGCTGCGCAGGGTGTGGAAGCCGTCGTCGCGGCGGGCGAGGATCTCCAGGGTCGCGTTGATCTTCGCGGGGGCGAGCAAGGTCGGCACCGTCGCGTCCTTCGCACGACGGGGGCCTCGCCCTTCGCGTTGCGAAGAAGAGGTGCCGGTGACGCCGTCATACGATGCCCAGCGCAACGAGTTTTGCGCGTACGTTCTGCCCGAGGCCGAAACGCCGTTCGGCATGACGCTCGGCAACTTCAAGACCTTCGCTTCGTGCACGCCCAAGGGCGGCGTGCGCGGGCTTTGGGATGCCGACAGCGACCGCATCATCTTCGGGACGCACCAGATCGCCTACCGGCTGCGCGGTCGCGGCCGGACGATCGTGCCCCATCAAATCGAACGGAACTTCACCTTCCTGCCCTACGCGCAGATCTCGGAGTTCGCGCTCGACGAGCGGTTGCTGGCGCGCGAGTGCTTCTACGTGCCCCACGGCGCGCGTTTCGAACGTTCGGTCGCGTTCGTCGTCGACGTGACGCTGCACAACGCGAGCGCGGAGCCCGTCGACGCGGCGGTCTTCCCTTGGGCGCTATTGGTCGGCCAGCGCTTCTACGGCGAACCCGAAAAGGAAGTGCACGCCGCCTTCGACGGCCGCGACATCGCCGCGTGGAACGAGGAAACGGGTGCCGCGCGCGTGTGGGGCGCCTCGCGCGAGCCGTTCGCCGCCGTTTGTTCGGTGCGCGAACAGGTGCTGGCCCACGCCATGCAGCGCGGTTCCTTGCGTGAGGAAGGGCTCGCCGAGGTGACGCCGGCACTGGCCGAGTACGCCCGCGGCCGCATCTTCGGCGCGTTCGAGTATCGCGTCGCGCTCGCACCGGGCGCGCGCGAAACGCTGCGTCTCGCAGTCGTCTACGACGGCGCCGGCCGCGACGCCGCGCACGCGACCTTCGAGGCGCTGTTGGCGGACCCGCACGCGCTCGAGGACACGCAGCGCTACTACGCCGCGGCGCTCGCCGACGCGCGCTTCTTGACGCCCTCGCCCGTCGTCAGCCGCGGCGTCGTGTGGGCGAAGTGCAACATGCTGCGCATCGTTAAGGAGTATCCGCACGGCTGGGGCTCGACGAACTCGCCGCCGTCCGACATTCTCGTCTCGCGCGACACGTCGTGGTTCGTCCACGGCTTCGATTACTTCATGCCCGAGTTCAGCCGCGCGGCGCTCGACGTTTTCAACCGCTTCCTGGAACCGTCCGGTCAAGTGGTCGAGTACGTGCGGGGTGCGAGCGGTTTCAGCACGTCCTACGAGTTGAACGTCAACGACGACACGCCGCTGCATCTGATCGCGATCCTGCACCACTACAACGCGACGCTCGACGACGCGTGGGTGAAGAGTCTGGTGCCGACGATCGTGAAGATCGCCGACTACCTGCTCTCGCAGCGCGACGCGAACGGGCTCGTGTGGTGCAACGGCAAAGGCGTCGACATGTACGGGATCGCCTCGTGGCGCAACATCATCCCGTACTACACGCTCGACGGCGCGGTCACCGAAATCAACGCGGAAGCGGTGTTCGCACTCGAAGCGGCCGCGATGCTCTGCGCCGTTGCGGGCGAGAGCGAGGCTTGGGAACGCTATACGCGCGAAGCGACCGCGCTGCGCGAGAAGATGATGGCGTACCTCTTCAACGCCGACACCGGCGCCTTCGTGCTCAACTACGACAAGAACGGCGATTATCAGGACAACCTGACCGCCGACGAAGTCTTTCCCGTGCTCTTCGGCGTGGCCGACCCGGAACAGCGCCGGGCGCTCCTGGCGCGGCTGTCGGAATCGGATTTCGTCACGCCCGTCGGCTTGCGCACGATCTCGACGGCCGATTCCTGGTACTTTCCCTCGCACGGTTTCGGACTGCTCGGCGGCGTGTGGCCGGATCTCACGCTGTGGTTCGCCGTCGCGCTCGCACGCAACGGCGGCATCGACGCCTGCGCGCGCTGGCTCGAAGCGATCTACGCGACGATGGAAGCGGGCGCGCCCCGCAATACCGTGCCCGGTCAGTTCGCCGAGTGGTTCGACGGCGGTTCGCTGACGAACCGCGGCATGTACCTCTCGCCTTGGACCGGCGCGAAATACCTGTGGGCGGTGGCCGAGACCGTGTGCGGCCTCGACGGCTATCGCACGAGCGGCCGGCCCCACCTCTCGCCGCAATTGCCGCAGGGCTGGAAGTGGACGGCGGGCGTGCGCGTGCGCTGGGGAGCGGGGCGCTGCACCTACGTCATCGACGGCGAGCGCCGAACGGTTTACGGCGACATGCGGGAAGCCTCGGCCGACGAACCGTACCGCTGCGTGTACGCGGGAGCCGACGTGAGCGGCGAAGTCGTCACCTCGCCGATCGAGGTGGCGGCGGTGGCGTTCGAAGACGAAGGAGGCGCAGTGCGCGCGTTTATCTGCAATCTGCTCGACGCGCCGCGCGACGTCACGCTCGCGTTTCGCGGGCGCTCGTTCCGCCGCCAGGTCGAAGCGGGCGGACTGGTGGAGATCGTACTTGCCGGCTCGCCGAGCGATCGCGAAGCGTATCCCGCGCGCGTCGACGCGGCGACCGCCGGCGCGGTGGCGGTTTCGGGAGCGTAAGATGGGTCCGCGTTCGGAACTCTCGACGATTCTGATCGTCGGCGCCGCGGTGCTGCTGGTGGCGATCGCCGTCGGCAACAACATGGGCAATCACGTGCTGGGACAAATCCCCGCGCGCGTGCCCGCCATCGCCACGACGCCGCTGCCGACGGCGGCGCCGACCGCTCTCGACGACGGCGCGCAACTGCTGTGGAAGCGCCGTCAGATTCTCAGCGTCGCGACCGATCCCGGCTTCCCCGATCCGCGCGTGACGCCGCAACCGCCGCAGTCGCCCTCGCCGAAGCCGACCCCGAAGCGCTCGCCTTCGCCGAGCCCGACCCCGACCGATATGCAGTTGAACCCGGGCGATACGCCGACTCCGGAGGTTTCGCCGGTCGGCACGGGCGGCGACCAGCCTACGCGGTCTCCGGAGCCGGCGGACGCAGCGACGACCACGCCGATACCGCGTATTACGCCGTCGCCCGGACAGCGCAACGGCGACGCCGCGGATGCGGGCGCGAATCCATAGGTTTCGAACGCTTGGCCGCCCACCGAGCCGTTGCCGACATTTCAATCTGACGTACGTTAACGCTCGGCCCGTCACCGGGAAAAAAATAAGCAATGCTTATTGCCTAACGACCGCTTCGAGAGTATCATTTGCGGACCTCGCATCTCTCGTGCGTCGGGAGTGTCGCCATATGCACTTTGCTGAGCGAAGCGCGGGGATTTGGCCGTGAGTAACGCGCTCGAGATCCCCAGCATTCCGCGCTTTCGCTTTCTCCGTACGGCGGCCGTGGCGGTTGCCGCATCCCGGTTCGGTGCCGGTGCGAGCCCCACCGAAGCGAGCGCCGCACCCGCGACGCATTCGTCGTTTGACTCGATACGGCAGATCGAAGCCGGCGTTCTGAATAACGGATACGCGGAAGTGGGTCCTAAGGATGGCAACGTCGTCATCCTCCTGCACGGCTGGCCGTACGACATTCACAGCTTCGTCGATGTCGCTCCGCTTTTGGCCGCGCACGGTTACCGGGTGATCGTCCCCTACGTGCGCGGCTGCGGGACCACGACGTTTCTTTCGAGCGCGACGCTCCGCAACGGTGAGCCGGGCGCGGTCGCAGTCGATTTGATCGACTTGATGGACGCCCTCAAGATCGAGAAAGCGGTCCTTGGGGGCTTCGATTGGGGCGGACGGACCGCCGATATCGTCGCCGCGATCTGGCCGCAACGCTGCAAGGCCCTGGTTTCCGTCAGCGGCTACCTGCTAAGCAGTCCCGTTTCAAACGAGCTGCCCTTGCCGCCGGCAGCCGAGTACCAATGGTGGTACCAGTTTTATTTCGCGACGGCTCGCGGCGCACGCGGTTACGACATGTATCGCCGCGATTTCGGCAAGCTCATCTGGCAGATCGCCTCGCCGAAGTGGGCTTTCGACGATGCGACCTTCGATCGTACGGCAGCGTCGTTCGACAACCCCGACTACGCGAAGGTCGTCATTCACAACTATCGCTATCGGCTCGGTCTCTTGCCTCCTGAAAAGATGTACGAAGAACTCGAGGCGCGATGCAACGCGGCACCGGTCATTGCCGTACCGACGATCACCATCGAAGGCGACGCCAACGGCGCGCCGCACGCTCCACCCGGCGCTTACCGCGATAAGTTCACGGGCAAGTACGAGCACCGCCTAATCTCGGGAGGGGTCGGACACAATCTGCCTCAGGAAGCCCCGCAGGCGTTCGCGCAAGCCATCATCGACGTCGACGCTTTTTGATGACGCTCAGTCGCCGTCGTTTTTGCGGATCCGCGGCCGGCACGTTGGCCGGCATTCCGCTTAGCATTTCCGCCGTGCAGGAAGGGGCCCATGCCATGGGTACGCTTGAAGAGCAGACCGTAAGCACTAACGCCGTACGACCTTTCCCGCCGCTCCGTTATTCCGAAGCGGAGTTAGCAGACTTACGTCGACGCATCGCGGCGACTCGCTGGCCGCTGCGCGAGTTGGTTTCGGACCAGTCGCAGGGCGTGCAGCTCGCAACAGCGCAGGCGCTGGCGCAATACTGGGGCACGGACTACGATTGGCGCAAGTGCGAGGCGAAACTCAACGCCATTCCGCAGTTCTTAACCGAGATCGACGGTCAGCAGATCCACTTCATTCACGTGCGTTCGAAGCATTCCGACGCATTGCCGCTCATCGTCACGCATGGTTGGCCGGGGTCGATCCTCGAGCAACTCAAGATCGTCGAACCGCTAACGGATCCTACGGCGCACGGCGCGAGCGCACGTGACGCTTTTCACCTCGTGATCCCGTCGATGCCCGGACACGGCTTCTCGGCGGCGCCGGCAACTTTGGGCTGGGATCCCGTGCGAATTGCCAAGGCCTGGCTCGTACTGATGGAGCGGCTAGGTTACGATCGGTTCGTCGCGCAGGGCGGCGATTGGGGCGCCAACGTCACGCAAGAGCTCACATTGCTCGCGCCGGACAGGGCGATCGCGATTCACACGAACATGCCCGGCACGGTTCCGGCGGACATTTTGGCAGCGGCGAAGTCGGGCGCGAAGTCGCCCGTGGAGCTTTCGGGTGACGAACTCCAAGCGTTCCAACAATTGAGCGACTTCTATGCGAAGCACCTCGGTTACGCCGTCGAAATGTCGAACCGGCCGCAGACTCTTTACGGTTTGAGCGACTCGCCCGTCGCCTTGGCCACCTGGATGCTCGACCACGATAAGGACAGCTACGAGTTGATTGCGCGGGCGTTCTCGGGCCGGCCGGGCGGCCTATCGCGTGACGACGTCCTCGACAACGTCACGCTCTACTGGTTTACGAACACCGGGATCCCGTCGGCCCGCCTCTACTGGGAAAATAAGCTCGATTTTTTCGACGTCAAGGGCGTTGCCACGCCGGTCGGCGTGAGCGCGTTTCGCTACGAGCTCTACCAAGCGCCGCGCAGCTGGTCCCAACAAGCGTATCCGAAGCTCGTCTACTACAAGAGGCACGACGTGGGCGGCCATTTCGCGGCCTGGGAGCAGCCGCAACTGTTTTGCGAGGATGTTCGCGAGACGTTCCAATCGGTGCGCTAGCACCGCGCCGAAGGTTTTAAGGAGTGGACGATGGACGAAGTACGGGTCGAGCAGAACAACTATGAGATGCCGCCGCGCGAGGGGTTTACCGTCGCGCACTTTCTCACCGTGACGGATCTCAAGAGATCTGCCGACTTCTACAAGACGATCTTCGGCGGAGAAATCGTGAGCATGGGCGACGGAGACGCGCCGCCGTACATCAGGATCGCCAACACGTGGCTCATCATTAATGTCGGAGGCGGCCCCACCCCCGACAAGCCCACGGTGACGCTAAGCCCTCCGGACCCCAATAACATCAGCAGCTTCATGAATATCCGCGTCGCAGACATTCAAGCATGCTACGAGCTTTGGAAGAGCCGAGGTGCGACGTTTCTCACCGAACCCAAAGAAAAGTACGGCGAAACGCGTTGCTACATTCGCGATCCCGACGGTTACATCATCGAAGTCGGGCAAAGTAAGCCGGGCTTCCAATACGGTTAGAGAGGCGCGACGCCGGCGCAGGGACGAGCCCCTAGCCCGCGCGGGTCAGCGCGGCGCGAGAACGCTCCGCGGCCGGGAACGCGGGCGCCGCGTTTTCCGCTTCGGGCGCGGGCGGCGCGAACTTCGCGAAGCGTCGCAAGGCGGCCGGCCAATCCGCGAGCAGCCGCGCGGCGCGCGCCGAGCCGGTCGCCGCCGCGTGGCGCTCCAGGAGCAGGCGCAGCCGCGCCACGTCCGGATCGTCCGGCGCCGCGTGGCCCGCCGCGCACGCGCTCGGTCCGAGCCGCAAGCCGTGGCCGTCCTCGCGGAACGGCTCGTCGAGCGCGACGAACGCGACGCCGCCGGACATGCCGCTCGCGAAGTTTTCGCCGACCCGTCCGAGGATTGCGACGAAGCCCGCCGTCATGTACTCGCAGGCGTGGTCGCCCGCGCCCTCGACGACGAGCTGCGCGCCGCTGTTGCGCACGGCGAACCGTTCGCCGGCCGCGCCGCGCACGAAACCTTCGCCGCCGCGCGCACCGTAAAAACACGCGTTTCCGGCCACCGCCTCGTCCTCGGCATCGCCGCCCTCCGCCGCTGGGAAACCGCGCACGACGATCCGCCCGCCCTCCATGCTCTTGCCGACGTAGTCGTTGGCGTCGCCGGCCAAATCGAGCGTGATACCGTCCGTCAGAAAGGCGCCGAAACTCTGACCGGCCGTGCCGCGATAACGCACGCCGAGTTCGCCCGCCGTTTCCGCGCGAGCGCGCCGCACGGCGAAATCGTGCGCTAGCCGCGCGCCGACGGCGCGGTCGCGCGGCGAGATCGCGAGTTCGGGCCCGGCGCTGTGCGGTTCGCGCGGCGCGAGCCACGGCCGCGAGACCAGATCGTCGAGGTGCGTCGGTTCGAGGAGCGGCGGGCGCGGCGTTTGCGGCCGTTCCGGCAAGCGCAGCACCTCGGCGAGATCGATCTCGCGCTCGCGTGCGTTGCCGGTCGCGCGGCGGCGCAGCAGATCGCTGCGGCCGCGCAGTTCGTCGAGCGATCGCGCGCCGAGCGCGGCGAGGCGGCGCCGCACGTCGCGGGCCACGAATTCGAGGAAGGCGATCGCTTCGTCTTCGTTACCGGCGAACTTTTCGCGCAGGCTCGGATCCTGCGTGGCGATGCCGACGGGGCAGGTGTTCTTGTGACATTGGCGCGCGTAGATGCAGCCCAGCGCCACGAGCAGCGCGCTGCCGAAACCGTACTCGTCGGCGCCCAGCAGCGTTGCGATCACGACGTCGCGGCCGTTCTTGAAGCCACCGTCGACGCGCAGGCGCACGCGCGAGCGCAAGCCGTTCGCGAGCAGCGCGTGATGGGTTTCGACCAAGCCGAACTCCCACGGCAAGCCCGCGTGCTTGATCGACGAAAGCGGTGAGGCGCCGGTGCCGCCGTCGTGGCCGCTGATGTGAATCGTGTCGGCGCCCGCTTTGGCGACGCCGCTCGCGACGTAGCCGATGCCCGATTGCGCCACGAGTTTGACCGCGATGCGCGCGTGCGGCGCCGCGCGGCGCAGATCGTAGATCAGCTGCGCCAAATCTTCGATCGAATAGATGTCGTGATGCGGCGGCGGCGAGATCAGCGACTGGCCGGCCCGGGCGCCGCGCAACTGGGCGATCTCCGCGGTCACCTTGTGCGCGGGGATCTGCCCGCCTTCGCCCGGCTTCGAGCCCTGCGCCATCTTGATCTCGATCTCGTCGGCCGACGCGAGATAGGTGACGCCCAAGCCGAAGCGGCCCGAGGCCACCTGCTTGATCTTGCTGCGCCCGCGCTCGACCGTCCGGTCGTAGCGCGCGGCGTCCTCGCCGCCTTCGCCGGAATTGCTCTTCGCGCCGATGCGGTTTGCCGCGCGCGCGATCACGGCGTGGACTTCGGGCGCGAGCGCGCCGAGCGACATGGCGGCCGTCGCGAACCTCGCGACGATGCCGGCGATGGGTTCGACCTCTTCGAGCGGAAGCGGTTCGCGCAAAGGCAGGGGCGTCAGCAAATCGCGCAGCGTCACCGGCGGCCGCGCTTCCATGTCGTCGGATAGTTTCTCGAAGGCCGCGTAATCGCCGTGCAGCGCGCTCCCCCGCAGATGCTTGATGACGCTCGGATCGAAGGCGCGCCGCACGCCGTCGCGGCGGAAGCGGAACGACCCGCGATCCGGCAACGGTCGCGCGCCCTCGTCGCCCTGGGAGGCCGCGAACCAGACGCGCACGTCGTCTTCGACGTCCGCGAAGCGGACGGCGGATGCGTGCGCGGCCATGCCGGGAAAGCACGCATCGACGATCTCGCGATGGAGGCCGAGCGTCTCGAAGGTCTGCGCGCCGATGTAGGAGCGCAGCGTGCAAATTCCGAGCTTCGCCACGATTTTGAGCAGCCCGGCGCGCAAACCCGTCAGGTACGCGGCATGCCCCGCGCCCGCGGCGCGCAATCCGAGCCACGGCGTCACGACGTTTGCGCCGGCGCCGATCAGGCAGGCGACGGCGTGCGCGTCGCGCGCGTAGCCGTCGGCGACGGCGAGCGACGCCTGCATGCGCAGCCCCCGCTCGACGAGTCGCCGGTGGACGGCGCCTGCCGCGAGCAGCGCCGGTACGCTCGGCTCGGGCGCGCGATCGTCGAGCACGAGCAGCGTCATGCCGCGCCGCACCGCGCGCTCCGCCTCCGCGCAGACGGCCTCGAGCCGTTCGCGCAGCGACGTCCCCGCGAAGCCCAGCGCGATCGCGTGCGGCGCGAGCCGCGGATCGTGCCGGAGCGCTTCGAAATCGTCTTCGGCGAGCACGGCGTGTTCGAGCGCCACGATGGAGTGCGCCGCGGGAATGTCGCCGTTGATATCGCCCGCGCCGACCCACGCCCGCAAATCGAAGACGGCCCGTTCGCGCAGCGCGTCGATCGGCGGATTCGTCACCTGCGCGAAGCGCTCGCGCAAGTATTCGGCGACCGGCACGCGGCGCTCGAAAAACGGCAACGCCGCGTCGTCGCCCATCGAGAGGGTCGGCTCGTTCGCGCTCGCGAGCACGCCGATCACGTCCTTGAGTTCCTCGCGCGTGCAGCCGAAGCGGTGCAGCTGCGCGAGCAGATCGTCGCTCGCTTGGAGCGTCGCCGCGCGATCGTGCAGCGGAAAACTCCAACTGCGGACGACGTCGCGAAAGTCCGCGCGTTCGCGCCGTTCGGAGCGGAACTGCTCGGTTTCGACGACTTCGCCCGAGGCGAAGCGCACGACCAGACGGCCGCCGGGGCCGAGGCGTCCGCGTCGCACGATCGGATCGCCGCCGGCGCCCGCGGCCGCGAAATCGACGATGCCCGCTTCCGAGGCGCAGAGCAGTTTGTTCGCCGCCGTGCGGCACCAGCGCAGCGGCCGCAGCCCCGTGCGATCGAGGGCCGCGCCGATCGTGTCGCCGTCCGCGAAGACGATCGCCGCGGGGCCGTCCCACGGCTCGACCGTCGGCACGTGCGCGTCGTAGTAGGCCTTCAGGCGCGAGTCGCGCGCGTCGATCGCGGGCGCGAGCAGCAGATCGACGGCTTCGTCCACGCGATAGCCGGCGCCGAGCATCGCGTCGACGTTCGTGTCGAAATCGTACGAGTCGCTCGCGCCGCCGAGCGTGCGGATGCCGCGCGCTTCGAGCCACGCGCGGTTGCCGGTGATCGTGTTGATCTCGCCGTTGTGCGCGACGTGCCGGAACGGCTGCACGAGCCGCCACGACGGCGAGGAGTTCGTCGAAAAGCGCTGGTGGAAGAGCGCGAAGCGCGACACGAACGACTCGTCGCGCAAATCGTCGAAATACGACGCAAGCTCGTCCGACGACAAGAGCGCCTTGTACACGACCGACGTCGCCGAACACGAGAGCAGCGCGCCGCTCGATCCGAAATCCGGCACCGTCCGCTCGATGGCGCGCGCGGCGGCGCGCATGCGTTCGCGGACGTTGCCCGGGCCCATGTCGACGATCAGTTGCTCGAAGAGAGGGCGCGACGAGCGGGCGTGCGCGCCGAGGACCTCGTCGTGCGTGGCCGGCGTCCGCCAGCGCAGCGGCGTCATGTCGAGCGCGCGCACGCGTTCCTCGACGCGCGCGCGGGCCGCGCCCGCCGCTTCGGGTTCGCGCGGGAGGAAGAGACAGATCGCGGCGAGGTGGTTGGGCGAGGCGTGCAGGTCGGCGGCCGCGAGTTCTCGCGCGAGGAGCCGGCGGGGCGTTTCGAGCAGCAAGCCCGCGCCGTCGCCCGTTCGGCCGTCGGCCGCGCGCGCCCCGCGGTGCGTCATCGCGGCCGCGGCTTCGAGCGCGAAGCGCACGAGGCGGTGCGTCGGGGCGCCGCCTAGATCCGCGATGAAGCCGACGCCGCAGGCGTCGTGCTCGACGAGTCCTGGGTCGATCGTGGCCGGGCCGGCGGCGAGCGGTGGGCGGGAGATGGCGGTGGCCTCGGGTCGCGGCGGAAAAGCAAAAGAGCCGCGCGCGGGCGCGGTCGTCCTACGGTAAGGCCCGGCGAGCGCCGCCGTCACTCGCCTTTTGTCGAACGGTGGCCCGGTGTCTCTAGTGTTTTGGTTGTTCGGGCTGATAAAATGGAGACACTAGTGTCACCTCTCCCCCGCTCTCGAATGGAGTCTGCCATCGTGTCCGACGCCGCCGCCAATGGTTCGCCTGCCGCTTCCCGCACGGGAACGGTCACCGTCAAGCGCGGGCTCGCGCAGATGCTCAAGGGCGGCGTCATCATGGACGTCGTGACGCCGGAGCAGGCGGCCGTCGCTCAGGAGGCCGGGGCGGTCGCCGTCATGGCGCTCGAGCGCATTCCGGCCGACATCCGGGCTTCGGGCGGGGTCGCGCGCATGAGCGACCTCTCGCTCGTGCGCCGCATCATGGATACGGTGACGATTCCGGTCATGGCCAAAGCGCGCATCGGCCACTTCGCGGAAGCGCAGTGCTTGGAAGCGCTCGGCGTCGATTACATCGACGAATCCGAAGTGCTGACCCCGGCCGACGACAAGTATCAGATCGACAAGCACAAGTTCTCGGTACCGTTCGTCTGCGGCGCGAAGGATCTCGGCGAGGCGTTGCGCCGCATCGCGGAAGGCGCCGCGATGATTCGCAGCAAGGGCGAGGCGGGCAGCGGCAACATCGTCGAAGCCGTGCGCCACATGCGTGCCATCCGCGATCAGATCGCCGAACTCTCGGCCGTGCCGGAAGAAGAACTCGTCTCGCGTTCGCGCGACCTGGGCGCGCCGCTCGAACTCGTGCGCGAAGTGGCGCGCGAGAAGAAACTGCCCGTGGTACTCTTCTGCGCGGGCGGCGTGTCGACGCCGGCCGACGCGGCGCTCATGATGCAGCTCGGCGCCGAAGGCATCTTCGTCGGCAGCGGCATCTTCAAGGCCGCCGCGATCTATAAGAACGGCGTGCCGCAGTACGACGAGAACGGATTCCCAAAAGTCGATCCCGAGATCGCGCTCAAGTACGCGCGCTCGATCGTCGCGGCCACGACGCACTTCGAAGATCCGAAGGCCGTCGTCGAAGCGTCGCTGGCGCTCGCCGGCGCGCGGCCGATGGACGGCGTCGATTTGCGCCAACTCGATCCGAAGCAGCTGTTGAGCGTTCGCGGCAACTAACGTGGCCGCGCCGCTGATCGGCGTACTCGCGTTACAGGGGGACGTCGACGAACACGTCCGCGCCTTCGAGGCTTGCGGCGCGCGAACGCTGCGCGTGAAGGACCGCGCCGCGCTCGACGCGGTCGAGGGGCTCGTCGTCCCCGGCGGCGAGTCGACGACGGTGATTCGGCTGCTCGAGCGTTTCGGGCTGACCGAACCGCTCGTCGCGCGCGTGCGTGGCGGCCTGCCGTTTTGGGGCACGTGCATGGGCATGATCGTGGCCGCGCACGACGTCGCGGGCCTCGCGCAGCCGACGCTCGATTTGCTCGACGTCACCGTGCGGCGCAACGCCTTCGGGCGTCAGCTCGCTTCCGAAGAGGTGCCCCTGAATATTCCGGAGCTCGGCACCGAGCCGTTCCCCGCCGTGTTCATTCGCGCGCCGTGGGTCGAGCGCGCGGGGCCGGGCGTGCGCGTGCTCGCGACGCACCGCGGCCACGGCGTATTCGTGCGGCAAGGAAATCGCATCGGCACGTCGTTTCATCCCGAACTGACTTCCGACAGTCGGCTGCACGCGTATTTCATCGGGATCGTCGAGCGGGCGCGCGAACTTCAAACGGCGGTTTGAGTAACGCCCTCATGAGGGCGGTACGGCTGCGGTCGGCCTCAACGATAAAAAGCGGCCATGACGTTCGACGTCGCTGCAACCGTTTCCGCATAGGTGCCTTGCTCGTCGCAGCACTGGCTGCCGCAATAGACGCGTTCCGAAAACTTGCGAGCGTAATTCATGCGTATGAGGAGTCGCCTCAGCGCAGAGCCCCTTCGAAGAGTTCGGCGATTTCGGCGTCCTGAGCGTCGATATCGAGCGGGAGTTCGAAGAGGCCCTCCTCGAGCCCGAGCGGGCGGCTTCCGCCGGCTGCGATGACGACCTCCGTCTCGGTGCCTTGCTGCACTTCGCGCACGTAACGCGATAAATAAGTCTTTGCATCGTGGATGTTGACGCGCTTGGCCATAGACCAAGTTTCTCAGGCTAGGTTCGTCAGGTCAAGCGACGGCGGCTTCTCCCGGGAAAAATGCGATGGGCGCGCGTTACCTGGCGCGGGCCGCGTAGGTGAAGCGGCCCGGGACCCAAGCGCAGACGCTGCCGTCGCGCATTACGAACGACTCGCAGCCGTCGACGTCGGGGTTGAACTCCGCGTTGAGCGCCTTCGTCGCCGCCCAGTCGACGCGATCGTCGGCGCGCGCGGCGTTACGCGCTTTCTTGTAATCGAACTGGGCGGATTTCGCGGCGACGTTGAGCGCCGCGGAGAGCTTTTGGGCGTCGTTCATGGCACCTATGCGAACGGAATCGCGGGCGAGGCGCGCGGCTTCGCCCGCGAGGGGCTCGTTACGGCGGCGAGGAGGGTCCCGTGGCTGGGGGATTGTCGCCGTCATCGGGGGGATTGGTACCGGCGTCGGGCGGCGGCGGCGGATTTCCGCTCGGCCCGTTCGGTCCGCCGGGTCCCGTCATCGGCCGTTGCTTGGGTCCGCCGAACGGCGGACGGACCGTCTCACCGTCGCCGAACGTCGCGCTCAAGACGCGGCAGACTTGCGGGTCGGGCCCGGCCCACGGCGTGCCGGTCAGCGCGTTGAACTTGTGGTCGATGATCGCGTCGTAGGAAAACTTGCCCGTATCGGTCACGTTCGCGATGCGCCCCGCGTACCGCACGCGGAAGGTTACCGCGACGAGGTGCCGCCCCGGGACGTTCTGGAAATACTTAATTTCCAAACTGTTTTCCGCGATCGTGTTACCCGCGGCGCCGAACGAACACGAGGTGATCGTCACGGGGCCCGACTTGAAGGGGTACTGCTCGGCCGGAAGCGGTTGTGCCGCGGTCGCGACCGCGGCACAACCGCTTCCGGCCGAGCAGTACCCCTTCAAGTCGGGCCCCGTGACGA
>Ga0075030_100001888_pt1 | contig 18928 bp, 17 predicted proteins | sample LitLauG_LLR_2012_FD_71393 | JGI IMG/M metagenome (GOLD analysis project Ga0075030, IMG submission 71393) | Freshwater sediment microbial communities from Pennsylvania, USA - Little Laurel Run_MetaG_LLR_2012 | ecosystem: Environmental > Aquatic > Freshwater > Creek > Sediment | place: USA...
TTGCCTTTGTACGGCCACTTTTCCGGATGCCTCCGCCGATAGAAATGCACGAAGCTCGCCTTCCTCCGAGACCCTGCTGCATTTTTCTACGCCGGTTGTAACACGTTGATCTGAAAATGGTTGAGCTATCTTTCCAGGTCTCTCCTGGAGGCCAAACAGTGGTGCCGTCAACCCTTGGCTGGGCTTTCTCCCGCAGCGCTATTGGTGAAATGACCCAAGTAATTTTCCGGTCCGGCCCACCTGCTTATTCTTTGGTCCGGGTCCGTCGCGCGCGCCTCGGCTGTCACATCCGCACGTGACCTGGCGCACCGCGACGTGTGAGATGCGTCAAATCCCCGGATCCCTTTCGCCCTCTGTGGGATTTGGCCCATTCTCGCCCGCCAGACTTCTCGTTGTGAGCTGCAACCGCCAGAAAACAAACCAATTTCTCGTGGAGTGCGTATGGCGTCGGAGTTGCACCAGCCATGCTGAGAGAGGAAGCCCTATGGCTGTCGACCCAACCCGAATTCGCCGTCAGCTGTGGCAGACGTTGAGTTCCATCAAGACCGGCGTGATCCTGTTGATCACAGTGGTCGTGCTCTCGGCGGCCGGAACCATCGTGCTGCAGCGGCCCGTCACTGAGCCCGACGAAATGGAACGCGCTTATTCGCCGGCTGTCCTGAGCTTGCTGGATAAAGTCGGCCTGACGGACGTCTTTCATGCCTGGTGGTTCGTGGCCCTGATGGTGCTGGTCAGCCTGAGTATCGTTGCGGCCTCCGTCGAGCGCTTTCCGAATGCCTGGCGCTACTTCGCACGGCCCTACAAGTCTCCGGACAAGGCCTTCCTGCAAGCCCTCCCCACTCAAAAACACATTGCCATCGCCGACGAGGAAACCGGCCTGGTGGCGGCGGAAAGGGCGTTGCATGATCTCGGCTTCAAGCCCGAGCGCGTCGTAGGCAAGGATCACCTCTCGATTTTTGGCGAGCGCCACCGGATTTCCGAGATGGCTGTTTACATCGTGCATGCGAGCCTGCTTCTGATCTTCTTCGGCGGCATCGTCGACGCGCTCTGGGGATGGCGCGCTTTTGTTTCGCTCACCCGCGGTCAGAAGGCCAGCATTGTCGATCTGCGCAACGGAAAGCAGAAATTCCTTCCCTTCGCCGTGCGCTGCGATGGGGCAGGTCAGGAAAACTACAAAGACGGAAGCCCGCAGAAATGGTGGTCGCAGCTGGTGGTTGTCGAGGACGGCCGCGAAATCCAGCGCAAAGAAATCGTAGTGAACGATCCCCTCGTCTATCGTGGCGTTCGCTTCTACCAGGCCAGCTACGGCCCGACCGGCAAGCTCGACCAGTTGATGCTGAGTGCCAACTCCACTGCGAACCCGGCCCTGAGGAAAGATCTCACGCTGAGCTTGGACGAGACCGCAGCCCTCGATCCCGACACCACGGTGAAGCTCGCCGAGTTCATTCCCGACTACGTGGTACGCGACAACCAGGTGTACACGCGCTCCAATGACGTCGCAAATCCAGCCGTCCACCTGATCGTCTCGTCGAACAAAAGCGGGAAGGCAGTCAACGTCTGGCTCCCACCGCTGGAAGGGTTCGCGGAGAACGCGCAGTCGCCGTACCAATTCGAGGTGCAGGACCTGAAACTCGGCTACTTCACCGGCCTCGAGGTCTCGCATGAGCCGGGCCAGTGGGCCGTCTGGACCGGGGTCGTGCTCATGGGCATCGGACTCACGTTCGTGTTCTACGTTGCCCACACGCGCTTTTGGGCCGTTCCCGTTCGCGACGCGAAGGGCAAGCTCGGGTTGTGGGTGGGAGGCACCGCGAACCGCAACCGCGAGGCCTTCGAAGAGCGCTTCCGCGAATTGACCGAAACGATCGAGACCGAACTGAAATCGCAACGAGTAACCGGCGCACCGTCGCGTGTCGCTTCCATTGCCTAAGGGAGAAGGAGACCATCATGGCTCGTGCACGAGTTGAACAGCAACCCGCGGCCACCGGAACGACCCTGATCGTGATGGTGGGGCTGGGGATCTTGTTCCTGCTGTTCATGGCGTTTCTGAACGTGGTGAAGAGCGGCAACCTGTTGAATGAATTGAACCTGCTTTACGCCGCGCTGATCTTCTACGCCGGCGCCGGCGCGCTCTATCTCGGGTTTGGGGTGACGGGAACGGATTCCTATGTTCGCTTTGCCTCCCTGGCAACCTGGGCGGGGCTCGCTGCCAACACCGGGGCGGTCGCGCATCGCTGGTATGAAGCCGGGCATCCGCCTTTCGCGAGCATCTACGAAATGCTGCTGATGTTTGTTTGGACGTTAGCCATCCTGACGCTGGTGGCCGAGAAGAAGTTCGGCGTGAAGGTCATCGGCACGGTCACTATGCCGGTCGCGATCGTTGGCGTCGTCCTGATGCAATTGCTGCGCACCGATGTCCATCCCCTGGTCCCGGCCCTGCAATCCACCTGGCTGCATGTGCACGTCACGCTCGCCATGCTCGCTTACGCCGCCTGCGCGCTGAGTTTCGCGCTTGCCCTGATGTTCCTGATCCAGGACCGCATGCGGACCGAGACCTTCCTGGCTGCCACCAGCTTATTCACCATGGGCGTGTACATCGGTATCCTGACCCGCTTCGAGAGGTGGGGCGGACTGAGCGTCATCGCCTGGAATGTGCAGGAGAAATCCGAAGTGTTCCTGCAACGCGGCATGCGCCTGTTCGTGGTCATTCCCGATCTGGGCTGGCTGATGGTGCTCGTGCTCCTGGTCGTGGCGGCGCCCTTCGCGCTGTACGTCGTGGGGCGGCTGCGCCAGGACGACTCGTTCTACACCGTCGCCAATCGCGCGGTGTTCGTGAGCATCCTGCTGCAGATCCTGGCGCTCGCAGTTTTCCTGTTGCGCGCCGGCAACGGCCAGTACGCTTCGCTCGACGCAGAAGGCCTCTACGCCACCAGCCTGGCTGCGAGCCCCTTCATTCTTTCCGGCTTGGTCGGCGGGATATTTAACTCGTTGCTCTACCTGCTGCTGCTGTGGCGCCGGCCGGATCTCGAGCGCCTGCTGCCTACCGCCGACGCCCTCGATCGCATTACTTACAAAACCATCTGCATCGCCTTCCCGCTGCTCACCCTGATGATCGCAGCCGGCGCGTACTGGGCTAACCGGACTTGGGGTTCCTACTGGAGTTGGGACCCGAAGGAAACTTGGGCCGCCATTACCTGGCTGGTATACGCCGGCTACCTTCACATGCGGATTACGCGGGGCTGGCGCGGACGGCGGGCGGCCTACTTCGCGATCCTCGGATTCGTGGTGGTCATGTTTACCTTCTTCGGTGTGACGTACCTTTTGCCGGGGCTGCACGCGTATGCGTGATCGCCGGTGCTCGGCATAGGCGGTTCGGATGCGATCGACCTGCGGTGATTTGGATATCTAAGGATCTTGGGGCCAAGGGAGCAATCAATGGCAGCGGTGGTCCGGCTTCGGCGCGACAGCAACTCCAGTTTTCCCTCCATGCGGGTGAACTGGCAGCTGAAGACCGTGCTGCCCGTCGCCTTTGTTCTCTTGAATGGGCTGCTGCTCTTCCTGTTGGCGACCGTGTCGTTGCGCGACCCCGAGCGTCACGAGGTGCTCATCGTGGCCGGAGCCGGAGCCGTGGCCGTGTGCGCAGCCGTCCTTCTCGCGCTCGCGTACTTCATTCAGCGCCCCATGGTTGAGCTCCAGGAGAAGATCGAACGGGTCGGACAAGGCGACCTGAACGTGGGCGTGGGATTCGCCAAGCGGAATGACGAAATCGGCGACCTGGGCCGCAACTTCAATCGTATGGTGCAGCAACTGCGCGAGAGCCGCGAAGAAATCGAACTCCTGCACCGAACGCAGATGTCACGGGCGGAGCACCTGGCCACGTTGGGCGAGTTGGCCACGGGACTCGCGCACGAGATCCGTAACCCGCTGGCGGGAATCGCCGGCGTCATCGAGATCGTTTCCCGCGACCTGCCCTCCACCAGCCCGGCGCGCGCGGTCGTCAAAGACGTGCGCCAGGAAATCGCGCAGATCAACCGCATCCTGACCGACCTTTTGCAGACGGCCCGTCCGCATCCGCCCGAGGTGCGGCCCAGCGATCTGAACATCACGGTCGAGCACGCGGTCATGCTGGCGCGCCAGCAAGTCCTGACCAAGCCCATCAAGATTGAGCTCGTGAAATGTCCCAGCCTGCCGAATGTGCAGCACGACAGCGATCAGATGCACCAGGTGCTTTTGAATCTGCTGCTGAATGCCGTGCAGGCGATCGATGGCGTGGGCACGGTTCATGTCGGAATCCAAGCTCTGCCGGACGAAGCCGCGATTCATGTGGTCGATACCGGCCGTGGAATCTCGCCCGACCATCTTCCCAACATCTTCCGGCCGTTCTACACCACCAAGGGAAACGGCACGGGGCTGGGCTTGTCGCTGGCGCGCCGCATTGTCGAAGGCCACCATGGCCGGATTGAGGTGGAAAGCGAAGTCGGCAAGGGTACCGAGTTCGTGGTTACGCTTCCCCTGCAACAATCGGCCTCCGAGGCCGCTGCCTCCTAAACCGAATCGGACTCGCCCCAGTTTCCCCGCAAAGTCGGCCTAAACGTCACTTTCTGCAATTCCTCCGTAACCTGCTCCGGTCCGCCTGACCTGCCCGTCCGTAGTAAGCTATCCTCGATGGCTTCGGAGAAGATTCTCATCGTCGACGATGAGCGCCTGGTGCGCTGGTCCTTGCGCCAGAAGTGCGAGGAGTGGGGATACCACGTCCTCGAGGCGGAATCCGGCGAGCCCGGCCTGAAGCTGGCCCAGCATGAGTCTCCCGACCTGGTGCTGCTCGACGTCCGCATGCCCGATCTCAGCGGGCTCGAAGTTCTCGATCAGCTGAAGAAGAATGGCGACGCGCGCGCTGTCATCATGATCACCGCCGACCCGCAACTCGACGACGTGAAAGCCGCGCTCAAGCTGGGAGCCTACGACTTCGTGGGTAAACCCCTCGACTTCGAGGAACTTCACGTCACCATCAAGAACGCGCTGGAAACCACGCGCCTGCGGACCGAGGTGCAATCCCTGCGCGGGGAAGTCCACCGCCGGGCCGGCTATCACAACGTCGTGGGTATCTCGGGGAAGATGACCGAGTTGATGAACTTCGTGCGTAAAGTCGCAGCCAGCGAAGCCACCACGATCCTGATCCAGGGTGAAAGTGGCACCGGCAAGGATCTGATTGCCAAGGCGATCCACTACGAGAGTGTTCGCGCGGAAAAGCCATTCGTGGCCATCAATTGCTCGGCCATCCCTGAGACGCTGATGGAAGCGGAACTCTTCGGCCACGAAAAGGGCGCGTTCACCGACGCCAAGCAGATGAAGAAGGGCCTGTTCGAGGCGGCGGATGGTGGCACGCTCTTCCTCGATGAAATTGGCGAACTCTCTCCCCTGCTGCAGGCCAAGCTGCTGCGCGTGTTGGAAGATCAGGTGATCCGGCGCGTCGGCGGGGTGCGGGATATGCAGGTTGATGTCCGCGTCATCGCCGCCTCCAACCGCGACCTGGAGAAGGCCGTCCGCGAAAATCAGTTCCGGCAGGATCTCTACTACCGCTTGGCCATCATCGCGATTTTCATTCCGCCGCTGCGCGACCGGAAGGAAGACATCCTTCCGCTGGTCGACTTCTTCATCGACCGCTACAACCGCCAGTTCAAGAAGTCGGTTCGGGGGATTTCCGACGATACCCGCAAGCTGCTGCTCACGCATACCTGGCCCGGCAACGTGCGCGAGCTCAAGAACACCATCGAGCGCGCGATGATCCTTGAAGAGGAGCAGTTCCTGCGCCCGGTGTATCTCCCGTTTTCGGTGTCAGAAACCGGTGGACGCACGGTTTTCGAGCGGACCGCCGCCCCGGAGAACGGGCAAACACTGGCCAACGGCCGTATGCTGCCTCGCCTCTACATCCCGGAAGGCGGCACGTCACTGGAAGAAGTGGAGCGCGCGATGGTGGAACTGGCGATGCGCCAGGCCAGCAGCAACCAGACTCAGGCGGCCAAGCTGCTCGACATCAGCCGCGACGCCCTGCGCTACAAGCTCAAGAAATTCGGTCTCATGCACGGCGAAGAGGAAGAGGGCGCTTCGCAGTCTTCGAGCGACACCTCCAGCGCCCGCTGACCACACACGAATCAGCTAGCCGCTGCGTCTGCCTGCAGCACGCCGAACATATTGCCTTCCGGATCTTCGCAGTAAGCCACGTGACCGACGCCAGCAATGGCGAACTTCGGCATGCAGATTTTTCCTCCCTTGCTGGTGACGGTCGCAAGCGTCGCGTCGATGTCGGCCACATCGATGGTATTGACCGTGGGTCTGTGCCCGAGCAGCAGCCCCCCGTTGATACCAGGCTGCCCATCCGGACCAGTGCTGATCAACCAATACTCCTGTGGGCCATCCCACTTCCGAAAAGACCATCCGAAGGTTTCGCCGTAGAACTTCACTGCCTTCGAGGGATCGTTGCTGGCAATCTCAAAATGCACGACTCGTGACATGACGAATTTCTCCTTAAGTCTCGGCTCAACCGCAGCGTTGGGTTAGCGGGCGGTTGTCTGCGCCGGCTGCCCGAAGCGCTGGGTAGCGTAGCCGATGATGGTTCCCACGATGCCGCCGGGCAGCATGATCTCCCAGTAGTAGTGGTGACCGGATGGGTCCGGCATCGCGGCCACCGCGTAGGCCAGCAAAAGGCCGATTGCCAGGCCGAACACGATCCCCAATGGCAGTGACTTCACCTTGCGGGCGAAGTAGCCGATGAGTACGCCCGCGATCAAGCCCTTCACCGTCGATCCAATCACGATCTGCAACATTTGGGCGCGGACAGCAGGCGTGAACCACGCCGTCAGTCCATCGAAGATCCCCAGAACTCCCCCGAGAATCAGTCCCAACAGTGCTTTGTTCATCGTTTTTCTCCAGCGGGCCATCCCGCTCTCTGTGTTTCTATTCCGCAAGCTTGAAAAATCCTTTAGCGTGGACGAAAGAAAATCAGCAGGGCCCGGGTAACCATGTAGGCGAGCAGGAGCAAAATCCAGGCGCGGTTGCGGACGATCCAACGCCAGGCTCGCGCCAACGGTCCCTCAGGATAGGCGCTGACCGGCAGTCCGTCCAGAAAGTGGGCGACATCGTTGGCCAATTCCTGGACCGATGAGTAACGGTCTGCGGAGTCTGCCGCCATGGCCTGGCGCCGGATGGCAGCCAGCGCTCGCGGTATTGGTTGCGATAATGCGTCGGCGAGAAGAAACTGTAAGACCGCGCCCAGCGAGTAAATGTCCGCGCGTTGGTCCACCGACGGCTCACCTCGAGTCTGCTCCGGGGCCATGTATCCGGGCGTGCCGAGTACGCTGCCGTGTGCCGTCCCCTGCTCGACGACTTCAGTCACGGGAGCCTCGTTCTTTCCAGACGGACCAGCTGCGGCCCCACGCGAAGCCCCCACCAGCTTCGACAAGCCCCAATCCATGACCAATACCTCGCCAAACGGACCGACCATCACGTTGCCGGGTTTCAGGTCGCGGTGCAGGACGCCGTGGGCGTGCGCAAAGGCTACTGCATCGCAGATGCGTAGAAAAATGCGCAGCCGGTCCGACAGGCCGGGAATGGTCGCGACATGCTCATCCAGCCGTTTCCCTTGCACCAGCTTCATGGTGTAGAAAGGGCGCCCATCGGCTAGGACGCCGGTGTCGTGTACCGGCACGATCCCCGGATGTTCCAACTTTGCGATAACCCGGGCTTCCTGCAGCAGGCGCGCTGGCCAGTCCGACTCGCGGTCGCCGACTGAGATCACCTTGAGCGCAACCTGCCTCTCCAGCGCCGTATCCTCCACGCGAAACACACCGCCCATGCCGCCTTGCCCGAGCTTGTCGATCAGGCGATACCGGGTGCCGGCGAGATCGGGGGAATCGGCGGCCTCGCGCAGGCGCTCGACGGCGGAATCGCTGAGCCAGCGGCTCACAGCTTCACCCCCAGCAGGGTCTGCGCCTCGCGGCGGAATTCATCTTCGGTCGCGGTCATCCCATGCAGTTCGTCGAGCAGGATGCGCCGGAATTCCCGGCGCGCGTAGGCGAGGTAATTTGTGACGTCGGTGGGCTTGATGCGGTAGCGCCGGGCGACCTCGTCGTAGGTCAGCTGCTTGCCGCCTTCTTCGATGTCGTACAGCTCGAGCAGCTCGAAGTGCAGGCCCTTGCCCTTTTCTTCGAGTTCACGGCGCAGGCGTTCAAGGGCCAGCCCGAACAGGCTGCGGGCAAACTCCCGGGAAAAGAGTTCTTCGGGATTGCCGGCAGCGGCCAGCGGCAATTGATGCAACTCCCCTTCGGCCGATTCGAAGTCCAAAGGAAGCAGGGTGACGTCGCCACCGCGCTTCACGCGCTGCGCAGCCTTGTCTTCGTTCATCACCAGGCCATCCACGCATAGCCGCAGGTAAGTGCGCAGGCGCGCCCGCTCGGGGTCGAAGCGATCGAGCAATCCTTTTTCCACCAGGCGCGCGAAGAACTCCTGCGTCAGGTCCTTCGCCGGCTCGTTCTCTTTTTTCCAGTGCAGGCGGATGTATTTATAAACCGGCTTCCAGTACGCGGTGATCAGCGTGTCGAGCGCCCGCCGGCGTTCCTCGGCGTGCGGACTGCGGGTCCCCTCGATCAGCGACCAATGCGTGGAAGGGAACTGCTGGTGCACCCCGCCGATGCCGGTGTCGTCGGTCATAGACTCTCAGACGCTGCGGAGTGTACGTGGTGAGCCGGGACGAGGACAAGCATACGAAACCGGCACAACGAGTTAAGGGAGGAGTAAGGAGAGATCCGCCCGAATCTCCCCCCGGGCGCAGGCGCGGTCGCAACCAGAGTGCACACTTCGCGCCGGATGCTTCAGAGAGTGGTGCCGGCAGCCGCCTTCTGAGGCGTTTCCAGGTGAAACAGGCGCTGCACCGCGGTCGTCAGTTGGTCCTGTTCCCCTTTTTCCGGAAGGTCCTTGAGTTCGCGGGCCAGCGAACCAGCAATTCTCCGAGTAATGCGTACGACCACATCTTCCAGTAATCCGTTCTGGTCTTTCGAAAACGGCCCGCACTCGTGTTGGAAGGACTCCAGTTCCTGCCGGCAAATTCGTTCGAGTTGGCTGCGCAGCGCCACAATGGTAGGCACGACCTGCTCTGAAAGCAGCTTGCGGCGGAAACCTTGCGCTTCATCTTCGACCATCCGCTGCGCCTCGAGCACAGCCGCTTCGCGCTCCCCTGCGTTGTGGGCGACCACCCGTTCCAGATCGTCCAGGTCGTAGAGAAAGATTCCGTGCACTTCGCGTACGCTCGGATCAATATCGCGGGGCAGCGCGATGTCCACCAGGACCAGAGGCCGATCCGGGCGCTGGTTTGCAATCCCCTCCACTTCTTTCCGGCTCAGCACAAAATGCGGGGACGAAGTCGAACTGATCACGATGTCGGAGTCCACCAGGGCTTGCTGCCGTTCTTCAAACGGAACCGCGGTTGCTGCCAGCGAAGCCGCTAATTCTAGCGCGCGTTCGAAAGTGCGGTTGATGACGCAGATTGAACTGGCGCCGTGGTTAACCAGGTAGCGCGCCGAAAGCTCACTCATCCTGCCAGCGCCTAGAACCAGCACCCGCTTGTTCTCAAGGCTGCCCAACGTCCGGCGCGCTAGCTCGACGGCCGCGAAAGGAATCGAGACCGCCGAGTTGCTGATTGCGGTCTCGCTGAGTACCCGTTTCGAGACGGTCAGCGCTTTCTGCAGCACGGCGTCGAGGAACCGGCCCGTGCTGCCGACCTGCTGGGCCTGCAGCCACGCGTCCTTTACCTGGCTCACGATTTGCGGTTCACCCAGAGCCATCGAATCCAGGCTCGAAGCGACGCGGAAGATGTGGAGCAGGGCCGCATCGTCAAGCAGCCGGTAGAAATGCTTCCATTCGCAGAGTTTCAAGTCGTACTCCGCGGTGAGAAATCGCAGCACGGAGTTCGCAGCCAGCCCCGGATCACTCGCCCACAGGAGGAATTCCGTTCGGTTGCAAGTCGCCAGGACAACGACTTCGTCAATGCCCTCAGCCTGCGCCAGTTGCGCCAGGGCCTCGTAGCGTCGGCTTTCGCTGATCCAGAATCGCTCCCGCACCGCCACCGGGGCCGTGCGGTGATTCAACCCGATCACCATCAGGGTGGGTTCCACGACAGGCTCCCCGGAAAAGACTCGAACGCAAGCTCGTAGAAGGCACTCGGTCTGCCAATGAAGAATGGTCGCGTCTCGTGCCTCTGCCTTCCTGTTTTCAGGGACTTACTTCAAAAGGAGATCAGCACGGATGCCGGTGCTGCCGAGCTTGAGTGTGGATTCTCACGCGCATTGCGCGTTTTTTAACCCGAAGTCGGACGGTTTCCGCTTGCCGGTCGTAGTTGTATTTCCTTACACTTCATCAACATAAGAGTAAAGCCACGATCTGGCAGTGTGCGTGCCAGTATTTAAAGTGGAGGGAGACTCACGCCCTCTTCAACTGAAGATCAGGAGAAGAACGAATGAAGACCATTTTCCGGGCATTCCTAGTTGTTCTGGCGATCGCCTTCACCCTCTCGACGCGGACGTTTGCGGCCGACGCCGCCGCTGACTACAAGGCCAAGTGTGCTACCTGCCACGGTGCCGAGGGCAAGGGCGACACTGCGATGGGCAAGGCCATGAAGATCAAAGATCTCGCGTCAGATGACGTGCAGAAGCAGTCCGATGCGGATTTGGCCGGTGTCATTACGAAAGGCAAGAAACCCATGCCCGGCTACGAAGGCAAGCTGACTCCGGAACAGATCGCCGGCATCGTCAAGTACATTCGCGCGTTCAAGAAGTGAACTTGTTCGTGGCGGGCTGGCGTCGTTACAGGCAAGTTCTTCATGGCGACGAAACTCAACATCCACTTCGTCAAGACTCACCTTTCCCGCTTACTCAATCGAGTCGAGGCGGGAGAGGTGATTGTCATCACGAAAGGAGGCCAGCCAGTCGGTAAACTTGTCCCGTTCAACCAGATCGGCACGCGAACTTTGGGCTCTGCCAAAGGAGACTTCGTAGTTCCTCGCGATTTCAATCGTCCTCTGCCAACGACAGTGCAAAGGACCTTCTGGAAATGAGGGCCCAAATCCCGGGCCCTGTATTGCGAACGTAAGGTCTGCCGATCCTGAGCGCCGATCCCTTATTGGGAAAAATACTCCGTCACTCTGATCTGGTAAGCCCCGCCGTAGTCCCTCCCCGCACCACAGCGATCTGCCAAAGTTGTATACTTTTCTCCCTACAGAATTTTGGTTTCATCTCTCACGAAGACGTAAACCGCTTTCCCGCTCGTCCCAGCACTACTGCGGACGGGCGTAACCCGGCAGTGGCAGCCGGTACGTTCCCGCCACGCGGAGGACAGGGATGCGTGACGACGATTCCACTCAGAAGAATTCCAGCGAAACTGCAGTGATCGACGAGCACTCCGGCGTTTCCCGCCGCGACTTCCTCAAGATCTCGACCATTGCAGCGGCGGTGCCCGTGGTGGCCGGTCCCCGAGTTGTTTTGGCGGCCGGCGAACACGTCCCGGTGTATGGCCCGGGCAAGGTCCCGATCGAACTCAACGTGAACGGCAAGGTGTACAAGGCCAGCCTCGAACCGCGGGTAACGCTGCTAGACGCGTTGCGGGATTCGCTCGACCTCACCGGCGCCAAACGGGTGTGCGACAAAGGCGAATGCGGAGCCTGCACCGTCTTGCTCGACGGCAAGCCGGTGTATGCCTGCGCCATGCTCGCCATCGAGGGACAAGGCAAGAAGATCACGACCATCGAATCGCTGCTGGAAGACGGCAAGCTCCATCCCATCCAGCAGGCATTCGTCGATAACGACGGTTCCCAGTGCGGTTTCTGCACGCCGGGCTTTGTCGTCGCATGCAAGGCGCTTCTCGACAAGAACCCCGACCCCACCGCCGAGGACATTCGCCACGAACTAAGCGGCAATCTCTGCCGTTGCGGAACCTATGCCGGCATCCGCGCCGCCGTCGCTCAAGTCGCCCGGAAAGGAGCCTGAGCCATGCCCGACTATCAATGGCCCGACGTCGAACACCGCACCCTGATCGGCAAACGGATTTCACGGGTCGACTCTCCGGACAAGGTCTCCGGCCGCGCCCGCTATACCTACGACATCAAGCGCCCGGGCATGCTCTTTGGCAAGATGCTCCGTTCGCCGTACGCGCACTGCAAGGTCGTCAGCATCGATATCAGCGCCGCCGAGAAAATGCCCGGCGTTAAGGCTATCGAAATCGTGCAGAAGCCGGGCTCGAACATTCACTGGGCCGGCGATGAAGTCGTCGCTGTCGCTGCGGTCGATGAAACCACCGCCGAAGATGCTATCCGCGCGATCAAGGTCAAGTATCAGAAACTCCCTCACCTGGTCAGCGACGCCGAGCCTCCGGCCGGCGCCGGTGAAACCCAGGGCCCGCTCAGCATGGATGATCTCGGCGACATGCTCGATAACCAGGTTCCCGAGAACCAGATCGTCGCGCAGATTCAGCAGTACGGTGTCAGTTTTCAGGCGACCGAGCAGGACTACAAAGACGCCAAGGAAGAAGGCGTTCCCGACGCGGTCCTTGACGCTATCCGCAAAGCAACCGTGCACCCCGAAGCCGCGGGAGCGATGAAGTCCAACTACCAGAAGGCCGCCACCCAGACGCAGGGCGACGTTGACAAAGCCTTTTCCGAAGCCGACGCAGTTTCCGAGGGACTCTACGGAGCCCCGGTGATTACGCACTGCTGCATGGAGTCCCACGGCTCGACCTCGGAGTGGACCGACCCCGACCACCTGTTCGTTCACATGTCCACGCAAAACGTCTCCGGCATCGCTGGACAGATGGCCGAACCGCTCAAGATCCCCGCCGCCAATGTCCGCGTCCATCAGGATCACGTCGGCGGCGGCTTTGGCAGCAAGTTTGGCCCGGATCGTTGGGGAATTGTGACCGCGCAGCTTTCGAAAAAAGCCGGGGGCAAGCCGGTTCGCCTGATGCTCGAGCGCGACTCGGAATTGAAAGTCGCCGGCGCCCGTCCTTCGGCGTTCGCGCGGGTGAAACTCGGAGCCAAAACCGATGGCACGCTCACCGCGTGGCATTCGCATTCCTGGGGTACGGGCGGTCCGGGCGGTGGCGGTATGCCTCCGATTCCGTATTGCTTTGCCGTGCCCAACCAGCACAAAGAGCACACCGCGATCCGCAACAACATCGGTCCCGCGAGAGCGTGGCGCGCGCCCAATCACCCGCAGGCCGCTGTCCTGACCATGTGCGCGCTGGAAGACTTGGCGGCCAAGCTCAAGATGGACCCGTATGACTTCTTCCTCAAGAACATCGAGCTGACCAAGCTTCCCAAGGTCTATCGCGAAGAGTTCCCGATCGCGGCGGAGCTTATTGGCTGGAAAGAGAAATGGCGCCCGCGTGGACAGAATGTCTCGGGCCACATGGCTCGCGGTCTCGGTCTCTCCCTGCACACCTGGGGCGGACGCGGCCACGGCAGTGATTGCGACCTCAGCATCCATCCCGATGGCTCCGTAGACATCAAGATGGGTACCCAGGACATCGGCACCGGCACTCGGACTTGCATCGCCGTTGTGGCCGCCGACGCCCTCGGCCTGCAAGTCGACGCCATCAAGCTGTATATCGGCGACACCCTCTATCCTCCCTCCGGTGGATCCGGCGGATCGACCACCCCCGGCGGTGTCAGTTCCTCGACTCGCCGTGCGGTCGTCGATGCCCGCGATGCGCTCTTCGCCAAGGTTGCGCCCGCCTTCAATGCGCAACCTGACGACCTCGAAGCCAAGGACGGCAGCGTGCGCGTTAAGTCCGACCCCAGCCGCTCCCTGAGCTGGAAAGAGGCGTGTTCGAAGATCGGCGCCACTCCCATCACGTGTCACGGACACAACGACCAGGTGGCCAGCAAGAACAAGCCCGACCTCACCAACAGCGGCGTCGGCGGCGTTCAGATGGCGGAGGTGGAAGTCGACCTCGATACCGGCATCGCCAAGGTCACCAAGATGGTCGCCGTCCAGGACTGCGGCCTCATCATCGATGTGAAAATGGCCGAGAGCAGCGTCCTCGGCGCCCTGATCATGGGCATCAGCTACTCGCTCTACGAAGAGAAGATCATGGACCCGATCACCGGCCGCATGCTGAATCCGGACATGGAGTTCTATCGCCTCGCCGGCTTGAACGACATCCCGGAACTCAAGGTCCACATGATGACCGGCAAGGGCTACGACGAGCGCGGAGTGATCGGCCTCGGTGAGCCTCCCGCAGTATCGCCCGGAGCAGCGATTTCAAACGCGGTGGCCAATGCGATCGGCGTCCGCGTTCCGTTCCTTCCCATCACGCCTAACAAGGTTCTGGCCGCGCTCAGCCAAGGCTCCGCACAGAAAGCAGGTGCATGATGCGACCCTTCGAATATGTAAGTCCCGCGAATACGAAGCAAGCGGCCAGCCTGCTCGCCGCGACCTGGGGGCAGACCGAGATCCTCGCCGGCGGAACCGACCTGCTCGCCTTGATGAAGGAAGATGTAGTCACGCCTAGGCGCCTGATCAACATCAAAGAAATCGCGGATCTCCGTGGAGTCTCCGCCAACGCCCAGGGCCTGCGCATCGGAGCGTTGACCACCTTGGGGGAACTGGCCGCCGACTCGAGAGTGCAAGCCAACTATCCGGCCCTCGCCGAAGCCGTTGAGGAAGCCGCCAGCCCTCAGATTCGCAACATGGCCACAATCGGCGGCAACCTCTGCCAGCGCCCGCGTTGCTGGTATTTCCGCAGCGGCCTCGGCCTGCTCCCCAAAGATGAATCCGGCAAGGACCTGGTCAGCGACGGCGACAACCGCTATCACGCCATTCTCGGCAACGATGGCCCCGCAAAATTCATCAGCCCGTCTACCATCGTTCCGGCGCTGATTGCCTACGGCGCCTCCATTCGCATCGAGGGCCCCAAAAGCAGACGCGAACTGCCACTGCAGAAGTTTTATGTAAGCCCGAAAACCGAAGACGAGCGCGAGCACGACCTCAAGCCCAACGAGGTCCTGACGGAAATCATCGTGCCCCACAGCGACGGTTGGAAGGTAGCCCACTACGAAGTCCGCCAGAAAGCTGCTTTCGACTGGCCATTGGCGGTTGCCGTAGTCGCCTTGAAACTCGATGGATCAAACGTGCAAGCCGCGCGCGTCGTGTTGGGTTACGTCGCGCCGACGCCCTGGCTGTCACCGGAAGCCGAATCGGCGCTGAAGGGGCAAAGCATCAGCGACGAAACTGCACAAAAAGCTGCGGCCGCGGCCCTGAGCAGCGCCAAGCCTCTCAGCGGGAATGCCTACAAAGTGCAGCTCGCCCGGGTGGCGGTCAAACGCGCCATCCTGAAGGCCGCCGGAGGTGCCGCATGATTCGCAAGGCCGATCGCTTCAATGTCACCGACCCGAATCTGTGTTCCGCGCTCCGCTGGAAAGGACAGTTCATCCTTGCCGAGCATGATCCCGACGTGCAGCGTTCCAACGACGGCCTTTTCTGGTGCATGCATACCCAGACCTGCATCGGCCCCGACGGCGAAGTCGCCGAGCCCGGCACCTGCGCATCGAAGACGCGAGGCTGTCACGGCACGGGGAAATGTGGGTAACTGGTCCCGTACCTACGACTCTCGCGGGATGATCATCATAGCCTAGGGCGGCGGGCCGCCACGGGGTCAATGAGTGGCATCGCCTGATTGCGACAGTCAATGATTTGAACAATCGGCACACCGCGCCTTGCTGCAACTTTCCTTCGATGCGTGCATCTAGACAAGCCATGTCCTACAGCATATCGACCTTGCTGCTTCGTAACCTGAGCGACGTATTTGGCGAAAATGACGCGGTGCGTCGTCGCGCTGCCATCGACGAGATCTTTCACGAAGACGCAGTATTCCATGACCCCAAAGGCGGTATATTTCGTGGCCGTGACGAGATTGATCGTATTGCTGGTCTGATCAAAGCAACACATCCAGATTTCGAATATCAGCCCCTCTTCCCTCCCGAGGAATTAGGTGATGCCGGACGGGTTCGATGGGTATCTGGCACTCCCGGCAAACCACCAGCTTACGCGGGAACCGATTTTATCGTCGCCCGGAACGGTCGCATTGCTTCGGTCTACCTCTTTTTCGACAGCCTACCCTGAGCTGGACTCTGTTGCCCACCAATCACGAACGTTTGTCGGCGACCCGGACGGTGCGTCAGTTGGCGAAAAATCCCGATTTCGCTCATAACCGAATGGTTCTGAGTGCAAACGCCTGATTTCGTCAATCAGCATATAGTGCTGCCATGAACTTCAAACTGGACAAAGAAGGGTGAGAATTGATTTCAGCAGAAGATCTCAACGCAAGCCACCCGGATACATTCCAAATTCCAGCACGAAAAAAAAGAGAAAGCCTCGCGCCGGGCGATGCAGCAAAGCTACTGTTTGACATCGAAACGCGAGAAGAGGGACGAGTCGTGGATCGCGGGGTTGACCGAATGTGGGTAATCGTTAAGGGTCGGACGGAGGGTGGCTATATCGGTGTTTTAGACAACAGTCCGGGTACTGCGGAGAACCTTCGCTTGCGAGAAGGCGATAACATCACTTTTGGGCCGGAGCACATCGCCGAGATCGGCAGTCCGCCGCGTGAGTACGTGATGAAGAAGTACGGAGAATCCTTTTTCAAAGGATAGCACTGCCGAGCGTAGAGGGATTATTGGTGTAATCGCCTGATTGCAACAGTTACGGAGGGGAAGTTCCAGACTGCACACAATCCCCACAGTGATCAACTCCTTATTGCGGTGGGAGTAGACTGTACCGTCTCATAAAGGCGGCTTCCAAAGTATGCAAGATATCAGAAAGGTTCTGTGCTGGGTCTTCGCATCTACAGCCGTGGTGTTCCCCTTGCTTTCGCTTCGGAGCATATACGCAATTGGTCAACGTAATGCTTTCCTGTCTACCCGGTACTTGCTCATCAATCTGCTCATCGAAGTGTTGTTTCGAGTCATTGTCGCCACCATTACCGGAGTGGCTTGGTGGACCATCTTGAAGGGAAAGCCCTCGGCGAGATTCTGGGGGATCACAGCAAGCCTTATGTATGTTCTGGTTTTTCTCCTGCCAATTATTTTTGTCCCGCGATCAGTCTGGTGGCACCACGCGGGCGCGTTGTTTGTCGGGATAGTTGGACTGGTTGAGTTCTTGCGGCGTCCCAGTAAAGACCCAGAAGAATCTGTGGAGTGCGGGTCGGGTGTCCTACGTCTCTGAGGCGTCGATTACGGACAAATACGTTAACTGCAGCAAAATCGCCATTTCACTCATTGACCTGCGAAAAGGCGAACAGACGGCGCAAGCTGGTGAGAACGCCTGTTTTCGTCAGTTACGGGCAAGACCCGCGTTTTCGCCATGGCGTGTGACTCTTTTGCTTCGGCTGCGCTGACTAGCTTAGGATCTATCCGTGATCCGTTACTGTCTCGTTCTTGCTGCGCTTGGGTCCCCGTTATTGGGTGCCTCCGACCGTCCGGACCCACAACAGAGAGTGCATCGGGTCGAGCAGGCTGTCGCGAAGACCAACATCTTCGACCTAGGGTCTTTTCAGATAAAAGCGAATGTGGAGATTGAAAATCAAGGGAAGCGTTTGGATGGACGCTATGAGCTGCTGTGGAATGGGCCCGATCAATGGAGGGAAGAAATTACGTTTCCCGGATACACCGAAGTGCAAGTTGGAGGCAAAGGAAGAGTGTGGATCCAACGCAGCACGGATTTTTTCCCGCTTCGCATCTGGAATCTGCATGCTGCACTCGGATTCAGCTCAGGAGTGGTTTCGAGGCCAGGACCTGGAGCATCTTTCGTTCAATTGGATCTAACCGCGAAGGACACCATTAAGAAAGTGCATTTACGGAAAGAGCACGGTGACAAGTTGACGTGTGTCGAAATCGAAGACGAGCGCAAACGGTCGCCCGAAATTTGCATGAATAACACGACAGAAACGGTGGTTCGGAATTCGTCTTATCAGGACCGAGATTTCCAGCCTGTTGGCGGGAAACTTTTCCCGCGATTTCTTAGTTTCGTGGAAAACAGCAAAGAGGTTGCGTCGGTCAACATCCTTGAATTGACCACGCCTGGCCAATTCTCGCCTGATGCATTCACTCCACCTCCGAAGGTTCCCCCTCTAGCTGGATGCATGAATCCTGTTCCGCCCCGAATCGCCGAGGTGATTCCTCCCGAATATCCGCAAACAGCGCGGGAACGCCACCTTGAAGGATCAGTGGCGGTGGATGCCTGGATTGGTTCCGACGGTGTCCCACGAATCGGGCAGGTAGTAAAACATCTGAGTCCGGATCTCGAAGAGTCGACCCTGACCGCGATCCATCAGTGGCGTTACAAACCTGCAACATGCAACGGCAACCCCGTTGATGTTCAGACAGTCCTGCAGATCAATTACGCGCTGTCACCCTAGGGATGTTCAAACAACATGTTGCTGCAAAAATCACGACCCTCCATGGAGAGCTGGCGACAAATCGCGATTACGCTCATTGACCCATGCGTGAGGCGATCAGCGCTCGCGGGTATTCTTGGCATATAGCGCGAGTAAAACGATGCAACTCACGAAGGATGGGAAAAACATCAAACGAGCTGTCCAAACAGCGGTCTTACTCAGTATCCACGACAAACCGCATAGCATCCCAGCGATTAAGGCCATGGCGAGAAGCAACCTGCCCTTCAGCATGGCGCGAGTCTATCAGGATGACATTCGGGAGTGAACACCGCGTCTCTTTGCCGAATGCTCCGTTAGCCCGGATAGTTGCTGCAAAATCGCGATTACACTCACTGGGCGGTTTGGGCCACAATACGGGACCGAGGGACACCTAAATGAACTTTCGTGTGTTGGTCGCGTTCTTCTCGGGCGTCATCGCGGTCATTACAACGGTGCT
>Ga0075030_100001889_pt1 | contig 18928 bp, 15 predicted proteins | sample LitLauG_LLR_2012_FD_71393 | JGI IMG/M metagenome (GOLD analysis project Ga0075030, IMG submission 71393) | Freshwater sediment microbial communities from Pennsylvania, USA - Little Laurel Run_MetaG_LLR_2012 | ecosystem: Environmental > Aquatic > Freshwater > Creek > Sediment | place: USA...
GGCGGCAAGCCATCATCATGTAAACTAGCTGTAAAGTAAGGTGCCTCCCCTGTGGACGGGTGCACCGTACTCTCCTGTGCGGTCACCGTGCAAACCTGGGGGAGTTTCTTCGCCCCTTGTTTCCTTTCGGCCAGGCGCGGGAGCGATTCGGGTGGAAAACCTTCCGCCTAGAAACCTGTCGAGGTTGTCGTGAAACTGTCATCCCGATGGCTGATCTTCCTGTTAGGGCTTGCGGTGGCAACCGCCCACGCCCAGCTTCCAAGCGCTAGCTTTAAACACGTCGTGGTCATAGTCCAGGAGAACCGCACCCCGGACAATCTTTTCCACGGCTTGTGCGCCGCTCCTTATGGTGCGTGCGCCGTACCTCCGACTCCCCGGGCGCCTTACAACATTCAGACTTCGAACTGGAAGACCAAAACCGGGACGATTACGCCGGCGCCCGTGGCCTTGGCCGGCACCTACGATCTGGACCACTCGCACTCGGCGTTCAACACCATGTGCGACGTCAGAGCCGGCGCCCCGCCGGTCTGCAAGATGGATGGTGCCGCCCGCATCAACTGTCTTCCGCTGTCGGGCACGACTTGTCCTGCTGACCCGCAGTTCAAGTATGTCGACAATTCCACCGGGATTCTGAACCCCTATCTCGTTCTCGCAACCCAGTACGGCTGGGCGAACTACATGTTCCAAACCAATCAGGGGCCGAGCTTCCCCGCGCATCAATTCATTTTCGGCGGGACTTCGGCCCCGACTAAGGCAGATGACGCGCTGGGAATTTTCGTGGCGGAAAACGGCAAGCAGAGCGGTGGATGCCTCGCTCCGCCGACAACGCTCATCCAAATGGTTTCCCCCAGTTCAACGCCGCCGCCTCTCGGCGTCGAAACTTCCTCGATTTTCCCCTGTCTTGAACACCTGACGATGGCGGACCTGGTGAGCGACTGGAAGTACTATGAGGCATCCCCGGTTAGCCTGTGGAGTGCTCCCGACGCAATCGAGCACATTTGTTTGCCGAGCGCAGGAAAGTGCACCGGTTGGGGCAAGCACGTTCCGGTCAGCAAACAGGTTCTGACCGATGTCGGCAACTGCGCTTTGAGCGATCTGACTTGGGTGACTCCGACCGCGGCGAATTCTGATCACGCTCCCCTCAGCGACGGCGGTGGGCCGTCTTGGGTGTCCGCCATCGTCAATGCCATTGGCAATAGCAAATGCACCGACAGCGTGGGCGGCCGGACCCTGACTTACTGGGAAGACACCGCAATCTTCATCACCTGGGACGATTGGGGAGGCTGGTACGACCACGAACCGCCGCCGATCCTGGCGGGTGTGCAAGGCGACTATCAGTACGGGTTCCGGGTTCCGCTGATTGTCGTCTCCGCCTATACTCCCGCTCGCTTTGTGGATAATACCCACTACGATTTTGGCAGCATCCTGCGCTTCATCGAGCACAACTTCGTCAGTCTTGGCCTCACGGAAGGGGAGTTGGGATTTGCGGATCGCCGCGCCACCACTGATTTGAGCGCGTTTTTCCATCTGAATCGCGTGCCGCGGAAGTTTACCACCGTAGCCGCTCCCAAAAGTGCCGCCTTTTTCATCAATGACACCAGGCCGCCGGAGCCTCCCGACAACGACTAGATTCGAAGATGTTTACCGACCCATCGTGGGCACAGATACTCTGGAGATGCTCTTTGTCCGGCATAGAGGGAGCCGGAACAGGTATAATGACAGCAGGGGTGGTTAGGTTTTTCTCCTCTTTCAGGTCTTCTGACCTAAGCCAGTTCATCTGAAGCTTTCCCATCTTAGGCTTTTCCGCGAGCTCTGCCAGCACGATTCGTCCGACACCGCAGGGTTTCGCCCGGGCAGACACGGACTTCGCCACGAAGGAGCCCTCTTATGAACGTAACCGGTGTTTCCCTCGGTCTGTTTATCGTGCTGCTTACGATTCTGCTGCTCGAGTGGATTCGCAGGCCAAGGCCACTCGTCAGCCGCTTTCGGTCACATCGGTCACAAAGGATGTGTCCATCCTGTGGATTGATCACATCCCGGAGCAGTCTTCACTGCCTCGAGTGTGGCAAGCGCCTTGCCGAATAGCCGATTCAATGCAATGAGCCGCCAAGGACATAAGACATGAAGAACATCAAGTTTGTTGTGAGAGTGAACCGAAGCGGTGCGCGCGGTCCCGCCTACGTGCAGCGGATTGATCGCACTCCCGTCCAGATGACAACCAACCGGAAGCTGGCACTGCTGATGGGGAGATTCACCGCCGAAGACGCCATCAAAGCTCTCGAGAACTCCCGGTGCAGCCCGGAACTGGTGGGCGTACAGGTGAACCCCTAGCACCGGTGCTGAGGAGAATTCGCGGCGTTTGCCAGGTGCGGAACCCTTCAAGCGCGGCGAGTTGTCGGCTCCCTCAACTTTCGCTCGAAGGGCACGCTCCAGCATTCGGCTCGTCCGCCCGTTTCCAGACGATTACTCCCATGCGAAAGAGATGGTGGCGGGAAATCTCCAATCGTCGCGCTGAGCCGTCCGGGAAAGTCGACGTCAGCAGCTTTCGCATTTCCTCGGGAACATAAGCTCGGCGCACCGACGCCACCCCATCGCCCCGCGATACGTAACTCCGCATCAGTGGGAAGCCCGCATACACCAGCGCCAGATGCAGCGGATGCCGGATCAGATCGTTGATCAGCAGCGCGCAACGGCTCACCCGCAGCGCCTCGCAGGCGAACCGCTTCAACTCGCACGGATCCAGATGGTGCGCGAAGAGGCTGCAGCTCACCAGATCGAAAGCGCCGTCCGGAAAGGGAAGCGCAAGCGCGTCGGCCACCACCGACGGATTCCCCGGCCGCAGATGCGAGCGCATGCGATCCAGCAGGGTTACCTCCAGCGTGATGCCCTGGCGCGCCAGGTGTCGCGCGGCAACCTTTGGCACTTCGCCGAATCCGGCTGCGACCTCGAGCACAGAGAGCCGCTTCTGGCCAGTGGCCGAGGCGACGCGCTCGAGCATCGCCTGCGTGGTCGCCACGCCGCCGAACCAGCGGTTGATGCGCGACAGGTCGCGCAGCGAAGTGGCCACCTCGCCCGCAGGACAGTCCGGCGAATCCAGGATTTCGGAAGTAACCTTCCGCTGCACTTGAACAACGACCCCCGCCCCAATGAGGGGCTTCGATTCAAGACCGGCCAGTGGTTCCGGCAATTGCCGCGGGACCGCGTGCAGGGGTGCACCAGCAATGGTGCATACGGCTCGCACGGCAATGTTCTCGGCTACATACTGGGCTGAAGGTCTGGGCAAGCAATTCTATGCAAATAACTAAAACCAAACCACATGACTACGGAAATTCATCAGATTTGCTTCTCCGCGGCAGGGTCGCGGAGGCTGCCCCATTCCTTGGTTTCACCCCTTCGCGAATCCGGCTCCCACACGCCGGAAACGACCAGCGCGGAAGATTCCAGCGGGCGTGCTGCCCGGGCGGTTGCCCCCGCTCAGACTTCGGCCAGCTCTTCTTCCAGCAGTTGCTTGTTATACAGGTCGCTGTAGTAACCGTTCAAGGCCAGCAGTTCGTCGTGGGTGCCGAGTTCCACGATGCGTCCACCATGCAACACCGCAATGCGGTCGGCGTTGCGCACGGTCGAGACGCGGTGCGAGATGAAGATGGTCGTGCGCCCCTGCATCACCTCGCGCAGGTGGTTCAGGATCTTGTCTTCGGTATGTGTGTCCACGCTGGAGAGCGCATCGTCGAGGATCAGGATGCGCGGGTTGCGGATTAGCGCGCGGGCAATCGCGGTGCGCTGCTTTTGCCCGCCGGAGAGCGTGATGCCGCGCTCTCCGACCAGTGTCTGGTAGCTCTCGGGGAAGCCCTCGATATCGGCGGCGATGTTGGCGGCTTCCGCGGCGTTATGGATCTCGCTGTCACTGGCGGCATCCACGCCGAGCGCGATGTTTTCCCGGATGCGGTCGCTGAAAAGAAATGTCTCCTGGGGCACGAATCCAATATGGCGGCGCAGGGAGGCGATCGAGTATTCGCGAATCGGGCGGCCATCGATCAGAACGCTTCCCGGCGCCGCATCGTAGATGCGCGGGATCAGGCTGACCAGCGTCGTCTTGCCTGATCCCGTGGGGCCGACAATAGCGAGGCTGCTGCCCACAGGCACCCGCAGGTTAACGCCGTGCAGAACCTGTTTTCCGTCGTAGCTGAAATCGAGCCCGCGAAACTCGATTTCGCCCGCGATCTCGCGGTCTTCGGCGCCGGACTGGTCCTGGATCTCTGGCTGTTCGTGCATGATTTCATTGATGCGGCCGAGCGACGCCGTGCCCCGCTGGAAGATGTTGATCACCCAGCCCAGCGCGATGATCGGCCAGGTGAGTTGCATCATGTAGGTGCTGAAGGAAACGAATTGCCCGACGCTCATGGCGCCGGAGAGCGAAACAGTAGTCGTCACCGTGGGAGCGGAAGCGCCCGGCCTCGAAACCAGGGGCACTGTCAACTGGCCGGAGAGCACTTCGCGCCCGCCCAGCCACAGCACCAGCACGACCGCGCACCCCAGCATGAGTTCCAGCGTCGGCCAGAGCATGCCCATCAAGCGCACCAATTTCAGGCTACGCCGGATATATTCCTGGTTTTCTTTCTCGAACGCCCTGATCTCCGCCTCTTCCTGCACGTAGGCGCGAATCAGTCGCGCTCCGGAAAAATTCTCCTGCGCCCGCGCCGAAATGTCGGAGAACATTGCCTGGATTCTCTCGAAGCGGTCGTGAATCTGCCGTCCAAAATACTGGATCACGATGCTCACCACCGGCAGCGGCAGGAAAGTGTAGAACGTCAGCTTGGGGCTGATCGAGATCATGAACGCCAGCGCCCCCGCCGTGTAGACGATCGTGTTGGCCGAATACATGATTGCCGGGCCCAACAGCATGCGCACGGCGTTCAGGTCGTTGGTAGCGCGTGCCATGATGTCGCCCGTGCGGTGCCGCTGGTAGTAAGAGTAGGACAGGCTCTCCAGCCGTTCAAACAGATCGTTGCGCAGGTCGAACTCAATATCGCGTGAAACCCCAATGACGATCCAGCGGGTCAGGAATTGAAAGATTCCCTTGATCGTCGCGACCGCCAGCAGCAGGCCCGCATAAATCAGCAACTTGTGGCGCGTGACGCCAGCGTGCAAGTCGTCGGCAGCGCGCCCGATGACCAGCGGAAACAGAATCCATATGCCATTGGTCAGCAGGACGCAGGCGCTTCCCGCCAGATAGCCCCAGCGGTACCGTTTCACATAGGGCAGCAGCGGGCGAAGGCTCTTGGGAAACATGCAGGTTGTGTAGATGAAATTCTAGCAGGCCGGGTTCAGGAATTCGCGGGGCAAGAGCGAAAGCGGCGCCGGTTGCCGGCCCTGCGCCGCCCTGCCTGGTTTGCGCCGTTAGTGGGCGTGGTTGTGGGCCAGGTGAGAGCCGAAGAACAGGTAGAAATTCGACGGAGCCTCGATCGCCCTTCCGTCTTTCTCGGCCGCTCCGATCTCGGCCACCGACGTGAGTCCGCTGCTGCCATCCTCCGTCGGCCAGTCCGACGGATCGAGCACCAGCACCGGAATTACCTGCCACCAAACCGGCTGGAGGTTTACGTCGATATTCAAAACCACGTGGCTGTGGTTGGGGCTGGGAACAAATACATTCGAAACCGGCGCCGGCAGCAAGCCAAGCTTTACCAGCACCGGGCCCAGGTCGAGCCGCGAAGCGTGCATGGTGCAGGTCCCCGGCGGAAGATTCGGGTCCGGGCACTGTGTGTGGACCAGAGGCTTCGCCTTGAACGCCTCGGGCAGAGCGCCGAACAGCTTGATGAGGGTGCTGCCCAGGGCGGCGCCGCAATTGGTTCCCGCGACGACTCCTTTGCAGGAGATGGCGTCGTCCGGATTCTGGTCGTTGTCGACGGAAAACACCGGAACCAGCACGTAAAGGGGTTCGGTAGGATCGGCCGCCCCGCTCAGTCCGCTCGGATCAACCGTCGGGTTGATGCCAACCTGACAGATGGGAATTTGAAATTCAGCCGGCTCGGACTGGGCCTGCTTGCCGCTGAAGTTCAGATCATTGTGAGGCTCGGCAACGCAGTCGAAGCTCTGGGTGTAGGTGAACTTCAGCAGTTGATCGGCTCCGAAGCCGAAGGTCTGGTTCGGCTTCAGCGGCGGCGCATCGGTCTGGGAGAAGCAAAATGTCGGCGTGCAGCCGAGAGCGAGAAGCAGGGTCGAGCGATAGACCGCGGCCTTCACGGTGTGGATCAAGACTTTCATGGGGATCTCCCGAATCGAATTTTGGTGGACATCGCCAATCGACTCCGCGCAGCAGCAGCCTCGCAGCGCTTGCGGTTGGATGTGTCTACGCCCGGATTACGTGACCCAACCGTTTCCGGATTTCCCGTTCGCGAATGTTCACGGTCCATTCACCAGAACGAATTTCTTTGCCGCCCCGAGAAATCCAATTTCCGCAACAGGCCGTATATGGCCCTCCGTGCGGCTCACCAATCGAGTCACAAAATTTGTGGCCATCCGAAATCCGGCGGCGCCACCGCCCCGTAACTCTCATACAAGCGGTTCAAAACGAGGAGAGTTTATGAAAACTAAACTTGCAGTTCTGTTACTGGGAGTGGTGGCCATGGCCGCGACTTCTGCGATGGCCGGTTCCAAGGCTCCGGTCGTGGGCGGACAACCGATGTACCCGACCAAGGACATCATTGATAACGCCGTGAACTCCGCCGATCACACCACGCTGGTTGCGGCCGTGAAAGCGGCAGGCCTGGTTGATACATTGAAGAGCGCGGGCCCGTTTACGGTGTTCGCTCCCACCAATGAAGCCTTCGCCAAACTGCCGGCGGGAACGGTGGACAACCTGTTAAAGCCGGAGAACAAGGACACTCTCATCAAACTGCTCACCTATCACGTGGTCGCCGGACGCCTGAGCGCCTCCGATCTGCGCAAGCAGATTCAGGCGGGCAACGGAACAGCGGAATTGAAGACGGTGAGTGGCGGTCGTCTCTGGGCCATGATGCAAGGGAAGAACATCGTGCTCAAAGACGAGAAGGGCGGCATGTCAACCGTGAGCATTCCCAACGTGTTCCAGTCAAACGGCGTCATCCACGTGGTCGATTCGGTCGTACTGCCCAACTAGCAATTGTTGGCCGGATTAGGTCGCAGGCGCTCCCCAAGCGGGAGCGCTTGTTTCCAGGTGACAGACGCCAATCTGCGGTCATCCGGAAGCCCCGCGTTTTCTCCCCGGGGGCGAGGAATCTCCCGGCAACCGGCGCAACTCGTATCGGCACCAGGCGCTCTACCACCAGCTTGTCGAGGTTCCGAGACGTTCTGCTACCATATCCTGCGCCCAGACTCCAATCCGCGAACGGCTCGCGGACGTACCGGAAGGGAAGAGAGAAAGGCTTTGTCGCGCGCTGCCCCCGACATCGTTTTGACCGATGCCCAGCTGATTATTGCCATTCGCTCCGGCGACGAGCAAGCTATGGCGCAGCTTTACGACCGTCATTCGGGCGTGGTCTACTCGGTCGCGTTGCGCGTTCTCGGCGACACCGGCGCAGCGGAGGACATCCTGCAGGACGTATTCATGCAACTCTGGCGCAATCCGGAGGTGTTCGACGCGAATCGCGGAAGCCTGCCCGGATGGCTGGCTGTGATCGCGCGCAACCGCGCCATCGATGGCCTGCGCAAGCGCCGCCCCGAGCAGGAGCTCAGTGACCTGGTCGTCAGCGTAGAGCCTGACCTCGTCGGCAGAGCAGAGTGGAGCCGCGTGCTCGATAAAATTCGCCGGGTGCTGGGCACCATGCCGGCGACGCAGCGGTCCGCGCTGGAAATGAGTTTCTTCGAGGGCCTTACCCACAGCGAGATCGCCGCCAAGACCGGAGAGCCGCTGGGGACTATCAAGACTCGCATTCGCGCCGGCCTCTCTGCCCTGCGCAAGGCCTGTAACGTATGAGCGTGCACGAACAATTCGCGGACGACCTTGCTCTCTTCGCTCTCGGAACTCTCGAGGGCGAAAGCCGGGTCGCGGTCGAAGCCCATCTCGGGGGCTGCCCAGAGTGCCGCCAGGAACTGGAACGATTGCGGGGCGACGCGGCGTTGCTGGCCTTTTCCGCCAGCGGTCCCAGGCCTCCCTCGCGCTCCCGCGAGCGCCTGATGAAACAGATCGCGCGCGAACCGCGGCGGGTTGAGGTTCGTCCAGCGCCGCGCAGGGTCTGGTGGAGCGCGCTCCAGTGGGCGGCTGCCGGGGCAATGGTCGTGGTTGTGGTCCTGCTGGTCCGGCAGAACAGCGAACTGCAACGCAGCCTCGCGATCCGCCAAGCCAGTTCCGCGATGCAAGAGCAGCAGCTGCGAGAGGCGAAGCAATTGTTGACCACGCTTACCGCCCCTGATGCCACGCGCTTTGTCCTGGTCGCGGGCACGGAACCTCCCCAGCCCCAGGGCCGGCTCATCTATGCCTCGACCAGCGGCACTCTGGTCTTCCTGGCCAGCAACATGCCGAAGCTTCCGCCCCACGAGGCTTACGAATTGTGGTTGATTCCGACCACCGGGGCGCCCATCCCCGCCGGTGTGTTCCAGCCGAACCGTCAGGGCAGCGCCGCGGTGGTGAAGCCACCTCTGCGGGCAGGAATCGAAGCCAAGACCTTCGCCATTACCGTCGAGCCCGAGGCCGGTTCGGCCGCACCCACTTCACAGCCGGTCATGGTTGGTACGCCAGGATAAGCGCTCAGCGCCAGCGAGCGGAACGACGGATAATCGAGGACGACAGCGCAAGCAGAGATGAGTGGCCTGGCGCGAAGATCGCTAGCGCAGAACTTCTTTGGACTCGCCCGCCTTGGCGAGTTCGTGCAAATGCGCCGGATCATTTTCGGTGGGGCCGGCGTGGGGCGGAAACAGGTCGCTGCCGAATGCCTTCACACTGACCACCGCCACGATGGTGGTCCAAATTGCAAAGAACAGCCATCCGAGATCGAACACGTACGATTCACTCATCGGGTCTGACCTTCTGCGATTGGGGGGCAGGCTTGGCATCACCCGGCCCCGCACCCTCCGCAGTGAGCGCCGGTTGGCTCATATTCCAGATGTTGCTTACTGTTCCGGCGCAGCAGGCGGAGCCTGCTGCATGTGCTTCTGCATCCGCGCTTCGTGGCGGGCCTCAACCTCTTTCATTTTCGACTGCTGATCCGTGGTGAGGACCTGGAACAGCTCATTGTGAATGCGAGTCCGCTGTACCGTCAGTTCGGCCTCGACCTGGGCCTTCTGCGTGGCCAGGGCGCGGACTTTGGCTTCATCATAAGTGCCGATCGCAAACTGGTGGAGCTGCTGGTCGATCTGGCGTGACTGCTGCATCAGCGGCTTCAGGGTCGGCCGCTCCTTCTGCATTATGCTCTTCACCTGGGCCTGCTGCGTGTCGGTCAGGTTCAGGTAGTCGGCGAAAAATCCAAGCATGTGCTCGCCCATGCCGAATCCATGGCCATGCAGGGAAGGCGGTGGAGCCGCTTCGGCAGTCTGTGAATTAGCTACAACCGTGCCCAGCAAAACGGCCAGGGCTGCAACCAGCAAACGAAAGCGCAACGATTTCATGGGTCACTCCGTGATGTCTTTCCCAAAACGCCGGGATGTTTGCGTACACCGATAGGAACACAACTCAGGGGAGGCTAGCGGTAAAGAGTCGGTCAACCCGAGTAAAGTTTTGTCAAACGTTCCAGCTGTTGTACCCTGTGCCCGTTGCGGGGTGTCCGCCGGTTCTCCGCGTGTGACAATTCTTTACTACTGGATCGCTGGCGCTTGGTGCACAATGGGGGCAGCGATGGAACGGATCCTGGTCATTGACGATGACGTTGAACTCTGCCACCTGGTCGGCGAATACCTGCAGGCGGAGGGTTTCAATATTGAGTGCGTCCATGATGGCGAAAGTGGCCTGAAGAAGGCTACCGCTGGCGAATACCTGCTAGCGGTGCTCGATGTCATGCTGCCGGGCATCAACGGATTCGAGGTGCTGCGCCGCATCCGCGCGACCTCGCGGTTGCCCGTGCTTTTGCTGACGGCGCGCGGGGAAGACGTGGACCGCATTGTCGGGCTCGAGATCGGCGCCGACGATTATTTGCCCAAGCCGTTTAACCCGCGCGAACTTGTGGCGCGCATCCGGGCCGTGCTGCGCCGGACCCGGGGCGACGGTAACGGCTCCGCGGCAGCGCCCGATATGGTGCAAGTGGGCGACGTCGAACTCGATCCGGCGACTCGTACCGTGCGCATGGATGGCGCGCCCGTGGACCTGACCTCGGTCGAGTTCAACCTCCTCGAAGTTCTGTTGCGCGAAGCCGGGCGGGTCGTGCCTCGCGAGCGCCTGGTGAACGCCGTGCTCAGCCGCAAGTTCTCGCCCTTTGACCGAAGTATCGATATGCACGTCAGCAAGCTGCGCAAAAAACTCGGGGACACAGACAGCGACGAACACATCAAGACGGTGCGTGGGGTAGGCTATATTTTCGCGCGGCCCAGGGAACGGGTGAAGACCTCGTAGCATCGCGAGCCCAGCATGAAAAGCCTCTTCTTACGAATCTTCTTGTCCTTCTGGATGGCGCAGGCACTTTTCGTCGTGCTGGCCATCATCGTTACCCTGGCGTTTCGCCCCCGCAGTTCCATCTGGGAAGGTTTGCGCACCACCGCCCTGAACGACGCGGTCGCCGCGTATGAGGAAGGCGGAGCAACTCAACTCAAGCAATATCTTGAGGGCTTTGAATCGGCGCAGCACGTGCGCGCCTACCTTTTTGACGAGCACGCGATCGAAGTGTCCGGTCGTCCCGCCCCCGACTGGGCCATCCGGATTGCCACCGGCGGGCCGCGCATGCCTCGCGACGGGTTCGTCATCCCCGCGCCTCCGGTGCAGCGCGATTCCCGCGCCTCCTCCGACGGCAAGCATCGCTACACCCTGGTTCTGGGCCTGCCGCCGGGACCGCGAGTGTTTTTCGGCCCGCGCGGAATGCCCGTGCCGGGATTGATCATTGCGGTGATTTCTTCCGGACTGGTTTGCTACTTCCTGTCGTGGTATCTGACCAAGCCCATCGTGCGGCTGCGCGCGGCCACCCGCCAGTTGGCTGCCGGCAATCTCACCGCCCGCAGCGGCGCGCCCACCAGCAAGCGCCGCGATGAAGTGGCCGGACTGATGCGCGATTTCGATGCCATGGCGGAACGTCTCGAAAGGCTCATGAAGGCCCAGTCGCGCCTGCTCAACGACATTTCCCACGAATTGCGCTCGCCCCTGGCGCGCCTGAACGTCGCGCTCGGCCTGGCCCGCCAGCGCTCGGGCATGGAAAGCGCCGACATGCTGGAGCGCATCGAACTCGAAGCCAGCCGCCTGAATGAACTGATCGGCAGGATTCTCACCCTGGCGCGCCTGGAAGACGGCGAGCAGCAGGTGCCACAGACGCCCGTGCCCTTGGACGAATTGGTCCTCAATATTGCCGACGACGCGGAATTCGAAGCCCAGGCGCGGCACTGCCACGTGCGGACCACCATCCCGGAAGGCGATTGGGGCGTACGAGGCAATGCTTCGCTGCTGCATAGCGCGGTCGAGAACGTCGTGCGCAACGCCATCCGCTACACCCAGGAGGGCACGTCGGTCCAACTCGAACTCACCAGCGACGAGGGCGCAGGCGGACCAGAGGCCGTGCTGAAAGTCAGTGATTCCGGCCCCGGCGTTCCCCCCGACGCTCTGGCCAAGCTGTTTGAGCCTTTCTACCGTCTCGACGATGCTCGCGGCCGCCAGACCGGTGGTGTGGGATTGGGCTTGGCCATCACCGAAAGAGCCGTGCGTTTCCACGGCGGTAAGGTTTCGGCGCACAATCGGGCGGAAGGTGGCCTGCGCGTCGAGATTCGTCTTCCCCTCATTGCGGGCGGCCAGTCGAAGTCGCCCCGCCCCGAGCCGGTGCCTTCCGAGCAGGAAGCGTAGGCCCGGGTTCCCATCAGTAATTTCTTTCCGGGAGCCGACTTGAGCGGACTCAGGCAACTCCGGAGCCCTGCCCGCGGTTCCAATCTCTGTTTGCGGGGTTTGCGCTTCCCGCGCTTTCCTGATACACAAATGGATTGGGAATTCCCAGGTTTTTCAGAGCGCAAGTGCCTGCCGGGGCGGGGCGCCGGGATGTGTGCACGCGCAAACCTCACATAAGCATGGAGATCGAGCTGAGAATGTCGAAACGATTCGCGTGGTTGCTCGGGTTCACGGGGCTGGTTCTGATCGCATTATTGGTAGCCTGCGGGACTACATACAATGCCTCTTCCGATGGTTTGGTGGTCGTGGGGAGCCAAGGGTCGGCGCTGCTGGAAAGCTTCAGCTTCAATCTGGCAAACGGACATATCGCGGCGGTGAACAACCCGCCATCGTCGACTTCCAACCAGACCTGTGTGCTTCAGGGGGTACCGGCTTCGATCGTGATCGACCCGGCCGGGTCCTATGCCTACGCCATCGTCAGTGGCAATGCTGTGTGCGGCACCCCGGGCAGCAACACTATCCTCGCGTTCAAGGTGGGCACTGACGGAACCCTGACCGCGGCGGGAAGCGGGGTCTCAGACCCAAACCCCACTGCCTTGGCGATGGATTCATCGGGCAAGTTCCTGTTCGTCGCGGAAGGTTTAGCCGGGCAGGTGAACTCGTACTCGATTGGCAGCGGCACCTTGAAGGCTGTGCCCGGCACGTTCTCCTTCACGCTTCCCCAGGGATTTCAGCCACCGAATTTTGCGGCACTCGCACCAACTCCGACGACGCTTCCTGCCCTGGTGAACGGAGTACAAACGGCAGTTTGTGCCAGTCCGGGGAACACTGCTCCCACCAACGAGTTTCTTTACGTTGCGGACTCGGTGAACGGTGCTGTTTACGAATTCGGCGTCGACACGTCAACGGGTGCGCTCACGAATCCGCCCGGGCAGAGTTCCGTGCAATGGGTTGCGGCCGGATCGGTTCCCTCCGGCGTGGCCGTTGACCCCTGCGACCGGTTCGTTTATGTGTCGAACCTGCAGTCCAATCAGATCAGTGCCTACAACATTTGCAGCCTGGTCGTACAGGGGGTATGCCCGGCTGCTGACGGGAGCCTGAAACCAGTTTCCGGATCGCCCTTCAGCCAGACGATTGGCCTTGGCCCCGGTCCCCTGGTCGTCGACCCGTTCGGCAATAACCTCTACGTTCTCGAAACCCGCTCGAACCAGGTGGTACCGTTCCACATAAGCTCGGTTTCAGGCAGTCTCACGGCTGGGTCGGTGGCGGTGACGGGCAACCTGCCGACTTCAATTGCGATTCGCGGCGACGATCAGTGGCTGTTTGTCACGAACTTCAATTCGGCGACCATATCGCAGTTCTCGATCATCCCTTCGGGCGGCGCGCTTTCGGCACTGCCCGCGGTGCAAACCGACAATCAGCCCTGGGGCATAGCGGTGAAGTAGTTCAGTGGCAAGCAGATCCGCTTGGAAATTTGTTCGTTAAGTCGGCACCTTCAAAATCAAGTACCCTCCCGCCAGAACGAAAATCAAGTCCGGCGACCAGGCGGCGATAGCCGGAGGAAGCTGGCTGAGATCGCCCATCGCTTCAAACAATCGCGACACGACGGTATAGAACACCGCGATTCCCACGGCCACGGCAACGCCGGTGATCGCCCCCTTCTTCGCCGTCGACAGCGAGAACGGAATGGCCAGCACCGCCATGATCAGCGTGATCAGCGGGTAAGACAGTTTCTTGTGTAACTGTACGCGCAAACGCGCCACGTCGAATCCGCTCTGCTGCAGGTCGCGGATGTAACGCCGCAGCTCCTCGTAGTTCATTTCCGTGTACTGCTTTACTTCTTTCTTGAAGTACGACGGCGTCTCGCTGATCTGGGGAAAGGTCGCCACATCGAAGGTGTGGTAGCCGTCGTCGGCAATGGCCGAGCCGCGCAGGGAGCGGTCCCATCCCTGTTCGTAGACCCAGCGATTCAGGTTTTCTGCCCAGTGAGCGCGCTCCGCGTGGATGCGGCGGGTGATTTGAAAGCTGCGCTGATCCAGTTGAAAAACCGTGACGTTGCCGAACTGGTCGCGGTCCGGATCGAAGAACTGGTAGTAGTAAATGTCGTTGTTCTGGCCGAAGATCCAACTGCGGTCGGGCCGCAGATAGGTTTGCGCGGGTTTGCCCTTGATCTGGTTGTGCAGCTCCTCCTGGCGCTGGTTGGTGTGCGGCAGATAGAACTGGTCGGCCAGGAACAGAGCCGTGGCCATGAACCCAGCCGCCACTATGACCGGGATCACCACCCGGTAAATGCTGATGCCCGTGGCCTTGATGGCGGTGATTTCGTTGGAGCGCTGCATCAGCCCGAAAGTGATCAGCACCGCCAGCAGCATGACCAGCGGCGCCATGTTGTAAAGCAGGTACGGAATGACATTCAACACGTATTCGGCAATCACCGTCGGTTTCACCTGATTGCGCAAAATGTCTCCCAGCAGTTCAAACAAGGTGAACACCACCACCAGCACGAGGAACGACGAAAGGATCATCCCCAGGTAAACGAAGAAGTCGCGCAGCACATAGTCGTCGAGCAGCGTGGGAAAACTGGCGCTGAAAACGCGGCGTCGCGTGGAGGCGCGCTCGAATGCGTTCTCCCGCCGGCTGCGTCCGTTGTGGGCGCGCGGCTGCGCGGCCGCCGGCTTGGAGAAGAACCGGAATGCCGACAACTCGAACGGACGCCGTTCCGCCCGCCACAGCAGCAGCAAGCCCAGCGCCAGAAAAACCAGGTCGGCCAGCCAGGCTCCCAGCCAGGGCGAAACTTTGTCTTGCCGCGCCAGAGAAACTCCCACCAGCGAGACCACGTAGTAGGTGAAAACCAGAATGATGGTCAGCACGAATCCGCCCGACTTCCCGCTTTTTTTGGACGAAAGGCCCAGCGGAATTCCCACCAGCGCGAGTACCAGGCAGGCCGTCGGCAGCGCAAACCGCCGGTGAAACTCGATCAGGTACAGGCGCGCTGATACCGGATCGGTGTGTGCCGCCTTTTCCTTCAGCGCTGCGGTTTCCATAACCGACGCGGGCCGCGACTCGTCGCTCTTGGTCTCGGTGGACGGCAACTCAATCGGGATGTCGGTCTGGCGAAAGGTCGAGATCTGGTAGTGATTCGCGTCCTTGGGATCGGTTTCGTGCTCCGATCCATCGATCAGGTGCAGATGCAGGCGGTCCGCACCTTCGCTGACCACGATGCCTTCCTGGGCCAGCGTGATCTTCGGATTGGACGCGTCCGTGATGTCGGCCATGAAGACGCCCCTCCACACGGCCGCTCCCTGCGCGCTCTTCACGTCCTGCACGTAGAGCACGTACTTGGGAAAGCCCTCGTAAAAAACGCGCGGCTGAATCTCGAACGAAACCTGCGACCCCTTGAGCCGCTCCTCGAGGCGGCCCAGCGAGGCCTGCGCCCGCGGGGCGATATACACCCCGTTGCTTAGCGCCAGCAGCCACGATCCCAGCACAAAAATCGAGAGCCTGCGCAGGAAGTTCCACACGCCCATGCCGCTGGCGCGCATGGCGGTGATTTCGCTATCGGCGGCGAGTCGGCTCAGCCCGATCAGGATCCCCACCAGCACGCTCATGGGCAGCGTGTAGGTGAGTGCCAGGGGAACGGTGAAGAAGAAAATCTCGGCGACGCTCGGCAAGGGCGCGCTGGCCCGGACGACCAGCTCGAGGATGTGTCCCAGATCGCGCGTGAATAGAACGAACGTAAAGATGGCCACGCCAATGAGGGCATGCGCCGTGACTTCCCGCAGAATGTAGCGGGTCAAAATCCGCATGGGACGCGCTTAAACCGAGCATAGCACGGGATGGGCAACGAGACGAAAACCGCGGAGGACGCGGAGAATTTTCGGGGAGCGGGCGGGCGGTGGGTTTATCGAGCCCGGGAGGGACCAAACTGGTTAGCCCAGCGCGTCAGGGCTGGGAACGCAAACACCCTCGCGAGCTCAACGCCGAAAGGGCGCCATTACCTGACCCGTCCGAATCGCGCCTGCCGACCTCCGATTCAGCGGTTCCTCCTCAGCTTGCCTTCAAAAACAGCACCGCCAGCGGAGGCAACGTCAATTTCAACGAATACGGCCTGCCGTGCACGCTCTCCGCTTCGGCGTGGACTCCGCCCAGGTTGCCCATGCCACTGCCGCCGTATTCGCGGGCGTCGCTGTTGAGCAGTTCCCGCCAGTAGCCGCCATGCGGCACGCCTACGCGGTAGCCGATGCGGGGCACGGGCGTGAAATTGCACACCACCAGAACGGTATCCTGTGGCGACTCACTCTTGCGCAGCAGGGAGATTGTGCTGGTGGCGTTGTCGTTGGCATCGACCCACTCGAATCCTGCTGGATCGTTATCGAGCACATGCATCCCGGGTTCGTTCCGATAGAGGCGGTTCAACTGTTCGATCCAGGCTTGCACCCCGCGATGCACCGGGTACTGCAAAACATCCCATTCCAGACTGGAGTCGTGCGCCCACTCGCGTACTTGCCCAAATTCACCGCCCATGAAGATCAGCTTCTTGCCGGACTGCGCATACATGTAACCGTACAACAGTCGCAGGTTGGCAAACTTCTGCCATTCGTCGCCCGGCATCTTGCCGATCAGCGATCCCTTGCCGTGGACCACCTCGTCGTGCGACAGGGGCAGCAGGAAATTCTCGTGGTATGAGTACAGCATCCGGAAGGTCAGCAGGTTGTGATGATACTTGCGGTGAATGGGATCGTTCTGAAAATACTTCAGCGTGTCGTGCATCCAGCCCATATCCCACTTCATGCCGAAGCCCAGGCCCCCCACGTAGACCGGCTTGGAAACCATTGGCCAGGAAGTCGATTCTTCGGCGGTGGTCTGGATCTCGGGATGCTCCTTGAAGGCTTCCTGGTTGAACCGCCGCAGGAAATCGATGGCGTCAAGGTTCTCGCGGCCTCCGTATTTGTTCGGAATCCACTCGCCCTGCTTCCGTGAATAGTCGAGATACAGCATCGACGCGACCGCATCCACCCGCAGGCCGTCGATGTGGTATTCATCCAGCCAGAACATGGCGCTCGACATCAGGAAGCTGCGCACCTCGGGCCGCCCGTAGTTGAAGATGTGGGTCTTCCAGTCGGGATGGAATCCCTGGCGCGAGTCGGCGTGCTCGTATAAATGCGTGCCGTCAAAATAAGCGAGGCCATGAGCATCGGAAGGGAAGTGCGACGGAACCCAGTCCAGGATGACTCCGATCCCGTGCTGGTGCAGGTAGTCGACCAGGTACATGAAATCCTGCGGCGTGCCGTAGCGCGAGGTGGGCGCGAAATATCCGGTTGTCTGATATCCCCACGAACCGTAGAACGGATGTTCCATCACCGGCAGAAACTCGACATGGGTGAATCCCATCTGCCCGACATATTCGGCAAGCCGCGGGGCGGTTTCCCGGTACGTCAGAGGACGGTTGTGGTCCTCGGGAACCCGCATCCAGGAACCCAGGTGTACCTCGTAGACCGAGTGCGGCGCCCGCAGGGAATTGCGCCCCGCTCGCGTCCGCATCCATTCGTGATCGCCCCATTCGTAATTGAGATCCCACACAACGGAGGCGGTACGCGGCGGTTTCTCATGCAGCAGGCCGATGGGATCGGCCTTGTCTATTCTGTATCCGTGACTCTGCGATTCGATATGGAACTTGTAGAGCGCCCCCTGGGAAGCGCCGGAGACGAATCCCTCCCAGATGCCCGACGAGCCGCGCGGAGCGAGACGATGCGTCTTGGCGTCCCACCCATTGAAACTGCCCACTACCGACACCGATCGTGCGTTTGGGGCCCAGACGCTGAACACACAACCAGATTGCCCATCCAGTGTGACCAGGTGGGCGCCCATTTTGTCGTAGAGGCGAAAGTGGCTGCCTTCATTGAACAGGTACAAATCGCGGTCGGTCAGAAGCGGGGATCCGGCGGTGGACAGGGAACTCTCGGGACTCATGACAGTTGGATAGTGTACCGGAGGGAATCCTCGTGTGCCGCAGATCTTTCGCAGCAGTCAGAACGGCGTTGGGCGGCCCCGCGATGGCGAAATCCGGTCAATCGTTTTGATGAGGAAAAGCGGCAGCCATCGCGCCTGCGGCCGCTTACTCTGTTCGGTTCGACGGCGGCCCGCGGACGGCCGTTTACCTCCGGCCTTCCGTACGGGCTTCCGGCTAGCCGCGACCACCCTCGGATGGCGGGGTCTTAGGGCTGATGGATCCGCACCTTGTTGCGGAACCTTGGACGGTCCGCCGACCCGGTACAACTGGCCGTTGCCCACGGCGGAGGCCTGCCATACGGCAGCGGTGGGCATCGCCGGCTGCGTCGTCCACTGGTTCGTGGGATTCAGGAGGCCTACGGAGTCCAGGCCAGTCAGATCGCTGGCGGCCCGGCCTGGCTGAACTCTGGCGCCTACGATATTGAAGCGAAGGCCGGCCAGATCGCAGGGAACGAGATCAGCTTTGACGGGCGCCGCCGAAAACCGGCGTATGCTGCAGGCTCTTCTGGCGGAACACTTCAAACTGGCTCTGCACCGCGAGACCAAGCCTCTGCCCAGCTATGCTCTAGTCATCGCGGAAAACGGCATCAAACTTCACCCCGTCCAATCGGTTGAGGGAGTTATGGCCCCCGGCGGGCGGACCATGGGAGGGCATCAAATGAAGATGGCACTTAGTGCAGGACAGGTAATGGGGATCGCTGCGCAGAGAGCCTCCGTGGTCGAACTTGCCCGACCGTTGGCAATGCAACTCGGTAACCCCGTAGCGAATAAGACCGGCCTGACCGGGAATTACGACTTCACCCCGCATTGGGACCCGAACCGCAGCAGTCGTCCAATGAAGCTGACGCCAACTCGGCGCCAGCCGGTGTCGCCTCGCCCTCACTGCTGGACGGCCTTCACAAGCAACTTGGTCTAAACCTGGAACCGCAACAGGAA